>Ga0208849_1000664_pt1 | contig 29705 bp, 25 predicted proteins | sample NGESurdeep072012_10_FD_184470 | JGI IMG/M metagenome (GOLD analysis project Ga0208849, IMG submission 184470) | Arctic peat soil microbial communities from Barrow, Alaska - NGEE Surface sample 53-3 deep-072012 (SPAdes) | ecosystem: Environmental > Terrestrial > Soil > Wetlands > Peat ... | reverse complement strand
ACAAATCCGCCCGCAGGCACCGCACTCGCCCCGTCCCAAGGAGTGTCCTCGCGAAGAACGTCCCTTCGAAAGGCGAGATGGGGTCTTTTAGTTCGGCGGCCGGTTGGATTCAAGAAATTCCGTGGACCGCCGCCATGCCTCTGATCTAATACGATTTTTTTCGACTGTTTGTTTGATTCGCGGCGCGTCAAATATGGCATTACCGCCATGATTCGCATTTTTTCCGCTAAGGTGCGGAGAGTACGAAAGTTTTTGGTCGAGCGGCCATGCTCGTCGTCGGACTGACTACGTCTTAGCTGGGTTCAGACCTGTTCTGGTCCGCCGTTACGTCGAGCTGGAACGCCTGACGACAAACAATGAGATTGCAGGCTTCAAGTTTGCGACGGTCGGCGTCCTCTATGCGGTTCTGCTTGCCTTTGCCATTATTGTCGTTTGGCAGAAATTCAACGATGCCGAGGCAATGGTGGCTCAGGAAGCCGGCGCCGCCACGACTATTTACCGGTTGCCAGAGGGGCTGAGTGCGCAGCCGGGAACGGCCTTGCGCAACGCGATGACCAATTATCGGAATGCAGTCATCGCCCGCGATTGGCCCGCGATGGGGCAGGGTGTCACGAGTGGTTACCGGGCAACCCGGCTGGCACTCGACGGGGCCTATGCAGCTTTGCTCGCGTACCCGCCCTCGCAGCCGCGGGCTGCCGTATTGGAATCCGAAATTCTCCGTCAGCTCGATTCCATCACCCAGGCCCGCCGCGCGCGTTTGATCGCCGCTGAAGGCCTTGTCCCATCCGTCATATGGCCGGTCCTGTTCGGCGGCGCCTTTATCGCGATTCATTTCCGGCCTTGTGCTGGGTATCCGCGCGTTTATACTTGGAGTTGCAACGGTGCTAGTTGGATTGCCGGGATCAAGGGCGGCAATAACGAATTGTCGGATCATTTGAGCGAAGCGACGCTCGAAGGATAAAACGGCCGTCCTTCCCCCAACGGAGAGGTAGCGTGCCCTGGATGTAATTTTATGGGCGACCTTAGAGTCATATCTCCCAAGACATTTGCCGAGTTGCTTGAGGCTATTGAAGGTTTTCAGGAGGCGTCGAATGTTTCGTGGTATAGAGGTTGCCGCGATAAAGATCATGAGCTTAGGCCAACACTATACCGACATGCTTCTAAAACAAAAATAGAGGAAATTACCGAGCTTGAGGCTGAGCTAACCACACGCTTCGTGCAGCGCTCTCTCCCGTTCTTGCAAAGGACGCTTACTAACGATTGGGACAAGCTCTTCCTCATGCAGCATTACGGCGTGCCGACACGCCTGCTCGATTGGACAGAAAATCCCTTTGTAGGAATCTACTTTGCTCTTAACGGCGGGACGGAAACAAAGCGCACAGACGCATCGCTATGGATGTGTGATCCAATTGCTTGGAATCAAGCTGCCCTCGATCATATTTCATATAAGGGTGGCGTTCTCGATGAAAGTAATCCGCTACTTCGAAATTACGCTCCGGGCACGCCGGTTGCTCAGATGCCTATGCATCCAATCATGATTTACGGAACCTACAACAGTCCAAGAATAGTAGCGCAGCGTGGAGGCTTCGCATTGTTTGGCCAAGGTATCGAACCGATGGAAGATGTACATAAGCTGGATAAGTTTCCTTCGGAAGTTCTTGCAAAGATCGTCATCGAAAAGGATAAAGTTGAGGAGATACGCACCTCTTTATTTCGTAAGGGATTTACGGAATCGGTGGTTTTTCCAGATCTTGACGGACTAGCCAAGGAAATTCGCCGAGTTTTCGGTTTCTGACATGGCCCAGCGCCCACTCCGCATAATTTTGCACCCGAGTAAGCCCCTCATATGGTGGTATACTCACCGTGGTTCTATTGACATGTCTCCGCCTTACCAACGGCGCGGGCGGCTTTGGTCTCAGTCGGACAAAGCATATCTTATTGATTCAATCATCAACGGCTTCGATGTGCCAAAATTGTATTTGGCCGATTTTCAGATGGGAGAGAGTCCATTAAATAGAAGTCGACTTCCTTACGCTATCGTAGACGGTAAGCAGCGGCTCGAAGCGATATTCGATTTCTTTGAAAACAAGCTCGTCCTCAATGACGATTTTCGGTGGCGTCAAGACACCACACTCAAGCTCGGAGGCCTCTCTTTGCGCGACCTGCGTAATAACTATCCTGCCGTCGCAGAAGTATTTGAGACAGAGACCGTGGATATAATGAGTGTTGTCACCAATGATGAGGCGGACATCAATGAGTTATTTGTTAGATTGAATCGCAGCAAACCACTTACGGGGGCGGAAATCCGAAATGCAATGCTTGGGCCCGTCTCGGATATGATCCGCAATGTCGCGCGTCATGCCTTTTTCTCGGAAAACATCAAATTCGGAACTAAGCGCGCCGGTGACTATAATGCTGCTGCTAAGCTCGTCTTGTTTGAGTATGAAGACAAAATGACGAGCACGAAAAAGCGTGATCTTGATACGTTTACTAATCCAAAGAAGCTTGACGGCAGTAGATTAGAACTTTCTGGCCGCCGCACGCTTGATAATTTGGATAATATGCAAGAAGTTTTTCTTCCGCACGATGAACTTCTGAGTTCGGCGGGCGTACTCCCGGTCTATTACTGGCTCGTCCGAGAATCGTCGCTTGAAACGCAAACTGTTATCCGTGAATTCCTAGTATCATTCGAAAAGGAAAGGCGGGAAAACCGGAAACGACAGATCGCGGGGTTGGCAAGGGACGCGCATCCGATTTTTGCGCGCTATGATGCGTTCAATCGAAGCACAAACGATCTTGGGAGTCACATCGGTCGCTTCGATATACTCAAGGAGGGAATGATCAAATGGGCAGGTGAGAATGCCAGCAACGTGCCCGTGAGCTTTCAGCTCAGGCCATCTGCAAGGGCGCGATAGACTTCCCACGCCTTTGGAAGTTGCGAGAATTACAAAATGACGTATCAGCATTACGTTGACAGTGCGCTCAATTGATGCCGTCGTCGATCCGGAACATGCTTCGATATAGCCCGTCTCGTCCGCATCGTCATTCCCGAATTACGATGATGGGGTGGACGGCTTCCTTCGGATGGGTTGTGACGACGGCCATCTTGGCACATCGATGCCGATTGGGGCGCCGTCCACCCCATCACCGTAGTTCCGAGCGGAGAGGCAGCGGGTTGAAGCAGGCGTGATCGGGTGTTGTGCCGTCAAGGTTCGAGTGTGGCCGTCGGCCATTGTAGAAGTCCAGATAACGACCGATTGAGGCGCGGGCCTCGCTGACGCTTTCGTAAGCGCGCAGATAAACCTCCTGGTATTTGAAACTGCGCCACGGCCGTTCGACGAACACATTGTCGCGCCACGCGCCATTTGCGGGATTATGGCGACAGTTCGTTCATCGTTGTCGTCGTCGACCTTCCGTAATTCCTGCCGGCAGGGAGACTGATTTTGAGCTATACCAGCCCGTGGGCGGATTAGCGCAGCGCAGTGCGCCATGTTGGCAAATAGGTGCGGCGGAATTGCCTTTGGCTAATCCGCCCTACGATCATCGCCTTTAGAAGCGAGTTACCACGAGCCGCGGTGCTCCGGCACGCGGGTGATCAACGGCAGCGCCACGACGAACAGCGCGGCTATGGCGGCGAACAGCCAGGCTTGGGTGCGGCCGGGGTCATGGGAGCTGGCGAGTATCGCCGTGTCGATCGAGATCGTGACGATGGTCCCGATGGCCATGCACATGGTCCGTAGTGCTGCGAGGGTCGCGGCGTGCTCAGGCGCCAGTTGCAGTCCGGCATTACGGCTGGCTGGGTTGTTGGCGCCGCGGCCGAGTCCGACAAGGAAGGCGGAGCCGGCGAGCCACGCATACGGCGGGATGCCGGCGACCGGGCTCAACGCAAGCAGCAGCATCCCGATGACGATAACGGCCGCCCCGACATACAGCGGGCGCCGATAGCCCGTGCGCCGCAACACGAATACGGCGGCGGTTGAGAATATGATCGCGGCCGCTCCTTGGGCGATCAGCAATGTACCGGAGCTGAGCGCGCTGATGTCGTAACGGTTCATTGCATAGAGCGGGACCAGCGCCACCACGCCCGAGGTGACGCCGCCGTAGAGTCCGTTGACCAGATTGACCGGGCCGAAGCCTGGTCCGCTAATCAGGCGCGGTGCGATGAAAGGGTGCGCCAAGCGGTTGATGTGCCGAAAGAACATCGATAGCGCGACAATCGCAAAGGCCAACGGGATCACGAACTCAAACGACCATGCGTGCGCGTTCCTGGCGGCCAAATAACTGACAGCGAGCATGCCGGAGAGCAGACCGCACCCGAGCAGCGCCATGCCGCTGACGTCCATGCTCGCAGGCGCGCCTGCTTTGCGTGGCCGGTCCGGCGGCACGTAATACAGCGCCAGCACGATGACTGCGACGCCGATTGGCACGTTGACCAAAAAGATGCCCCGCCAAGTCCAATACGTCACGAACAGGCCGCCGAAGATGGGCCCGATCATCGAACCGACCGAGAAGATACTGCCGAACATGCTGACCGCGCGATCACGGACGTCGCCGAAATAATCGACGATGATCTCGGTCGCCGAGGGTGTGAAGCCCGCGCCGCCGGCCGCCTGCAACCCGCGCAACGCGATGAGCACATAGATATTGTCTGCGAGCCCGCAGCACAGCGACGCTATTGTGAAGGCGACGACGGAGCCGAGAAATACCCTGCGGCAGCCGTATCGCTCGCTGAGTTTGCCGCTGACCGGCAGCATCACCACAAAGCCGAGCGCGTACACCGTGATCGTCCACCCGGCCCAGTCGATCGACGTGTGCAACCCATGGCGCAACGATTGCAACGCCGTCGCGACGATGGTCGAGTCGATCGACATCATCAGCAAGGTGAGTGCGACAACCGCAAAGACCACCCCGCGGTGAATCGGCTGGCTCTCGCTGCGCGGACTCAAAATGCCGTTGGCCGTGCGGGCTTCATCCTGGACACTCATATCAAGCCTAATATCAGGGGCTGAAGATTCGAGAGCCCCCGCGCCTGCGAGTCAGGCATGATGCTCCCGGGGGCGTCGGTCAAAGGGCCGCGCGCTCGCTTGGCCACACAATAGCCACGCGGCGTTTGGAGTGCCATCATCGGCTTTACAGAGCCATTGGGAGATTTGGAATGGATGCGGTCGCGGCCACAAGCAAAAGAGTGGCGCAGCCCGGCGAGTGGACGCTGCGCGGCCAGGTCGCTGCTTGCACGCTGCTGCTCAATGACCTCGGTCTGCTCGGCTACAGCGGCCATGTCGCCGCGCGCATTGCCGGCCGCGACGCAATGATCATCCAGTCGCGCGACCAGCCGCGGGCCAAGCTCGCCCACGACGACCTCTTGATCTGCGATTTCGACGGCAAGCTGCTGGACGGGCCGGGCGGCGTGCGGCCGCCGTCCGAGATCTTTCTCCATACCGAGATCTTTCGCGCGCGGCCTGACGTCAATGCGGTGGCGCATTTCCATCACGACCGCACCACCGTGTTCACCATGGTCGAGGATGTAAGCCTGAAGCTGATTAAGAACCATGCCATCCGCTGGAAGAACGGCATCCCGATCCATCCGGAGCCGGGTCATGTCAACACGCCGGCGCGCGGCCGCGCGCTGGCGGCGACGCTGGGCGCGGCGCACGCGCTCCTGATCCGGGCCCATGGCCAAGTCATCGCGGCGGAATCCGTTCCGGGCGTGCTGGTCGACAGTGTCACCTTTATCGAGAATGCCGAAGCGATGATCCTGGCGAGCCAGCTTGGTCCTGTGCTGCCCTTGACGGACGCCGAGATCGCCGATTTCAGCGGAAGCCTCACCCGCGATCATTTCGTCAACAAGGCGTGGACCTACTACGTGACGCTCGGCCGGAATCGGGGCGTGCTGCCCACGGACTGGGAGTTATAGAGCGTTTTCCGGAAAAGTGGCCGCCGGTTTTCCGAAGAAAATGCGATCAGATCTATAAAACTAGAGCGCTTCCCGATTCAGTGTAATCGGGAAGCGCTCTAGCGCCCGCGCTTCGCGCGTCAGTTTGCAACGCCCGGTGCGGCGATCAGCGCGCGGGCGCGCTGCACGACCTCCGGTGGCGAAGCGTACAGCTTCTCGACGGTCTGCTGCACCGTCTCGGCCGTTGCGGGATTGATGCTGAGCCGGGCTTTCTGCGCATCAGCGAGGAATTGCGGATCGTGCAGCACGGCGGCGAACGCGTCGCGCAAAATCTTGACTTGCGCCGCCGGCACGCCGGGCGGCGCCACATAGGGCCGCGAGAAAACCTGCTGGCCGACGACCAGGGAGACGGCCCGCTTGTCCAGATCGTTTTTGACGAACGACAGCACGTCTGGAACGTTCAGTGCCGCCAGTTCGGCATTCGGCCCGGCCGCCGCCTGAATGATGACGTGAGCGGTCTTGTCGTGCAGCCATTGCGGCCGCTGGGTCTTGAAGCTCGACCAGTCGATCCCGCAGATGCCCTCGGCCTCGCCGCGTTCGATGGAAATGAGCATCTCGGCAGTGCCCTTGTAGCCATTGACGACATCGAAATGGGCCCCGGTCGCGTTCTTGGTCATGAAGGCATAATCGCTGGTCGAGCCGCCGGTCTGCGACGCCGCGATCACGGTCTTCTGGGTCATCGCCTGATCGAATGTCGTGATCTTCGACGAGGGCCCGGTCACGCAAATCCGCGCATCGCTGTCGGCGCTGCCGAGATAGGTGAACTTGGTAGCGTCGAAACCGCCGGTCGAGTGCTTTTGGAGGAGCGGATCGATGATGGCGCCGGGCATCAGCGCGCCGATCGTGGTGCCGTCCTTCGGCGCGATGCTATACACATAGGCCGCCGCCTTGCCGCTGCCGGCGCCGGGCATGTTCTGCACCACGACGGTCGGCGTGCCGGGAATGAAATGGGCGAGGTGTTTGGCAATCGCCCGCGCATAGACGTCATAGCCACCCGCTGCGTCGGCGCCGACGATGAAGCTAAGGGTCTTGCCGGCGTAAAAATCCGCAGCCAGGGCCGGCGGCGCGGCAAGCGCAGCAACCGAAAGGCCGAGCATACCAGCCATGGTGCTGGCCATAGCAAACCGCTTCATCGTTTCCTCCACTGGACTTTTCACGCACGGGATTTGCCCGCACGGGATTTGCAGGCAACTTATCGAATCCGCGCACAGGCTAGAACGTGAATTCCTCGCCGCGTCTGCGGCCCTGTGACACGGGAAGAAACAGCTCGTCGAGTGGAATCTGGCGCTTGATCAAGCCCTGCTCGAACGAATAGCTCACTAGCGTTTCGAGATTGTGCTTGTTGCGTTCGGTCAATCCGTACTCCCAGGGATCGGACTGGAAGATCTCGTCCTGCTCTTCCCAGGCTTCGCGATACCAGACGATCGGTGCGATGCGCGGATTTTCCATCCGCTCCATGGCGATGGCCTTGGATTCGTTGAGCGCCTGATAAAGGTTCACCGGCACCCAGGGATATTTATCGACGATCTCCTGCTTGATGCCGATCACGTGCATGATCGGATAAATGCCGGTCTTTTTGAAATAGGCGGCCTCGTCGGCCTTGTAGTTCGGAAACAGGCGGCCGACGCGCGGATCCTTTTCGCGCAACGGCTTGATGATGTCGGGGTGCAGGATGGCGTCAAGCTCGCCGTCCAGCAACATGCCGATGATCGATTTCGATTGCGGCACGCGCTGCATCCGAAGGTCTTTCGGAAAGGCGGCCTCGGCGACGTCCTCGTCCAGCTCGGTGTACCAGTCCATCGATTTGAACGGCACGCCGTATTCGTGCTCAAGGATGCCGCGCAGCCATAGCGCGGCGCTGTTAAGAAAAAACTTTACGCCGACCTTCTTGCCGATCAGGTCCTTCGCCGTCTTGATGCCCTTGCCGGTGTTGACGAAGGCGAAGCCGTGGCGAAACCGCCGATGCGGAAAAACCGGAATGGCGCGAAACGGATGGCCGTTGTCGCGCGCGGCGATGTAGGACGAGCATGAGACCTCGGCGACGTCGAACTCGCGGCCGCGCAGGAAGCGCCAGTGCCGCGTCGGTGAATCCATCGCGGTCACGACTTTCAGGTCGATGCCGTCGGGACGAACGCTGCCTTCCTTGAGCGCACGCATGATTTCGTAGTCGCCGCACGCCAGCGTCAGTTCGATACGGGTGGACATTTTTTCGAAAACTCCTTCGGGCTTGGCGGCGGCAATCTGACAGCGGAGCGCGCCGGTGAATAGGTGTTGGGTGATGACAAAATCATCCGCCTTTGCGGACGATGAATGTTGCCGACCATTGCGGATTATTCCAAGGGCGCGACATTCATTTCCCGCGCCAGCGCGTCGAGGCTGTCGCGCAGCGATTTCGGCATTGGGATGCCGTGGGCGCGGCGGTCCAGCAACTTGGCGTGGGTCTGCTCGCCGGGCAGCCATATGCGCTCGACGCCCGGCAAACGCTTCGAATCGCGGATGTCGCGGATCACGGCATCGATCGTGTGTTTGAATTCCGCCGCCGGCATGAAGGCTTCGATCTCGATCGCCGCGATGGCGTGCCCGGTGTTGGTGGCCTTGCCGGTCTCCTTGACGAAGTCGACCACGTCGCGGCCGAGCGCGGCGCGGTTGAGCGCACCGGCCAAAATGCCGATGATCAAGCTCAGGCCGTAGCCCTTGTAGTCGCCGATCGGCAGCAGATAGCCTTCGTCGGCGCGCTTAGGATCGGTCAGCGGCTTGCCGTCGCGGTCGATCATCCAGCCGACCGGCATCGCTTCGCCGCGCTGCGCCTTGAGCCGCACCTTGCCGAAGGCGGCGACGGTCGGCGCCATGTCGAGCACGATCGGCGGTTCGTCCTTGGCGGGCACCGCGACGCACAGCGGATTGGTGCCGAGCAGGTTCTCGGCGCCGCCCCACGGCGGCAGGTGGTTGTTGCTGCCGACCGCGAAATAAAGACCGATCATGTCGTGATGCAGCGGCAGCGTGGCGTAGAGCGCGGCCGGCCCGGCGTGATTGCTCATGCGCGCGCCAACCCAGCCGATGCCGGTCGCCTTCGCTTTGTCGATGGCAAGGTGCGTGGCGCGGCGCATCACCAGATGCCCCATGCCGTTATCGCCGTCGATCAGGGCCGCCGATGGCCGGTCGCTCACCACGCGAATGTTCGGCTTGGCGTTGACGCCGCCGGCACGGAGGCGGCGCAGATAGATCGGCAGGCGGATAACGCCATGGGTGTCGCTGCCGCGCAGATCGGCTTCCGTCATCAGGCCGGCGACGATTTCGGCGTCTTCGTTCGGGAGGCCGGCCGCCACGAAGGCGCGGGTCATAAAGGCGGCAAGTCGCGCAGCGGGAACGCGCGCTTCGGTTTGGCTCGTGGCGGCTTCGGACATGAACCGCATGCTCTCCTGCTTCCACGCAACCCTCCTGCGCAAGAGCGGGAGGGTTGGGTGGGGGTGATCTGGTTTAAGCCCAAGCCGCATCATAAGATCAATGCGACCGCGGAGGGAAATGCCATGAGTATGACTGCCGAAAAACTCGACACCATCAACGCCTGCTTCGGGACCTACCCGCAGACTCAGGCGCTCAAGAGCGGCCAGATCAAGTCCGATCGCGTCGACCTGCGGCTCACCGAGGTCACGCCGGTCTACAAGGCCTTCGGCATGATGGTGCGAGACCTGAAGTTCGACATCTGCGAGATGGCCGTGGTCAGCTACCTGCAAGGCAAGGCCTACGACAAGCCGATGACGCTGTTGTCCGCCACCATGATGGGCCGCTTTCAGCACGGCACCATGCTCTACAATTCAGATCGCGGCACGGTGACGCCGCAGACGCTGGAAGGCCGGCGCATCGGCGTGCGCTCGTTTGCGCAGACCACCGGCTGCTGGCTGCGCGGGATTTTGTGGAAGGACTACGGCCTCGACAACAGCAAGGTCAGATGGGTGACGTTCGAGGACGCGCATATTCCCGAGTTCAAGGATCCGCCCGGCGTCGAGCGTGCCGCCGACGGCAAGGACATGACCAAGATGCTGCTCGACGGCGAGCTCGATGCGGCGATCTTCGGCACCGTGCTGCCGACCGATCCGCGGCTCAAAAGCGTCATTCCCGATCCCGATGCGGCCGCCAAGGAATGGTACAAGAAATACGGCACCGTGCCGCTCAATCACATGGTGGTGGTGAAGAACACGGTGCTGAAATCCAATCCGGGCGCGGTGCGCGAGGTGTTCCGCATGTTGAAGGACAGCAAACAGGCCGCCGGCCTGCCCAAGCCCGGGACGATCGACGCGCTGCCGTTCGGTTTCGACGCGGTCAAGCCCGCGCTCGATCTGATGTCGAGTTATGCGCTTGAGATGAAGATCATCCCGCGGCGTTATTCGGTCGAGGAATTGTTCGACGACGTGACAAGGGGGCTGTAGGCGCGGGCATTAAATGTTGACCTCATCCTGAGGTGCCCGCGCGTAGCGCGGGCCTCGAAGGATGTCGGCCGAGGTGCCGTGGCCTCGCCCCTCGAGGCTCGACGCTGCGCGCCGAGCACCTCAGGGTGAGGACTTGAGTCAGCTCAATTCTTCACCACAAGGCCCGGCAGCTTCGCCAAAATCTCCTCCGCCTCTTTGACGATGCGGGTGACGATTTCACCCGCCGGCGGAATGTCGTGAATGAGGCCCGCATCCTGGCCAATCGACAGCGAACCTTCCTCGATATCGCCGGTCCGCCGCGCCGTAGCGAGGCCTTCAGCCGCTTTTACGCGGTCGCGGCGCAGTGCCCACTCGCGGCCGGTCCAGCGCTCGATAAAGCGATTGCGCCGCGAGCGGATCATTGCACCCGGCCAGACCAGCCCGGAGGCGATGTCTGGGATTTCCGACAGCGCCGTGTCGTGGCCGTCGCTGTCGACGATCGCCTGCTTAAAATTCGGATGCAGCGGTGATTCAACCGTGGCAAGAAAGCGCGTGCCGAGCAGGATGCCCTGGGCGCCGAGCGCCAGCGCGGCGACGAGGCCGCGTCCGTCGGCATAGCCGCCGGCCGCCAGCACCGGGATCGGCGCTACCGCGTCAACCACCATGGGAAGGAGCGGCATGCTGGCCATCCAGCCAACGTGACCGCCACCCTCGGAGCCTTGTGCGATGATAATGTCGGCCCCGGCCTCGACGGCGAGTTTGGCTTCCGCCACCGTGCCGGCCATGTAGGTGACGAGCGAGCCGGCCTTGTGCGAGCGGTCGAAATACGAGCGCAGATCCTGATCCGGCTTGGCCCAGGCGAACTGCATGACCGGCGGCCGCAGTTCGAGCGCGGCTGAAATGCTGTCGTCGCGCGCTGCAAACAACAGAAAATTGAGCCCGAACGGTTTATTGGTCTGGCGCCGGATGCCGGCGGTGCTTTCGACGATCTGTTCCGGCTTGAGCTGATAGCTGCCCAGCGCGCCAAGGCCGCCGGCATTGGAAACTGCGGAGACAAGCTCCGGCGAGGTTCCCGATCCCATGCCGCCTAAGGCGACGGGGTGCTCGATCTTCAATAGATCGCAGATTGGGGTTTTGATCATCCGGCCGCCCTCAATACCGACTATGGGTCACACCGCGCTTTCCGGCTGCGCCTTTCCCTTCGCCCAGTAATCCTGGCGCGACTTGCTCGCCTTGAGGCGCACTGCGTCTTCGTATCCGGGCGCCATCGAGGCTGACGTGCCGGCCATGACTTGATGGTGTTCGATGTTGAGCAGCCGCAGCCAGCTCTGCTGGCCCATCGTGAGCCCGATCATGCAGCCGAGTTCGACCAGCTGCGGCTCGGTGAATTGCCCATGCATGCGATCCCAGAACGCGTCGTCGGTGTTGAGATGCCAGACGATCGCCTCGGCGTAGGCCAGCGCCGCTTTTTGCCGCTCGTCGTATTTGGTCGATTTTTCGAAATTCAACAGATCGAGCACCTGATCCTCGATCAGGCCGCCGTGCGTCGTCGCCTTCACCGAGCGCTGATTGCCGCAATATTCACAGGCGACCGAGCGCGAGACATAAAGTCGGCACAGCTCCTTGATGGCGTGATCGAGCACGCCGGTGCGGAAAATGTTGTGCCAGGATTCGGCGAAAAACCAGAAGCAGGCCGGCACATGAGCGCGGATGGCGGAGCTTTCCGGCCGCGGCGTGCCTTCGCGCTGGCAGCGCTCCATCTCCGCGCGCATGCGAGCGTCCATCTTGTCGAGCGGGATGTAGCTGATCCTTTGCTTGGCCATGTTGGGTACCTTCGTGTTCAGCCTGTGGTTTGACACAATCGCCGGGCGCTGGCTACTCGGTGCTCGGCAATGTGACTTGTCGCGTCAACCTTTAAGGCAGGCGCCCCAACAATACCCCGCAATCCAACATAAACCGTCACGGTTCCGCCCCGAAGACCGGATGAATTCATACGGTCGTTTGAATTGTGGCGGGATGGGGTCATGCCTCGCCGGTCGGCGCGCGCTGCCTTCCTTGTATTGCTTTTGGCCTGTTCGGTGGTGGCCGGCGGCGTTGCCCGCGCGGAGGAGCCCCCGGATTCGCGCATTGCCATTTCGGGCAACCAGCATGTCGATGCGGGGATGATTCGCTCGTTTTTTCACGTCATGCCGGGGAAGCCGCTCGACGCAGCGGCGCTCGATGCGGCGCTTAAGGCGCTCTACGCGACCGGCCTGTTCGCCGACGTGAAGATTATTCGGCAGGACGACGGCGTCCTGATCACCGTCGTGGAAAACCCGACGATCGTGCGCCTAGCGTTCGAGGGCAACAAGAAGGTCAAGGATGCCGAGCTGAAGAAAGGCCTGCAGTCGAAGGAAGGCGGGCCGTTATCGCGCTTTCTCGTGCAGGCCGATGTTGAGCGCTTGATCGAGGTCTACCGGCAGCACGGCTACTTTCAGGTGCAGATCACGCCCCAGACGATCAACGCCAAGGCGGGCGCCAAGGTGGGCGCCAATGCGGCCTCGTCCGTCCCGAACGCGTCGCCAAAAGCGAGACGACCGCCCCGCGTCAAGATCGCGCGCGATACGGGCGAGCGCGTCAATCTGGTCTTCCAGATCAAGGAAGGCGACAAGCTTGCGGTGCGCAAAATCGCGTTCGCTGGCAATCGCGCGTTCCCCGCCTACAAACTCACCGGCGTGATCAAAACCGGCAAGACCAATATTCTCAGCTTCCTGCTCGATAACGACATCTTCAATGCCGACAAGATCGACAACGACCGCGGTCTGCTACGCAGCTTCTATCGCGATCACGGCTATGCCGATGCGACGGTCCACTCGTCGGCAAGCTACGATGCGGGTATCAAAGGCGTCGTTTTGACCTACACGCTCAACGAAGGCCCGCTCTACCGCTTCGGCAAGGTCGCGATCGACACTCAACTCAAGACGGTCGATGCCACATCGTTGCGGTCTTATTTGCGCACGCAATCCGGTGGCGTCTTCGACGCCGATGCAATCAACAAAACCACCGACGACCTGACCATGGCGCTGGCGCGGGAAGGCCAGCCGTTCGCCGCCGCCGAGCCGCGTACCACGCGTGAGCCGCCCAAGGCCGGCGGGACCGGAATCATCGACCTCGTTTACTCGATCGCGCAGGGTAAACGCCTCTACGTCGAGCGCATCCAGCTTCACGGCAACACCAAGACGCAGGACGACGTCATTCGCCGAGAGTTCGATTTCGGCGAGGGCGACGCCTACAACACGGCGCTGGTCGATCGCGCCAAGCGGCGCCTCAAAGCGCTCGGCTATTTCAAGACGGTGAAGATCGAGACCGAGCGCGGCTCGGCGCCGGACCGCGTGGTGCTCGATGTCAACGTGCAGGAGCAGGACACCGGAAATTTCTTCATCTCCGGCGGCTATTCCACATCGACCGGCTTGATGGCCAGCGTCACTGTCGGCGATCACAATCTCCTGGGCACGGGCTACAACGGCAAAATCTCGGTGACCTGGGGGCAATATGCCGAGGGCTTCGACGTCGGCCTGACCGATCCGTATTTCCTCGGCCAGCGCATGCCGGCGGGCGTGGAACTGTTCGGCAACGAGACCATCGGCAACGTCAATCAGTCCTTCAACAGCAGCGTCTATGGGGCGAAGCTGTCGCTCGGCACGCCTCTGACCGAACAGCTTGGCGTGACCTGGACCTACTCGATCTACAATCAATCAGTGTCGCTCGATCCGGCCGAAGGGGTGTCGTCGGTGCCGATCCAGCAGGCTGCTGCCGCCGGGCCGACCTGGGTTTCGTCGATCGGCCCGACCGTGACTTATTCGACGCTCGACGACGCCAAGAACCCGACCAGCGGATTGCGTCTGGTGACCAGCAACGAAATGGCCGGCCTCGGCGGCGCCGCGAGATTCGCAAAGACCACCGAAGATGTGAGCTACTATCACCCGATCGTCGGCGACCTCGTCGGCATGGTGCGGGCGCAGGGCGGGTACGTGACGCCCTATGGCGGGCAGCAACTGCCGCTGCTCGACAATTTCTTCGGCGGCCCGCAGCTCATTCGCGGCTTTGCGCCAAACGGGTTCGGGCCACGCGATACCACGCCCGGCACCGCCATGGATAACGTCGGCGGCAACATTTACTGGACCTCGTCGGCGGAGCTTGAAGCGCCGGTGCCCGGCGTGCCGGCGGACGCCAACCTGAAAGTGGCGCTGTTCTCCGACGTCGGCAGCTTGTGGGCGACTGGAGCGGGCGCTTCGAGCCTCGCTTCGCTGTCGCCGTCGCAACAGATCACGAACTCACAGGCGATGCGGGCTTCGATCGGCACGGCGCTGATCTGGAATTCGCCGTTCGGCCCGCTGCAGGTCAATTATGCCTACCCGATTGCCAAGCAGCCTACTGATGTGACCCAGCGGCTGAATTTCACCGCGGGAGCATTTTAATTTTTGCATTGGGCCGGCTCTTGAGCGACGAAAAAGCCCCGGGACTTTGCCCGGGGCTACGTTCGCGGTGGCTGTCCATCGATTAGATGACGATGGCTACCGATTTTCCGATCAATGATGGGGACGAGCCGCCCCGTGCGGGTGGATCACCGCGTGGGGATGAACCAGGTGAGGGTGAACCACGTGAGGATGGACCACATGAGGATGGACCACATGAGGATGAACAACATGGGGATGAACCACGTGCGGATGAGTCACGTGCGGGTGAATCGCCCCATGCGGGTGCAGCACGGGATGCGGGTGCGGATGATGCGGATGGAATGGGTGACCGTGGTGATGCCACCAATGCCAGCCGATCGGCCCGCCCCAGCCAATGCCCTGATGGAAGTTTTCTCCGCACCAGTACCAGCCCGGGCCGTGCCAGCCGCCGTCGTACCAGCAATAGCGGTGGCCCGAATACCAATAGACTTCCGTTTCCACGCTCGCTGCCGCCGCGGTGCTTCTCAGCCAGCCCTGGTTGTCCTGCTCGGCGCATTCCGCGAGCACGAGCGCCGTTCCTTCGCCGATCGTGTTGCCGTCAACCGTAACGCACAAGCCGTCCGGATTTGAGATTGCGAACGCATCGGCCCGCCGCTTGAATTGCGGCAATTCCCAGACCTGAGAATCGGCGACGATGCATTCAGCGATCACGACCGGATCGCCGGCGCCCGGCGGTTGGTTCGGACTCCCCGGAAGAGCGTCGAGGCAATAGCCGCCGTTGGTCAGGGTCCCGCCGCCTTCATAACCGAAAGTCTGGTTGGGTTTTCCGGAGCAGGCCGAAATAACCACGTGAGCGGCGGCCTGGTCCTGCGGGACGTTGATACACCAGCTGGCATCAGGCGTGGAGAGTACGGATTTGAAGACATAGTAGTCTTCGGCCGCTTGGGCCGAAAAGTTTGCCAGGAAAAGCGCGCCGGTAGCCAGAGCGATGACTCTCGCTGCGGCGTAGAGCCTGTTCGGTATGGTCATGAGTCTTATCCTCCTCGCGGGGTTATGGCGATTTCAGACCAGATCTTTGCTTGGAATTGGCCAATTGGCTTTGATGTGGATCAAGGCCCTGCGCGGTCGCGCCCGATCGTTGCGATTTACGGCCACGCAAGGTTGTGACGCGAGCTGGCCTATGGGGCCGATCGGCGGCTAGATTTTACCGCCGGCGCGGTCTGAGCGGAGGTATTTTGCGTCCAACGCGTCACGCAGTGACGCCTTGCTCCAGCGCGAGTTCGGCCTTCAGACTGTCGACATCGCGGAAGATCGACGCGACGGCGAGAACGCGGCCGCTCTTCTTGTAGCGCAGCAGACAATCCTTGGCCTTGATATCGCCGTCGATGGCGATCTCATCCCACTGTTCGGCGTGCCCGACATAATTGATCGGCACGTCATAGTGCTGGCTCCAGAAGAACGGCACGGCGTCGAAGCGCTGCTTGAGGCCGAGCATGTTAAGCGCCGCGGTCTGTCCCTGGCGCTCCGCCACCACCCAATGCTCGACGCGGATGTTTTGACCGGAATGCGGATCGGGCCAGCGCGCAATGTCGCCGGCCGCATAGATGCCGGACGCGCTGGTCTCCAGGTATTCGTTGACGGTCACGCCGCGATCCATGACAAGCCCGGCCTTTTCGGCGAGCGTGAGACGCGGCCGCACGCCGACCCCGACGACGACGAGGTCGGCGTCGAGCGTGCCGCCGCTTTTGAGCGTGGCGCGTTTGCCGTCGATCGCCGTCACCGTGTCTTGCAGGTGAAAGATTACGCCGTGCTCTTCGTGCAGCGCGCGCACGAAATCGCCCATCTGCGCGCCAAGCACGCGCTCCATCAGGCGGGCTTCTGGCGCCACGACATGAACCTCGATGCCGCGTGTGCGCAGCGCCGCGGCGGCCTCCAGTCCGATGAAGCTCGCGCCGATCACGACGGCGCGGCGTGCCGACGTGGTGGTATCTTTGGCGATATCGATGATGGCGCGGCTGTCGGCGAGCGTGCGCAGCGTATGGACGTGCGGCAGCTCCGCTCCGGGGATCGGAAGCCGAACCGGCTCGGCGCCGGTTGCCAGCAGCAGCCGATCGTAGGGGAATGTCTTGCCGTCCGTTGTCGCGACTTCGCGCGTCTTCACCGTGATGCCGGCGACCTCGGTGCCAAGATGCAGCTCGATTTTGTTGTCAGGATAAAAATCGTCGGGTCGCAGCGGCACCCACTCTTCGGGCGCACTGCCGGCCAGGTAATCCTTGGACAGGTTCGGCCGATCGACCGGCGGCGCCGCATCCTGGCTCAGCATAACAATGCCACCGTCATAGCCGCGCCGCCGCAGCATCTCGGCCGCCGCAAAGCCGGCCGCGCCGCCGCCAACGATCACGACGCGGCGCGGAGCATCCGCGATGGCTGCGCGCCGCGGGTTCGGTTGCGGGAGTTTCTCGCGCACGAAGATGCGCCCGTCGCGCCGCTCGACCTTCCAGCAATCGACCGGACTCAAGGCCGGCGCGCGGAGTGCCTCGCCGCTGCGCAGATCGAAGCAGGCATGGTGCCACGGGCAGCGCACCGTGCCGTCAACAACGAGGCCGTCGGCGAGCGGCCCATGATAGTGGGTGCAATGCGCGCCGATCGCGAGCACGTCCGTGCCGCTCAGGACCAGCAGCACCTCGTCGTCGCCGACGTGTCCAAGCAGGTGTCCAGCGGTCAGGTCGGCCAACGCGACGCCCTGGGTCAGATCGGGGCCGCTCGGAGCAGATTGTTCAGCCATTGTCGCCCGCCTTCATTGTCGGATCGCACGAAAACTACGCCGCGATACCCGGGTTGTCGCCTGACGAACGCGACCCAGCCTCGTGGTCAACGCCTCGATGGGACCAGACGGCCAAAGGTCTCGGCGAAAAAAGGCGGCTGCCCATCGGGCTATTATTTGAGGCGCCAATACCTCAAAAATTTTCTTGAATGTGATAATTTTGATACACTTAGTCTCGTGAGATGGGTGTATGGTGCGCTGTGGCCAAATGAAGGCATAAATCCGGCAGTTTTTTGCCGCAACGTTCAGCCTACAGGGGGCGTGCCACGGAAAACCGATCGCCCGCGCGCGACTTTCGCGCCGTTCCCGAGCCTGGATGCGCCGACCTCACCGGTCTGCACATCCTGGTCGTCGAGGATTCGGTGGATCTGGGCATCGCGGTCGCAAGCCTGCTGCGCTCCTGCGGGGCCGAAGTAGCCGGCCCGGTCGCGACGGCTGCGGACGCCGATCGGCTGATTGCCGCAAGACGTCCCGACGCAGCCGTGGTCGATCTGCATTTGCGTGCGGGCGAGCGCGCCGACGAACTGATCGTGCGGCTCAACGATCGGGGCGTTCGCGTCATCGTGACCTCCGGCGATTCCGGCCGATTGGAAACGCGCGCCAAGGCCGCGGCCACATTGTCCAAGCCGTTCAGCGAGGATGAACTGATCGCCGCTCTGATGCCGGCGCAAATTGCTTTGATGGCCAGCCGTACCGCTCAGGCATCGGTACCGCTTCTGCCGACGGGGGCAACCCGCTGATCGCGGCCCTTTGTGGTTCGTCTAGCCCTTCCACAGCGGCGCGAACTGCGTGGCGACGATCTGCTCATAGGCGACGTCGTTTTTCAGGATATTTTGCGAGCGGAGGAACGCCGTCATGCCGGCGATGAATTCGCGCGAGATCGTCGCGTCGTAGAACGGCAGATCGCGACGGATCAGCTCGACGATCAATGCGGCTTCCTCGGCCGGGAATAATCGTTTGCCGACCTCGCCGGCGCGCGACACGTCTTGCTTGAGCGCGGCCTGAGTCTTGACGATGGCGCGCACCGCCGCCGCAACCGTGTCCGGCGAGCGCGCGATCAGCGCGTCGGTCGTGGCGATCGTCGGCTCGGTGTAATTGAAGCAGGCCTTCGGCCCGTCGCCTCGGCGCACGTCGGCAACCACCGTACCGAAGCCTTCGCGCACCGCGACTTCCGCGCCCATGCCGTTGGCCCAGAAGCCATCGAGCTTGCCGTCCTGCACGGCGCGCGCAGCCATGACGCCAAAATTCGGGACCGTGCCGAGAATTCCCGGCACCGGCGCGATCGTGACCTTGTCCCGATCGAGATCGATTCCGGCCGCGTTCAACAGCCCGCGCAGCCCGGTATTGACCCAAGGCGCCGCGCCGATCGTGCGGCCTTTGACGACGCTCAAATCGCCGCGCTTGGCGCCGAGATCGGCGCGCATCACCAGGAACCAATACATGCCCTGCGACTGCGCGGCGATCAGCTTGGCCCCTTTGAAATCGGGAAACGCCGACAGCACCGCGTGCGCGGCGCCGCCGACAAAATCGATGGCGCCGTCGCGCAGCGCCTCGTAGGCCTTGTCGACCGGATAAATGAGCTCGAGCGTCACCTCGAGCCCTTCGGCTTTGAAAAAGCCGAGTTCGACCGCGGCTTCGGCGATGAAATAGGATGGCGAGATTTTGTCAGGGATCGCGAGTTTCATTTTGTTTGCATCCTAACGTAGGGGCGCCCCTTGTGGGCGCCCGTGTTGAGGGCGGGCACAAGGCCCGCCCCTACGATTTCATTTATCCGTCCCGGGCGGGCACAAGGCCCGCCCCTACGATTTCTTTCCATTCAACAGCCAGCCGAATTTTTCCTTCGCCTTGCGTGCGACTTCCGCGCTCGGCGCGTTGCTCGGTGGAAATTTGTCGCGCCAGTGAAATGGCTTGCAGGCGTTGATCAGCGCCACCGAGTGGGTGAAGTTGCCGGCGGCGCGGCGCTCCGGCGGCAGTGCCGGGTCGGCGCTCGAATCCCACGAGCCGGTAATGAACTGGATCGACTCCTTGGGGTCGGTGCGGCTGAGCAACGCCCATAGGGTCTGTTCGAGGTTGGTGACGTCGATGTCGTCATCGACCACCACGACGTATTTGGATGCGTAGGCCGAGGCGCCGCACTGCGCACCGATGTGCAGGGCTTGCACGGCATGGCCGGGATAGCGCTGCGTGATCGAGATTGCGTGGAATATCCGCGCGGCGCCGACCTCGTGACACCACACCTGCTGCACGGCAGGAACACCCGCATTGGTCATGTTCTGTTTGATCATGGCCGAGCGCATCACCGCGCGATAGCGCGCCATCTCGTCCGGGCCGCCGCCCATCGGCGGCACACCGACCAGGATCGGATCGTTGCGGTGATAGATCGCCTTGATGTCGAGCACCGGGATCGGGCGTACGCCACCCGCATAGTGCCCGGTCCATTCGCCGAACGGTCCTTCGTCCTGACGCCGGTCCGGTGTCACATAGCCCTCGAGCACGATTTCGGCGTTGGCGGGGAACGGCAGGCCGGTCACTTGGCCGCGCACCATCTTGGTCGGCCGGCCGCGCATGCCACCCACGATGTCGAGTTCAAAGGTGCCGTAGGGCGCTTCGACGCCGCCGTAGAAGAACGCCAGCGGATCGCCGCCGAGCACCATTGCGACGGGCATCGCCTCGCCGCGCGCCCAGTATTTCTCGCGATGGATATAGCCGTGGTGGCCGCGCGCCGTGACGAAGCCGACCGATTTTTTGTCGTGAACCATGGCCCGATAGGCGCCGGCGTTGAGCCAATTCTCTTCCGGGTCACGGGTGATGCTGTAGGTGCCGGTGCCGATATAGCGGCCGCCGTCCTTCTCGTGCCAGACCGGCGAGGGGAATTTGGTGACGTCGATGTCGTCGCCAGTGAGCACGTTTTCGAGTACCGGTCCGTCGTCGACGATCTCGTGCGGAATGATCTTCGGATCGACCAGGTAGGCTTCGCGATAGGCGTCGCTCAGTTCCCACTTGCTGAGATGATCGGGGAAGCCGAGCGTCATGTTGCGGCGGGTGCCGGCGAACATGTTCAGCAGCACGCGAAAGCCTTTTGGACTGCCCGGAACGTTATCGAACACCACGCACGGGCCGTTCTCTTCACGCAGGATCGCCTCGGCGGCGAGACCGATGTCCTCCTGCCAGCTCGCACCCTCGATTTTGCGAACCTCGCCGAGCGCCTCGGCGGCCGTGAGCCACTCGCGTAAGTCGTCGTACGCGATGGCCGCTTTGACGTTGCTGGGCTGCGGCATGAGAGTCTCCATTGCGGCGGTCAGGATGGCCGGCGCGGCGGTCTTGTCAATGGTTGCGGCTCAATGGTCGGAGCTGGGCTGCGTTGAGCGCGGCGACGGGACCATCAGACGGCGAGACCAAGCATGTACAGCGCGACACCGACTGCCGACGATCCGATCAACGTCGCCGCGGTGCCGATCTTGAAGCGGAACACGGCCAGCGCAGCGCATAGAAACAGCGCCAGCGCCCAGAGATCGACGGTAGTGAAAACAGGAAAATCAAACCGGAAATAGCTGAAATGAAAGCGTTCGATGTTCCCGAACAAGGTGCGCAGTCCGAACCAGACCGAGAGATTGAGGATCATGCCGACGGCGGCGGCGGTGACCGCCTGCATCGTACTGTTGAGGAAGGCGTTGTGGCGCAAGCCTTCGAGAAACGGCGCGATCAGCATGATCCAGAGGAAACACGGGCACATCGTCATCCATGTCGCCAGCAGACCGCCGAACAGGCCGGCGACGAGCGGTGGTAATTGACCGGGATCGCGGAACGCGGCGACCGAGCCGAGGAACTGGGTAACGATCATGATCGTCCCCGGCACCATCTCGCCCATCGCGATGCCTTCCTGAACCTCGCGCGACGTGAGCCAGTGGTGGGAAGTGACGACCTGTTCGGTAGCGTAAGCCACGACCGCGTAATCGCCGCCGACCGCCATCAGGGCGACTTTGCCGAACAGCAGCGAAATCTGCGTGAAGATGTTGTGCATACCGAAGATCGCGAGCAGCGCGATCGGCGGCGTGAGCCACAGCACCAGCCAGAACGTCAGCGAGGCAACAAAGCGCTTGCGATTGGGTTTGGCGTGTTCGGGTAAATCGCCGAACTCCGTGTCGAATTTCGAAACCGGGACGGGGCGTGCCAGGCCTCGGAAGCCCGTCAAGGCGGCGCAGGCTCCGATCAGGCCTGCGGTCGCCATGACGATCGGGAAGGGGACTTTGATAAAGGCGGCGATAAACGCCGCCACGGCAAGTATTGCCATCGACGGACTGTGCAGTACGTGCCGGCCGAAGCGCAGGATGCCCTGCGCCATGACGGCAAGGATGGCGGGCCTGATGCCGAGCGAAATGGCATGTCCGAAAGGTGAGTCTCCGCCGCTCACGTAGCCGAATGTCAACGCGAACATGCAGACCACGCCGGGCAGGACAAATAGTCCCCCCGCAATGACGCCGCCGAGTGTGCGACCTTTCAGCCACCCGACATAGATCGAAAGTTGCTGCGTCTCCGGGCCGGGCAGCGCGATGCAATAGCTGAGCGCGTGAAAGAAGCGGTCCTCGGAAATCCAGCGTTTTCCTTGCACCAAAAGCCGGTGCATGGTGGCAAGTTGCAGGGCCGCGCCGCCGATACCCGCGATGGAAACCTGCCCCCACACGCTGAATGCGTCACGAAGGTTGACACGGATCCGTGCCCGCGTGGCGGGGCGCTCGACCATTGCATCCATCGCCCCAAGTCACCGATTTTCCAGGGCGATTGCAAGGGGACCGAAAGTCGCCCCGATTTCAGTGGGCCAGTGCGCCCGTTAATGACCCGGGACCCACGCCGGGTTTCAGACGAGCCATTCGCGCTTCGGCATAGGCGCGCCGTCGCGCTTCGGCTATGGTGCCTTGGGGCCTTAGGCGATGATCCTGATCCCCAGGCGGGGGCCATGAGACGGCGCGCAAAAGCAGGCAGCGAACCGGGAATGCCGGTGCGCGGCAAGTCGGTTGCCGTGCGACGCCGTGCTTCCGCCAAGCCCGCGCGCAACCGCCGCGTGTCCAGTTCGCGCCGCGATTCCGAGCTTGCTCGGCTCAAGCGCGAGCGCAGAGACATCGCCGAGCAGCAGCACGCGACTGCGCAAGTCCTGCAGCTCATCAGCAATTCGTCCGGCGATCTGCAGCCGGTGTTTGCCAGCATTCTGGAGAGCGCCATCCGACTGTGCGATGCGCATAACGGCGTCATCAACCGCTGGGACGGCAACGCACTGCATCTCGCGGCAACGCACAACATGCCCGAGGCCTTCATCGCGGTGCGCAAAAGTTTGCCGTACCGTCCCGACGAAAATTCCGCGACCGGCCGCTTGCTGGCGCGCAAGAGTCCGATTCACATCGCCGATCTGGCCCACGATCCGGCGTACCTTTCGGGCAATCCATCGACCGTCGCGGCCGTCGATCTGGGCCGCGTACGCACCACATTGGCGGTGCCGCTGTTGAAGGACAACGAACTGGTCGGCTCGTTCACGGTTGGCCGCCGGGTGGTGCGGCCTTTCACCGGCAAGCAGATCAAGATCGTACAGAATTTCGCCGCTCAGGCCGTTGTCGCCATCGACAATGCGCGCTTGCTGCACCAGTTGCAGGAAACGCTGCAGCAGCAGGCGGCAGCCGCCGACGTGCTCAACATCGTCAGCCGGTCGACCTACGATCTGCAGGCGGTGCTCGACACCCTGATTGAAATCGTCGCGCGGCAGTGCGGCGCCGACCTCGCCGCGATCCATCCGGAGCGGTCGTATTTCAGCGCCTACTCGATCTACGGCGGGCCGAAAGACCACAAGGAAGTGGCTGGCGGCGTGGCATTCGAACCGGGAGACGGCAGCGTGATGGCGCGAACGGCGCGCGAAGGCAGACCAGTCCAGGTCGCCGACGTGCTCGCCGATTCCGGCTATAGGCTGCACGAGGTGCAGCAAAGGCTTGGCTACCGCACGGTGCTCGGCGTGCCCCTGCTGCGCGAAGGCCGTCCGGTCGGGATTATCGTGCTGATGCGGTCCACCGTTCGACCGTTCACCGAGCAGCAGATTGCGCTTGCACAAAATTTTGCCGCCCAGGCCGTCGTCGCCATTGAAAATACCCGCCTGCTCACCGAGTTGCGCTGGCGCACGGATGAACTCATCCGCTCGGTCGAAGAGCTTGAGCGCGAACGCAACAACAAACTGATGAACCTTGAGGCGATGGTCGCGTCGATTTCGCACGAGGTGCGCCAGCCGCTGGCGAGCATCGCGTCGAATGGCGGTGCGGCGTTGCGCTTCCTCGGCCACACTCCGCCCAATATCGGTGAAGTGCGTCTGGCGTTGAACCGGACTGTCAACGATAGCCACCGCGCCAGCCAGGTGTTCGACAATATCCGTGCGTTGTTCGGCAAGGCCGACCGCGGCTACGAGCTGATCGATGTGAACGATCTGGTTCGCGGCGTGTTGAGCAGCTTGCAGCGCGAGCTGGACGACCATGGCATCGAAACAGTACACGACCTGGGGTCGGATCTGCCGCAGGTGACCGGCCATCGCGGCCAGTTGCAGGAGGTTCTGATCAACCTGATCCGCAACGCGATCGAAGCGATGCAGGCCGATGAGGGCAACCGCCGGGCGCTGCTGCTTCGCACTGGACCGCACGGCAGCAATCGCATTTTTGTTGTCGTCCAGGATTCCGGGCCGGGGATTGATCCCGCTCAACTCGAGAGCATATTCGACGCTTTCGTCACCACCAAGGCACAGGGCATGGGCCTCGGTTTGGCGCTGTCGCGGATGATCATCGATCGGCATGCCGGACAGCTTTCAGCAGTGCCGGCCGAACCGCGCGGGTCTATCTTTCGCATCGTGCTGCCGGGCTACCTGGCATCGGATTCGAACCCGTGAGCGCGCCGGGAGAACTACAGCCGACGGTCTTCATCATCGACGACGATGCCGACCTGCGCGAGGCGCTCTCAAGTCTGTTCCGGTCGGTCGGACTGCAGGTGAAGGCGCTCGCCACCGCCCCGGAATTTCTGCAGATCAAGCTGCCCGAGGGGCCGACCTGCCTGGTGCTCGATGTCAGGTTGCCGGGCCTGAGCGGGCTCGATTTCCAGGCCGAGCTGACCCGGGCGAAGATCGATATTCCGATCGTATTCATGACCGGGCACGGCGATATCCCGATGACTGTGCGGGCCATGAAAGCGGGAGCCGTGGAGTTCCTTCCCAAGCCGTTTCGCGACCAGGACATGCTGGATGCCGTGCAGGCCGGGCTCGAGCGCGACCGCGGCCGCCGCAAAAACGCGAGCGAAACCGCCAGGCTCAAAGCGAGTTTCGATACGCTCACCGTGCGCGAGCAGGAGATCATGGGCTTGGTCACCGCCGGGCTGATGAACAAGCAGATCGCCGGCCAGCTCGGGGTCAGCGAAATTACCGTCAAGGTTCACCGCGGCAGTGTGATGCGCAAAATGAACGCGCGGTCGCTCGCCGATCTTGTGCGCATGGCGGACGCTGTGGGGGTGCGTCGCGCGCCGGCTTGAAACCGCCGCTACTATACAGAAGTATAGTTCCGTATCCCCTATCGATACTCAAAGCTTGCGGAAGTACAGTGGCGCTCACCGCCTCTGTGCCGTATTCGTCGCGACATCAGGAAATTTGGAATTGGCAAAATCCCTCGTGATCTCCATCATCGATGACGACGCGTCCGTACGCGAGGCCACACAAAGCCTCATCCGCTCTCTCGGTTACGATGCGCAAGCATTCGCCTCCGCCGAGGAGTACCTGCAGTCAGAGCGCCTGAACGACTCGTCTTGCCTGATTACCGATCTGCATATGCCGGGGATGAGCGGCACCGACCTGCAGGACCGCCTGATTGCCGACGGCTACCAAATTCCGATTATTTTCGTCACGGCCTATTATGAGGACCGGATCCGTGACCGGGTCATGGACGCCGGCGCGTTCGGTTTTCTGCGCAAGCCGTTCAACGACGAAAGCCTCATTGCCTGCCTTGACAGGGCGCTCAACGCCAATTCGACCCGGCAGTAACTGCGGCCGGCCCCGCACGCCCACCAGTTTGTGAGGCCGCTTGCGGCGGCGGAATCGCGCGACCGGCTTTCAGACTATACGCACGTATAGGCTCACCATTCCTTTCGATATTAATTGTTTCCTAACGTAGAATAGAGGCGCGGCGCCCCCCCTCTTAAGGTTTAATTAACGGGGAAAAGGGTGTCGTCATGCAAACCAACAGGGTCGCCGCTATTGCGGATTTTGGCCGGACGTCGTCCGCCAAAGCCACGACCGACGAAGTGCTGCTTCAACTGGTCGCCAACGGCGACAAGGACGCGATGCGGGTGCTATTTGCCCGGCATAATGTGCGCGTGTTTCGTTTCCTGACGCGCATTGTCGGCAACGAAGCGACCGCCGAAGATCTGCTGAACGAGGTTTTCCTCGAAGTCTGGCGCAACGCCGGCCGGTTCGAGGCGCGTTCGCAGGTATCGACCTGGATTCTGGCTATCGCGCGCTTCAAGGCGCTGGCGGCGATGCGGCGCCGTCAGCACGACGAACTCGACGACGAAGCCAGCGAAATGATCGAAGATACGGCGGACGATCCCGAGCTCGCCATGCAGAAGACGGAGCGCAGCGCGCTGCTGCAGCAGTGCCTGAAGCAGTTGTCGATCGCGCACCGGCAGGTGGTCGATCTGGTCTACTACCACGAGCAGTCGATCGAGGAAGTCGCCGAAATCATCGGCGTGCCGTCGAGCACGGTGAAGACGCGGGTGTTCTACGCCCGCAAGCGCATCGCCGAACTGATGGCCGAGCGGGGCCTCGAGCGCGCGTCGCTCTGAGGTTCGCCGGGCCAGCGCCGACGCACTGCGGAAGCGTCCGCGCCGCTGCCCTACTGCGCACGGTTTGAGCGTCGCTTTCAGGGGCACAACGAGCACGAGAGCCGCCGGCCACGACTTCGGCTTTTGACCCAAATGCGACACGCCAAGCCATTCACTAGACCTGTAGGAGGGCCGTCGATTCAAACTGCTCTTTCCAGGTGTGGCGGTTCACACCCGGGCTTTTGAGCATGGTATGATCTCCCGTGGATCTCATGGCAATCACGATGAAGGGCGGTGCGACGGCTGTCTGGCGCTTACAGCGCGGAAGCGAACGGACTTTCAAGCCGACCTTTCAGCAATCGAAAGATGGAGCCTTAGGGGCATAAAATGAGCGGCCGCTTGAAAACCACTAACCTCGCACTGCTCGTGATCTCAGGCTTTGCGCTTTCGGTCGGCGCAGGCTTTGCGCAAATTCCGGCGCGTGCGCCCCCGGCTCATGTGCTCGGGCATTGCGGGATGGACAAGAACGGACCCAAAACCGGCAAAGTGGATTATGTCGAGGTGTATTCCTCGAAGTATGCAAAGTGGTGCGTCGATACAACTTTCTGGCCATCAAATTCGAAGTCCATTTCTATTTTTTTTACGTACTTTGATGAAGTCGTTCCGCAGTTGACTTCCTTGTTCAAAGTTAAAGTACCACTGCCGATCGTGGTGGAAGTCACGACGCCGACGGCCGGAGCTTGTGCCTGCGGTCCACGATTCGGAGCAAGAGATAGTGTCGTCATTACAGGCGATGCCTTCTCGGGTGCGTTTGTGACTCCGCAGAAGCAGAGCATTCCCGGTTTCTGGGGCTACCTGCTGACGCTGCACGAGGCGATCAACGTTTTTACCGGTCAGGTCGGCGGAGGCAACTGGCCCACTGATTGGTGGGCCGACCATCGTAGCCCATTCCCGAATGCGATGGACGAACAGGTCATGCGCATCATTGGGGCCAAACAGAACAATCTGACGTTGCTAAATGCCGCCACGGCACATCACCAACGCTTTGGCGAGCCGGGCCACGGTAAATATGATTCCGAAGTCAAAATGTTCAACGATTTCTACAGCCAGTTCGGCGGGTTCGCCACCTATTCACTGTTTTTCGGCCTGGTTCAAAAGGATAAGTTGCAGTGGAAGACAGTTGCCAAGGATCCAACTTGGTCGCCTGACAACAACGAGAGTGCGTTGCTCAGCGAGTATCTGATCGCTTACCTCAGTCTGGCATTTGGCACGACATCCGACTTGACCCCGGTCTTTGTCCACATGGGCGTGGGCACGAAGGATGATAAAATAATGCCCTATAAGGTGAGTTCAGCCGCCGTGAAGAACATTGCCAATGCTCACTGTTCGATTGTCGCTGCCGCGCGGGCTGGCCACAGCGCAAGTCGGCAACTGATAGCATTGCAACATGGGAATTATTCGAGCGCAATCGCCTCAGGAGGCACAAGTGCGTCGTGCCCGCCCGAGTGCTCGTGGGTTCAAATTCAAAACAAGTGCGCCGCGAAGTGGTAGATAGCGAAACCATCTAACGCCGACTCTACGGGTGGGACGAGGAAAGCGATAAACTAACCACGGCGCGCGAGCATCTCCGGTTATTGGGGAAAAGTGGAAAAGCCCCGGGATTGGGCATAAGCTTCACGGAATTTATCCTACGAGTTTGCATATGGAATCCATCGCATTGGTCGCGACGCGAAACGAGGCCCATCCCATGACGATCGCTTTTCGCATCTTTATCGGAGCGGTAGGTCTGTTGGTTGCCGGACACCAAGCCTACCAGATCTATGGCGACATCATCGGTCCCTACAACATGAGCTGGCTTTTCTATCCTTTCAACGCGACGATCATTACGCTCGCCTTGGTCGCGCTGTGGTACGCGCTGGCTGGGCCGCAGGATCTGAACAATATCGGGCGGACGTTGATCGGCGGCCTGATCGTGGGCGGCGTGGGGTTGGTGGCGGGCGTTGCGTATGGACTCGTGGCGCCGCTCCTACGCGGACAAAGCCCCGGAAACTTGTTTCCGATCATCGGCATCTTCACGACCGGGCCGGCCGGTTTCGTGCTGGGATGTATCGGGGCGTTCATGTGGTACAAGGTTGTGCGGCGTACTGCGCAACCTTAATGCCGTAGGGTTCGCAAAGCGAAGCGTGCCCGCCGCGTTATTGCCAGCGATATGAAGTCGGCACTTCTCTTTCCGAGCCGTCGCCTAGCCCGCTACCATGAAGAAGACAATTGCTGTGCCGCAAACTGCGATGGCCGCCAGGTTCCAAATCGTGAAGCGCAGGTTTGGATCGTGTTGTGGCGTCGTTGTGGCGTTCATGCGGTTTACCAGTGCCTGCACCGGCAGCAAGAATGCGAATGAAAACTGCGAGAGCCACCAATACGGATCGGGGAACTCCGCCAGTAAAACTGCAATGATCCAACCTGCTGCCAAAAGACCGGCCAGGGACGACTGACGCAATCCCAGCGATGCAGCATCTTTGTATATCCGAGAAAAGCAAGGATAGCAAAAGAAGACAGCGAAAAAGGCTCGCCAGAACGGCATGATGTCTGTTCTCTCCTCGTGCTGCTTGATGAGATTCCAGTTCTTATAGAACCAGTACATTTCGTAGAGGCCGCCCGTGCAGACCGACATCACGCTGAGTTTCAACAGCGAAACAGCGAAATACGGCGCCTGGTCGCTCCCGAGCGGGCCGACACCCGTCCGGCCCATGAGGACATATTTGAGATGCGAGGCGAACATGACCAATGGGCGCATAGTTCCTCTCCAAGCGATTGTGGCGGCTCGCCACCAACTGGCTGCTGAGTGATAGGAACGGCTCGCGCAAACGCACGCTGTCGAAAAAGAAGTAAGCCGCCCCCTAGGATTCGCATCTCCCAGGCTTCGGCCCTGCGGGACTCTCCCAGCGCGGCTCCAACAAGCCTCACGCGCGTTCGTCGCAAGATCTTGGCCCAGGGTTCAGTACGTGATCCAAATGCCGCACAGTCGACCAACGTGTGATCGTCGTCAGACGATGCTGGGATCTTGCAAAGTGCTGCGTCAATCCCGCCTACGTTTGTTTTGCCAAGCCCGACGTCTCCCCCTGGCCTCAGAGGTGTCGATCATCGCTGGACATGTCCGGTGTTGTGCAGGTTTCTCGGACGCCGGATTGAAGGTCTAGCGGGGCGTGTGTGCGGCCGGCGTCGGAGAAGCGCCAAGGCACGAAGTCGCGGGAGGAGATTGC
>Ga0208849_1000663_pt1 | contig 29713 bp, 28 predicted proteins | sample NGESurdeep072012_10_FD_184470 | JGI IMG/M metagenome (GOLD analysis project Ga0208849, IMG submission 184470) | Arctic peat soil microbial communities from Barrow, Alaska - NGEE Surface sample 53-3 deep-072012 (SPAdes) | ecosystem: Environmental > Terrestrial > Soil > Wetlands > Peat ... | reverse complement strand
GCCGTTTTTCCAGCAGACCATCGAACCCTGGGTGATCGACACGTTCGCCGGCGTACCCGGATTATCCATTCTTTTTGCCGGGCCGCCTTACGGAATCGGCATCTTCACCGCCTCCCTGATTCTGTCGATCATGATCCTGCCCTTCATTTCGGCGGTGACGCGCGATGTGTTCGAGACCGTGCCGCCGATGCTGAAGGAGGCCGCCTATGGTCTGGGCTGCACGACCTGGGAAGTGATGTGGAACGTGGTGCTTCCGTTTACGCGCGTCGGTGTGGTTGGCGGCGCGATGCTTGCGCTGGGCCGGGCGCTTGGCGAAACCATGGCGGTGACGTTTGTCATCGGCAACGCCCATCGCATCGCCACTTCGCTGTTCGCCCCCGGCACCACCATATCGGCCACCATCGCCAATGAATTCGCGGAAGCCCTCGGCGATCTCTACGTTTCCTCGTTGATCGCCATCGGACTGGTCCTCTTTTTCATCACCTTTGTGGTTCTCGCAGTGGCCCAATTGATGCTGCGCAGTCTCAATGCGCGTTCGGGAGGCTCGCAATGAATCGCAGACGTTATGCGCGCCGGCGATTCGGAAATCGCCTGTTTCTCGCGCTGTCGGTACTCGCGGCACTCATCGGAATCGGCTGGCTCGTGCTCATTCTGGGAACGCTCGTTTTCGAGGGCGCCCCCGCGACCACCGCCACGGTATTTATGGAACGAACACTTTCGCCCGGCTCGAATGGCGGCCTGGCCAACGCCATCGTCGGCAGCCTTATTCTGAGCGTGCTGGCTGTCGCCGTGGGAACGCCGATCGGAATATTCGCCGGCACCTATCTCGCGGAGTATGGCCGGCACAGCCGTTTCGCCGCCGTCGTCCGCTTCGTCAACGACATTCTGTTGAGCGCGCCCTCGATTCTTATTGGCCTGTTTATCTACGAACTCGTGGTTGTGAACATGGGCCATTTTTCCGCGCTTGCGGGCGCGGCGGCGCTGGCCGTTCTTGTCGTTCCGGTGGTGGTGCGCACGACGGAAAACATGCTGCTTCTTGTTCCCGACACCTTGCGAGAAGCGGCGGCGGCGCTTGGAACGCCGCGGTTCTTCGTCATCCGGACGGTCACCTGGCGCGCGGCACGGGCCGGCATGATCACCGGCATCCTGCTGGCGATCGCGCGGATCTCCGGCGAAACCGCGCCGCTCCTGTTCACTTCGTTCGGCAACCAGCTCTGGAGCACCGATCTGAACGCGCCGATGGCAACCCTGCCCAAGGTCATCTTCGACTACGCCATGTCCCCTTATGAGGACTGGCACCGGCTCGCCTGGTCTGGGGCACTGCTCATAACGCTCGCCGTTTTGTTCCTGAGCATCTTCGCCCGCCTCTTCGAATCCAAACGGATGTCGCAATGAGCGAAATGAAACCAAACGGGCTCAAGGCGCGGATCGACATTCGCGACTTGTCTTTTTTTTACGGCGACGCGGCAGCGCTGAAAAACGTCAGCGTCGCGCTCTACGACCGCAAGGTGACCGCGTTTATCGGGCCTTCGGGTTGCGGCAAGTCCACGCTGTTGCGGGTACTGAACCGCATTTACGAGCTCTACCCCAACCAGCGCGCGACCGGCGAAGTCCTGTTCAATGGCCGAAACCTCCTCAGCACGGATCAGGATGTCAATCTCCTGCGCGCGCAGATCGGCATGGTGTTTCAAAAACCGACGCCGTTTCCGATGACCATCTACGAAAACATCGCCTACGGCATCCGGCTTTTCGAGCATACCAGCAAATCCGAGTTGGACGGCCGCGTCGAAAATGCGCTGAAGCGCGCAGCCCTGTGGGGCGAAGTGAAGGACAAGCTTAAGGAATCGGGCTTGAGCTTGTCCGGCGGCCAGCAGCAGCGCCTGTGCATCGCGCGCTCCGTGGCGATCAAGCCGGAGGTCATTCTTCTCGACGAACCGTGTTCGGCTCTCGACCCCATCTCGACGGCAAAAATCGAAGAGCTGATCGACGAGCTTGTCACCGATTACACGATCGTGATCGTGACGCACAACATGCAGCAGGCCTCGCGCGTGTCCGAATTCACCGCCTTCATGTTTTTGGGCGAGTTGATCGAGTTCGGCACCACCGATCGGATGTTCACCAGCCCTTCAAACAAACGGACCGAAGAGTACATCACCGGCCGGTTCGGCTAGATCGAATGGATGGTGGTGGTGCGCGGAACGGGATTCAATCGCGCAGCTTTGCCCACGCCGCCACCGTGAACAGCGCGCGCGCGCAGGCGGCTTCGCCCGGTACGGCGGTCGTTTTGCAGAGGACTTCCGTTTCAAGCAGCAGATCGAGGGTCTCCTGCAATCGCGGGACACTCCAGCGCTGCATTTGGGCCTTGAACGATGAAACGCGCGAGAAATGGATCGCCGGTCGGCGTTTCATCAGAGCCTCAAGCTCATGACCGCGCGCAGCCTTGGCGAGCACCAGCCGCTGAAAATGGGCCATCGCCACGCGCAGAATGCCGACCGGGGTTGTACTGGCCGACCACAGGCGCTCCAGGGAGCGATCGAGCCGTATCCAGTCGCCTTCGCCGGCCGCGTCGCAGACTTCCTCCACCCGTGCCTCGGCCTCGTCACCCATGACAGCGCGAATGTCCGCAACCTGAAGCTGCCCGCCTCCCCGCCCGTACAGCGCCAGCTTTTCGATTTGCTGCCGGCTCATCGCGCGGTCGGCGCCAAGAAGGGAAACCGCTTCCTCCAGGGCATCGTCGGAAAGCGTCACCCCTTCGACCTTGAGTGCGCTTCGCACAAGCTGCGCCAAGCCCGCGGTCGAATCGGGGTAGCATGCGACGGAAGCGGCGTTTTTCGCCTCTTCGAAAATTTCGCGCAGAGGTGTCCCTTTGGGTAAATCGCCCGCCTCCACGATAACCAGCGCGCAGCAGGCGGAATCCTGCAGCAGCGCTTCGAAAACCTCGGCCAGCGCATTTCCCGCCGAACGCACGCGCACGACCCGGCGGCCTCCCGTCATGGAGAGCGCTGCGGCCTCATCCGCCAGCCGCGCGGGATCGGCCAGCATGGTTGCCTCATCAAGCTCGCTGACGCGAAAAGCATCGCGAAGATCCGCGCAGACCGACTTTGCAAGCGTGTCGGCGCGTTCGCGAACCAATCCCTGATCGGGGCCGTGAAGCAGCGCAGCGGACAGATTCGCGGGTGGTCGCGCGACGAAGCCGTCGCCGCCGGCTGTCTTGATTATCATTTCGCTGCATTGTGGAAAAAAACTGCCAACTCCACCCGGATGCGGTTGGCCACGTCTTGGGTGGCGCGTTCCTGCGCCGCCTGTTGCGCAATCAACGTCGAATATGGCGAAGACACCACGTCGTATTCCGACAGCGTGGTTTCGGTACCGCTCGTCATGACGCGGCCCGTATGGATGTCCGCCAGCTCGTAATGCGCGATCATGTTGAAATTGTAGCGGGTGATCGAAGCATCGGGCTCCACGGCGATGCCCTCGGTGCCCTGCGTCGTCGTGACCCTCAACCTATAGACCGCGCCGTCCGGGCTCGCCGAGCCCTGAAGAGACTGGATCAGGTTGTTTCGGAGTTCATAGCCGATTCGCTCGCCCAGAATCGGGTCGACATAGATCGAATGGAACACCGATTGCCCACCCGGCTTGTTGCCGATCTCGCCATATAACGGATGGAAGCCGCACGCCCCCGTTGCAAGGGCCAACGCCAGTCCACACGCGAATCGGAACGGTTGCTGCGTCATGCGACGACATTCACGATGCGTCCCCGCACGACAATGATCCGGCGCGGAGGCTTTCCATCGAGGGCGCGAACCACGCTGTCCAGCGCCAGCGCACGGCTTCGAACGAATTCATCGTCCGCCTCCATCGGCACTTCCATTTCGCCGCGGCGCTTTCCGTTGACCTGCACCGCAATCGTGATGCTGTCCGACCGAAGCAGGTCTGGATCGGCCGCCGGCCACGGCTCCTCGGCAAGAAGCGTGTCGCGACCGAGAGCGGCCCAACAGGTTTCCGCGAGATGGGGCATCATCGGATTGATCAGTCTTGCCAAAGTTTCCAACGCTTCCCGCCGTGCCGAACCGCTCGCCGCGCCGGCAGCTTCCAGCGCATTGGTCAGCGTGTAAATCTGCGCCACGGCGCGGTTGAACCGCAAGGCCTCCAGGTCGTCCGTCACGGCCCGGATGGCGCGATGGGTGGCGCGGCGCAATTCGAGCGTCGCGTCCCGCGCACATCCGGCGGCGCTTGTTTCGGCCGGATCGATTCCTTTCGCTTCCGTAACGAGCCTGTAGACGCGCTGGACAAAGCGCCAGCACCCTTCGGCGCCTCGTTCCGTCCACTCGATATCGCGCTCCGGCGGCGTGTCGGACAGCATGAACCACCGGATCGTGTCGGCGCCGAAGACATCGATGATGGTCTCGGGCGCGATCACATTCTTCTTCGATTTCGACATCTTTTCCGAAGGCCCGATCGTCACGGGCACGTTGGTGCCTTTGCGCACCGCAACGCCGTCGCGTCGCTCCACGTCCTCGGGCGGCAGCCATTGGCCGTCCGGAGCGCGGTAGGTTTCGTGGCACAGCATTCCCTGTGTGAAGAGCCCCGCGAACGGCTCGTCGATGCCGACATAGCCCAGTTTTCTCAGGCCGCGCACAAAGAAACGCGAGTACAGAAGATGCAGGATCGCGTGTTCGATGCCCCCGATATACTGATCCACGGGAAGCCAGTAATCCGCAGCGTCCCGGTTGACGGGTTGGTCCGCCTGCGTGTCGCAGAAGCGTGCGAAATACCACGACGAATCGACGAAAGTGTCGAGCGTATCGGTGTCCCGGCGAGCCGGGTTGCCGCAGACAGGACAGACGACGTGCTTCCAGGCCGGGTGATGATCCAGCGGATTTCCTGCAACGTCGAAGCGCGCATCTTCCGGCAGCAGAAGTGGCAGATCGCTTTCGCGCAACGGTACAATGCCGCAGACGCTGCAATGCACCATCGGAATCGGGCAGCCCCAATAGCGCTGCCGCGAAACGAGCCAGTCGCGCAGGCGGTAATTGACCGTGCGCACACCGCACCCGGACGCCTCCAGGCGATTTGCAACTTCGCGCTTCGCGCCTTCGACATCGAGGCCGTCGAGAAAGCGCGAATTCGCGAGCCTGCCGGGCCCCAGCCAGGCTTCCTCGCCGATGGCAAAGTCCGCTGCTTCCACTCCCTCGGGAACGACTACCGGCAGAACCGGCAGCCCATACTTGCGGGCAAATTCGAGATCGCGCTGATCGTGCGCCGGACAGCCGAAGATCGCGCCGGTGCCATAGGCCATCAGCACGAAGTTCGCGACAAAAACGGGCAGTTGCCAAGCGGGGGCGAAGGGATGCGCGGCCGTCAGGCCGGTATTGTAACCGCGCTTTTCCGCGGTCTCGATCGTCTCTTCGGCCGTGCCAAGCCGGCGGCACCGGGCGACAAAATCCGCCAGCGCCGGATTGTCTTTCGCCAGCTCCTCCGTCAACGGATGATCCGGCGACAGGGCAACGAAGCTGGCGCCAAAAAGCGTATCCGGACGCGTGGAAAACACTTCGACCGACTGGCCGTTGGAGAGCGCAAAGGAAAACCGCAGGCCCTCCGAGCGGCCGATCCAGTTCTTCTGCATCAGCCGCACTTTTTCCGGCCAGCGTTCCAGCCGGTCGAGGGCCTCCAGCAGATCGTCCGCGAACGCCGTAATCCTGAAAAACCATTGCGCGAGTTTTCGCCGCTCGACGGGTGCGCCGGAGCGCCAGCCGCGGCCTTCGATCACCTGTTCGTTGGCCAGAACCGTGCGATCGACCGGATCCCAGTTGACGTTGGCTTCGGCGCGATAGACGAGGCCTTCGCGGTAGAAATCCAGAAACAGCTTCTGCTGATGTTTGATGTATGACGCATCGCAGGTTGCAAACTCGCGGCTCCAGTCGAGCGCCAAACCCATGGATTTGAGCTGGCCGCGCATGGCCGCGATGTTGGCATAGGTCCATTCGCGGGGGTTGACGCCCTGATCGCGCGCCGCGTTTTCGGCAGGCAGACCGAACGCGTCCCAGCCCATGGGATGCAAGACGTTGAACCCTTGCGCGCGACGAAAGCGGGCGATGACGTCGCCCATCGTATAATTGCGCACATGGCCCATATGAATGCGGCCGGAAGGGTAGGGAAACATTTCGAGCACGTAACATTTGGGGCGTGCGCTCCCGTTCCTCGCGGCAAAGACATCGCGGCGCTCCCACTCCGCCTGCCAGCGCGCTTCGGAGTCCCTGGCGTTGTACCGCGCCATATGCCGCCTCTTTCTCCCCTGCCTCGCTTCCGTCGCCGAAGGCGGCGGGAGAATGGAAGGCCTGCAGCGACGTTCGAAATTATCCCTGGGGGGGCTCGCTCGCGAGTCGAAGCTCGCGGGCGCGGGTCAGGATCGCATCTTCCAGCTTGGTCGCAATGTCGGGATTGACCTGGGCATCCGCCCAACCTTCGGCCGAATGGGTCTGACGGAAGACCGCAAGCTTGAGGCCGTCGGCCCTCAGGCGGCGGTCGAGGATATAGATGGTCACCTTCATGCGCTCGCCGGGATCTTCTGGTGCGGAATACCAGTCCGTGATGATCACGCCGCCGAACGGATCGGCGGAAGCCAGCGGCATGAAGGCAAGCGTATCGAGCGTGGCATGCCAGAGATAGGAGTTCACGCCGAGCGTCACACGGCCACTGTCGCTGGAGATAGCGGTCGCGCCGGTGTTTGTGTCCGGCATGTCGTTGGAAGAGGAACTGCCGCACGCCGCCAGGAACAGCGCGCAAAAGACAACGGTCAAAGCCCGCATGGAATTCGATATCCTATAAATCCCGCGACACCGTGCGCCGCCCAAAGCCGATCAAGCCCGGCCGCGCTTATACGTTTCTTGCCGGGGGCGCGCAACGTCGGCACTTTCCTCCTGCCGCCGCCAGGGCCTCAAATAAATGCTGTGCTTCGTCTGTCGTGTATAGACGTCCCTGGGGACGGCAGGAGGCGGCCGTGCGACGGCTTCTACTTATTACGGCAACAATCGTGTTTGCGGCCCAGCCCGCATGGGCCGGGGATTCGACAGGCTGGAACCTTACGCCTTTATCGCTCTCGCTCGACGGCTGGACCGCCGCGCTGGGGGGCAGTGCATCGGGGGCAGCTTATGGGGCCAAACAGGGCGGCGATATCGAGGGCAGCGGCCTGACTGGCTCCGGCCTCGTTGCAGCGAATCTCGTCCATCTGTTTGGCAATGGCTGGGAGCTGGGACTAAACACCGACTTTCTCGTGTGGCATGACGCGCTTTCGGGCGACAATTACGGCAATCGAGTCTTCGAGAAGGGCTATCTGTCGCTGCAAACGGATTATGGCCGGGTGGAGCTGGGCCAGCAGGATGGCGCCGCTTACGCGCTTTCCACAACTGGCCCAAAGGTCGATGACCCGGTCGCCATTGATGATGCCAACGTGACTTTCTATCGCGACCCTTCGACCGGACAGGCCTTCACGAATATTTTTCAAATACGCACAGGCGTTTTCGCGACTGAAAATTATGCGAAAATTTCTTTCTATTCCGCGCGCCTGTCCGGTATCGAAATTGGCGGGTCCTTCACACCTTACGAAGCCCGGGACGGTCTGCCCTTTATAAGTCGGGGCAGCGACCCTCAGGACCATCGCACCGACCTGCTGGAGGCTGTGGCCAACTATCAGGGCGATATCGGTCCCGTTTCAACCGAAGCCTATGCCGGCATGGCAGTCGCTCACGGGGAAGAACGGATGACACAGCAGGACGATCTGCTGGATTGGGGAGTGGGGACTTCACTCGATTATGATCTCGAAGCGGTCAAGCTCTCGCTGGGCGGAGGTTTCCGCCAGTCGAACGGCTATTCATTCGACATCGACGAGGCATTTCGTGGAGGCCTCACGCGATCGTTCCGGTTGAGCGCCACCGCTGCGACAGGCCCCTGGATATTTGGCATCGAATATTCCGAAGCAGTGGCCGGCCGCGAGGCGAATCTGCCGGGACTGCGCCAGACTGGCTACGAACCATCGGCCGGCTACGTCGTCAATTCGAATCTTCAGCTCACGCTGGGTTGGCAATATCTGGACTTTACGCGGGACGCAGGCGTGTTTTATGACGGTAAAAGGGGCGTCGAACTGCGGGCCGCCTTCCTGCACATGCAATTTCACGTTTGATCGACAAAAGGGCTATTCGCAAAGTCCGCGCACCGCAGCGAGCCCTGCAAGCCGGGAACCCGCCAGCCGCACTGCGCTGCCGGCATCGATACCGCCAAGCGCATAGACCGGAACCGGCGATTGTCGGGCGATGAAGCGAAGCCGGATGGGGCCGAGAGACTTGCCGTCGCTGTGGCTTTGGGTCGCGAAAACCGGAGCCAGCAGAGCCGCGTCTGCGCCGAAACGGGCTATGCGCAGGCATGCGGTCAGCGAGTGCGCCGCGCAGGTAATCAGCCAGTGCGGGCGCAAAGCCCGCCAGTGATGCGCCTCCGCCATGCGGGCTTCCGGAAAATGCGCGCCATCCGCGCCCGTCCGGGAAGCAAGATCGGGGTCGCCGGCGACGATCCAGCGCAGATCATATTGTCTCGCAAGCGACGCGATCGCTGCGGCGAGCGCAACCCGGCGGGAATCGTCTCTCGCCCGCAGGATCACCAGGCTGCGACGCGGAAGTGCGCGCACCGCGGATAGCGGATCGACGGCGCGGTCGTCGTCCGTCAGGTATACGAGAGCCGGCAACGGACAGCCCAGATGCCGATTGAGCCGCGCGGCAGCTCTTGCTAGGTTCGCGCGCGCGAGCCCGTCCGCCATCTCATGCCCTTTTGCAACAATTCCACCGATGTAGCGTCCGTCCATGGTTTGCGCGATATCCTCGCGCGCATCGAGACGGCAAGAAAGGCCGCCGTTTCGCCGGCTGCGTTCACCACGCTGATTGCCGTTTCCAAGACCTTCGATAGCGATGCCATTCGCCCCGTTCTCGCCGCCGGCCAACGGGTCTTCGGAGAAAATCGCGTGCAGGAGACAACAGCCAAGTGGCCGGCGCTGAAAACCGCCAACCCGGCCGTCGAATTGCATCTCATCGGCCCGCTGCAAACGAACAAGGTGCGCGAAGCCGTGGCGCTGTTCGACGCGATCCATTCTCTGGACCGCCCGAAACTCGCCCATGCTTTGCGTGCCGAACTCGACCGGTGCGGGCGTGCGCTGTCTTTGTTCATCCAGGTGAATACGGGGGAAGAGCCGCAGAAAGCGGGGGTAGGGCCGCGCGAGGCGCCCGCCTTTATCGCGCTTTGCCGGGATTCGCTTCATCTGCCGGTGCAGGGCCTGATGTGCATTCCGCCAGAGCTGGAAGCTCCGGCGCCCCACTTCGCCCTTCTGGCGAAGCTCGCGCGAGCCCATGCGCTTTCCTTCCTCAGCATGGGGATGAGCGCCGATTTCGAGACCGCGATTCGCTTCGGAGCGACGCATGTGCGCGTGGGCACGGCGATATTCGGCACGCGTCCGCCTGTAACCGCATGAGCCTCTGCCGCACCCCAGACTCAGAACATATGTCCCGCCTTCTTTGCCTTGGTCTTCAGATAGGCGCGGTTGTGCGGATTGTCGGGAAAGGCGTGCGGCACACGCTCGACCACAGGGACGCCTTCGGCGTTCAGGGCTTTCACCTTGTCGGGATTATTCGTCAGGAGGCGGACGGATTTGTACCCGAGCAGCCGCAGCATGCGGGCCGCGATTGCATACAGCCGCTCATCCGGCTCGAAACCCAGCCGCTCGTTGGCCTCGATCGTATCGAACCCCTGATCCTGCAGCCGGTAAGCGCGCAGCTTGTTGATGAGACCTATTCCGCGACCCTCTTGGGCGAGGTACAGCAGCACCCCGTCGCCGGCTTTGGCGATGACGTCGATCGCGCCTCGCAACTGCGAGCCGCAGTCGCATTTGAGCGAGCCCAGAAGGTCGCCGGTGAAACATTCCGAGTGCAGGCGGGTGAGCACCGGTTGGTTGGTCGCGGGCGCCCCGATGACGATCGCATAGTGCTCGGGCCCGCCTTCGCCGGAGCGAAAAGCCACGAGCTCCGTGCGCTCGGCACCGTCGAGAGGGACCCGCGCCCGCGTGACGATCGACAGCGCTTCGGCGGCTTCGCGGTCGTAATCCATGATGGCGCGCGCCGAAATGATGACATCGCCGGCCGAGCGCGGCGAAGCGTTCCAGACCAGCGCCGCGGGCAGCAGACCGGCAAGCTTTGCCAGCTTGACGGCTGCGGCGAAGGAAGGATCGAGCGTTTTGCGGACCGTGTCGAAGGGTCCTTTCAGCGGTTCGGCGAGATCGGTGGTCGGATCGGCGATGGTCCGCAACCGGTCCGCGCGGAGCGGCATTGGCGGTCGCACGGCAACCACCCCAGGCGTATAGCGGCGAATTTTGAGGGTGCGGGCGCGCGCGTGCGTCAGAAGCAGAAGCGCGGAGCTGGAAGGGCGCCCGATGGTTTCCAGACCTTTGTCGGTGGCCGTCTCCACCGCCAGCGCAAAAATTTTGCGATCCGGGCTCTCGATACGAACCCGCGCCCCGCGACGCATCGCGTCGATGGCGCGGGCACAATCCTCGATGGCAGGTCCCGCCTTTTGCCCTTCGCCCCGGACAGAGCGCTGCCGTGTCGTCGAGCCAGGCTTCATATGCGCCATGAATTCCTCTGCTCGCGGACATACACCCGGCAAGGGAAACCGGATAGACTCGTCGCCAGCCGACCAATGCCAAGGAGCCCGAATGCCGAGTGTCAAGCGTGTCCTCCTGGTTGACGATGATCCGGTGTTACGCGTCTCGTTGGCCGAGCAGTTCGCAGCGGAAGGCGAATACGATCCTGTCGAGGCCGGCAGTTGCGCCGAGGCGCGCGTCTTTGCGGCAGAAGAACTCTTCGAGTTCATGGTGCTGGATGTAGGCCTGCCCGACGGGGACGGCCGCGCGCTGTGCCGCGAATTCCGGTCGGCAGGGGTGACCTGCCCCATCGTCCTGCTGACGGCGAAAGACGCCGATGACGACGTCATCGAAGGCCTGGACGCGGGAGCCAATGATTACATCGCCAAACCGTTTCGCTTCGCCGTGCTTATGGCGCGCATTCATGCCCATCTGCGAAGCCACGAACAGAATGAGGAGGCCGTCTATCGCGTCGGTCCCTACACGTTTCGCCCCAGCGCCAAAGTGCTGATCGATCAACAGGGCAAAAAAATCCGGCTCACCGAGAAGGAGACGAATATTCTGAAATTCCTCTATCGCTCCGGCGAGACCGTCGGCCGTGAAAAGTTGTTGCACGAAGTCTGGGGCTATAACCCGGCCGTCACGACGCACACCCTGGAAACCCACATCTACCGCCTCAGACAAAAAATCGAGCGCAATCCGACGGAGGCCCAGATCCTGGTTACGGAAAGCGGCGGATACCGCCTGGTGGCATGAACCTGTCCGACACGTCGCTAGTTTGTTCCCATTCCCGGTTCACAGGGCCGGCCAGCGTTCTTGCCGCTCTATGCGTACGAGATGCGCCGGCCTTATCTCCGTCTGGACCGATCCCGGTCAGCGGAGCCACTTTGCAATGACGTTGAAATTGAAATCGATCCTGGCCGGCGCCTTCTGCGCGGGCTTTCTGATTCTTCCTTCGCTGAGCGGATTGGGCGAGGTGCAGGCGGGCAATCGTCCCGTTGCTCCTCCGGCTCCTCCCGCCCCCCCGGCACCGCCGCGACCGTGGCAACATCCCGGAGCCGGCAACTGGACCGTTTGGCCGGCGCGCAATTACGACGCGCGCAGCGTCAAGACGGACGACATCGTGGGCACTCTGATCGTCAATGTCCGCGATGGCGGCCCCATGACTGTCGAGGCGTGGGGCGCCAAAGAGCGCATGAACGGACTGCACGTTGCCGTTCGCGACGGCCGGCTCGATATCGAAGGCGGAGAATACAACGAAAACGAGTCTGTCTGGGACTGGCATCATTGGTTCGATTTCTCGCACCTGACCGAGGCGGGTTCGCACAACCTGACGGTGCGGCTGACGGTCCCGCGCGGCACCGACGTCGATATCGAGAGCCTGGTCGGCGATGCCACCATCGGCGATACGCAAGGCGCGCTGCGCCTCGAAGCGGCGGCAACGAAGGCGCGCATCGGCAAGGTGGCAACCGCGAACATCGATATCGGCGGCGCGGGACGAGTGGATATCGCCGCCGTGACGGGCACGCTCAAGCTCGATGTCGGAGGATCGGGCAAGATTGTCACGGGCCCGGTCGGAAATCTCCGCGCCAACCTTGCTGGCTCGGCGGACGCACAGTTCGGACCAATCAATGGCGGCCTCGATCTCGATATCGCCGGCGCGGCGGATGTTTCGGCAGCGCGCGTTAATGGGCCAACGAAAGTCTCCATCGCCGGCTCGGGCTCGGTGAAAATTGCCGATGGCACCGCAGATCCGCTGAATGTCGAAATCATGGGTGCCGGCGATTTCAACTTTGGCGGCGTCGCGGTCGATCCGCGTGTGGAAGCGTTCGGATCGGGGAATGTGCGCATCAAGTCCTATCGCGGAAAGCTCGACACCGAAGGCATGGCCGATGTGAAGATCGGAAACTGACGGCAAATGCCGTTCTCCCGTTATGTTTAACGCTCGTTAATTCCCGGGGCGTAGAACTCCTCCCGCGGGGGCATGCGGCAGGACGGTATGACTTCCAGGCACAAGCTCGCGGTAAAATCACATCGACAGGCGACGGCCGATCCCGCGCATCGGCAAGCCCCATCCTTGAGCAGGCCAAAGCGAAGGCGCGGTTGGCCTTATGTCGTCGCGCTGCTTCTGGCATGGGGTCTCATTCTCGGCGCCGTTGTCGGGTTTCACTGGATTTCCAGCCTGCCCGACACCGGGGGATTGCTGGCAAAATCTCTGTCGCGAGACATCACGATCCTCGACGAAAAGGGTCGGCTGATTGCGCGCCGCGGCCTCAGCCAGGGCGCAATCGTCAATGTCTCCCGATTACCGGCGTATGTGCCCAACGCCTTCATCGCCATCGAGGACCGACGTTTTCGCAACCATATCGGACTGGACCCCATCGGTCTGATGCGGGCCGCGGACGAGAATCTCCTCGCCGGCCATGTCGTTCAGGGCGGTTCGACGATCACCCAGCAACTGGCGAAGAATCTGTTTCTGGAGCCCGACCGCACATTCGAGCGCAAGACGCAGGAAGCGTTGCTCGCGCTCTATCTCGAGTCGCGCTACAGCAAAGACCAGATTCTGACTCTCTATCTCAATCGCGTCTATTTCGGTGCAGGCGTTTATGGCATCGAGGCTGCCGCGGAGCGCTTCTTCGGCAAGACCGCAGCCGGGTTGTCTCTGACGGAAGCCGCCATGCTCGCGGGCAGCGTCAAAGCGCCTGCCCGCTTCAATCCGCTGGCCGATGCGGATGCCAGCGCCAACCGCGCAAAGCTGGTGTTGCGCGCCATGCGGGACGCCGGATTTATTTCGTCTCGCGCCTGCGCCAATGCGCAGGCAACGCGGGCGCGCATTGTGCGCCTTACCGGCACGCCCGGTTCCGGTTATTTCGCCGACTGGATCGTGGCCCGCATGGCCGGGTTCGCGGGCGACACGGGCGGCCCGATCGTCGTGGAGACCACATTCAACATCAATACGCAGAGACAGGCGGAACACGCGCTTGAAACCGGCATCGCACGCGATGGCAGCGCCCTCCATGCGAGCGAAGGTGCAATCGTCGCCATGACGCCGCAAGGCGCCATCCGCGCAATGGTCGGCGGACGATCCTATTCGCAAAGCCCGTTCAATCGCGTGACGGACGCCCTGCGGCAACCCGGCTCTGCATTCAAGCCCTTTGTCTATCTCGCCGCGTTCGAGCACGGCCATGCGCCGTCCGACATTGCCAACGACGAGCCGGTCGATATCCACGGCTGGGAGCCGGGCGATTATGAAGGCCGGTTCGAAGGCGAGATCACGCTGACGCGCGCCTTCGCGAAATCCTCGAATTCCGTTGCGGCACAATTGGCCGAGCAGGTCGGTCCGGCGACCGTGGCGGCAACCGCGCGCCGGCTCGGCATTGTCTCGACACTTGCGGCGGTTCCCTCCCTGGCGCTCGGGACATCGAGCGTCACGCCCCTGGAGTTGACGGGCGCCTACGCGGCGTTCGCCAATGGCGGTTCGGGCATCGTTCCCTACGGTATCATCCGTATACGTACAAAATCCGGGCGCCTGATTTACCAGCGCCAAAGCGCCGCCGCCCATTCCGTCATGTCGCCGACCAATGCCGCGGCGGTGACAACGCTGATGGTCGAGACGGTGACAACGGGAACCGGCAAGTCAGCCCGGCTCGCCAACGTCCTAAGTGCAGGAAAGACCGGAACAACACAGGATTTTCGCGATGCGTGGTTTGTGGGTTTCACCGCCGATCTCGTTTGCGGTGTCTGGATCGGAAACGACGACAACGCGCCGATGCTCCGTGCCGTCGGCGGCAATCTGCCGGCCCGCATGTTCCGGTCCTTCATGACGGAAGCCGAACTGGGCCTGAAACCTCGTCCCCTGACGGCGCTTGCCAATGTACCCGGCGAAGCTCAGGGCGTGCCGGCGGCGAGTGCAGCGGCGCCGCAGACAGATGCGCTCGACCGGTTGCTGAACAGTCTTTTCAATGGGGCTTAGGTTTTTCGGCACCGATGCGCGGCGCATAGCGATGCAGGATCGGCCCGTTTCTGCTGAGCCACGCCTGGGGCTTTTCGACGTCGCCGACCAGCTCGCGCACCAGATCCCAGAAACGCGCGCCGTGATTCATCTGGCGCAGATGCGCCACCTCGTGCGCCACGACGTAATCGAGCACGAATGAGGGCGCCAGGATCAGCCGCCAGGAAAAGGATAGCGCGCGCGTCGTCGAGCATGACCCCCAGCGGCTGGCGGTGTCGCGGACGGTTATGCGCTTCGGACTGACGCCCAATTGGTTTGCGAATGCCAGCGCGCGCGCCTCCAGGGCTTTGCGCGCTTCCCGCTTCAGAAAATCGAGAGTGCGCCGCGGCACATGCTCGCGATGGCCCGAAACCCGGATCATCTGCGCCGTGCGATCGATCCAGACCGGTGCAGAGCCGTTTTCGCCGCGCCCGATCAGATATTCATCGCCCCGGTAAGGCAGACGCGCGCCGAGATCGAGCGAGACCTGCCGGGGAACATGAGAAAGCCTGCGGGCAATCCATTCGGACTCGCCACGGGCAAATTCGAGCGCGTGGTCCAGCGCGCGCTTTGAAGGAGCGACAACGCTCACTTCTCCCGTCGAAGGATGCACCTTGACGATCAACCGCCGCGCACGGGGATTGAGCCGCATCGTGACTTCGACCGCGCGGCCTTCGATGCGCAGCAGCTCGCGTCGGGGAGGCTGCACTTTAGAAGAACGGGTCGCGGTTTTTGCCAAGTGCTTGCCTTATCATCTTCGGACGCGGTCGCGACCGTTCAGCACAACAACAATCTTTCCGCCGCTTCGCCGCACCGAAGCGCATTTTTTTTGGAGCGCGCGCTGGATCGGGCGAATGGGGTTGGCGGGACTATCGCTCGACGAGTCAGTGGCGATACCGACGCCGCCGGCCGCCAAGCGCCTTTCATTTAAGCCTGTTCGAGCCTGCCCACAAAGGTCATATTTCCTGCCGCGGAAAAAAACTCGGCCTTGTGATGTTCATTTCATTTTCCCCGCCAAGTTCGCCGGATAATTGCGCGATTCTACCGGAACTTTTCTCATCTACGGTCGTTTCCACGCGCCGTCGGGAGATCTTGGCCTGCCCTCCGTCTGGGCCTTTGTGGCATTGCACCAAATGATCCGCAGCGCGTCCCTCGCCATGGTATTGGGCAGCGTCTCTCTGGCGCTGCTTTTGGGCGCCTTGGGGTTCCAGTATCTGGGCGGCATCCCTCCTTGCGAAATGTGCCACTGGCAACGCTGGCCGCATATCGCGGCGGCGATTGCAGGTTTGGGGGGTGGCCTTCTCGTCCGCTTCGGATATCTGGATTCGGGGTTTGCGAGGCCACTGGCGTGGTGCGCGGTTTTTCTGATTGCGGTTGGCGGAGGCCTCGGCGTCTATCATGCCGGCGTGGAGTGGCATTGGTGGACCGGCCCCCAGGCCTGCACGGGCAACGCGTTTCGTTTCAACGGCGGCAGGCTCGACCTCAATGCGCCGGTCGTGATGTGCGACGTCGCGGCGTGGCGGCTCTTCGGCCTGTCGCTGGCGGGATACAATGCGATCGTTTCCCTGGCGACGGCCGCAATCGGCAGCTATTTTCTCATGGCAAGGAAGACCGACACATGAGAGCCAAACGCGGACGACGGCCCACTGCTCCCGGGACCCAGACGCCGAACGATGTTGCGGCGATGATCCGGGTCGATCACGCCGGCGAATATGGCGCGGTGCGAATCTATGAAGGCCAGCTTGCGGTGTTGGGCCGCCGCCCGCAGGCGGCCAGGACCGCCGCGGCCATACGCAAAATGGCGCAGCAGGAACAGGAACATCTCGAAACATTCGATCGGCTTGTCAACGAGCGTCGGGTTCGGCCGACAGCGCTGGAGCCTGTCTGGCGCGCCGCCGGCTATGCCTTGGGCGCCGCGACGGCGCTGATGGGTGAAAACGCCGCAATGGCCTGCACGGCCGCTGTCGAGGAGGTCATCGACGAGCACTATGCCCATCAGCTCACACGGCTGCAAAAAGACGCCGAGCTCAAGGACACCATTCGAAACTTCCGCGAAGACGAAATAGCGCACCGCGCCGAGGCGATTGCGCATGGTGCGGAAAACGCGCCCGGCTACCGCTTGCTCAGCGAAACCATCAAGGCAGGCTGCAGGCTCGCCATCCGGCTTTCCGAGCGGATATGATCGGGGGTAACAGGAAAAAGCGGCGAGCCTGACGCAAGCCCCTCCGTTCAGGGTTCGAGTTCGCTATCCCAATACAGATAGTCGGCCCAGGAGTGGTGCAGGTAATTCGGTGGGAAACGCCGGCCGTTGTTGCGAAGCTCGTTGATCGTCGGCCGGTGCGGACGCTGCCGGGGATGCATGCCGGCCCGGTTCGCCAGCCTGCCGCCTTTCAGCAGATTGCATGGCGCGCAAGCCGCCACGACATTGTCCCAGGTCGTACGGCCGCCCCGCGACCGCGGGACCACGTGATCGAAGGTGAGATCGTCGTCCGCGCCGCAATACTGGCACTGAAAGCGATCGCGCAGAAAAACGTTGAACCGTGTGAATGCCGGATTGCGGGCGGGCCTGACATAGGTCTTGAGGGAGACGACCGAGGGAAGCTTCATTTCGAAGCTCGGCGAACGCACCACCCGTTCGTATTCGGCAAGAATGTTCACGCGCTCAAGGAAGACGGCCTTGATCGCGTCCTGCCAGGACCACAGCGACAGCGGAAAATAGCTCAAGGGACGATAGTCCGCATTGAGCACCAATGCCGGGCAATTGGCGGGCACCCGCTCGGCGGTCAGCACCGGAATTCTCCTTTGAAGGCCACTCCTCCGCTTTGGTCGTCCTCACTGCGGGCCGAACTTTACGGGCTCGCCCGCGCAAAGCCAACAAGGCCATCGCGTCAACGCCCTGACCAATCTAGCCGATTCGGTGTGACCGATTGACGACAGTTCACCCGATTGCGCACGAGATGGATTGCGCCTCTCGTCCCAGCTGTCCGCGAAAGGCCATGGCAAGGAACTTCCCCGCGAGCGCCAGGCCCTGTTCGTCGATGGAATGTCCGATACCGGACGAAACATGCCACTGGACCCCGGCGCCCGCCCGGCCCAGCGCAGCAGCGGATGCGAAAACGGCCTCGACCGGGATCATGGTGTCCGCGTCGCCATGCACCAGCAAAATCGGCGGTGTGTCCGCGCCCAGCGCCGGCATCGTTTCGCCTCCTGCGAACATGCCCGAGAATCCGACAATGGCAGCGGCTTTGCCGGCGCGGCTTAAGCCCACATGCAGAGCCATCATTGTGCCCTGGCTGAACCCCACCAGCGCCAGGCGCTCGGCCGTGAGCTGGTATCGCGCCAGTTCCGCGACCAGAAAGGCTTCGAGTGCGGGAACGGCGCGGCTCACGCCTTTCTGCATTTCGCCGGGGTCGAGGCGGGCGATCGGAAACCACTGGTAGCCCGCAGAACCGGGGCAGCGCTCCGGCGCGTTCGGCGCCACAAAGGCGGCCGTGGGCAACAGCCGCTGCCAATAGGGGGCGAGACCGATCAAATCGTTGCCGTCGGCACCATAGCCGTGACAAAGAACGACCAGATGCGTGGCCGTCCCGCGTGCAGGCGGCAGACGGGGACCCGACAGCGCACGGTTGCCAAATGCCACAGGTGTTTCACTTTCGCGCGGACGACCGGACATGATTGTCACGCGCTTTGCTCCCAGTCCAACGGGATATTTGCATCTGGGCCACGCCTTCTGCGCCATCAATGCCCATGCGATCGCCCGCGAAGCGGGGGGCCGATTCCATCTGCGTATCGAAGACATCGATGCCGCGCGCGCCAGGCGCGAGTACGAAGCTGCGATTCTGGACGATCTGCGATGGCTCGGGATCGCGTGGGCCGGTCCTGTTCTGAGGCAGTCCCACCGCTTTGCCGCCTACCGCCATGCGATCGAACGCCTCGACGCGGACGACCTGCTCTATCCCTGCTTTTGCACCCGCAACGAAGTCGCCGCCGAAATCGCGCGCGCCGCCGAAGCGCCGCAAGGTCCCGAGGGACCGCTCTATCCCGGCACCTGCAGGACGCTGTCGAGCGAAGACCGCAGAGCCCGCATTGCGGATGGCAGCCCCTATGCCTTGAGGCTGGACAGCACCAAAGCGGCGGCGCGCGTCGGGCCATTGCGCTGGCGCGAACGCGGCCGCGGACCGAACGGCGAGGTCGGCGAAATCGACGTCGATCCTCTGCTCTTCGGCGATGTGGTGATCGCGCGCAAGGAAACACCGGCGTCGTACCATCTCGCGGTCGTGCTGGACGATGCGTGGCAGGGAGTGACGCTGGTGACGCGCGGCGACGATCTGTACGGAGCCGCGCATGTGCAGAGGGCGCTGCAGGCATTGCTGAAGCTGCCCGCGCCGGACTATGCCCACCACCGGTTGATCCTTGACGCAAACGGGCGAAAATTATCCAAGCGCGATCGCGCGATGACCCTGATGGCCCTGCGCGAAGCCGGAAAAGCGCCGGAGGATATCCGCGCGCTGCTCAACGCCGGTTAGTGCCGCCGGATTGCTACGCGTCGTCAGCCGGCGAAACGATGGCGATAATTTTGCGCATGATGGCGTTGAGATCGTAATCTTTCGGCCCGAACACGGCCGCAATGCCGGCAGCCTTCAGCCGCACGTCATCCCGGTCGGGTATGATCCCCCCCGCGACGACCTTGATGTCCGAAAGGCCCGCTTCCTTCAGCCTTGCAACGATGTCTGCCGCCAGCGCCACGTGCGAGCCGGACAGAATCGAAAGCCCGATCACATGCGGGTTTCGTTCGCGCGCGGCAGCGACAATCTCCTTGGCGGTAAAGCGAATTCCGTCGTAGAGAACATCCATCCCCACATCGCGCGCCCGGATGGCGATTTGCTCGGCGCCGTTCGAATGTCCGTCAAGGCCGGGCTTTGCGACCAGAAACGTCAGCGTGCGACCCAGCCGCCGCGAAACGGATTCAACGTCCCGGCGCAGCGCAACGATGCGCTCGTCATTGCGAGCCGGCGCGGTAAGGGCGACACCGGTCGGCGCCCGATATTCGCCGTGAACGCGGCGCAGCACATCGGCCCATTCTCCCGTCGTGACGCCGGCTTTGGCGCAGGCGATGGAAGGAGGAACGATGTTGCTGCCGTCCGTCGCGGCGCGTTCGAGCGCTGCGAGCGTCGTTTCGACGGCGTTCGCGTCGCGGATCGCGCGCCAGGCCCGAAGACGCGCAATCTGTTCGCGCTCGGCGGCTTCGTCGACCACGACGAAAGCCCCGCTGCCGGCGGTCAGCGGCGAAGCTTCGGTTTCCGTATAGGCGTTGACGCCCACGCGAATTTTTTCGCCGGTTTCGAGAGCTTCCAGGCGCGCAGCGTTCGCGCGCACGAGCCGTTCTTTCATATATTTCAGCCCCGGCTGGGAGGCCGCGCCGCCCAGGATTTCGATGCGCGCGATTTCTTTCCGGATTTGGCCGGCAAGACGCGAGGTTTTTTCCTCGATCACGCGAGAGCCGTCGAAGATGTCTTCATGGTCCAGCATGTCGGTTTCGAAAGCCCCGATCTGCTGCAGCCGCAGCGACCATTGCTGATCCCAGGGGCGCGGAAGCCCCAGGGCTTCGTTCCACGCGGGTAGCTGCACGGCGCGGGCCCGCGCGTTCTTCGATAACGTCACCCCCAGCATGCCGAACAGGATGCGATAGACGTTGTTTTCCGGCTGCTGCTCGGTCAGCCCCAGCGAATTCACCTGCACGCCGTAACGGAACTGACGAAGTTTCGGATCCTCGACTCCATAACGTCGGTGCGTTGTTTCGTCCCACAGCCGCGCCATCGCCCGCAGCTTGCAGATTTCGGTGATGAATTTGACGCCGGAGTTTACGAAAAAACTGATGCGCCCGACTGTTTTCGCAAATTCCTCCGGCGGTATCGCGCCGTCGTTCCTGCAGGCGTCGAGCACGGCGATAGCGGCCGCAAGCGCAAACGCTGCTTCCTCCACGGCATCGGCGCCGGCTTCCTGCAGATGGTAGGAGCACAGATTGACGGGGTTCCATTTCGGCATTTCCTGCGTCGTAAATGCAATCGTGTCGGTGGTGAGCTTCAGGGCGGCCCGCGGCGGGAAGATGTAGGTGCCGCGCGCCAGATATTCCTTGATGATGTCGTTCTGGGTGGTGCCTTGCAGGTTTGTGCGCGCAACACCCTGCTCGTCGGCGACGGCAATATATAGCGCCAGCAGCCATGCGGCCGGCGCGTTGATGGTCATCGAGGTGTTCATCCGCGCGAGCGGAATTCCGTCGAACAGGGCGCGCATATCGCCGAGATGGCCGATGGGAACGCCGACCTTGCCGACTTCGCTTTTGGCCAAGGGGTGATCGCTGTCGTAACCCGTCTGCGTCGGCAGATCGAAGGCAATGGAGAGGCCCGTCTGTCCCTTCGCAAGGTTGTTGCGATACAGCACGTTCGACGCCGTTGCGCTCGAATGCCCGGCATAGGTGCGGAAGATCCAGGGCTTGTCGCGGGCGCTCATGACGCCATTAAGACGTCAGGCGCGTTGCAGCGCAACATCGCCGGTCGGTACGTGTGCTTGCCTGGCGAAAAACAGCCGTTATGCTCTGCAAAGCGTCACTTCGTTTCAGAAAACCTCATGCGCTTTGTCACCGTCGCGTCGGCCGGCCTCGCGAGCTTTCTGTTGATGGCCGCCGCGCCTTCGCCGGAACAGGCGTGGAAGGCGAGCATCGCCGATCAGAACAAGGACTACGCCCAAGTTCCGCACGCGATGCTGAAGATTCAGGATTCGGCGTATTTGCACGATGGCGACTCGACCGTGCTAACGGGCCGCAAGGGCGATCCCGGCAGTTATCGCTGGTCGCATGACCCAAACGCCCAAGGGGTTCTTTGTGTGACTCTGAAAGGCGGAAAGCTCGCGGTTACCCGGAATGGCGCGACGTTTGGCGCGAACGTGATCGCGAAAGGAATTCCGGTCGATACGGATGTGGATATCGCAGGTCAACCGACACAGGTTGATGCTGGCGTAAACGGTTGGCGCATTTTCATTTACAACCAGCGAAATCCGGCCGCCAGGAATTTCAAGGGTGTGTCCTATTTTCCGTATGATCCCGCCTGGCGGGTGAGGGCGCATTTCAGGCCCGATCCGAAGCGGCCCGCACGTGTATTCCGCACCTCGCGCGGAACGGACAAACAGTTCTATCACGTCGGTGACGCACGCTTTTCCCTCGTCGGCAAGACGATCACACTTCCGATGTATGCCGCCGCCAACGATCCGAAACAGATTAAGAGTTTCACGGCGTTCTTCACCGACGGCCTGACGGGCACGGGCGCGTATGGCTCGGGGCGGTATGTCGATGTGAGCGATTTCGGGAAATTCCCGCCATCGACCGTAACCGTCGATTTCAATATGGCCTATAATCCCAATTGCGCGCGCTCGGCGCACTTCACCTGTCCCATCGCGATGGATGACATCGCGCTGCCGGTGAAGGCAGGCGAGCGCGATCCCCATTTGGCGCACTGATGGCTTTCGCGAGCGCGCCAAAGAATTCGCCGAAGCAGTTGCGCGAGGCGGCGCGCGCCAGGGCAAAACGCGCGGCGCTTAACGCGCTTCGCCGCGCGCGGCGGGCCGCGGAGCGCTCGCAGGTGCCGCTGTCGGATTGGGAAGGCGAGTTTCTGGGCTCGGTCGAGACGCGGGTGGAAACCTACGGCCGGGCTTTCGGCGATCCGGACAAAGGGCCGCCCGGCGCTTCGCTGTCGATCCTCCAGTCCCGCAAGCTCAAGGAAATCGCGGGCAAAGCCAGTGGCAAGAAGAAACCGGTGAGCCGCTTCGGCCGAACTTCCTGATTTATCACGCAATATTATTGCACGGGCGGTTGGCGGGTGTTTGCGGTTTTGCATTGCATTGCAGCAGAAGTAGGGTCCACCTTCGCGCTCGCGGAAAGGATTCCGCGTCCGGGCGTTTGTCAGAGAATAGCGAGAGTAGGGGGACCATGTCGCAAACCGCAGAAGCGAAGCCGAATTTCGAGGTTTACAAGGATCTCTACGAGATCGGCGAAATTCCGCCGCTCGGCCATGTGCCGCAGACCATGTATGCGTGGGCCATCCGCAAGGACCGGCATGGGCCGCCGGAAAGCTCCATGCAGATCGAGGTGGTGCCCACCTGGACGCTGGATTCGCACGACGTGCTGATTCTGGTGATGGCCGCGGGGGTGAATTACAACGGCGTCTGGGCGGCGCTCGGCACCCCGGTTTCTCCCATCGACGCTCACAAAAATCCCTGGCATGTGGCGGGTTCCGATGCCGCCGGCATCGTCTGGGCCGTCGGCTCGAAGGTGAAGCGCTGGAAAGTGGGCGACGAAGTGGTCGTTCACTGCAATCAGGACGACGGCGACGACGAGGAATGCAATGGCGGCGACCCCATGTTTTCGCCGTCGCAGCGCATCTGGGGTTACGAAACCCCCGACGGCTCGTTCGCGCAGTTTGCCCGGGTGCAGGATCGCCAGCTGATGGAGCGTCCGAGGCACCTCACCTGGGAAGAATCCGCCTGCTACACGCTGACGCTTGCCACCACCTACCGGATGTTTTTCGGCCACCGGCCCCATATCCTCAGGCCGGGCCACAACGTACTGATCTGGGGCGCGAGCGGCGGTCTGGGCTCGTTCGCCGTGCAGCTCTGCGCGGTGTCGGGCGCCAACGCGATCGGTGTGATCTCCGACGAATCCAAACGCGAATTCGTGCTGTCGCTGGGCGCCAAAGGCGTCATCAACCGCAAGGATTTCGCCTGCTGGGGCGCGATGCCCAAGGTGGGCACGCCCGAATACGACACCTGGACAAAGGAAGCCCGCAAATTCGGCAAGGCGATCTGGGAGATCACCGGCAAGGGCAACGATGTCGATATGGTGTTCGAGCATCCCGGCGAACAGACTTTCCCGGTGTCGTGTCTGGTGGTGAAACGCGGCGGCATGGTGGTCTTCTGCGCCGGAACCACCGGCTACAACATCACCTTCGACGCCCGCTATGTGTGGATGCGCCAGAAGCGCATCCAGGGCTCGCATTTCGCCAATCTGGCGCAGGCCAGCCGCGCCAACCGGCTGATGCTGGAACGCCGCCTCGATCCCTGCATGTCGGAAGTGTTCCCGTGGGCCGACATCCCGCGCGCCCACACCAAGATGTGGAAGAACGAGCACCTCCCCGGCAACATGGCCGTGCTCGTCAACGCCCAGCGCCCCGGCATGCGCACCTTCGAGGATGTGCTGGAAGCAACGCGAGGATGAGATGTCTTTTACCCCGCGCGCAAATGGCGCATGATGCGATATGCGCGCGCCAGAGCTTCTCATTGCGGATCGGCTAAAGGCATTTCCGGAGATCGAACGGATCGTCCTGTTCGGCTCGCGCGCCCGCGGTGATGCCGGCCCGCTGGCCGATATCGATCTTGCGATTGCGTGCCCCGACGCCGATGCAGGCCGCTGGTCGGATATTGTTGAGGCAGCGGAAGAGACCCCCACCCTTCTGCTGATAGATATCGTTCGAATCGAATCGGCGCCCGCGGCACTCAAAGCCCAGATCGTCCGAGAGGGGAAAACTCTCTATGAATGCCAGTACAGCGACCCGCAGGCTTGACGATCTGGATCAGGCGCTCATTCGCCTGGAAGAAGCGCTGGCCGTGCCCGAATCGGCGCCATTGGCAATCGACGGCACTATTCAGCGATTCGAGTTCGTCTTCGAGCTGTGCTGGAAGGCAATGAAGGCGCTGATCGAGTTCAACACGCCTTCCGCTTCGGCAAACACGGCGCGGGCCGCGATCAAGGCTGCGTTTGCTGCCGGCTGGATCGAGGACGAGACGGCGTGGCTCGACCTTCTCGACATGCGCAATGCCACCTCGCATACGTATCGCGAAGCGGTGGCGCGCGACGTTTATCGTCGGATCGGGTTGCGCGTCCCCATGATTCGCGCCGCAATGCCGGGTCTGCGCGCGCAATTGCCTTAGGGCCGCGCCGCAATCGGAATTTATCGCATGCAGATGCTTCTGCCTCACCTTCTGGCGCATTGCGACGAGGCCGCGCTGGCGGCGGAAGGCCTGCTGATCGACGCGAAGGCGCGCGTTCGAACAATCGTCTGCGAAGACGGGCGCGTCTGCCAAACCCTGCTCGATCGCGAACAGCGCGCCGCGCATGCGCTGGCCTGGTACGCAACCATTGTCGAAGCGTTGCGCCAGATGGCGCGCTGGGCACGGCGACTTGAGCGCGAAAAACGGCTGGGCGAACTGGAGCAGCTTATTCTGCAGGCGGCGTTCGGCGAATATCTGGCGCAGCTCGCCGGCGGCATCGCCATGAGCCAGAACGAAGTGGCGCGGCCTGCCGATCTCGGACTGGCGGACGACGAAGTCGCCGCCTTTCTCACGCCTGTCGTGCGCGAGCTGATCGCGGCCGGCACAAGACGCGAAATCCGCGAAGGCATCGCCGGGCATTTGACGGGGGATGCCGTCGCCTATGGCGATCCCGGTCTCGACGAAACGATGGTCCTGATCCGCGAGCAGTTCTACCGCTTCGCGCAGGACAGGATCGCGCCGTTCGCGCACAAGTGGCATTTGCACGACGAGCTGATTCCCCTCGAAACGATTTCCGCGATGGGCGCGCTCGGCGTCTTCGGCCTGACAATTCCGGAAGCGTTCGGCGGCTCGGGACTGTCGAAAACCGCCATGTGCGTCGTGTCCGAAGAGCTGAGTCGCGGCTATATCGGCGTAGGTTCGCTGGGCACGCGTTCGGAGATCGCCGCGGAGCTGATTCTGAGCGGCGGAACGAAGGAGCAGCGCGCGCATTGGCTGCCCCTGATCGCCAGCGGCGAAAAATTGCCGACGGCCGTGTTCACCGAACCCGACACCGGTTCCGATCTCGGCGCCTTGCGCACGCGTGCGGTGCGCGATGGCGATCTCTGGCGCGTTTACGGCAACAAGACCTGGATCACGCATGGCGCGCGGGCGGATGTGATGACCCTGCTGGTCCGCACCGATCCGGCGACAAAGGATTATCGCGGCTTGTCGATGTTCCTCGCGGAAAAGCGGCGCGGCACCGATCGTGAACCGTTTCCCGCGACCGGCATGAGCGGCGGCGAGATCCGCGTGCTCGGTTATCGCGGGATGAAGGAATTCGAGATCGCCTTCGATGGCTTCGAGATCCCGGCCGCGAATCTTCTGGGCCGCGAAGAGGGGCAGGGATTCAAGCAGCTGATGCAGACATTCGAATCCGCCCGCATTCAGACGGCGGCGCGCGCCGTGGGTGTGGCGCAGTGCGCGCTCGATCTCGGCCTTCGCTACGCGCGCGAGCGCCGGCAATTCGGCCGCGCGATTTTCGAATTTCCCCGCGTGCGCGACAAGCTCGCGATGATGGCGGTGGAAATCGCCATTGCCCGCCAGCTCGCCTATCATGCGGCGCGCGAAAAGGACGAAGGCCGGCGCTGCGATCTCGAAGCGGGCATGGCCAAGCTGCTCGCCGCCCGGGTCGCCTGGGCGAGTGCCGACAACGCGCTGCAGATTCACGGAGGCAATGGCTTTGCGCTGGAATTCGAAATCAGCCGCGTGCTGTGCGATGCCCGCATCCTGAACATCTTCGAAGGCGCCGCGGAAATCCAGGCCCAGGTGATCGCGCGCCGTCTGCTCGACGGCGAACGGAATTAGTGGTGAAACCACCTCAAGGCTGGCGGGGGTCGGCAAAGAATTCACCACAGAGACACGGAGAAACACCGAGAAGAATGACTGCGCGCAAGCGCGCAAGACATACTGCTGCGACGTTTACGGCGTGCCAGCGCCTTTTTCTGCGTGTTCTCTTACCTCCGTGTTCTCTGTGTCTCCTTGGTGAATTTCCTTTTTACCTGATGGCGCGCAAAGTCGCGTGACAGGGAGGACGCCATGCCTGACAATGCGCGCATGATCGACCCCCATCCTCTCGATCGACTGTTCGCCGTCATCCGCTCGCGGGTCGGCGCCGATCCCGCTTCGTCGTATACGGCGAGGCTATTGTCGCAGGGCAAATTGAAGATCGCCAAGAAGCTGGGCGAGGAAGCGGTGGAGACGGCGCTGGCGGCCGTGGCGCAGGGGAAAACCTGTGTCGCCGCGGAATCCGCGGACCTGCTTTATCATCTGCTCGTGCTGTGGGCGGCGTGCGACGTATCGCCGGAAGAGGTTTACCGCGCGCTGGAAGCGCGAGCGGGGCGCTCGGGACTGGAAGAGAAAGCGGCGCGGAAGCAGGAATAGGAAGTCCGGCTTTCGTTTGTTCCGCAAAATGATTCACGCGGAGACGCGGAACACGCGGAGAAAAGGATTGTCCCTGGACATCTGCCTTCTCCCCTCCTCCGAAGCTGCATAGCAGCGTAGGAGGAGGGGAGAAGGCAGGATTCTTTTTCAAAGTGCGTGGATTTCGCTCCGGGTTCCTAACCTATCCGTCATTGGCGGTGTGTGCGCGGATTGTGCTTAGGAACAGTTCGGCAAATTCCTTGAGCTTGGCTGCGCCGACGCCGTTGACCTGGCCGAAGGTCTCGACATCGTGCGGCCGGCGCGCTGCCATGTCGTGAAGGGTGCGGTCGGAGAAGATCAGATAGGCCGGCACGCGCCGCTCTTTGGAGAGGCGCAGTCGCACCGTCTTGAGCGCATCCAGCAGCGAATCGCCGTCGGCCGTCAGCGGGGAAGCCGTCGCCACGGGCGATTCCCGTCGCCGCTTTGCCCCCGCCGCAAGCGGGCGGCAAAGAAATTGTTGTGTGCCGCGCATGAGGTCTCGGCCGGCTGCGGCAATCGCGAGGCCACCATACCCGGCAGTGTCCATGGCGAGATAGCCGCCGACGACGAGCTGGCGAATCATGGAAAGCCATTCGTCCTTTTTCCGCGCCGCGCCGACGCCGAACGTCGACAACCTGTCATGACCGGCGTCCGACGCGCGTTCGCTCGCAACGCCGCGCAGGAGGTCTGCGATGTAAGTCGCGCCATAGCGCTCGCCCGTCTGCCTGACGGCTGAGAGGATTTCCCGCGCCTCGGACGTTCGGTCGATGAGCGCGACCGGGTTTCTGCAGGTGTCGCAATTGCCGCAAGGCGCTTTCGACTCGCCGAAATGACCCAACAGGATTTGGCGCCGGCAGCCTGACGCTTCGCAATAACCGACAAGTGCGTCGAGACGTTGGCTCTCGTGCCGTTTGCGCTCGGCGCCAGCATCCTCGCCGTTGATGAACATGCGCCGCAGGCGGACATCCCCCAGCCCGAACAACATGTGTGCCTGGGCTGGCTCGCCATCGCGACCGGCGCGGCCGATTTCCTGATAATAGGCCTCCAGGCTGGACGGCAGATCGACATGGATGACAAAGCGGACGTCCGCCTTGTCGATGCCCATGCCGAAGGCGATGGTGGCCACCATGACAAGCGCGGGTTCGCTCATGAACCGGCTCTGGTTCGCGTCGCGTTCCTCCTTGCCCATGCCGGCATGATAGGAAAGCGCGCGAAAGCCGTTGGCGACAAGAAGTGCCGCGAATTGTTCGGTTCGCTTTCGCGACAGGCAATAGACGATGCCGCTTTGCCCGCGATGCAGCTTCATCAGGTCGAGAAATTGCTGTTTGGTGTCCTGCTTGGCCTCCACGTCGAGGGCGATGTTGGGGCGGTCGAAGCCCAGGACAAGCGTTTCGACATTGCCCCCGAAGAGCTGGGCCGCGATGTCGGCGCGGGTCGCCGCATCGGCGGTTGCCGTCAGTGCCGCGATCGGTACGCCCGGAAAGATCGCGCGCAGACGCATCAGGGCGCGGTATTCGGGCCTGAACGACGGACCCCATTGCGAAATGCAATGTGCTTCGTCGATCGCGATCAGGCTGACGTTCAGTTTACCGAGGGCGGCAAGCATCCGTTCCGTCATCAGCCGTTCCGGCGTGAGGTAGAGCAGCCGCGTCTTGCCTTCCGCGGCGCGCCGCCACGCCGCGACATTGGTTTCGCGATCCTGCGCCGAGTTGATCGCATCGGCGGCGACGCCGGCAAGCCTGAGTGCTGCTACCTGGTCCTGCATCAGCGCCAGCAGCGGCGAGACCACGATCGCAAGTCCGCCCATCGCCAGCGCCGGCACCTGGAAGCACAGCGACTTGCCGGACCCTGTAGGCATGACCGCAAGCAGATTGCGCCCGGCGAGAAGCGCATCCATCGCCTGTTCCTGGCCGGGCCGGAAGTCGTCGAAGCCGAATACGTCCTTCAGAATCCGTCGCTTCGGATCGTGGGAAGGGTCTGCAAGCGCCATAGGAGCAGACTCAACCGCCCTTGAGGTCGGGATCGAGCGTCTGTCCTTCGTCGAGCTGGACGCCGAAGCTGTTCAGCATCATCGACACCTGGGTGTATTGGCCGGCGGTGAACATCAAATCCATGCGCTGCTTGTCGCTGAAATGCCGCCCCAGCGCCGCCCATGTAGCATCGGTGACGAACTGGTCGGCATGCAGCTCGTCGCTCGCCTTCAGCAGCGTTGCGTCGGCTTCGTTCCACCCCCGGGCTTCGGCGCCCATTTTGATGCGCGCGATTTCCTCGTCCGACAGCCCCGCATGTCGGCCGATGGGGACATGCTGCGTCCATTCATAGCCGGCCTTGCACAGAAACCCGGTCCGCAGAATCACGATTTCGCGTTCGCGCGGCGGCAGCCCGTTGCGCCGGGAAAGAATATAGCCGCCCCAGGCGAGAAATCCCTTCATCGCCGCCGGCTCGCGCGCCAGCGTGCGAAAGATATTCAAGACCCGTCCGCCCCCAGCCATCGGCGCCAGAAGCTCTTTCTGTTCCGCGTCGAGTTCATCGTCCCGGAGCGGCGCAATGCGGGCGTTGCGCAGTCTCATAACATTCGTCTCCCCTTGGGTTCTGCATTCTAGTTGAGGAAGTCAGACGCACGATACCCAATAATGCTCGCCGGCAGTCGGTCGCCATTCTGCGATTATCGGTACGAGTCAGAGACACCAGCGCGACATCTTCATCCCACGCTGTTATGGCCCGCGAAGGCGAGGGCTTTGCATAAGTCTGGCGTTTGTGATTCTTTTTGGGGGGAGTGAATCGCGGAG
>Ga0208849_1000662_pt1 | contig 29749 bp, 28 predicted proteins | sample NGESurdeep072012_10_FD_184470 | JGI IMG/M metagenome (GOLD analysis project Ga0208849, IMG submission 184470) | Arctic peat soil microbial communities from Barrow, Alaska - NGEE Surface sample 53-3 deep-072012 (SPAdes) | ecosystem: Environmental > Terrestrial > Soil > Wetlands > Peat ... | reverse complement strand
TCTACCACCTCTCCAAGGTGCACGACAGCCACAACATCATGTTCACGTGCCGCGCATGGGGCCTGCGCGCAACCGACCTGAACCAGGGCGTCGTCTACGGCTCGGGTACGCCGGAAACCGACCTCGATTCAGACCTGCGCACCCGCTTCGACTACGACGACATCTGGGGCACGGTGCTCAATCGCTTCTGTGCGCAGGCGGCCGTCGACTATCCCCTGACCGTATACGGCACGGGCGGCCAGACCCGCGGCTTCATCGACATCCGCGACACGGTGCGCTGCGTCGAGCTGGCCGCGCTCAACCCGCCAGAGCGTGGCGAGTACCGCGTGTTCAACCAGTTCACCGAGCAGTTCTCGGTCGAGGAGCTTGCCCTTCGGGTTCAGGCCGCGCGCACCGCTCATGGACTCGAGACGAGCATCGAACACCTCCCCAACCCCCGCACGGAGATGGAGGCGCATTACTACAACGCCAAGCACCAGCGCCTGCTCGACCTCGGCCTCCAACCACACAGCCTCGAGGACTCGCTGATCGATCGTGTGATCGGCCTGGTCGAGCGGCACAAGAAGACGATCAAGCCGCACCTGTTCGCGCCACGGGTCGACTGGCGATTTGGCGGGCGCGGCGACATCAAGGCTCCCGCGGCAAGCAGGCGAACGGTCGCCACCGCGCCTTCAATCTCTACGCGGTCCTGAGCCGCGGAAGCGGATCTCGGCCAGCTCTTTCGTCGCGCGCAGGATCGGAAGGAGTCGCCCGCCCGAGCGCCGGCCCATCCTTCGCGGATGATGTGGCACGCCGACCTGGACGTACCTGCCTCCGTGCTCCTGGACCTTCCAGTAGAGCTCGGCATTGATAAGCGCACTTTTCGAATGAAGCTCAAACCTGCGCAGCATGTCCGTGCGGATGATCTTGAGAGCGCAGTTGACGTCTTTGACGGGAATGCGCAGCGTCAGCAGCACGAGCTGGTTGAAGACGCCGCTGATCACGGATCGAAAGGCGGGATCCTCGCGAGTGAGGCGCCAGCCTCCGACGAGGTCGGCCTCATTCAGGTGCGGCGCGAGCAACGCGAGGTCGGCGATTTCGAGCTGGCCGTCGGCGTCGGTGAACGCAGTGAACTCGAGGTCGGCGGCGCGAAGGCCATCGCCGACGGCGGCTCCGTAACCCAACTTGCGATCGTGGCGGACGAGCTTCAGCCCGATGCGGAGCTCGCGGGCGAGTGATTCGGCCAGCGCACCGGTGCCATCCGTGGATCCGTCGTCGACGATGATCACGTTGAAACGTGCGGCGATGCCTGGCAGCACATCTTTGATATGGGGAAGAAGCCAGCGAAGGTTCTCGCTTTCGTTATGGGCCGGCATAACCAGGCTCAGCCCGGGCAAGCGGGGGTCAGGTGATGACAAGCACCTCGAATCCTAAGGCAGTGACCCGAAGACTCCACCTGCGGGCAACCACCACAGCTGCTGTTGCCATGGCTTTCGCTGCAGCAGCGTCCTACTCAGCCATCTCGCTCTTCCGGCACAACAGTTTCGGCAGCACGATCGACCTCGCGACACAGACCCAGACGGTTTGGGGCTACAGCCAGTTCAAGGTCATCCCCAACACGGTGATCGGAATCCCCAACCTGCTTGGAGATCACTTCCATCCGATCCTCGTCGTTCTGGCACCGCTGTTCTGGATCTGGGACTCCGCAGCGGTTCTGTTGATCGCCCAGGCGGTGCTGCTCGCGGTCGCGGGCATTCCCATATATCTCTGGGGTGCTCAACGTCTCGGGGCGACCGCGGGGCTCGCTTTCCAGGCCGCCTTCTACGTTTACTGGGGCATCCTCGCAGGCGTCCTCTTCGATTTTCATCACATCGTGTTTGCGGTGGCGGGCCTCTCCTGGGCCCTCTACGCGACGGTCACCCGGCGGAACCGGCTGTTGATTGCGATGGTCGCGGTTGCCATGCTGTCGAGGGAGGACGTCTCCCTCACGCTGATCGCGCTCGGCTTCTACATCCTTGCCGTCCAGCGCAGGTACGTGATCGGAGCCGTTCTAATGGCCGTCAATGCCGCCTGGTTCGGCGTGGTTATCGGCGTAGTCATGCCCGCCCTTGCTGGTGCGCCGTACCGCCACTGGAATTACAGCGATCTGGGCCCTGGCCCCCTCAGCGGGGCACTGCACGTTCTTCGTCACCCGATCAGCAGCCTGGAGCTCCTCTTCACTCCAATTGCCAAGGCACGGGTGTGGATCGCTTCATTTGGAAACTGGCTGTTCCTACCACTCATCTCGCCTTTGACATTGGTCGCGATTCCCTCGTTCCTGGCACGGTTCTGGAACGACCAACCGGATGTCTGGAACTTCCACATGCACTACTCCATGATGTCCGCGCCGATTCTCGCGTTTGCAGGAGTCGACGGGGCCGCTCGGCTCGCCGCAATGTGGTCGGCGCGAAACCAATCCAGAGTCGGGTCAGGCACAGCGCTCGCAGTGTTCGCCACGAGCGTCGTGCTCAGCATTGCCATCAACCCGCTCGCCGAGCTGGGAACTTATGGCGTTTCGAGCGCCACCGCGGCCAATATCCAATCCTGCCTCGACGTGATCCCTCCGACGGCAGCCGTCGCCTCCACGCAAACCCTCCTACCTCATCTGGCTACACGGCTGCAGATCTATGAGATCCCGATTCAACGCGTGGGCGGGCCAACCATCGACCCGATCAGCGCCGGCGTTCAGTACATCGCGATCGACATGGCAACTGAAGGCGACGACGCGAAATACAGGAGCGTCGTGCAGGAGGCGTTCCAGAACGGCTACGGCGTTGCCTGCACCAAGGAGCTCACGGTGATCCTTGAAAAGGGAGCGTCGAGTCAAGCCCTGAGCCCGGAACTCGAACGCTGGCTGGCCGGCGACTGCAACGGGCTGGCCTGCCTGCGAAGCTAGGCCAGGGCCGACTCCAGGTCGACGACTCCTTGACCCCAACGCCTGCATACGGCCATTCGGGCACAGATGGTCGCATTCCTCGCCCTGGCTACGGGTATTCGGGCCCACTTGGTCGTGGTTAACCACCGACGTTGTTCTACTTGGTCGGGGTAGCGATGCTTTTTCGGTGCCAGTAAAGCCCTCGGTGCCTACCGCGCTCCGGACCGGGCCATTCACACATGCAGAAGCCAGGAGCGTGGGCGTCAGCCGTGGCCAGCTGCGCGGACCTGGCTATCGCCGGTTGGGCGCAGGTCTCTACCGCTGGGTTGGTTTGAAGGAAAGCCCGCAACTGATGCTCAGCGCTGTCGCGAGGCGATTGCCGCCCGGGGCCGCCTTCTCCGGCCGCTCCGCAGGCTGGCTGCACGGTCTCGACCTACCGCCGTGCGATCCGATCGAGGTCACCATCCCGGAGCCCATTGGCAGCGGCCGCCGGGCCGGCGCATTGGTTCGCCGCGCCCCGCTTGCTCGCAATGAGATCGCGCGGCGGCGCGGTCTACCGGCCACGTCGGCGCTGCGTACGGTCGTGGACCTCGGAGGCAGAGATCCATTGATAGAGGGAGTCGTCGCGGCGGACATGTTCCTTCATGCCGGGCTGGTTTCGGTCGCTGAGCTGCGCAGCTATGTCGCGGCGCATCCGAGAGCCAAAGGCATCGCTAGACTCCGGCGTGTTGTTGACCTGGCCGAGCCGAAGGCCGAGTCCGCCATGGAGACGCGGCTACGCATGCTCCTCGTTCTTGCCGGACTCCCGCGGCCTGACGTTCAAGTTTCGATCCATGACGATCACGACCGTTTCTTAGGCCGTCCAGACCTGCTGTACTCCAAACAGCGTTTGGCGATCGAATACGACGGCGGCAATCACCGTGACCGGATGGTCGATGACAACCGCCGTCAGAACGGCCTCGTCGGCGCCGGTCTCCGCTTGCTGCGCTTCACAGCAGCGGATGTATACGGAACTCCCGAGTTAGTCGTAATGCAGGTAAGTCACGGCCTTGCTGACAAGCCCGCCATTCGGGCAGGGATGGTCGCATCAAGTGCAGGGATGGAGCCCATCGGGCTCAGATGGTCGTGATCAACCGCTCGTGATGGCGTGGGCCTGGTCGGCTCGCTGCTCGCTCCCGAACCACCTGACGAACACTGCGATCGCGGCGATCGCGAGGGTCGCCTTGCCGAGGATCATCAAGACCGCGCCGGCCAGCGTCTGATCGATCAGCGGTGTGAGGGACGAGACGAGACGCGGCGCGTGCGTGTAGTACTCGTAAAACGGCACGCGCGAGAAGATGAGGGCGAGCGCCACGCCGTCCTGCGGAAGCGTCGCCACCAGCATGTACAGGAGCTTGGCGGCGGGCGACATCTGCCAGCGCGCGTGAGCTGAAGTGGCTTCGAGCATCGGCCAGTACATCAGCAGGCCGGCCGCGATGAACATCACGTGCTCCAGCACGTGCAGCGACCCTGAGTAAAGAGTGGCGTCATATAGAGGAGGGAGATGCCACACGACCATCACCAGGCCGGCGATCGCGAGGGCCGGCACAGGTTCGGTGATGGCACGGACCCCTGGGACGCGCACCATCCGCTCGACCATCTGGGAGGACAGGCCGAGCAGCATCAGGGGCGGTGCGACGAAGCCGAGCAGGACGTGCTGCAGCATGTGCACGCTGTCGAGATAGCGGTCGCTGATCGTGTCGATCGGCGTCTCGAGGGCGAGCCACAAGGTGACCAGCCCAAGGCCGAAGTAGAGGGTGTGCTTGCGCTGCGCGTCGGTCACCGAGCCGGCGAGCCAGGCGTGTCCGAGGAACAGCACGATGAGTCCGGCATAGACCGTCGGGTCGACGGGCCAGGTCACGACGTCACCCTATTCCCCTTCCCTCGGGGCAGCGCAATCAGGAAAATCAGGAGGACCAGGGCGTGGGCGGCCGAGCACCAGATGCAGACGGCGCCCAACCGGACGATCTCGACGTACACCAGGCCCAGCACTGTGACAATGCCGATCGCCGCCCAGCCGAGCTGAGCCCGGGCCAGCTGAGTGCGGCCGGCGAGCAACCCGGCCGCGAGGAGGGCGCTCACGGCAAACCAGGCGATCCCCGCCGCCGAGGTCGGGATGACGGATCCACCGATCACCCCGTAGGGGCTTGTGACGACCTGCTCGCAGTTGATCACCGCGTTCGCCGGGCAGGCCAGCGGGATCGTCGAGTAGTGGACCACCGTGAGGTAGATCGAGATACCGAGACCCGCCAGGCCGGCGGCCAGCGCCAGCGCTTGCAGCCTCACGCGGCTAGCCCAGCTTCTGCTCGATGGCCTGGATCGAAGAGGAGGAGCAGACCGTCGCGGGCTGGTCCGCGGTCAGGCGGCAGATGGCGGCGGTGATGAGGTTGGCGGACCCCAGAATCGCTTTCGCCTGCGGGGAGGTGGACTGAGCCAGCGAGTCCGCGACGGCCTGCCAGCTCAGCCCGCTCAGCACGTCGGGCAGGTACATGGCGCCGTCAAACGCGTACCGGTTGCCGAAGTCCACGAACGGTATCGAGCCGGAGGTGTCGTACTTGGTCACGAGCGCCTGCTGAGCCGAAGTCGGGGATTGCAGGGGATTCTGGTTGCGGTCGGTCGTCTCGACTGACACGAAGTCCACGTACTGGCTCGTGAACGTGGCACTGCGAAACGTGAACGTTGGCGTGTTGGGATAGACGTCGGTCGACGACGAGGACGTGGTCTGTAGGCCGGAGAACGTGCCGAACTGCGAGAGCGCAATGATCATCGGCCACCTCTCCGCCGCGCAGTACGGGCAGTATTCGGCGCCCATGTAGAACACCTCGGGGTGCCCATTCGGGCCCGTGAGCGGGGTCCCCGACACCTTTTTGATCAGGTTGTTCGCGGAGCCGGCACCAACCGCATCCAGCGCAGTCGCCGGGAGGCTCGTGATGCTCGCGATCACCTGCTGCGTCGCGTCGACGGTCAGCGGAGTGGGAGCTGGCGGCGTCGTGTACCACCTGATGACCAGGAACGCAACCACCAGCAGCGCAATGCCGGCGACGGCCGCCACCGGCACCACCCACGATGGGGTGCGAGACACTGCCTTCCGCATCGGCCGCGGGGCGGGCGGCTGCTTCGCCGCGGGACGGCTCATCCCGTCTCGCGGGTGATTGGCTGAGCGAGGATCCACAAGCTGGTCATGGTGTACATCACCATCAGGATCAGCATGGGGTACTGGCTGAGCAGCGCGCGCTGAGCCGTGCGGAAACGCTCGCCCGCCCTGAGGTGTGCCAGGTACACCGCGACGACGTGCCCGAGGACGATCAGCACCACCTGCGCGTACCACACGGTCGATGCCTGCGCGAGCGCGAAGCTGGGTGTGAAGTTCGCCACCGCCGGCCACAGATGCCAGCCCTTCTGGAGCGGATCGTTGAGCAGCGGGATCAGACCCTGGGCTTGCACGACCACGTAGCTGTAGTTGTGGGCGGCGTTGTAGACGAGAGCGATGGGTACCAGGGTGAGAGCAAACGCGGACACCGTCGCCTTGAGGTCGACGGTGCGCCTGCCCAGGTAGATGACGAACTCCATGAACGTGATGAATACGAGCAGGAAGGCGATGGAGAGTAGGACGAGGCCCAGCGTGTGAAGAAAGAAGAATCCAAAACCACCCATCGGAAGCCAGATCGGCTTGAGCGCGACAGTGAAGTCCTGCCACGACGGCGTGGCGAGAATGCCGTCGAAGGCGAGGGTGGACAGCATGAGGATCACGAAGACGACGCGATCCCAGCCGGTCGGCGAAGGCTTGAGCAAGCCCACGCCCCACGGCCGCAGGTAGACCATGGCGATGCGACCCGTTTCGTCGCGCTCGGCCTCGACCGGGCTGAAGCGTCCGACGATCCCGAAGAGGACCGTGAAGCCCTCGCAATGCTCCAGCCACTCGTCACGGCCGAACAGAAACATCCCGACCAGCGTCACCGCCGAATAGACGAGCGCGGTGGTGGCGACGAGCCACGGACGGTTGGCCATGCCGGTGGTGAGCTCCAGGCAGGCGAACGAGAAGTAAGCCGCCGCCGCCGGCCAAACCCCAACATTGGGCAGCTTCAAGACCGGGGGGATCCGGCCCCGCTTCACCGCGTCATAGATCGCGGCCCACGGGTTGACGAGGTACCAGAGATTTCCGACGAGCCCCGAGACGATGAAGAGCCCGGCCCAGAAGTAGATCCAGACCAGGTACTCGGCCGGGTTGTACAGCGGGTTGGAAGAGCCGAACAGGCCTGTGATGACGACGCTCAAAAGGCCCGCGATCCCGATGACGCCGCCGATGATTCGCGGCCATGGCGTGCGCGCGATCGACGCCAGTGCTGGTACTGGGCGCCGCGGGTACTGGAGCGCCTTCGGCCCCACCTGGTCGCCTGTGAAAAGGACCACGAGCACGAAGGAGATGACGACCACGCCGGCCGCCGCATATAGATAGAGGGCAAGCGAGATGGGTAGGTCGTAGCGTGCTCCGAAGCCGTGGAGAAGAATTCCGGCCGCCGGCATCATGGGTTGACCAGCAGAGCGCCGAGCGAGGTGCTCGTGCTCTCCCATTCGATGATGCAGTCGCAGGTGTTGACGGCTTTGAAGGTGTGGCTGACAGTCTGGCCTGCGATCGTGTTGAAGACGATGTCATACACGTGCAGGTGGACCTCGCCAGTCGTGTCGCTGGTGAGGTTGATCGTCACGTTGTCGTTTTGAGTGGCGGAGATGGTGTCTGATGTGCACGCGGCGGGGTAGCAGGGCGCGACGGACATCGACTTGGCGCCGGTGACCGTGACGTTGAAGGTCAGGTTCCGGCCTCCGTGGTGCTGGCTGGCCAGGATGATGACGCCGCCGACCACAACGAAAACCACGATTACGCCGATGGCGATGGCGAGACGAGCACGACTCATTTTTCCTCCTTTAGATTTGTGCGCGCGTGAGCGCGCGTGCGATCAGTAAGAGCTGACGCGCGTGGAGGAAGGGGGCCCGCGCTTGGCGGGCGATGTGCCCGCAACCGGCCGGAGCACGAGACGGCGGTTGTCGGAGCCCCAGAGGGGGATTGCGACAGCTACCGGTGAAACCCGAGCCGGCGGCGCAGCCATGGCAACTCGGATCTCGGTGACTGCGGACTCAAACCGGAGCAGCAGCCACTTGAACGCGAGGGCGCCGAGGGCCGCGACCGGCAGCTGGCCCACCGTGCCCAGAAGAAGAATGTGAGGAGCCGAGGCGACCGCCGCACCTGCCGCCAGCGATTCAACCGTCTCCTGCAATCCGAAGCATGCCATCTGGATCGTGAACATCAGCGCCAGCAAGCTCACGTAGGAAGGACCGCCCGCCGGCCTGGCGCCGAGACCGCCGGCGACGAACCTGGACGCGCCGATGACCAGGAGGCTCGCCAGGAACGCCGCGGCACCGAAGCCAAGGCCTGCCTTGACGAGCGTCGGGAAGTAGGCATGCGCACCGGTGCTCTGGACGGCCTGTGCCGCCGAGCCGAACTGCAGTTGATACACCAGCAGGTGTCCCAGCTGGGACAGGAGGATGCCAAATCCAACCAGCGCACCGCCCAGCTTGAGCGACCGGCTCACGCCTGGATCATAACCTCGGGGGTCACGCTCACCTGGCCTTTCGGCCGTGATCGGAGCCACACCAGGACGAAGATCGGCACGATGGTCAAGAGCATCGCGAGCGACGTGAGCTGAGCCTGCTTGAGGCCCCACAGGATGACCGGCGTCTCGTAGTCGGTGCGCCACTGGAAGAGGATCAGCTGGCTCACCGGGTAGAGGACCAGGTAGGTCAGCCCCAGGACCCCGGAGGGCACTCCACGGCGGCGCAAGTAGAGAAGAACGCCAAGGATGATCAGGATGCCAACCGCCTCGTAAAGATTCGCCGGCTGGTAGGCCACGCCCAGCTGCGGAGCCATCGAGGCCGGGTTGGTGTAGCGGATCGCCCACGGCAGGTTGGATGGCGGACCCAGGATCTCTCCGTTCATGACGTTGCCCAGCCGGCCGATGGGCTGGCCGACCGCGGCGAACAGCACGCCCGCATCGAGCAGGTCCCAGAAATTGAGGTGATGGCGAAGCGCCATGACGACCAGCACGATCAGGGCGGCGAAGATCGCGCCGAAGAACGCCATCCCTCCTTCCCAGAACGCAAAGATGTGCTGCGGATGCGTCAGGTAGAACCACCAGCCTGACTGGACGTCGAAGTAGAGCCGCGCCCCGATGAGCCCGAACACGATCGTCCAGAAAGCGATGTTCCCGGAGACGTTCGAAGAGATCCCCTTTCGCTCGAGGTGCCGCGTGGCCACGGCTGTGCCCACGATGAACGCGACCGCGTAGGCGAGGCCGTAAAAGCGGATCTGCAGCGGCCCCAGGTAGAAGCCGGGAGGAAACGGGTCCGTGATCACGAGCCAGGGCACGTGGTGCAAGGCTACGACGAGCGTTAAGCACGTGCAAATTGCGCGAATTACAATTCGGACCGACGGCCCAGTTGCCGCGAAGGGGAGGCTACCTATGAGCGCTCAGAAAGCGTTATCGGCGATCGCGGCGGCCATCGTGCTCGCCGCATGCGGCGGCTCGACCACACCGACGGCCACCACGTCCGGCGGGCCTGGCAAGGTCGCCAGCATCGCGAGCGAGGTCCCGTCGACGGTTTCGGGGCCGATTCAGATCGCCACGGACGCCACCTACGCGCCTAACGAGTTCATCGATCCGAACACGGGGGCGATCTCCGGTTGGGACATCGACCTCGGCAACGCGATCTGCAAGGTGATGGGCCTCGTCTGCACCTTCAACAACGTGACCTTCGACGACATCATCGCCCAGCTCAAAGCAAGCACTCCGAGCGAGGTTGCGGGCGGCGACAAGCCGCGCTACTCGTTCAGCATCTCGAGCTGGAGTCCGACGCAAACGCGCGAGAACAACGGCATCGACTTCGTCACCTACTACAAGGCGGGAGAGGCCTGGATCGTCAAGGTCGGCGGCCCGACGATCAGCACGGCCGCGGACATGTGCGGGCACACCGTCGCCGTCGAATCGGGCACGACTGAGGAGTCCGACGCCTGGGGCTACATGGGCCAGTCGGTCGGCGGCACGGCCATCGCCGGCGACACGGACAACTGCAAGAGCGCGAGCAAGCAGGACATCAAGGTGCTGAGCTTCGGAACCCAGACCGACGCCAACTCGGCGCTGCTTTCGGGCCGCGCCGACTTCGGCTGGCTCGACCAACCGGTGGCCGACTTCCAGGTCAAGCAGTCCAACGGCAAGTTCAAGATCGGCGGGCAGCCCTGCAGCGTCGCACCGTACGGCATCGCCATCGTCAAGGGCAGCGCGCTGGAGAAGCCGATCACGGACGCGGTCAAGTACCTGATCGACAACAACAGCTACTACGGCAACATCCTCAAGAACTGGAACGTCAGCGACGGCGCCATCACCAGCTCAGACGTGGCGCTCAACAACAACAACTCGATCGGCGCGACGTGCGTGCCGTCGTACTGAGGTACGACCGCATAAGTTGAAGTGACCGACATCGCCTCTGGCCCGGCGGCGCCCGGCTCACAAGCCGGCCCGCGGCCGGAGGCGATCAAGGCGATTCCGGTCCGCCACCCGTGGCGGTGGGTATCCGGGGCGCTGGTCCTGGCCTTCGCCGGCGATGTCGTCTACACGTTTGCGACGGCGCCCGACCTCCGCTGGGATCAGGTGTGGAAGTGGCTTTCCGGCAGGCTGATCCTGGAAGGGATCGTCATCACGCTGGAGCTCACGGTGCTGGCGATGGTGATCGGCATCGTGCTCGGCATCGTCCTGGCCGTGATGCGGCTTTCACCCAGCCCGGTGATGTCATGGGTGAGCTGGCTCTACATCTGGTTCTTTCGCGGCACCCCGGTCCTCGTCCAGATCTTTTTCTGGTTCAACCTGAACACGGTCCTCCCGCACATCGGAATCGGCATCCCCGGCACTCCGCTGCACTGGCAGGAGAGCACCAACCTGCTCATCAGCGCCTTCACCGCGGCGACCCTCGGCCTGGGGCTCAACGAAGCCGCCTATATGGCGGAGATCGTGCGGGCCGGCATCATCTCGGTCGAGCAGGGCCAGACCGAGGCTGCTCAGGCGCTCGGCATGAACAGGCTGCAGCTGATGCGCCGGATCGTCCTGCCTCAGGCGATGCGCGTGATCATCCCCCCCACCGGGAACGAGACGATCTCGATGTTGAAGACCACGTCGCTCGCGTCAATCGCCGCGGTGCCCGAGCTCTTCACGCGATCGGAACAGATCGCGAACTTCACTTTCCTGGTGATCGAGCTGGCGATCGTCGCGAGCATCTGGTACCTGGCCATGACGACGGTCCTGACCATCGGCCAGTACTACGTGGAGCGATATTTCGCTCGAGGCGCCCAACGGGAGCTTCCACCCACGCCCTTCCAGAGATTCCGGCGGATGCTGTTCACGTTCCACGCGCCGCCGCCGGCGGTACCGGATGTGTCGGTGTCTTTCCCTTCGGGGCGCAGATGAGCGCCGGTCCGATGGTCAAGGCGGAGGCGGTGCACAAGAGCTTCGGCCGGCTCGAGGTGCTGCGTGGAATCGACCTCGAGGTGAATCCGAAAGAGGTGATGTGCATGATCGGCCCGTCGGGCTCCGGCAAGAGCACGTTCCTCCGCTGCATCAACCACCTGGAGAAGATCGACGCCGGCCGGCTGTCGGTCGACGGAGAGCTGGTCGGGTATCGCCAGCGTGGCGACAAGCTCTACGAGCTTCCGGATCGCGAGGTTTGTCAGAAGCGGTCCGAGATCGGCATGGTCTTTCAGCACTTCAACCTGTTTCCTCATATGACCGCGCTCGAGAACCTCATCGAGGCGCCGATCCGCGTCAAGAAGGCGAGCCGTTCCACGGCGGTGGCCTACGCGCGCGCACTGCTGGATCGGGTGGGCCTCGCCGACAAGACGAACGCGTACCCGAAGCAGCTGTCGGGCGGCCAGCAGCAGCGCGTCGCGATCGCGCGTGCGCTGGCGATGGATCCGAAGCTGATGCTCTTCGACGAGCCCACCTCCGCCCTGGACCCCGAGCTGGTCGGCGAGGTGCTCGACGTCATGCGCCGCCTCGCCCAGGACGGCATGACCATGGTCGTGGTGACGCACGAGATGGGGTTTGCCCGCGAGGTGGGCGACACGCTGGTGTTCATGGACGGAGGGGTGATCGTCGAATCCGGTAAGCCGCGTGAAGTGCTGGCGAACCCGCAACAGGAACGGACCCAGTCCTTCCTTTCGAAAGTTCTCTAATGCAGGGATTCTCCTGGGGCTGCGCCTTCCCAGGCTGTTGTTTCCCAGTTGTCTTGCCGCTTGCCCAGCGGCATCCACGGCGGGAGCTCCATCAAAAGCTCGTGGCTCAGGGCCACCGCGTAGGGCTCGTAGCCCTTGCGCAAGGCTTTGAGCCGATCGCGAAAGGAGGGCAGGTCCACGACGATCCCCGCGGACGTGACCGCGTCGTGCAGCGCGCTCAGCTCGGCCTCGGAGAGGCGGTCGGGCGCGTCGAACTCAGGCACGGCGTGGAGCACCTGGCTCAGGTCGCCAAGCGCATGCCGGCCCATGGCGTATACCCGGCGGGCCTGCCAGGACTTGCCGTGATCCTTGCTCGCCTGCCACACCGCGGAAAAATCCATCATCGCCGTGAGCGCGGCGACCCAGGACTGGTTTTCGTGTTGCGAGCGGAAGTAGCTGAGCACCTGGTACGAGAGGTGACTCTCGAGGAGCTCGGCGGTCCAGGTCTCCCAGCGCGCCATCAACGGAATCAGCTCGTCCATCTCGCCTGATTCGGCCGCGCGGCGGAGAAGGTCTCCCGCGCTCGGCGGTGACCCCGCCCACTCGTCCAGCATGGAAATGGTGACCTCTCGCCGCGAAAAGCTCTGGTAGAGAACGGGCAGGTACGAGATGAGGATCGCGAGGAAGCCGAAGCCCGTACCGGCTTCGACCACGGTTATGAAGCGGGCCAGGTCGGTGTGCGGGACGAAGTCGCCGATGCCAAGAGTGGTGAACGTCGTGCCGCTCACATAGAAATGGTCCGGCCCGGAGAGGTTGGCGTCGAAACCCGCGGCCCACAACAGCGCGGCGAAGCCGCTGATCAGAAGGCCTCCCCACACCACGAACAGAACCAGCAGGGAGAGCGGCCCGTAGGTGCTGAGGAAGGTCTCACGCCACTCGCCGGGACGCATGCGGCGACCGGTCGCCCTCCAGGGCTTCCACGTGGCTCGGTAGAACCCCTTGGACAGTCGCGGCCCCGAGACTCGACGCGGCAGGATGATCGTCTCGAATGCGTCTCTGAGCACGACCCCAACGAGCAGGAGGCCGATCAGCGCAACCAGAATCTGCATGTCTCTCGCGTGAACCCTGACAGCCAACGCGAAATTCATCAAGCGGGCCCCAACTTGACACTCGCGGGGGCAGCCAACACAATGCGGGTCGGCCGCCGCCTCACCACCACGTTATGAAAATGGCCAAGCTGGTTCCCGCTCTGCTCCTCATCGCACTGGGTCTCACCGCGTGTGGCCCGAGCACTGACGCTGGAGTCACGCTCGGCAAGAAGATCGCATTTCTCTTGCCCGACACCCAGGACACCCGGTACGAGAGCCAGCACCTGCCCATCTTCGAAGCCACGCTCAAGTCCATGTGCGCGGACTGCACGGTCGACTATCGCAACGCACACCAGGACGCGGCAGCACAGTTGAGCCAGGCTGAGGCGGCGCTCGCAGGCGGAGCCAACGTCCTCGTGCTCGACCCGGTCGACGGCTCCACGGCATCGGCGATCGCCGGCAAGGCCCGCGCCCGACACGTCCCGGTCATCGCCTACGAGCGGCTCATCCTGAACTCGCCGGCCGTCGATTACTTCGTGTCGTTCGACAACGCGGCGGTGGGCCAGCTGCAGGCAGACGGACTTCTCGCGGCGCTGAAAGGCAAGACCAACCCGACCATCGTGATGATCAACGGCGACCCTGGAGACAACATCGCCAAGCTGCTGAAGCAGGGCGTCCAAACCATCCTGGGCAACAAGGTGAACATCGCGAAGGCCTACGACACACCGCAAGCGGGCCCCGACACGGCCCAGACAGAGATGGCGGATGCGCTGACCGCACTCCACGACAAAATAGACGCGGTCTACGCCGCCGACGACACGAGCGCCGGCGGGGCGTTTGCGGCACTGAGCGCGGCGGCGGTCAAGCCACTTCCTCCCATCACGGGCGACGGCGCCGAGCTCGCGGCGGTCCAGCGCATTCTGGCCGGCGAGCAGTACATGACCGTGTACCGGTCCGTTCGAGCAGAGGCGGAAGCGGGGGCACAGCTTGCCTACGACCTCGCTTATGGCGTGACGGTGCCCGCCTCGATGACCGGTGGAAATACCGCCGACAACGGAAGCACGATGGTTCCCGCCGTGCTCGTGAGCCCGGTGGCGGTGACCAGGCAGACGGTCATCTCGACCGTGATCGCCGACGGATTCTGGACCAGGGCCGATCTGTGCACCGACCAGTACGCGGCGGCGTGCGCCGCGGTGGGAATCTCCTAGCCTCCGGCCTGAACAGCGGCCATCGCAGTCCGCCTGCCCGAGCTCTGGAGCGCAAGGGCGAGAGAGCCAAGGAGCTCGGCTCGTTCGATGAACACGGCTGGTACGACATCGATGATGTCCGCCGCGGCCTGCACGGCGTGGCGCCGCATCGATTCCCGGATCGGCTGGAGGAGCACCTCGCCCGTACGGCTGAGCAAACCGCCGACTATGACGCGCTCGGGGTTGATGAGGTTGCAGAGTCCCGCTACGGCGACGCCGATCTCATGACCGGCATCGGAGATTGCCCGGCGGCAGCGCACGTCGCCTGCGATCGCAAGCTCGACTATCCGAGACAGGCTCGGGACCTCACCGTCGACGAGCCCGACGAGCTGGATGATCGCCGGGCCCGACGCCACGGTCTCGAGGCACCCACGGTTCCCGCAGTAGCAGAGCGCGCCCGACTCATCGAGGGTCGTGTGCCCGATCTCGCCGGCCGTCCCCGACGCTCCACGCAGCAGCCGGCCGTCGATCACGAGCCCCGCTCCGATGCCGGTGGCGACCTTGATGTACGCGAAGTTCGCGCACTCGCGACCGGCGCCCCAGGACATCTCCGCGAGCGCGCCCAGGTTGGCGTCGTTCTCGATCTCGACCGGGATGCCCAGGCGCTCCTGCATCTCGTTCTCGATGCGAAGGCCGGTCCACCCCGGGAGGATGGTGGTCGACCCGACAGTGCCTCGCGCGCGGTCGACCGGTCCAGGGATTCCGATTCCGGCGCCGATGACGGACTTCCGCTCCACGTGGGCCTCGATCAGCACCTCGTCCACCATTCGGGTAGCGGTGTCGAGCGCTTCCGCTGCATGGTGGTTCACGTCGAGATCGCACCGGCGCTCCGCGAGCAGGTTGTGAACCAGGTCGGCGACGGCGACCTGCACGTGGCTGTGCCCGAAGTCGATGCCCACCACCGCAAGGGACGAGTCCCGCAGCACGAGCAGCACCGCCGGGCGGCCGCCACGAACATCCGGAACGCTCGCCTCGACCTCGTGCACCATGCCCGATTCCTTCAGCTCCGCCACGAACGTGTGTACGGTGGTGCGCGACAGACCGGTCATGCGCGCGATGTCGGCCTGGCTGATGCGCCCGCGCTCGCGCAGCGCCCCCAACACGCGCTCGCGGTTGCGGTCTTTAAGCCATCCGAGCGTCCCCTCTCCATTCTTCGACACGGCGCATCGGAATCATGGGCGCCCGGGTGGGTTTGTCAAGAGATTGAACAAATTGTGTGTGTCGCACGATCGCGCTCTTGACAAACGTGTGGGCGTAAGACATGCTCTGGGTTGGCGGGCGGTCCCGCCATGGGGTTTCTGAGTAAGGCCTGTTCGCCGGCGCACTCTCGCCCCGGAGCTGTCCGGGAAGAAGGCAACAGGTGACTTAGATAGGAGAGAGAACCTATGAGGTTCGCCAAACTTATCCCGACGCTCGGTGTGCTCGGGATTGTCGCGATGGCCTGTGGAGGCGGCGGCGGCACGTCGTCGAACTCGCCGCCCACCGCAACCATTCCGTCGTCACTCAGCATTTCTTCGTTCGACGTCAGCTTCTCGGCCATGGCCACGCTGAAGGACTTGCACGCGGCCGGAAGCGGCCTGGTCGGGGTACTCATGCCCGACACCACCTCGTCCACACGATGGGTCAACTCAGACCTGCCGTACTTGACGAAAGCCTTCCAGATGGCCGGATACAGCTCGTCTGAGTTCAAGATCGACAATGCGCAGGGCAATGACGCGACCGAGCTGGCGCAGGCACAGGCGGACATCACGCAGGGCGCGAAAGTCCTCGTCATGGCCCCGAACGACAGCACCGTCGGTACCCAGATCCAGGCGCTCGCGTCCTCGAAGGGCGTCAAGCTCATCAGCTACGACCGAGCCACCTTTACGGGTACCAACACCTACTACGTCAGCTTCGACAACGTGCAGGTCGGCAAGCTCATCGGACAGGGCTTCAAGGACTGCCTCACCGCCTGGAACGTCGCCAGCCCGAAGGTCTTCACGCTGAACGGCGGCCAGGACACCGACCCGAACGCGATCGACTTCGCCAAGGGCTACAACTCCGTCGTCTGGGGCGACAGCGTGCCTCAGGAGACCGTTGGAAAGACCGCCAACGGCGCCACCCTGGTCGGTGACCAGGTCGCACCGGCTTGGGACAACGCCAAGGGACAGGCGATCTTCCAGCAGCAGTACACCGCGCACCCGGAGATTAACGCCACCATTGAGGCGAACGACGGCCTCGCGAACGCAGTCGTCACAGTTCTCAAGCAGAAGGGCGTTCCCGCCAACAAGATTCCGACCGTCGGCCAAGACGCCAGCCTTGGAGGCATTGAAAACATCCTTCAGGGCTACCAGTGCGGCACCGTGTACAAGGCCATCTACCTGGAGGCCCAGGACGCGGTCGCGTTGGCGACCATCCTGCGCGCAGGCCTCACCCCGCCGGCCGCGCTCGTGAACAGCACCACATCGCCCGCAGCGGGCAAGCCGGGCACCACGCAGCCGGCATCGCTCCTGGTTCCGCTTTGGGTCGACAAGACCAAGGTCGCCTCGACCGTGGTCAAGGACGGATTCGTCGACAAGGCCGCTCTCTGCCAGGCTGTGACTGCAGCCGTCTGCACCGCCGCCGGCATCTCCTAGAAAGTCATCTTGACGCCGCCGTGCAACGAGCGCGGCGGCGTCATCTCTAAGCGCAGAATTACTGAGTGGCGCAGGTGATCGTAGACTCGACCACCGCGACCGAGCCCCTGCTCAAGGTCCGCGGCCTCGAAAAGCATTTCGGTGCCGTCCAGGCTCTTTACGCTGTCGACCTCGACCTTCCGGTCGGATGCGTGACAGCACTCACAGGAGACAACGGGGCTGGCAAGTCCGTGCTCACCAAGTGCATCTCCGGCGTATATCAGCCGGACCATGGTGAGGTCTTCTGGGAAGGTATGCCGGTCCACGTCCGCAGCACACGCGACGCGAGCCGGCTCGGAATCGAGACCGTCTACCAGGACCTCGCACTGTGCGACAACCTCGACATCGTGCAGAACATGTTTCTCGGCCGCGAGCGTCTGCGCCGCCGGCTGCTTGACGAGGACGAGATGGAGCACCAGGCCGCGAAGACCCTTGCCGGCCTACGCGTCACCTCCGTGAGGTCCATTCGCCAGCCGGTGGCGTCTCTGTCCGGCGGGCAGCGCCAGTCGGTTGCGGTCGCGAAGGCCGTGATGTGGAACTCCAAGCTCGTGATCATGGACGAGCCCACCGCCGCGCTCGGCGTGAATCAGACCAGGCAGGTGCTGGACCTCGTGAAGCGCCTCCGTGACCAGGGCCTGGCGGTGATGGTCATCTCGCACAACCTCAATGACGTATTCGAGGTCGCCGATCGTATCGCCGTCCTCCACCTCGGCCGGATGGTGATCCAGGACAAGGCATCCGTGTTCGACCGGCAGAGCCTCGTCGAGTACATGACCACGGGCAGCCTGAGCCGCACGGCGCGCCGCGGCGCACCCGCAGAGGCGAGCTGAGTGGCACGCATCGAGGCTCCTGACCTTCCGCCCGACCCGACCGCAGCGGTCGAAGCCGCGGCGGCCGAGGTTCCGCCAGAGCTCGTCGCCCAGACGTTAGGTCAATACGCGCGGGGGTATGCAGCCCGCATCCGGAACGGTGAAAGCGGCGTATTGCCGGTCGTCGTCGGCCTGGTCGCGATCATGGTGGTTTTCGAGGTCATCAGCCCGAACCATGTGTTCTTGTCGGCCGGCAACCTGGTCAACCTCTTCCAGCAGAGCGCCGTGTTCATGGTGCTTGCAATGGCGGAGACGTTCGCCCTCCTGCTGGGCGAGATCGACCTCTCGGTCGGCTTCGTGGGGGCGTGTGGCGCGGTCATCGCCGTCCAGCTCGTCCAGCCGGCGACCACCAAGTGGCCCTGGTGGGCGGCGATCCTTGCCGGGCTCGCCTTCTGCGCGGCTGTCGGAGCCGTTCAGGGCACGATCATCGCTCGACTGGGCATACCTTCCTTCATCGTCACGCTTGCCGGGTTCCTGATCTTCAACGGCGTGATGCTGATCCTTCTCCTGCTGGGTCCCTTCTCCGGATATCCGAATCTCAACATCCAGGACCCCAACGTGCAGGTGCTGTTCAACCTGATGGCAGGCACCATCGATCCGACGGTGAGCTGGATCGCCATGGCGATCATCGTGTTGGGACTCGGGGCGTTCCTCTGGTTTGGAGATCAACGTCGCCGGAAGAGCGGGCTCGTCGCCCCGCCGGTGGGCCTCACAGTGCTCAAGATCGCACTGATCGCAGCTGCTGGAATCGTCGTCGTGGCCATCTCCGACATCAACCGCGCCAACTTTGGGATTCTGGCCGGCGTGCCGTGGGTGGTCCCGATCGTGCTGTTCGTCCTGGGCGCCTGGACCATCCTCCTCGAGAGGACGCAGTACGGGCGCTACGTTTACGCGATCGGCGGCAACGCCGAAGCCGCGCGCCGCGCCGGTATCAACGTCGCCTTGATACGCACGGTCGCCTTCGCGCTCTGCTCGATGACGGCCGGCATCGGCTTGATCCTGTACGCGTCCTATATAGGTGGCATGTCCAACAACGTCCAGGGCGGCTCGTACGTCCTGTTCGCCGTCGCCGCCGCGGTCATTGGAGGCACGAGCCTGTTCGGCGGCCGTGGCAAGGTCATCCACGGGGTCCTCGGCGGCCTTGTGATCGGAGGCATCTACAACGGCATGTACCTCCAGGGCCTGGACGTGCAGAGGATCTTCATCGTCACCGGACTGGTCCTACTGGCGGCGGTATCGATCGACGCCCTCTCCCGCCGGGCGGCTTCCTCGGGGAGCGCCGCCCGGGTCTGACGCTGAACCGAACGAACCAATTGATCCGCAACATCGATGCCCAGCAGCGCTTCCTCGGTGTCGAACCCCCGAGCGTGCGGCAGTCATGAAACTGCCCAACCTGCAGCATGTCTCGTCGCCATACCCCGAAGGTGATGCCGCCTCCATGCGCAAGTTCTACGGCGAGGTGCTCGGGCTTCGCGAGCAACCCATCCCATCTACGCTTGCCGGCATGAATTTGGTGTGGTTTTCCGCGGGCGACGGCCTCGAGCTGCACTTCTTCCCTGGCTCGCCAGACGGGAAGTCAGAGCGCCACTTCTGCTTCGACATCGAGAATCTCGAGGAGACGCGAAGGCGCCTTCAAGAAGCGGGCCTGGCGCCCTATGACGCCTCACCGATTCCGAACCGGCCGCGCTTTTTCTGCCAAGACCCGGCCGGCAACCTGATCGAGTTCACGCGGATCGAGGGGGACTATCGAACATGACCCAGCAGCAGCTCAAGACCAGTCTCGGCATCTGGGCCTTCGGGCCGATGATCACGCGCTTCGTGCCGTCCGGGTACCAGCCTCAGTGGACATCGGAGAAGACGGTCGACAAGGTGAGCCGTGCGGTGGCCGGCCTCGGCGACCTGATCGACGACTACGAGTTCCACTACCCGCAAGAGCTCAATGAAGACAACGTGGAGGCGATCAAGGCGGCTCTGGGCGGGCACGGCATCTACTGCATCGCCACCGGTCTTCACCTCGATCCGCTGTTCGGCAAGGGAGGGCTGTGCTCACCCGACACAGCGGTGCGCAAGGAGGCGGTGCGGCGCACCCTGGCCGCGGCTGACATGGCGGGACGGTTGCGCGCGAACTTCATCATCTGGCCGGGAATCGAGGGCTACAACTATCCGTTCCAGACGCCCTACGGTGAGAGTTGGGCCTGGCTGGTGGAGGGCATCGGGTTGGCTGCCCAAAGATGCAAGGAACACGGGATAAGCCTCTTCCTCGAGCACAAGAACTCCGAGCCGGCCATGAAAATCTTGATGCGCAACATCGGCATGACTTTGCACGTCATCCACAAGCTGCGCGTGCAGGGCCTCGACAACGTGAAGGTCAACATGGACTGGCAGCACCTTCTGATGAACGGCGAAAACCTGGCCGAGTACGCGGCGATGCTGGCCGGCGAGGGGCTCCTTGGGCATCAACATGCGAACAGCGGTTGGGGCACCTTCGATGACGACAACATGGTCGGTGCGACTGCATTCATGGAGACCCTGGAGCTGGCGGTCGAGCTGCGCCGCGCGGGTTACGGCGACAAGGGCGAGCGTCTGGGCTTCGACCTGTACCCATACACCGAAGATGCGATCGAAGTAGTGCGGCGGAGCGTGTTGCAGTGGCGGTTCATCGACTCGGTCGCCGCACGGATCGATGACGCGGCGCTGCGCGAGGCGCAGTCAAGAAAGGACGCTGTCCGGGCGTACGAGATCGTATACAGGGCGCTGGGCGGGGAGTAGCCCTCTTCGGTGGCCAAGTGACCACGCTGCTCGGACTGGATATCGGAACCACAGGCGCCCGCTGCGTGGCGCTTGACGAAGAGGGAAAGTTGGTCGCGGAGGCGACTGCCGAGTATCCGATCTACTCGCCCCATCCAGGATGGTCCGAGCAGAATCCCGAAGATTGGTGGCAGGCTAGTTGCACCGTTATCGCGCAGGTGGCTGTCAACGTCGGTCGTGATATCGGGGCGATCGGACTTACCGGCCAGATGCATGGTGCGGTGTTCCTCGACAAGCACGATGAGGTCATCCGGCCGGCACTGCTGTGGAACGACCAGAGAACGGCAGCTCAGGCCGACACGATCACAGAGCGGGTCGGTGCACGTCGACTCACTGAAATCGCAGGCAATCCCGCACTGACCGGCTTCCAGGCACCGAAGATTCTCTGGCTTCGCGACGAAGAGCCCAGGGCTTATGAGCGCGTGGCGAGCGTGCTCTTGCCCAAGGACTACGTCCGGTTGCGTCTGACGGGGGAGAGGGCCACCGACGCGTCTGATGCCTCAGGAACGCTCCTGCTTGATCTGAAAGAGCGCACGTGGTCGGGCGAGATTCTGGATGCGCTCGAAATCCCGGTCGGTTGGCTCCCCCCCGTCTTCGAGGGCCCCGACCAGACCGGTCAGGTTCTGCAAGACATATCGAGCGAGCTCGGCCTCCAGCATCGGTTGCCTGTTGCGGCTGGTGGAGGTGACAACGCTGCGGCCGCCGTTGGAAACGGCATTATTCGAGATGGATTGGCCAGCTGCTCGATCGGCACGAGCGGCGTGCTGTTCGCACATTCGGACGCGCTTGCGCCAGATCCGTCTGGCCGGCTTCATGCCTTCTGTCATTCAGTGCCCGGTCGGTATCACTTGATGGGCGTGACGCTCTCCGCCGGTGGCGCACTGCGATGGTGGCGTGACCTGGTGGGTAAGGCTGACTACGACGAGCTCAGCGAGCTTGCGTCACAAGCTCCACCCGGAGCAGAAGGCCTGCTGTTTCTGCCGTATCTGACAGGAGAGCGAACTCCGCATCTCGACCCGGGTGCTCGCGGCGCCTTCTTCGGACTTACCTCCAGACACAACCTGAGCCATCTCACTCGTGCCGTCATGGAAGGCGTTGCTTTCAGTCTCAGAGACTCGCTCGAGATCATGGTCGCCCTGGGAACGAATCCAACAGAAATCCGTGCCACGGGAGGAGGCGCACGGAGTCCGTTGTGGCGCCAGCTGCTCGCTGATGTGTTTGGCCGGCCAATCGTTCGAACCCTGGCTGTGGAAGGACCCGCTTCTGGCGCTGCTCTTCTAGCCGGCGTCACCGCAGGTGTGTTTAAAAATGTTGAGGAGGCTTGCGCCGGAATCAGTCTCCGTCCAGATATATGCGAGCCCGATACCGGTCGGACCCGTCTCTACGATGACTATTACGCAGCGTACCGCGAGCTCTATCCCGCGACGGCGTCAACGATGCACTTGCTCGCAGACCTGGCACACCGCTGATTCCACCGGCGTTGCCGTGCCTCCATCCCTGATAGGAAACCTACAAAGGAGAACAACAATGACGACCTCGGACACGGCCGCCGAAGCCGCGAACCTCGAGAAGCTTCTCGCCCAGGAACGTGACATTCAATTCGACTCCTTTGGCTACGCGAACGCGTGGACGGTCGGATCCCGTGTCGTGGAACTCGCCACTCGTCGCGGACTTTCCATAACGACCTCGCTCACCTTCGGAGACCAGCAGGTCTTTCATTCGGCCTTCGAGGGCACCAGCGCCGACAACGACGATTGGCTCGCGAGAAAGTTCCGTGTGGTTCGGCGATTCAGCCACGCGTCGCTCACGATAGGAACCCGCTTTCGCGCGCGCGGACTCGATTTCGCCGTCGACTCAGGACTCGACCCGCGGCTCTATGCCGCACACGGAGGCGCGTTCCCTATCCGCGTCCGCGGGTCAATCGTAGGGATCCTCGGGGTCTCGGGCCTCACTGAATTTGAAGACCACGAGCTCGTGGTCGAGGTACTCTCCGAGCACGCAGCCCACCAGGGCCCGATCGGTTAGAAGCGTGGATCTACGTGGACCTTCGGCCCCGGACCCGCAGCTACGCCGCGCCGGCCGTCCAGCCGGCTTGCGACCTCGGCGAGCCCGATCACTTCGCCAACGATCGGATCAGGGTCGACCGCGCCTGTCGCAAAGGCTTCGATCGTTCCGGGCAGGCCAGGAGAGGCCGAGAGGATGCCCACGGTCGTGACGTCCGCGAGCACGAGATCCCGGGTGTCCACGAGGCTCGGCGTGCCGGAGAGTCCGATCAGCACGATGCGCCCCGCCGGGTTCACGAGCCGGGCTGCGATCGCCGGGCTCGTGTCCGAGCTGGTGGCGTCGATCACGGCGTCGAATCGCTCAACCGAAATTGCGATCTCATCGAGGTCGTGGGTGGTCGAGACGCCGAGGTCGCGACCGAGCTGGAGCGAGCCGGCGCGCTTGCCGGCGAGATGCACGTCGACGCCCCTGGCCAGGAGGAACTGCGCGGCCAGCAACCCGATCGTGCCAGAGCCAAGCACCAGCACGCGACTGCCGGGACCGGCCAGCGTGGCCTCTGCAGCGCGGAGCGAGTTGCCACCCGGTTCGACCAATGCGCCGCTCGTCACGCTCACGTGCTCGGGGATGAGGTGGGCGAACCTGGCCGGGATCAGCTGCTGTTCCGCAAGAGCGCCCGGCCATCCGTCCGTGATCCCCACCTCCTTCCGGTAGGGGCAGACCCATTGCGTGCCGCCCAGGCAGAACCGGCACACGCCGCATCCCAGCATGGTGTCGCCGGTGACCCGCGCACCAACCCAGGAGACATCTGCGGCCGGCCCGACCGACCTGACCCGACCAACCCATTCGTGGCCGAGTCGCAGGGGAAAGTGCGTCTTCCCCTGGCCGATGTAGGCCATGACCCCGGTGTACAGCTCGATGTCGGTTCCGCAGATACCGACCCGCTCGACGTCGACCAGCAGCTGGTCCGCCAACGGCACCAGATCTTCGACCTCCTGAACCTCTCCCTTACCTGGCGCCGTGACGACGAAGGCGCGCATCAGCGCGGAACCGTGTCAGACGGAGCCCAGAATGGGCCGAGAGGACTGGCGGTAATCATTTGCTTACCCCGCGAAAAGGTGAGCCGGCCGCCCCGTAACGCCGGGTGTGCACACGAACAGCGCGCCGGCGAGGGGCTCCCGGCCGTCGTCAAAGACCACATTGGACGTGATGTAGAGCTCGGTCAGGTTCTCACCTCCAAACGCGCAGCTCGTAGCCGCGCATACGGGCAGCTCAACGACAGAGTCGAGGTCGCCGCGCGGTGAGTAGCGGCGCACCTCTGACGAGCCGAAGACCGCCACCCATAGAAAGCCTTCGGCATCCATCGTCATGCCGTCGGGAACGGTCTTTCCGGCCGGCGAGCGTGGATCGGACGGGATGCCCACTAGGCGCCGGCGTCTGCCGATGCTGCCTGTCCGAGCATCGAACTCGAATGCATCGATGCCGCCGGCCAGGCTGTCGATGTAATACATGGTCCGGTCGTCGTCGGTCCAATCAAGTCCATTTGAAAGCGTGACGTCAGTGAGCGCGACGCTCACCCGGAAATCACCATCGAGCCGGTACAGGGCCGCGACACCTGGCGTGAAGTCATAGGCCATCGTGCCCGCCCAGAAACGACCTGCGCTGTCGCACTTGCCATCGTTCATGCGCTTTCGCGGGCTGCCCGTCTGAATCGGGGCAACCAGGCGAACCTCTCCCGACGGCTCAAGAACTCCAAAGCCCTGCTCCAGAGCTAGCACGTAGCCGCCAGATCGGCGGGGTGAGAACGCGCCGATGGGCTGACCGATATCGATCACCATGTCGCGATCGCTCCGCGGATCGTATCGGTGGAGATGGCCGGCCATGATGTCGACCCAGTCGAGTGTGTGCTCGGTTGGATGCCACAGCGGTCCCTCGCCGTGACGGGTGTGGGCGTCGAGGACCAGCTCGGCTTTGATCGTCCTGCTCATCGGGCACTTTTCGTAGGCATCGCGATGAAGGTCACCAGGTTTGCCGGAGAGCCAACCTCAGGCGCTCAGCGACTGCCGGCGGTGACGCGCTTGCTGGCCCTCTTCGGTTTTTCCGCCCGGGACAGGACCGCCTCGCGGCGGCCGGATTTCGCCGACCTGAGGATCGCGTCGCACACTTCCGCGGTGCGGTAGCCGTCCTCGAACGTCGCTCCGTGGGGCCCGATCTTCTTGTTTTTGGCGATGCACTCGATGAAGTGGTGCAGCTCGTGCACCATCGTGTGCTCCCAACCGATCATGTGGCCGTGCGGCCACCACCACTTCCAGAACGGGTGGTCAGCCTCCGAGACGAGCACGGTGCGGAAGCCCTGCGCGTCAGCTCCCGGATGCGAGCCCGGCAGGTGAACTTGCAGCTCGTTCAACCGCTCGAGGTCGAAGCCGATCGAACCTTTCGAGCCGTTGATCTCGAACGTCAGCCCGTTCTTCCGGCCCAGGGCAAAGCGTGAGGCCTCGATCGTGCCGACGGCTCCTCCCGCGAACTCCACGATGGACTCGAACGCGTCATCGACATCCACCGTGCCACCGGGTCTTTTTTTGATGAACGTCCTGGTGGCACCGCTCACGGCGGCGATGTCGCCGACCAGGTAGCGGGCGAGGTCGATCACGTGGGCGCCCAGGTCGCCCAGCGCGCCTGAGCCCGCAACCTTGCGGTCGAACCTCCAGACCATCGGAAACTGGGGATCGACGATCCATTCCTGGAGATAGCTGGAGCGAAAGTGGTAGATCTCGCCGAGCTCTCCTGCCTCGAGCATCTCCCGAGCCAGGCGAACGGCCGGCACGAAGCGGTAGTTGAACGCGCACATGTGCTTGACCCCGGTCTTCTCCACGCGCTGCCAGATGTCGTAGCTCTCGTTGGCATCGCGGCCAAGCGGCTTCTCGCAAATCACGTGTTTGCCTGCCTCTGCGGCGGCGATCGTCGGCGCCGCGTGCAGGTTGTTGGGCGCACCGTTGTCGAAGAGTTGGATCCGGTCGTCTTGGACCAGCCGTTTCCAGTCCGTCGTGTAGCTCTCGTAGGCGTAGCGTCGCGCCGCCTCCGCCACCGCCGCCTCATCGCGTCCGCAGATCGACACGAGCCTGGGCATCAACGGAGGCGGCCACGTCATGTACTGGATCTTCCGGTAGGCGTTCGAGTGAGCCTTGCCCATGAAGGCGTAGCCCAGCATGCCGACGCCGATCTCCTTGATCTTCTTGCCGCCCGAGGAGGCACCCATCGTGACGAAGCCGACCTGGCGCGCGGACGCGGGCAGGATTGGCCTGACTGATCGCTTTCGCTTACCCATCGCCTACCCCTTCTTGAATGCTGCGTCGAACGCCACGATCGACTCGAAGTCTACTTCGCCGTCCCCGGCCATCTCTCTCCGCGCCCGCCTAACGGAGCTCCGCCGCCCCACCTGGGTGCCCTGCGGGCACCACCTGTCCTCCCCGCAAGGCGGGGAGGTGAAAGGCTCGCCCGGCCTTGGTGGTGCTGAGATCGAATGACTCTCCCCGCCATGTGTGGGAATTGCCCGGGCTGGGTAAACGTTTCTTCGATATGGCAACACCAAAGTCCGAGCTCCTACCAGTCCTCCCCATGGACGACGTCGTCGTCCTCCCCCACATGACGGTCACCCTCGCGGTCGAGGGCGACGACCAGAAGGCCGCGATCGAGGCCGCCCGCCAGGGCAACCGCCTCATCCTGCTCGTGCCCCGAATCGAGGGCAAATTCGGCACCATCGGCACCGCCGCCCGCCTGGGCGAGTCCGCCGACCTGCCGACCGGCGCCCAGGCGTTCATGATCCGCGGCGAGTACCGCGCCCGACTGGGCGGCGGCCAGGCCGACATCGGCGGTGCGCTGTGGGTGCAAGCCGACCCGATCGCCGACCCCGAGCCCCCGACCGAGAAGTCGCTCGAGCTCGCGCGCGAGTACCGCGCCCAGCTGGAGAACCTCGTCGAGTCGAGAGGCGTCCCGCAGGTCGTGCAGTTCCTGCGCGCCGCCAAAAGCCCGGGCCACCTCGCCGACCTGGCCGGCTACTCGCCGGACCTCTCAACCGAGCAGAAGCTGGAGGTCCTGGAGACGCTCGACCTCGAGCAGCGGCTCACGCTGCTGATCAAGTGGACGAAGTCGATCCTCGCCGACGCCTCTCTCAAGGAGAAGATCCGCAGCGACGTCGCGGAGGGCATGGAGAAAACTCAACGCGAGTTCCTGCTCCGCCAGCAGATGGAAGCGATCAAGAAGCAGCTCAACGAGGGAGGCAGCGACGTCGCCTCCACGTACCGCGAGAAGGTGGCCAAAGCGGGCATGCCGGAGGGCGTGCTCACAGAGGTCACGCGCGAGCTGGACCGCCTGGAGCGGACCAGCGAGCAGAACCCCGAATACGGGTGGATCCGCACGTACCTTGACTGGATGCTGGACATCCCCTGGAACGTGCGCTCGGAGGACAACTACGACCTCGTCGAGGCTCGGCGAATCCTGGACGAGGACCACACCGGACTGTCGGACGTGAAGGACCGCATCATCGAGTTCCTCGCCGTGCGCAAGCTGCGCAAGGAGCGCGGGCTCGAGGTGTTGGGTGGACGTGGCTCCGGCGCCATCATCACCCTGGTCGGACCTCCCGGCGTCGGCAAGACCTCGCTTGGCGAGTCGGTTGCCCGCGCGCTGGGCCGGAAGTTCACGCGTGTCTCGCTCGGCGGCATTCGCGACGAGGCTGACATCCGCGGCCACCGGCGCACCTACGTCGGCGCGCTTCCCGGCCGCATCGTGCGCGCCCTGAAAGAGGCCGGCACCAAGAACCCCGTGATCATGCTGGACGAGATCGACAAGGTCGGCAGCGACTGGCGGGGCGACCCGTCGGCCGCGCTGCTCGAGGTCCTCGACCCGGCGCAGAACAACACCTTCCGCGACCACTACCTGGAGGTCGACCTCGACCTGTCCGAGGTGCTGTTCATCCCCACTGCCAACGTGTCGGAGACGATCCCGGCTCCGCTGCTCGACCGCATGGAGCTGATCCGCCTCGACGGCTACACCGAAGAGGAGAAGGTCGCCATCGCGCGCGACCACCTGCTGCCACGCGTGGTCAAGCAGGCCGGGTTGAACCCGGACGAGGTGACGGTCACCGAGAACGCGATCATGAAGGTGATCACCGACCACACGCGTGAGGCGGGAGTCCGCAACCTCGAACGCGAGCTCGGAAAGATCACGCGCAAGGTCGCGACGAAGGTCGCCAAGGCCGAGCTGACGCCACCCGTGGCGATCACAGTCGAGCGCGTGCGCGAGTTCCTGGGCAAGCCTCGATTCGACAATGAGGTCGCCGCGCGCACCGCCGTGCCAGGCGTGGCCACAGGCCTCGCCGTGACCGGTACGGGCGGGGACGTCCTCTTCGTGGAGGCGGCCGCGACCGACAGCAACGGACACGGCAGCACCGTGATCCTCACCGGCCAGCTGGGCGACGTGATGAAGGAGTCGGCGCAGATCGCGCTGTCCTACGTCCGCTCCCACACGGACGAGCTGAAGATCGAAAAAGGGGCTGCCGACAAGTCGTTCCACATCCACGTGCCCGAGGGCGCGGTGCCCAAGGACGGCCCGTCGGCCGGCGTGACCATGACGACCGCGATCGTGAGCTTGCTCACCGGACGGCCGGTGCGGAGCACGGTCGCAATGACGGGAGAGGTCACCCTGCAGGGCCTGGTGCTGCCGATCGGCGGCGTCAAGCAGAAGGTGCTGGCCGCACACCGGATGGGACTCACGGAGGTCATCCTGCCGAGCAGGAACGAGAAGGACATCGACGACGTGCCGCAGAGCGTGCGCGAAAAGATGACGTTCCACTTCGCGAGCCGCGTGGGTGAGGTGCTCGAGTTCGCGCTCGAGCCTGTCTCCAACGCAAAGAGCCAGGCGGCTTAATTGCCAATCGAGCCGACGCCTAACGGGACCTTCGGGACCAAGATGCCTGCCGAGAAATTGATGCAGAAGCTCTTCGAGCCGCTGGCGAAAAGAGGGATCAAGGCCTACCGGCGAACCGGAGGGACGAACCGGATGAGCACGATGATGGGATTCCCCGTGGTCCTGCTGACCACGAAGGGAGCTAAATCGGGCCAGGAGCGAACGGTGACCTTGGGCGGGTTTTCGGATGGGAGCGACGCGTGGCTGGTCGTCGCTTCGATGGGCGGATCGGCTAACCACCCGGCCTGGATCAACAACATGATCCAGCACCCGGACGACATCTGGCTGGAGGTGGGCAGCCGGAAGATGAAGGTCAGCTGCGAATCGCTGGCCGGCAGCGAACGCGAAGAGGCGCTCGCTCGCATCGCCGCCATCTCGGCCCGCTACGCCGGCTACCAGAAGAAGACCGACCGCCAGATCCCGATCGTCCGCCTGACGCGAATCTCTGAATAACAGACCAGCCAAATTCGCGTGAGAGTGCTGGTCCCCGACTCGCCTCTCCGCGGCGAGATGGGCCCGCTGCCCGAGGGCGTTGAGCTCGTAGCAGAGCCGTCTCCAGACGTGGAGATGCTGGTGCTGGGTCCCGAGCTGGCAGAGGATGTTCCGGAGCTCCTCGCGCGGCTGCCCGGGCTCCGGGTCGTGCAGTCGTTCAGCGCGGGCGTGGACCAGCTGCTGCCTCTCATCCCGCCCGGCGTGGTGCTTTGCAACGCCATGGGTGTGCATGACGTGGCGGTGTCCGAATGGGTGGTGGCTGTGATCCTCGCCATGGGACGGCGCCTGCCTGAGTTCGGCGAGATGCAGCGTCGAACGGAATGGAACCGCGACATCGCCGAGCCTCAATCGAATCAACCCGTCGATGACCTCGACGGCAAGACCGTGCTCGTCTTAGGGCATGGCTCCATCGGGAGGGCACTCGCTCTGCGGCTCGCGCCCTTT
>Ga0208849_1000661_pt1 | contig 29807 bp, 37 predicted proteins | sample NGESurdeep072012_10_FD_184470 | JGI IMG/M metagenome (GOLD analysis project Ga0208849, IMG submission 184470) | Arctic peat soil microbial communities from Barrow, Alaska - NGEE Surface sample 53-3 deep-072012 (SPAdes) | ecosystem: Environmental > Terrestrial > Soil > Wetlands > Peat ... | reverse complement strand
CGCGGCATCGAACGTCTCGCCGGCACGCGCGGCGCGCCACACCTCCTCGGCAAGTGTCAGCGCGGCACGGCCGTCGCCGTCGGCCATGCGGATCAGCGAGGCGCGCGCCTCGGCATTGAGCGGCAGTTCTTTGTGTTCCATCGCCTCGGCACGGGCGAGCAGCTTTTCGACCGCCGCCTCGTCAAGCGACTTGAACACCAGCACACGCGCGCGCGACAACAGCGGCGCGATCAGCTCGAACGACGGGTTCTCGGTCGTCGCGCCGACCAGCACGATGGTGCCGTCTTCCATGACTGGCAGAAAGGAATCCTGCTGGGCGCGGTTGAAGCGGTGAATCTCGTCGACGAAGAGCAGGGTCCCCTGCCCGATCTCGCGCCGGGCCCGCGCCGCGTCGAACACTTTTTTCAGATCGGCGACACCGGAAAAGATCGCCGAAATCTGCTCGAAATAAAGTTCGGTCGCGTGCGCAAGGAGCCGCGCCACCGTGGTCTTGCCGGTACCGGGCGGCCCCCAGAATACGAGCGAGCCGAGCGAGCGCGTCTCCAGCATCCGGGTGAGCGCGCCGTCCGGCCCAAGCAGATGATCCTGCCCGACCACCTCGGCAAGCGTTTGCGGGCGCAACTTGTCAGCCATCGGCCGCGGCGCATCGCGCTCGAGGCCGGCAGCGGCGAAGAGTGTCGGCACTTTGGTCCGTGGACGGCTCGTCATAAGCCAAACCTAGTTATCGTCATGCCTGGCCTCGTGCCGAGCATCCACGTCTTTCCTCTAAGACATAAAGACGTGGATGGCCGAGACAAGCCCGGCCATGACAAGGAATGGGCATTTCCCAGGGACTACCCGCCGAACATCACCGAAATCTGCTGATTGCCGCGCTGGATAGTGATGCGCCAGGAATGGCTGCCGGAATTGGCGATGCGATCGAGATCGGCCGAACGGGCAATTTTTTCATTGTTCACCGTGACCACAATGTCGCCTGGCCGAAAACCAATGGATTGAGCGGTCGAACCATCAGCCACCGCGGTAATGACGACACCCTGGGCCTGCGGATCGAGCCGCAAGTCGTCGGCGAGCGCCGGCGAGAGGTTGGCCACCGTGGCGCCGGCGAATGGCGAGTGCGCTTGGATCGCGACCTCGTCGCGCGGCGTCTCAGGCAGCGCCTGCAGCGCCACCTTCAGCATCATCTGACGGCCCTGGCGAATGAGGCCGATCTGCGCCGTACCGCCGAGCGGCTTGGTGGCGAAGCGATAATCGAAAGCGTTCGGATCCTCGATCGCAACGCCGTCGACGCTGACCAGGAGATCGCCGGTTTTGATCCCCGCACGCGCGGCGGGGCCGTCAGCGACGACGCCCGCCACCAGCGCGCCGTTCGGCGTCTTGAGACCCAGGCTGTCGGCGATGTCCGGCGTAACCTCCTGCAGCTTGGCGCCGAGCCACGGCCGCTTGACCACGGAGTTGCCGCTTTCCGCCGACGCCACGACGACGCGCACCAGGTTCGCCGGAATCGCGAAGCCGATGCCTTCCGATCCACCCGACGACGACGCGATAGCGCTGTTGATGCCGATCAAGTGACCGGCCATGTCGACCAGCGCACCGCCGGAGTTGCCCGGATTGATCGCCGCGTCGGTCTGGATGAAGAACTGGTAGTCGGACGAACCGACTTTCGTGCGCGCCAGCGCCGAGACGATGCCGTGGGTCACAGTCTGACCGACGCCGAACGGATCGCCGATCGCCAACACCACGTCGCCGACCTGCAGCTTGTCGGAATCGCCGAACTCCAGTGTAGGAAATCGTTCGTGCGCGCCTTTGATGCGCAGTACGGCGAGATCGCTGCGCTCATCGCGCAGCACGATGTCCGCGTCGAACTCCCGTTTGTCGGACAGCGCCACCTTGACCTGACTCGCGCCGCGGATGACGTGGAAGTTGGTGACGATCAGGCCCGCAGGATCGACAATGACGCCGGAGCCGAGCGAACGCTGAACCTGCCGTCGCGGCACGCCGCCGAAGAATTGGCGAAAGAACGGGTCGGCCATAAACGGATTCTGGTTCTCGACGATGTGGGTGGCGTAGACGTTGACCACCGCGGGCGCGACCCGCTGCACGATCGGCGCGAACGACATTTGGAGCTGGCCGAGCGAGGCCGGCACGCGGCGCTCTTGCGCACTCGCCGCGTTTGAGATGGCGGCGAGCGCCAACAGCGCGGCGGCAAACAGGCTCATAGATCGTCGAGGCATCGATCCTCCGAGTAGCAATTTTGAGCATTTTCGGGCCGGGCATATCGGCCTTTTCCAAGGCGATTGGATGGCAGACACGGCCGATCCAGGGCTCCTCCCGCGGCTCCGTGTCAAGCCGCAGCGGCGCCCGCGGGTGTGGCGCTGCGCCGTCCTGCCAGCCGGTGCAGGGCAATGCCGGCGATTAGGCCTGCGGCCAGTACAGCAAGCCCGACCAGCGGCCGGTACCAGAACCAGGCCAGAGCGATCACGAATCCGGCGACCACCATGGTGAAGGTCAGGGCAACCAGCCCGGCCCCGGCGCCTATAAGGCTGCCGATCAGGGGCACCACGTCGGCGACGACCACGAGCGGCCGCAGCACCAGGAACGTGCCCAGCCACATTGCCAACACCCCGCCGAGCCGAAGAACCCAGGTCAGGATCATATTGTCCCGTTCAGCCTGCTTGAACATCTCGGCTGCGGATTGCTCTCCCGGCACAGCCAGCAACAGACTGTCGCCAGCCTTCGTCTGGTACGGCGCGATACCGGAGCCGGACTGCCGGCCGATGCTGCTCACCGGCCCGACCGGGGCATAGACATAGGAAATTTTATAATCGCCGATCTGCGGGCTATCCGCATTTGGACCGATGTAGATCTTGCCGTCGACGATCTGGGCATTCGGAATCCGCGGCTTGAGCGGGTCAGCGGCTTGCGGGTCGAGCTGCAATGCCGCGCTCGTCGGCAGAAGATTGAGTACCGCCGCACCGAGCTTGAACGCGCCGAGCGTGGCGTCGGCCGCCGTCAGGCTGAGCCGGCCGAATTGCTTCTGCGGATTGGCGTGACCGTCGGGATGCCGGAAAGTCTGCGAGTCGATCGCGCGATCCGACCACACCTTCTTGTAGGTATAGGTTGTCACGGTCTGTTCCGAGCCGCCGACCGATTTATGGGTCTCCTGATGTTTGTCTTCTTCCCATTGATACATCTCGGCGACGCGCACGAGATGCAACGCGGTGGCCGACACACCGAACGCGCGATCAGAGATCGGCGTGCCCGCCTTGGCGTCGCCGCTGACGTGGATGAGCTTGCCTTCGTTGCTCGGATCGACCGGCGCGGGCGACGCCTCGACCACCACCTTGCCGCCTTCGCTGATCGAGCGCGCCGTCTGCACGGCGCGCCCTTCGTTCCAGAACAACAGCACGATCGAACCGACCACGAATACGATGCCAAACAGCACGCCGGTGATCGACTGAACGATCCGCGACAGCCATGACGTCGAGGTGGTTTCAACAAAACTATCTGGCATGGCCAAGCCCCCCTGTGCACTTGCCGGATATTGTCAGAACCAACCCCGCACATCACTCCTGCGGCGGCACCGTGCGCACCCAGGCGATGACGTCGTCGAGGTCGGAATCGGTCATGTGGGCGTAATAGCCAAAGCCCATCGGCCCGTTCAGTTTCTTGCCATCCTTGTCGATTCCTTGCGTCATGGCGCGCTTGATCTCGGCGTCGGTCCAAGCCCCGATCCCCTTGGTCTTGCTTGGGGTGATGTTGCGCGACACCGACACTCCCCACGGTCCCGGGAATTGCTGGCCACCGGCGCCCATCTTGCTCAAGACCAATTGGCCCTTTTCGCGCGGCGTGTGGCACTCCATGCAATGGCCGATGGTGCCCAGATAGAAGCCGCGCTTGATCTTGTCTTTCAGCTCCGCGGGATCGATCGGCTTTTGCGCCCAGGGGATGACCTGTTGCCTCATTGGCACGTGGTAGACGGGAGCCGGCACCTTGTTGCTCACCGGCTTGACGCTCTGGATGTAGGCGACGATCGCATCGAGATCGGCCGGCAACAGGATGCCGTAAAATTCGGTCGGCATGACTGCGATCGGCTTGCCGTTCGGCGGCACGCCGGTAAGCAGCAGCTTCTTGATATCGGCGGCACTCCACGTGCCGATGCCAGTTTCTTTGTCAGGCGTGATGTTCGGCGCCGTCACGTCGAACACGCCCGGCACATTAAACCGCAGGCCGCCCGAAAAATCCTTACCGGCCACGGCCGCGGGCGGACCTTTCGGCGAATGACAGTTGGCGCAGGTCATAATTGTGTTGACGAGATACGAGCCGCGCTCAAGCGGCGTTTCGGCGTAGGCCGCGCCGCCGATGACCGAGGCGAGCGCGACCAGCGTAACCAACGATTTCATTGATAACCCCCAAGCCTGATGCGGCTGGAAGGTATTGCAGGACCGGCCCGCCGCCAAACAAAATGTCTGCTGTATACCCGGGCTTCTGGCCGCAGAAATGCGCCTCTGGCCGCTGAAATAGGCCACCGTCGCTACCCGCGGACGGCCACGCCGTCCCGCGGGTTGGATTGCGGCGCTACGCCGCGGCCGACTCTTGCTCGGCGGTGCGCGCCTGGACCGGCCCGGAGTCCTTGCCCTTGGCCTCGACGTCGCGATCGACGAATTCGATCACCGCGACCGGAGCGGAATCGCCATAGCGGAAACCGGCCTTCATCACGCGCGTGTAGCCGCCCTGTCGATCCTTGTAGCGCGGCCCGATCACCTCAAACAGCTTCTTGACCATGGCAATATCGCGCATCTGCGAAACTGCTTGGCGGCGAGCGTGCAGGTCGCCGCGCTTGCCTAGCGTCACCAGCTTTTCTACGACCGGGCGCAGATCCTTGGCCTTGGGCAGCGTAGTCGTGATCTGCTCGTGCTTGATCAGCGAGGCGGCAAGATTGGCCAGCATCGCGCGGCGATGATCCGAGTGGCGATTGAATTTCCGATGCGTTTTCCCGTGATTCATCGCGCTAATCCCTACCCACTTAGCCTTGGCTCAAAACGGCGGATGGCCGGGGCTATGCCCGGCCATAACGCGTCTTAGTAATGATCCTCGAACCGCTTGGCGAGTTCGTCGATGTTTTCCGGCGGCCAGCCCGGCACTTCCATGCCGAGATGCAGGCCCATCTGCACCAGCACTTCCTTGATCTCGTTGAGAGACTTGCGGCCGAAATTCGGCGTCCGCAACATCTCGGCTTCGGTCTTCTGCACCAGATCGCCGATATAGACGATGTTGTCGTTCTTCAGACAATTGGCCGAACGCACCGACAGTTCGAGCTCGTCGACCTTCTTGAGGAATGCCGGATTGAAAGCAAGATCGGGGATCGCCTCGTGCGCAGTTTCGCGCTTGGGCTCCTCGAAATTGACGAACACATTGAGCTGATCCTGCAGGATGCGCGCCGCGTAGGCGAGCGAGTCCTCCGGCGTAATGGCGCCGTTGGTCTCGATCGACAGCGTCAGCTTGTCGTAATCGAGGATCTGGCCTTCGCGCGTGTTCTCGACTTTGTAGGAAACCTTGCGCACCGGGGAATACAGGCTGTCGACCGGGATCAGACCGATCGGCGCATCCTCCGGCCGGTTACGCTCGGCCGGGACATAGCCCTTGCCGGTCGCGACCGTGAACTCCATGCGGATTTCGGCGCCTTCGTCGAGCGTGCACAGCACGAGCTCGGGATTGAGCACCACAACGTCGCCGACGGTCTGAATGTCGGCCGCCGTCACGGCGCCCGGGCCCTGCTTCTTCACCACCATGCGCTTGGGCCCGTCGCCCTGCATCTTGATGGCGATGTCCTTGATGTTGAGCACGATGTCGGTCACGTCCTCGCGCACCCCGGCGATCGAGGAAAACTCGTGGAGCACGCCGTCGATGTGCACCGCCTGAACCGCGGCGCCTTGCAGCGACGACAAGAGAATACGCCGCAGCGCGTTGCCGAGCGTCACGCCGAAGCCGCGTTCGAGCGGCTCGGCCACGACGGTTGCCCCCCGCCGCGAATCGCCGCCGGCGGTCACCTGCAGCTTGTTGGGCCTGATCAGTTCCTGCCAGTTCTTCTGGATCGTCACGTTATCACCCATCGCTTTGCGCGGCGCGACCATGTCGCGGGCTTCATTCCGCTCCGTGAGGCCAAGGTCTTGCGGCGGCAGATGTTCGAATTGGTCCATCAACCGGATGTCCTTATACGCGCCGCCGCTTACGCGGGCGGCAACCGTTATGCGGGATCGGCGTCACATCGCGGATCGATGTGATGGTAAAGCCCGCGGCCTGCAGCGAGCGCAGTGCCGACTCACGGCCTGAACCGGGACCGGCGACCTCGACCTCGAGCGTCCGCATGCCGTGTTCCTGCGCCTTCTTGGCGGCGTCTTCGGCCGCGACCTGCGCGGCGTAGGGCGTCGACTTGCGCGACCCCTTGAAACCCATCGTGCCGGCCGAAGACCAGGCAATGGCGTTGCCCTGCACGTCGGTGATGGTGATCATCGTATTGTTGAACGACGCATTCACATGCGCGACGCCCGAAGCGATGTTCTTGCGTTCGCGCCGGCGGACGCGCGTAGCTTCCTTACCCATTCTGAACCCTTTCGCGGATGGGCATCGGCCGCTCTCGCTCCGGCGCCATCACTCGTTCCGGTCGTTTCACTATTTCTTCTTGCCAGCTATCGCTTTGGCCGGACCCTTGCGGGTGCGCGCGTTGGTGTGGGTGCGCTGTCCACGCACCGGCAGGCTACGGCGGTGCCGCAATCCCCGATAGCAGCCCAAATCCATCAATCTCTTGATGTTCATCGACACTTCGCGCCGCAGATCGCCTTCGACCACGTAATCCCGGTCGATCACTTCGCGAAGCTGGAGCACTTCCTGATCGGTCAGCTGCGACACCCGCCGCGACTCGGGGATCGACACCTTCTCCATGATTTCCTTGGCCTTGGCGTTACCGATGCCATGGATGTACTGGAGCGCGATCACAACGCGCTTATTGGTCGGTATATTGACGCCCGCGATACGAGCCAATTCAGTTACTCCTTGCGGCCATCGGCCGCCGCGCCGGCCCGGTCTTCCGGCATGGCGGTAAGCCGCTGTTCGTCGGTTGCATTGTCGCCTGAGACGGCCACAAACGTAAAAAGGCGACGCCTGCCTGCCCTTGCGGCCCGGCATCGTCGCTCAATCTCCAACTGGGTATTCGTCGTTGCTATTAATGGATTCCTCTTGGTTTCGTCAACCTCGGCTAGCGATTTCTTGTATAAACATGGCTACCGGCGGCGGGTGGTCGCTTTGCCCCTGCGCTTCACCCCCGCGGCCTTGCGCGCCGGCCGCAATTTCCTCCGTGCCGGAGCGCTTTTTGCGGATTTTTTTCCTTTTTTGGACACGGGTTTGGGAGCCGTGCGAAGTTTGACGGGCTTGGCCGCGCGACGAGCTTTTGCCGCCCCGCGCGCGTTTACCCGCGGCGCCCGGGCCGCCGGCACCGCCTTGGGAGTTTTTGGCCCTGTGGCCGGCTTGGCCCCCTTGGCCGGCTGCGCCCCCTTGGCCGGCTGCACTTCGGCGGACATCACCTTGTCGATGGCCTCGGTCACGTCCGGGATCGGCGCCATTCCGTCGACGGTCCGCAGCACGCCCTGCAACTTGTAATAGGCGATAAGCGGAGCGGTCTGCTCGCGGAATGCGACAAGCCGCCGCCGCAGCGCTTCGGCGTTATCGTCATCGCGCAGCGGCTCGCCGCGCGCCTTCATCTCGGCGATCCGGCTTTCGATGCGCCTCAGCAAGGCAGCCTCGTCGACCCGCAATTCGATCACCGCGTCGAGCGAAACGCCGTGCTTCTGCAGCATGCGATCAAGCGCCACCGCCTGCGGAACAGTGCGAGGGAAGCCGTCGAGGATAAACCCCTTGCGGGCATCGGGCTCCTGGATGCGGACCTCGACGATGCCGACGACGATCTCGTCAGGGCACAGCGCACCGCGCGCCATGATATCGGCCACCTGGCGGCCGATCGGCGTGCCGCCATTTACCGCGGCGCGCAGCATATCTCCGGTCGAAAGCTGAACAATTCCGTATTTGGCGACGAGACGCTGGGCTTGCGTTCCTTTGCCAGCCCCCGGCGGGCCCAGCAGGATTAGTCTCATCTACGGCGCCCCCGCAGTTTTGAGCGTTTGATCAAACCTTCATACTGGTGCGCCAGCAGATAACCCTGCACCTGCGCTACCGTGTCCATCGTCACGCTCACCACGATCAGGAGCGAGGTGCCGCCGAAATAGAACGGCACGGCCGCATAGGCGATCAGCATTTCGGGGAACATGCAGACGATGGCAAGATAGGCGGCGCCGATCACGGTGATCCGCGACAGCACGTAGTCGATATACTCGGCGGTGCGTTCGCCCGGCCGGATGCCGGGGATGAATCCGCCGTGCTTCTTCAGGTTATCGGCGGTTTCCGTCGGGTTGAAGATGATCGCCGTATAGAAGAATGCGAAAAACACGATGAGCGCGACGTAGAGCACGAGAAACAGCGGCCGACCGTGCGACAGCAGCGTGGTGACCGTCGTCAGCCAGCCGGTCGCCGAACCCTGCGCGGTGAAGCTTGCGAGCGTCGTCGGCAACAGCAACAGCGACGAGGCAAAGATCGGCGGGATCACGCCCGAAGTGTTGAGCTTGAGCGGCAGATGCGAGGACTGCCCCTCGAACATGCGGTTACCGACCTGGCGTTTCGGATACTGAATCAACAGCCGGCGCTGGGCGCGTTCCATAAACACGATGAAGGTGATGACGGCGATTGCCATCAAGAGAACGACGAGAATGAGACCGGTCGACAGCGCGCCCTGGCGGCCGAGTTCGAGCGTGCCGGCTATCGCCGACGGCAATTGCGCGACGATGCCTGACATGATGATCAGCGAGGTACCGTTGCCGATGCCGCGCTGCGTGATCTGTTCGCCGAGCCACATCAGGAACATCGTGCCGCCGGTCAGCGTGATCACCGTCGAGATGCGGAAGAACCAGCCGGGATCGCCAACCACCGAACCGGTGCCCGCGCCCTCAAGCCCGATGGCGATGCCGTAGGCCTGAAACGCCGCCAGCACCACGGTGAGGTAGCGCGTATATTGGTTGATCAACTTGCGCCCCTGCTCGCCCTCCTTCTTCAAGTTCTCGAGGGTGGGCGAAACCGTCGTCATCAGCTGGATGATGATCGAGGCCGAGATGTAGGGCATGATCGTCAGCGCAAAGATCGCCATGCGGTGGATGCCGCCGCCGGCGAACATGTTGAACATGCCCAGGATACCGCCGGACTGCTGATTGAAAATCTTGTCCCACGCGGTGGGATCAATGCCAGGAAGCGGGATGTAGGTCCCGAGCCGATAGACCAGGAGCGCTCCGAGCGTAAACCAGATGCGCTTCTTCAGCTCCTCGGCCTTGGCGAGCGCGCCGAAGTTGAGATTGGCTGCCAGTTGCTCTGCTGCAGAGACCATGTGCTGCTCCAACCCCCTGCCACGCCATGACCGTCACCTGTGCCAGACAGGTAGAAGTCATGGATGCCCGGCACAAGACACCCGTGTGCCGGCCGCGATGCCGCCTCAGGCCGCCTTTTCGTCGACTTCCCGCTTGGGAGCCAGAATTTCGATCGTGCCGCCGGCCTTCTCCACCGCCGCAACCGCCGATTTCGACGCCCCGAATACCGACAATGCGATCTTGGCCTTGAGTTCGCCGTTGCCGAGGAGCCGCACCCCCTCCTTGGCGCGGCGCAGAACACCCGCCTTGACCAGTGCCGCGGCGTCGATCTTGCCGCCGGCATCGAGCAGGCCGGAGTCGATCGCCGTCTGAATGCGGCCCAAATTCACCTCATTGAGCTTGCGGGCGAACTTCGTGTTCTTGAAGCCGCGCTTAGGCAGGCGGCGATGCAGCGGCATCTGGCCGCCTTCGAAGCCTTTGATGCGCACGCCGGAGCGCGCGGTCTGGCCCTTGCCGCCGCGGCCGCCGGTCTTGCCGGTGCCCGAGCCGATGCCGCGGCCGATACGCTTGCGCGTCTTGCGGGCGCCGGGGCGGCCTGCCAGTTCGTGAAGTTTCATCGTCCTCTCCACATCTCTTGTCTTGTCACGCCCCGCGAAGACGCTTGGCGGACGATGACACGCAACACTATTCCTTCACGACCTCAATCAGATGCGCGACCTTGGCAATCATGCCGCGCGTCGCCGGCGTGTCGACAAGCTCAGCCACGCGGCCAATCTTATTGAGGCGCAGCCCGACGAGCGTCTCGCGCTGGCCATGGTGCCGTCGCAACGGACTGCCGGTCTGACGGATCTTGACGGTCTTTCCCGATTTGCTCGCACTCATCGCCTGCTCCAAAGATTTCAGTCAGCCGCCGCCGGTTCGGCGTCGACGTCGCGGCGGCGTGCCTGCAGTGCCGAAACCTTGACGTTGCGTCGTGCGGCAACCGAGCGCGGCGAGTCCTGCCGCTTGAGCGCGTCAAAGGTGGCGCGCACGACGTTGTAGGGGTTCGAGGTGCCGAGCGACTTCGCCACCACGTCCTGCATGCCGAGCGTCTCGAACACGGCCCGCATCGGCCCGCCGGCGATGATGCCGGTGCCGGGCGGCGCCGCGCGCAAATAGACCTTGCCGGCGCCATGGCGACCCGCCACGTCGTGATGGAGCGTCCTCCCCTCGCGCAGCGGCACGCGCGTCAGCCCGCGCTTGGCGGCATCGGTTGCCTTGCGGATGGCCTCCGGCACCTCGCGCGCCTTGCCGTGGCCAAAACCGACCCGGCCCTTCTGGTCACCGACAACCACGAGCGCCGCGAACCCGAAGCGCCGTCCGCCTTTGACCACCTTGGCGACGCGGTTGATGTGGACCAGCTTGTCGACGAATTCGCTGTCGCGCGCTTCGTCCCGCCGCCGTTCGCGTGGTTCACGCGCCATTTTGCTCTGCCATTTGTTTTCGCCTTCAGTGCTGCGATCAGAAATTCAGTCCAGCTTCACGCGCGGCATCGGCCAACGCCTTGACCCGACCGTGAAAGAGATAACCGCCGCGATCGAATATCACGTCCTTGATGCCCTTTTCCTTGGCCCGCTCGGCAATCAGCTTGCCGACGGTCTTGGCTGCCTCGACGTTGGCGCCCGTTTTCAGCGCGCCGCGCGTCGGCTTCTCGATAGACGAGGCGGCAACCACTGTCGCGCCCGCATCGTCGTCGATGACCTGCGCGTAGATATGCTTGGAGGAGCGGAATACCGACAGCCGCTTGCGGCCGTGTGCCGCCCGGCGCAGCGCGCCGCGCACGCGCCCCTGCCGTCGCTCCATCCTCGTGTTGATCTTGGCCATGGCCGGCTCCGTTACTTCTTCTTGCCTTCTTTGCGGAAAATCCGTTCGCCGGCATATTTGATGCCCTTGCCCTTATAGGGCTCCGGCGGCCGGTAATCGCGAATTTCGGCGGCGACCTGCCCGACTTTTTGCCGGTCGCTGCCGCTGATGACGATTTCGATCGGGCGCGGCGTCGCGATCGTGATGCCGTCGGGGATCGGATAAAGAATATCGTGGCTGTAGCCGAGCGCGATCTGCAGGTTCTTACCCTGCACCGAAGCGCGATAGCCGACACCGTTGATCTCAAGCCGTTGCTCGAAGCCCTTGGTCACGCCGGCAATCAGATTGGCCACCAGCGTGCGCGACGTGCCCCATTGCGAGCGGGCGCGTTTGGTTTCGAACCGCGGATCGACCTTGATCTGGCCGCCATCGAGCACGACCGTTACGTCGTCGTGCAGCGCGACCTGCATGGCGCCCTTCGGGCCTTTTACCTTTACGGTCTGACCCTCGATATTGGCGGTAACGCCCGACGGGACCGCAATGGGCTTTTTGCCGATACGAGACATCAGAACACCGTACAGAGAATTTCGCCGCCCACATTGGCGTCGCGGGCGTCGTGATCGGCCATGACGCCCTTCGGCGTGGACACGATGGCAACGCCGAGCCCGTTATTGATGCGCGGCAAATTGCGGACCGATGTGTAGACCCGGCGTCCCGGCTTCGACACGCGTTCGATTTCCCGGATCACCGGCTCGCCGTCGAAATATTTCAATTCGATCTCGATTTCCGAGCGGCCCTCGCGCTCCACCACCGCATAGCCGCGGATGTAGCCCTCGGTCTTGAGCACATCGAGCACGCTCTCGCGCAGCCTCGAGTTCGGGCTGGAGACCTTACTCTTGTTGCGCATCTGCGCGTTGCGAATACGCGTCAACAGATCGCCGACCGGATCGTTCATAGACATGGTTCGACCCTCCCTACCAGCTCGACTTCAACAGACCGGGGATCAACCCCTTGGAGCCCAGCTCGCGCAGCGCGATGCGCGACAGCTTATGCTTGCGGTAGTAGCCGCGCGGACGGCCGGTAATTTCACAGCGGTTGCGAATGCGGGTGGGCGACGAATTGCGCGGCAGCTTGGCAAGCTTGAGCGTTGCGGCAAAGCGCTCCTCAAGCGGCCTTGTCTTATCGTTCACAACCGCTTTGAGCCGCGACCGCGGGCCCGAATATTTCTTCGACATCCGGCGGCGCCGGTTGTTCTTCTCGATGGCACTTTTCTTCGCCATTTAGCTCTCCTCGGTGTTCCGCGTTTGAGTCGCGATTGCTTCGAGACTCACTGCCGGAACGGAAAATTGAACGCCGTCAAAAGCGCACGCGCCTCGTCGTCGTTGCGCGCGGTGGTGCAGACGGTGATATCCATGCCCCAGATGTCGGCGGCCTTATCGTAATCAATCTCGGGGAACACGATGTGCTCCTTGATGCCGAGCGTGTAGTTGCCGCGGCCGTCGAAGCTCTTCGGCGACAGACCGCGGAAGTCGCGCACCCTGGGCAGCGCGATGTTGATGAGGCGGTCGAGAAACTCGTACATGCGCGCCTTGCGCAAGGTCACCTTGCAGCCGATGGCCTGGCCGGCGCGCAGCTTGTAGGTCGCAATCGACTTGCGCGCGTTGGTGACGATCGCCTTCTGGCCTGAGATCAGAGCCAGATCGGCTGCCGCCGAGTCGACCTTCTTGCGGTCGGCCACGCCTTCGCCGATGCCCATGTTGATGACGACCTTGTCGACCACGGGAATCTGCATGCCGTTCTTGTAGCCGAACTGCTCGGCGAGCTTTTTGCGGATCGCCTCATCGAACTCGACTCGCAGCCGCGCCGGAACCCGCTGCTCGCGCTCTCGGGGCGCCGCAGCCTTGCCCTTGCCGTCCGCGCCTCGCTCGGCCGCTTCGCCCTTGGCAGGCTTTGCGCCCTGCTCGCCCTTCGCGGGCTTGGCTGCGCGCGCAGGCTTCTCCGCCTGCTCGCCCTTGGCAGCACGCTGAGACTTGTCGGCCTTCTTGGCCTTTTTGTCGTCGGTATCAGCCATCGATCTCGACTCCCGAACGCTTGGCGACGCGGACCTTCTTGCGCTCATCGCCCGTGCCGACGATTTTGAAGCCGACACGCGTCGGCTTGCCGTCCTTCGGATCGGCCAGCGCGATATTCGACAGGTGGATCGGCGCCTCTTTGGAGATGATGCCGCCTTCCTGGCTCGCGGTCTGAGTCTGGTGGCGCTTGACTATATTGACGCCACGCACCAGAGCGCGGTCCTCGCCACGGCGCACCTCGATGATCTCGCCGGTGCGGCCCTTGTCGCGACCGGCAATGATGACGACCTTGTCGCCCTTCTTAATTCTCGCCGCCATCACAGCACCTCGGGCGCAAGCGAAATGATCTTCATGTGGTTTTTGGCGCGCAACTCGCGCGGCACCGGGCCGAAGATGCGAGTGCCGACCGGCTCCATCTGCGGATTGATCAGCACCGCCGCGTTGCGATCGAAGCGGATGATCGAACCGTCGGCGCGCTTGATGTCCTTGGAGATGCGCACGATGACCGCCTTCATCACGTCGCCTTTCTTGACGCGTCCGCGCGGGATCGCCTCCTTCACCGAAACGACGATGACGTCGCCGATGGTGGCGTATTTGCGCTTCGAACCGCCCAGCACCTTGATGCACATGACGCGGCGCGCGCCGGAATTGTCCGCCACATCAAGATTGCTCTGCATCTGGATCATGGGCTACCCCAAACAGTCTTCACCACGCCCCGCTCAGGAGGCTTTTTTCTTCTCGCCGCGCACCACCGCCCAGCGTTTGAGCTTGGAGATGGGGCGGTGTTCTTCAATCCACACGATATCGCCGACCTTGAACTCATTTTTCTCGTCGTGCGCATAATATTTCTTCGACCGTCGCACCGTCTTCTTGAACAAGGGGTGGGTAAAGCGGCGTTCGACACGCACCACCAAAGTCTTGCTCTGTTTGTCGCCGACGACGACGCCTTGCAGGGTCCGCTTGGGCATCCGAAAAAACCTTTCAACTCCTCGCCGCGGCGAGCTTCGCCGAACCTTGGCGTTTTTGCTGGGCGACTGTCTTCAACCGCGCGATGTCGCGCCGCACTTCGCGCACGCGGGCGGTGTTTTCCAACTGCCCGGTGGCGCGCTGAAAGCGCAGATTGAACTGCTCTTTCTTCAGTTTGAGCACTGCATCGTCGATCTGATCGATCGTCATTGTCTTGATGTCGGCCGCTTTCATGACACGCCTACTCGCTGATCCGCTCGACGAAGCGGGTTTTGATCGGCAATTTGGCAGCGGCAAGCGCCAGCGCCTCCTTGGCGATCTGCACCGGGACGCCGTCTACCTCAAACATGATGCGGCCGGGCTTGACGCGGGCAACCCAGAATTCCGGCGCGCCCTTGCCCGAACCCATGCGCACTTCGAGCGGCTTCTTCGATACCGGCACGTCTGGGAACATACGTATCCAGACGCGGCCGGCCCGCTTCATGTGGCGGGTGAGCGCGCGGCGCGCGGCTTCGATCTGCCGCGCAGTGACACGATCCGGCTCCATCGCCTTGAGGCCAAACTGGCCGAAGGAAAGCTCGGCCGCGCTCGTGGCGATGCCCTTGATGCGGCCCTTATGGGCCTTGCGGAATTTGGTGCGCTTCGGTTGCAGCATGGCGAACGCCTTTGGTTACCTTCTCTGCTCGTTCTCGCTCACGCCGCGTCGCGTCGCGGACGGCCGGCTTCACCCTCGGCCATCTTTTTGTCCTGAGCCATGGGATCGTGCTCCATGATCTCACCCTTGAAGATCCAGACCTTCACGCCGCAGGTGCCGTAGGTCGTGAACGCGGTGGCGACGCCGTAATCGACGTCGGCGCGCAGGGTGTGCAGCGGCACGCGGCCTTCGCGGTACCACTCCATGCGCGCGATTTCGGCGCCGCCGAGCCGGCCCGAGCAATTGATGCGGATGCCGCCGGCGCCAAGCCGCATCGCCGATTGCACCGCGCGCTTCATGGCGCGACGGAAGGCGACGCGCCGCTCAAGCTGCTGGGCGATCGATTCCGCGACGAGCTGGGCATCGAGTTCGGGCTTGCGGATCTCGACGATGTTAATCACGACATCGCTGCTGGTGAGGTCAGCGACCTTGCGCCGTAATTTTTCGATGTCCGCGCCCTTCTTGCCGATCACGACGCCCGGACGGGCCGAGTGGATTGTGACGCGGCACTTCTTGTGCGGGCGCTCGATCACGATTTTGGAGACCGCAGCCTGCTTGAGCTCCTTCATCAGCACCTTGCGGATCTCCATGTCCTCGTGCAGCAGCGAGCCGTAGCTCGTCTTGCCCGCATACCACCGCGAATCCCACGTGCGGTTGATGCCGAGGCGAAGCCCGATCGGATTGACTTTCTGACCCATGGTCCTCTCCTGACCGCGTCCCTTAATTCGCCGGTTTCGCCGGCGCCTCGACCTCACGCACCACGATGGTGAGGTTGGCGAATGGCTTGGAAATCGCACCCATCCGGCCGCGCGCTCGCGGCGAATGCCGCTTGATCACCAGCGCCTTGCCGACATGGGCCTGCACGACGACGAGATCGTCGACGTCGAGGTCGTGATTGTTCTCGGCGTTTGCGATCGCCGATTCCAGACATTTCTTCACGTCGTGGGCGATGCGCTTGCGCGAAAATTCGAGGTCGGCGAGTGCGGTTGAAACTTTCTTGTTACGGATGAGCTGAGCCAGAAGGTTCAGCTTCTGCGGGCTCACGCGCAGCATGCGCGACACCGCCTTGGCTTCGTTCTCGGCAAGCGAACGCTCGCGACCCTTCTTGCTCATGATACTGCTCCCCGCCTCACGACCCGCCGCCGGCCGGAGCGGCAGCCGGAGCCGCCGCGGCACCGCCACCGGAAGACGCCCCACTTGAGCGCTTCGCCTTGCGATCGGACGAATGTCCGTAGAACGAGCGCGTCGGCGAGAATTCCCCAAACTTGTGGCCGACCATTTCCTCGCTGACTATCACCGGGATGTGCTTCTGGCCGTTATAGACGCCGAACGTCAACCCGACGAATTGCGGCAGAATGGTCGACCGCCGCGACCAGATGCGGATCATCTCATGACGGCCCGACGCACGCACGGCGTCGACCTTCTTCATCAGATAGCCGTCGAAAAACGGGCCCTTCCAAACCGAACGCGCCATCGCCGTAGCTCCTATTTCTTCTTCTTCCGCGCGTGGCGGCTCAGCATGATGAACTTGGTGGTGCTCTTGTTCTTGCGCGTCTTGGCGCCCCTGGTCGGCTTGCCCCACGGCGTTACCGGATGACGCCCGCCACGGGTGCGGCCGCCGAGCGGGTGATCGACCGGGTTCATGGCTTCGCCGCGGACATGACCGCGCCAGCCCAGCCAGCGGTTACGCCCCGCCTTGCCGATCGATATGTTCATGTTGTCCGGGTTCGACACTGCGCCGACAGTGCCAATGCAGCGGCCATGCACCAGGCGCTGCTCGCCGGAATTCAACCTCAAGATCACGTATTCGCCGTCGCGGCCGACGATTTGCGCGTAGGTGCCAGCCGAACGCGCGATCTGGCCGCCCTTGCCGACCTTCAGCTCGATGTTGTGGACGATGGTGCCGACCGGAATGTTGGCGACCGGCATGGCATTGCCTGGTTTGACGTCGACATATTCGCCCGCCACCACGGCGTCGCCGACCGACAGGCGCTGCGGCGCAAGGATGTAATTCAGCGTTCCGTCTTCATACTTGATCAGCGCGATAAACGCTGTGCGGTTCGGATCGTATTCGATTCTCTCGACCTTGGCCGGCGCATCGAACTTGCGGCGCTTGAAGTCGATGATGCGATACGCCCTCTTGTGACCGCCGCCGCGATAGCGGCTGGTGATCGAACCGGAATTGTTGCGTCCGCCGCTCGAGCTCTTGCCCTCGGTGAGCGCCTTCACCGGCTCGCCCTTGTAGAGCCCCGAGCGATCGACCAGCACGAGCTGCCGCTGGCCCGCGGTGACCGGATTGTAGGATTTCAGTGCCATCGCGCCGCTCCCTTACAGTCCCGTCGTCACGTCGATCGTCTGGCCCTCTTGCAGGGTCACGACCGCGCGCTTGGTGTCGGACGTGCGTCCGACACGGCCCTTGAATACTTTCCACTTGCCGCGCCGATGCAGCGTGTTGACGCTTTTGACCTTGACGTCGAACAGCCGCTCCACCGCTTCCTTGATCTGCGGCTTGGTCGCGTGCATGGCGACCTTGAAGATCACCTTGCTGTGCTCGGACGCATTGGTCGCCTTCTCGGTGATGACCGGCGACAGAATGACGTCATAATGACGCGGATCGCTGGTGGTCATTTGAAGCGCGCCTCCAGCGCATCGACCGCGGCGCGGGTAAGCACGAGCTTATGCCGCCGCATGATGTCGTAGACGTTGATACCGGCGACCGGCAGCACGTCGATATTCGGAATGTTGCGCGCCGCCGCGCGCACGTTGGCCGCGACCTCCGCGCCGTCGATGAACAGCGCGTTGGCCAAGCCGAGTTTCACGAAGCTGCTACGCAGCTCCTTGGTCTTGCCGTCCTTGATGGCGAGCGCATCGATGACGATGATGCCGTCATCCTTCGCCTTGGCGGAGAGCGCGTGTTTGAGCGCCATCGCCCGTACCTTTTTTGGCAGGCCGATTTCGTGGCTGCGCACCTGCGGGCCGAACGAGCGGCCGCCGCCGCGGAATAAATTAACGCGCGCTGAACCGTGGCGCGCGGACCCGGTGCCCTTCTGCCGGTACATTTTCTTGCCGGTGCGGGCGATATCGGCGCGGTTCTTGACCGCGTGCGTACCGGCGCGGCGCTTGGCAAGCTGCCAAACCACGCAACGATGAATGATGTCGGTGCGCGGATCGAGCCCGAAGATCGCGTCCGAGAGCGTGACCGATCCGGCTTCGCCGCCGTCGAGGGTGGTGACTTTCAGTTCCATGTCACGCGCCCTCCTTCGATTCGGCGGCGGGCGCTGCCTCGGCCGCCGCGACAGCAGCTTCGGCGAGCTTGAACTTGCCGGGCTTTGGCACGCCGTCCGGCAGCTTCTTTTTCACGGCGTCGCGCACCGTGATCCAGCCGCCTTTGACACCGGGAACGGCGCCTTCGACCAGGATGAGGCCGCGATCGACGTCGGTCTGCACCACTTTGAGATTGAGCGTGGTCACCCGGTCGACACCCATATGGCCTGACATCTTCTTGTTCTTGAACGTCCTGCCCGGATCCTGACGGCCACCGGTGCCGCCGATCGAACGGTGCGAGACCGACACGCCGTGGCTGGCGCGCAGACCCGCGAAATTCCAGCGCTTCATCGCGCCGGCCCAGCCCTTTCCGGTCGAGGTGCCGGTCACATCGACGAACTGGCCGACGAGGAAATGATCGGCCGTAATCTCGGCGCCGATCGGGATCAGCGCGTCGTCGTCGACGCGGAATTCGGCAAGCTTGCGCTTAAGCTCGACCTTGGCGACGGCAAAGTGCCCGCGATCGGCGCGATTGGCACGCTGCGGCTTACGTGCGCCGGAGCCGAGCTGCAGCGCCACGTAGCCATTCTTATCTTTGGTGCAGTGAGCGACCACCTGGCAATTGCCGAGACGGAGCACCGTCACCGGCACGTGTTCACCCGATTCGGTGAACAGCCGCGTCATTCCCACCTTCTGCGCGAGCACCCCGGAACGCATGTTCGAAATCCCTTTTCGCGCTCTTACAGCTTGATCTCGACGTCGACGCCGGCCGCGAGATCGAGCTTCATCAGCGCATCCACGGTCTGCGGCGTCGGATCGACGATGTCGAGCAGACGCTTGTGCGTGCGCATTTCGAATTGCTCGCGGCTCTTCTTGTCGACGTGCGGCGAGCGGTTCACCGTGAATTTCTCGATCTTGGTCGGCAGCGGGATCGGGCCACGCACCTGCGCGCCGGTGCGCTTGGCCGTGTTGACGATCTCGCGCGTCGACGCATCGAGGATGCGGTGATCGAACGCCTTGAGCCGGATTCTTATGTTCTGGCCGTTCATGAGCCCGTTCTTTCTGTCTCGTCATGGCCGGGCTTGTCCCAGCCATCCACGTCTTCGATCTGTCCTAGGTCGTGGATGCCCGGCACAAGGCCGGGCATGACGACGGAGCTACCTCACTCCACAATGCTCGCGACCACGCCGGCGCCGACGGTACGGCCACCCTCGCGAATGGCGAAGCGCAGCTTTTCCTCCATGGCGATCGGCACGATCAGCGTCACTTCCATGGCGATGTTGTCGCCGGGCATCACCATCTCGGTGCCTTCCGGCAGCGTCACCACGCCAGTCACGTCGGTGGTGCGGAAATAGAACTGAGGCCGATAGTTGGTGAAGAACGGCGTATGACGGCCGCCCTCCTCCTTGGTGAGGATGTAAGCCTCGGCCTTGAACTTGGTGTGCGGCTTCACCGAACCCGGCTTGCACAGCACCTGGCCACGCTCGACTTCTTCACGCTTGGTGCCGCGCAGCAGGCAGCCGACGTTGTCGCCGGCCTCGCCCTGGTCGAGCAGCTTGCGGAACATCTCGACGCCGGTGACGACCGTCTTAACGGTCGGCTTGATGCCGACGATCTCAACCTCTTCACCGACTTTGATGACGCCGCGCTCGATACGGCCGGTGCAAACGGTGCCGCGGCCCGAGATGGAGAACACGTCTTCAACCGGCATCAGGAACGGCTGATCCTTCGGACGCTCCGGCTGCGGAATGTAGTCGTCCACCGCCTTCATCAGCTCATGGATCGCTTCCTTACCGAGCTTCACATCCTTGTCTTCCAGCGCCATGAGCGCCGAGCCCTTAACCACCGGAATCTTGTCGCCGGGGAAATTGTACTTGGACAGGAGTTCGCGAACCTCAAGCTCGACGAGTTCCAGGAGCTCCGGATCATCGACCATGTCGACCTTGTTGAGGAATACGACCAGCGCCGGCACGCCGACCTGGCGGGCGAGCAGGATGTGCTCGCGGGTCTGCGGCATCGGACCGTCGGCCGCGCTCACGACCAGGATGGCGCCGTCCATCTGCGCCGCGCCGGTGATCATGTTCTTCACGTAGTCGGCGTGCCCCGGGCAGTCGACGTGCGCATAATGCCGCTTGTCGGTCTCATACTCGACATGCGCGGTGGCGATGGTAATGCCGCGCGCCTTCTCTTCCGGCGCCTTGTCGATCTGGTCATACGCCGTGTACTTGGCCTGACCCGTTTCGGCCAGGACTTTGGTGATCGCTGCCGTCAGCGACGTCTTGCCGTGATCGACGTGGCCGATCGTGCCGATGTTGCAATGCGGCTTGTTGCGATTGAATTTTTCCTTGGCCATTGGGCCCTCCGTTCCGTCTCTACCTCGAAGTGGTTTGAATAATCGTCAGGCCAGCTTGGCCTGAACCTCGTCTGCCACGCCTTTTGGCACTTCGGCGTAATGATCGAACTGCATCGTGAACGTGGCGCGCCCCTGACTCATGGAGCGCAGGTTATTGACGTAAGAAAACATGTTGGCGAGCGGCACCATCGCCGAGATGACGTTGGCGTTGCCGCGCATGTCCTGGCCCTGAATCTGGCCGCGTCGCGAGTTGAGATCGCCGATGACGGAGCCGGTATAGTCCTCCGGCGTCACCACCTCGACCTTCATGATCGGCTCGAGCAGCACCGAGCCGCCCTTTTGCAGCGCCTCGCGCATCGCCGCGCGCGCTGCGATCTCGAATGCCATGGCGGACGAATCGACATCGTGCGAGGCGCCGTCGATCAGGCTGACCTTGATGTCGACCACCGGAAAGCCAAGAATCGCGCCTGCGCTCAACTGACCCTCAAGACCTTTTTCGACCGCGGGAAAGAATTCCCTCGGCACCGATCCGCCGACGATCTCGTTCTCGAACACGAAGCCGCTGCCGGGCTCGCCAGGCTCGGCGACAACTTTGATGCGGGCGAACTGGCCGTGGCCGCCGGTCTGCTTCTTGTGGGTATAGTCGATAGTGGCTTGCCGGGTGATCTTCTCGCGATAGGCGACCTGCGGCGCGCCGATATTGGCGTCGACCTTATAGGTGCGCTTGAGGATATCGACCTTGATGTCGAGGTGCAGTTCGCCCATGCCCTTGATGATGGTCTGGCCGGACTCCTGATCGGTCGCGACGCGGAACGAGGGGTCCTCGGCCACGAGCTTGGCCAGCGCCACACCGAGCTTCTCCTGATCGGCCTTCGACTTCGGCTCGATGGCGATCTCGATGACCGGATCGGGGAATTCCATCTTTTCCAGGATCACCGGCTTCTGCGGGTCGCACAGCGTGTCGCCGGTGCGCACTTCCTTAAGCCCCGCCAGGGCGACGATGTCGCCCGCGAAGGCTTCCTTGATGTCCTCGCGGTTGTTGGCGTGCATCAGCAGCATGCGGCCGACACGCTCTTTGCGATCTTTGGTGGAGTTCATCACGCCGGAAGCGCTCTCGAGCTTGCCCGAATAAATGCGGCAGAAGGTGATGGTGCCGACGAACGGATCGTCCATGATCTTGAAGGCCAGGAGCGCCATCGGCTCGGTGTCGGATGCCTTGCGCTCGACCTCGTTGCCCTTGAGATCGACGCCCTTCACCGCCGGCACATCGAGCGGCGATGGCAGGTAATCCACCACGGCGTCGAGCAGCGGCTGCACGCCCTTGTTCTTGAATGCCGAGCCGCAAAACACCGGAAAAAACGTGCTGGCGATTGTGGCCTTGCGGATGAGGCGCTTGAGCGTGGCCTCGTCCGGCTCCTTGCCTTCGAGGTAGGCGGTCATGGCATCGTCGTCGAGCTCGACCGCGGCCTCGATCAGCTTCTCGCGGTATTCCTTGGCCTGATCGACCAGCTCCGCCGGGATTTCGATGTCGTGATACTTGGCGCCCAGCGTCTCTTCGTCCCAGACCACGCCGACCATGCGCACCAGATCAATCACGCCCTTGAACTGATTCTCGGCGCCGATCGGCAGCTGCACCGCGACCGGCCTGGCGCCGAGGCGGTCGACGATGTCTTTAAGGCACTGGAAGAAGTCGGCGCCGATCTTGTCCATCTTGTTGCAGAACACGATCCGCGGAACGTTGTAACGGTCGCCCTGGCGCCACACTGTCTCGGTTTGCGGCTCCACACCCTGATTGGAGTCGAGCACGCATACCGCGCCGTCGAGCACGCGCAACGAACGCTCCACCTCGATGGTGAAATCGACATGCCCGGGCGTATCGATGATGTTGAGCCGCTTGCCATTCCAGATCGCGGTGGTGGCAGCCGACGTGATGGTGATGCCGCGCTCCTGCTCCTGCTCCATCCAATCCATGGTCGCGGCGCCTTCGTGCACCTCGCCCATTTTGTGGCTTTTGCCGGTGTAATAGAGGACGCGCTCGGTCGTCGTCGTCTTTCCGGCATCGATGTGAGCCATGATGCCGAAATTGCGGTAATCCTCGATGGGATGGGTGCGGGGCATGGGGATATTTCCTTCGCTGTCGCCAGGTTCACCAGCGATAGTGCGAGAAGGCCCGATTGGCTTCGGCCATCCGGTGCGTGTCCTCGCGCTTCTTTACGGCGTTCCCCCTGTTATTGGATGCATCGAGCAGTTCCGCGGATAGCCGCTCCGTCATGGTCTTTTCGTTGCGGTCACGCGCCGCGGAGATAATCCATCGGATGCCGAGCGCCTGGCGCCGCGACGTGCGGACTTCGACGGGCACCTGATAGGTGGCGCCGCCGACGCGGCGGGAGCGTACCTCGATCGACGGCATGACGTTATCCAACGCCTGCTGGAACACGTTGATTGGCGACGACCTGGTCTTGCCTTCGATCATTTCGAGGGCGCCGTAGACAATGCCCTCCGCCACCGACTTTTTGCCGGCATGCATGACGGAGTTCATGAATTTGCTGACGACGATATTGCCGAACTTCGGGTCCGGCAGGATATCGCGCTTGTCTGCCCTGTGGCGGCGGGACATCTCGTTATTCCTTCGTCTCTCGCTCTCTATGAACGCAAAGAGGCCGACTATTTCGGCCTCTTGGCTCCGTACTTCGACCTGCGCTGCTTGCGGTTCTTGACGCCTTGGGTATCGAGCACGCCGCGCAGAATGTGATAGCGCACGCCCGGAAGGTCCTTCACGCGGCCGCCGCGGATCATCACCACCGAGTGCTCTTGCAGATTATGGCCCTCGCCCGGGATGTAGCCGATGACCTCGAAGCCATTGGTCAACCGCACCTTGGCGACCTTGCGCAGCGCGGAATTCGGCTTCTTCGGCGTCGTCGTGTAGACGCGCGTACAGACGCCGCGCTTTTGCGGCGACTGCTGCAAAGCCGGCACTTTCTTCTTCGCATGCTGCACGACGCGCGGCTTGCGAATGAGCTGGTTAATCGTCGGCATCCGTTCGTCTCGCTTCTGAACGGGACCCATGCCCCGTCGCTGCGCCAAGGCTCGCGCCCAGGCTGAATCCTTCACGCAAAGCCAAATCGCGCCATCCCGCTTCGCGTTGCGGAGGGGCGCTTGGCCATCGCAGAGGACCACGGCTTGCGACCGCGGTCATGCATCAAAAATCTGACTTCGTCTTAGTCAGAGGCAGCGTTTGAGCCTGCTTGTGTCGAGGCGTCAGGCCGAGTCCGAACCGAGAAAGCAACGTCTTTCAAGGACTTAAAGGGGGACCCGGCAGGCCGTTCCGACGGGCGAAGCTCACCGCCTGCCGAAAAGTGTGGCGTATGTATCGGTGCAGTGCGGCGAAGTCAAGACGATCCGGGCTGAAAGCGCGATGGCACAGGCACATCTGCGGCGTCGCTCGCAGTCGCTCAGCCCGGCTCCAAGCCCTTGGCCCGAATGATGCGCACGACTTCGGGCGTCGCCAAAAACTCGATCAAACGGCGAGCTGCGGAGCTTGGTTGGGCGGCAGCCGAGATACCGGCGGCGTAAACGATGATGGTCTGCAGCTCGCCGGGCAGCGGTCCGACCAGGTCCGCACCCTTGACGGGCAGGATTGCCACGATCTGCTGAAGGCCGAGTTCGGCCTCCCCCCTGGCCAGGAGTTCGGCTACGGGCCCAGTGGTCAATTTCGTCTTGGATTTTATAGTCTCGGCCAACCCAAGCCGCTGCATGAGACCGGCGATGTAAAGCCCGCTCGGCCCGTCGCTATAGGTCACCGAGCCGGCCTGCAATACGGCACGCTTGAAAGCATCGACGGTCGCGATGTCAGGCTTCGGAGCGCCGGAGCGCACCGCAACCCCGATCGCCGAGCGGGCGATGTCGGTCGCGCTGCCAGCCGCGATCCTGCCGTCACGCGCCAGGGCGTCGATATCGGCGCGCGGCAACAAAGCAATGTCGAATACCGCACCGTCCGCAATCGCTTTTCGCAATGCCGACGTCAGCCCGATCTCGACCGTGGCTTTGCAGCCGCCGGCACGCTCAAACAGCGGAACCGCCTCGGCCAACAGGCCTTGCATTGCACCGCCGCTGAGGATTTTCAGATCCATGGCGACTGCCCTCCCTCGTATTCATTCAAACAAAAGGGCCGCCAACGAGGCGGCCCTTCGATCTTGTTGGAGCGAAACGGTTATTCCGCAGCCGGCAGCGCCACGGGTTCGGCCGGGGCTTCGGCCTTCAGCGCCGCCTCTTTTTCGCGCTCGGCGAGGATGAGCGCGTCGCGCTTGATCGCAATCTCGCGCACCTTGTTCATCATCGCGCCGGTGCCGGCCGGGATCAGCCGGCCGACGATGACGTTCTCCTTGAGCCCGTCGAGCGTATCGGCCTTGCCGTTGACCGCTGCCTCAGTCAGCACACGGGTGGTCTCCTGGAACGACGCCGCCGAGATGAACGAGCGGGTCTGCAGCGAGGCCTTGGTGATGCCGAGCAGCACCGGGTGTGCGGTCGCAGGCTTCTTGCCTTCCTCCACCGCCCGGGCGTTGAGTTCATCAAACTCGATACGGTCGATCTGATCGCCTTGGATCATGTCGGTCTCGCCCGAGTCGTCGAGCTCCACCTTCTGCAGCATCTGCCGCACGATAACTTCGATGTGCTTGTCGTTGATGGCGACACCCTGGAGCCGATAGACGTCCTGGATTTCGTTGACCAGGTAGCCCGCCAGTTCCTCGACGCCCTTGATCGCCAGAATGTCGTGCGGCGCCGGGTTACCTTCGACGATGAAGTCGCCCTTTTCGATCACGTCACCGTCCTGCAAGTGGATGTGCTTGCCCTTCGCAACGAGATACTCCCTGGGCTCTGCATCCTTCTCGGCAGGCTCGATGGTGATGCGCCGCTTGTTCTTGTAGTCGCGGCCGAAGCGCACCGTGCCGGAAATTTCGGCGATGACCGCCGCCTCCTTCGGCCGCCGCGCCTCGAACAGCTCGGCAACACGCGGCAGACCGCCGGTGATGTCGCGCGTCTTGGCGCTTTCGGTCGAAATGCGGGCGATGACGTCGCCAGCTTTCACGTGCGAGTCCGGATCGAAGGAGACGATCGCATCGACAGCGAGAATGTACCGGGCGTCGCCGCCGCGCGCGAGCTTCAGGATCTTGCCGTCCTTGCCCTTGATGACAAGCGCCGGCCGCAAATCCTGACCGCGGCCTGAGCCGGTCCGCCAATCGACCACCGAACGCTTGGCGATGCCGGTGGTCTCGTCGAGCGTTTCCGACATCGACTGACCCTCGATCAGATCCTCGAAGCCGATCAAGCCCTCGACTTCGGTGAGGATCGGCCGCGTGTACGGATCCCACTCGGCGATGCGCTGACCGCGGGCGATGTGCGCATTGTCGGCGACCCGGAGCCGGCCGCCATAGGGGATACGATGCATCGCGCGCTCGGTACCGTCCGGATCGACCACCGTAACGACCAGGTTGCGGCTCATGACGATGTCGGCGCCGTCCGAATTACGCATCACGTTCTTGTTCTTGATCTTGACGGTGCCCTCGAAGTTCGATTCGACGAACGACTGCTCGGAGAGCTGCGCCGCGCCGCCGATGTGGAACGTGCGCATCGTCAGCTGCGTGCCCGGTTCGCCGATCGACTGCGCGGCGATGACGCCCACCGCCTCGCCCATGTTGACCGGCGTGCCGCGGGCGAGATCGCGCCCGTAGCACATGCCACACACGCCGCTCGTGGTTTCGCAGGTGAGCACCGAACGGATACGCACCTCCTGAACCCCGCCATTGACCACCCGCTCGATGTCCTTCTCTTCGAGCAGCGTGCCGTTCGGCACCAGTACCTCGGTGGTGGACGGCGAGCGCACGTCCTCAGCCACGGTGCGGCCGAGAATGCGGCTCGCCAGCGAGGCCACGACGGTGCCGGCGTCGATGATGGCGCGCACCTTGATGCCCTGCGTGGTGCCGCAATCCACTTCGGTGATGATGCAGTCCTGTGCGACGTCGACCAGACGCCGCGTCAGATAACCCGAGTTCGCCGTCTTCAGCGCGGTATCGGCGAGGCCCTTGCGGGCGCCGTGCGTCGAGTTGAAATACTCGAGCACCGAGAGCCCTTCCTTAAAGTTTGAAATGATCGGGCTCTCGATGATCTCGCCCGACGGCTTGGCCATCAGTCCGCGCATGCCGGCAAGCTGACGCATCTGCTCGCTCGAACCACGAGCGCCGGAATGCGCCATCATGTAGATCGAATTGACCTGTGCCTCGGCATTCTTGTCGGCACCGGGCCGCGAGGTCGAGATCTCCTTCATCATCTCGTCGGCGATGTGCTTGGTGCATTTCGACCAGGCATCGACGACCTTGTTGTACTTCTCGCCTTGAGTGATGACGCCGTCGTTGTACTGCTGCTCGAATTCCTTGACCAGCTCGCGCGTCTTCTCGACGATCGCACGCTTCGAGCGCGGCACCACCATGTCGTCCTTGCCGAACGAGATACCCGCCTTGAACGCATGAAAGAAGCCCAGCGCCATCACGCGGTCGCAGAAGATCACCGTCTCCTTCTGCCCGCAGTGGCGATAGACCGTATCGATCATCGACGAGATTTCACGCTTCGTCATCAGTTTGTTGACGAGGTCGAACGGAACCTTGAAATGCTTGGGCAGCACATCGCTTAGCAGCACGCGGCCCGGCGTCGTCTCATACGTCTTGTGGAAGTTCTTGCCGTTCTCGTCGACGCCCAGCCACGAGTATTTGATCTTGCTGTGCAGGCCGACTGCCTTCTCGGCGAGCGCATGCTCGATCTCGCTGACGTTGCGGAAATAGCCCTGCACGACGTTCAGCTTCTTCGGATCGCGCTTGAGCTGCTCCGGCGTGTGCAGCTCGAGCTTGAAATGGCCAGGGCCATTCTCACTGACGATCGACAGATAGTAGAGGCCGAGCACGATATCCTGGGACGGCACGATGATCGGCGAACCGTTTGCCGGGTGCAGGATGTTGTTGGTCGACATCATCAGCACGCGCGCTTCAAGCTGCGCCTCGAGTGACAGTGGCACATGCACCGCCATCTGGTCGCCGTCGAAGTCGGCGTTGAACGCCGCGCAGACCAGCGGATGCAGCTGGATCGCCTTGCCTTCGATGAGCACCGGCTCGAATGCCTGAATGCCGAGGCGATGCAGCGTCGGTGCGCGGTTGAGCATCACCGGATGCTCACGAATCACTTCATCGAGAATATCCCAGACTTCGGGCTTCTCCTTCTCGACCAGCTTCTTCGCCTGCTTCACCGTCGTCGACAGACCCTTGGCATCGAGCCGCGAATAGATGAACGGCTTGAACAGTTCGAGCGCCATCTTCTTCGGCAGCCCGCACTGATGCAGCTTCAGTTCGGGGCCGACCACGATCACCGAGCGGCCCGAATAGTCGACGCGCTTGCCGAGCAGGTTCTGCCGGAACCGGCCCTGCTTGCCTTTGAGCATGTCGGCGAGCGACTTCAGCGGCCGCTTGTTGGCGCCGGTGATGACGCGGCCACGGCGGCCGTTGTCGAACAATGCATCGACCGCTTCCTGCAGCATCCGCTTTTCGTTCCGGATGATGATGTCGGGCGCGCGCAGTTCGATCAGCCGCTTCAGGCGGTTGTTGCGGTTGATGACGCGCCGGTACAGGTCGTTGAGATCGGACGTGGCGAACCGGCCGCCGTCGAGCGGCACCAGCGGGCGCAGATCGGGCGGGATCACAGGCACATGCGTCAGGATCATCCATTCCGGCTTGTTGCCGGATTGGGTGAAGGCCTCGATCAGCTTGAGCCGCTTGGCGAGCTTTTTCGGCTTAAGCTCGGACTTCGATTCCGCGATCTCGACGCGCAGGTCCGCGGCCATCCTTTCCAGATCGAGCGCTTTGAGCATCTCGCGGATGGCTTCCGCGCCGATCATCGCCGTGAACGTGTCGGGGCCGAGCGAATCCTGCGCCTTGACGAACTCCTCCTCGGACAGGAGCTGGCCTTCTTTCAGTGTCGTGGTGCCCGGCTCGATGACGACGTAGTATTCGAAATACAGAATGCGCTCGAGGTCCTTCAGCGTCATGTCGAGCAACAGACCGATGCGGCTCGGCAGCGACTTCAAGAACCAGATGTGCGCGACGGGCGCCGCCAGCTCGATGTGACCCATGCGCTCGCGCCGCACCCGCGACAGCGTCACTTCAACCGAGCATTTCTCGCAGATGATGCCCTTGTACTTCATCCGCTTGTACTTGCCGCACAAGCACTCATAGTCCTTGATCGGTCCAAAGATGCGCGCGCAAAACAGACCGTCGCGCTCGGGCTTGAAGGTGCGGTAATTGATGGTCTCCGGCTTTTTGATCTCGCCATACGACCAGGACAGAATCTTTTCCGGGCTCGCGATCGAAATCCGGATCTGGTCGAAGACCTGAGCCGGCACCTGCGGGCTGAAAAGATTCATGATCTCTTGATTCATCGTCTTCTCCGCTTGCCGATCGTATCGGCCGCTGTCGCTATCTCTTCACTCGTCATGGCCGGGCTCGTCCCGGCCATCTCGCAGATGAAGGCAACGCCTTCGGATCGGGATGCCCGGCACCGCAGATTAGCTTGCGCAATCTGCGCACGCTTGATTGCGTGCCGGGCATGACGTGTCGCGTTATTCCGCCGCCTCGGCGACTTCGCCGCCGCGCTGCTGCTTGGAGTTGTGCAGGTCGACGTTGAGGCCGAGCGAGCGCATCTCCTTGACCAGGACGTTGAACGATTCCGGAATACCGGACTCGAACGAGTCGTCGCCACGCACGATCGATTCGTAGACCTTGGTGCGGCCGGCGACGTCGTCCGACTTCACCGTGAGCATTTCCTGCAGCGTGTAGGCGGCGCCATAGGCCTGGAGCGCCCACACCTCCATCTCGCCGAAGCGCTGGCCGCCGAACTGGGCCTTGCCGCCCAAAGGCTGCTGGGTGACGAGGCTGTAGGGGCCGATCGATCGGGCGTGGATCTTGTCGTCGACCAGATGGTGGAGCTTGAGCATATAGATATAGCCCACCGTCACCTTGCGGTCGAAAGCCTCGCCGGTGCGGCCGTCGAACAGGACGACCTGCCCCGAAGTGTCGAGCCCGGCCATGGCCAGCATCGCCGAAACGTCCGCCTCACGC
>Ga0208849_1000659_pt1 | contig 29909 bp, 27 predicted proteins | sample NGESurdeep072012_10_FD_184470 | JGI IMG/M metagenome (GOLD analysis project Ga0208849, IMG submission 184470) | Arctic peat soil microbial communities from Barrow, Alaska - NGEE Surface sample 53-3 deep-072012 (SPAdes) | ecosystem: Environmental > Terrestrial > Soil > Wetlands > Peat ... | reverse complement strand
ACCGGTCTCGCACTCTCGGACGTACGTTTGCCGGCCTTTCTCTCGGGCGCGGTTTCCAATACGCGAAATCTCTATTGGGTCGCCCTGGCCTTTCTCGTCGTGGCCTTTATCGTTGTGTGGCTCGTCACTGAGTCGGTGACTGGTCATGTTTTCGTGGCAGTTCGTGAGAACGAGAAGCGCCTCGATGTGCTCGGGATTCGACCCTTTCGCTTCAAGCTCGCGTCCTTCGTGCTGTCCTCGCTGATTGCCGCTGGCGGAGGGGTCATCTTCATATTGGTCATCGGCACCGCGGTGCCGAGCACGGTGGCTTCGACGAGCGTGACGATTTCGATTCTCATCATGGTTGTCCTCGGCGGGTCGGGCACGCGCTGGGGGGCGGTCATGGGCGCCATGGTGTACGTGTACCTCCAGCAGTACCTGTTGAAGGTAGCGGGAGAACCATCCTTTACGACGCTGCCCGCGGTGCTGCGGGTTCCGCTCTCGCAGCCCCAGTTCCTCCTCGGTGCACTTTTCGTTCTCTTCGTCCTTTTCGTTCCCGGGGGAATTGCTGGACTGTTCGCTCGAATCGGCTACAAACGAGACCCGTCGCTGGGCAAGCCACGATGGCGGACGCTGAGTATCGCCAAAGCTCTGAAGAAGTGAGAGCGTGGCGGCGTTGCGAGTGAAGAGTGCGTCGCCACTGTGTCTGCGGTCGCTCGGGGTAGCAGCGGTGATTGAGGGGAGTTTCGAATGAACTTACAAGGAAAAGTCGCGTTGGTCACGGGGTCGACGAGCGGTATCGGCCTCGGCGTCGCGCGGGCACTTGCCGCTGACGGTGCCGACATCATGATGAATGGTTTTGGTGACGCGGCTGAGATTGACGCGTTGCGCGAAGGGCTCGCGCAGGAGTTTTCCGTGCGCGTCGCCTACGACGGCGCGGACCTGATGCAGCCCGAACAGGTGGCGGGAATCGTCAAGACGACCCAGAGTTCGTTTGGCAGCTTGGACATCCTGGTGAACAACGCCGGCATACAGTTCGTCGCGTCAATCGAGGAGTTTCCCGATGAAAAGTGGGACGCGATTCTGGCGCTCAATCTCTCGGCCGTCTTTCACGCCATGAAGGCCTCGATACCGGGAATGAAAGCGAACAAGTGGGGTCGCATCATCAACATCGCTTCGGCCCACGGGCTCGTCGCGAGCCCGAATAAAATTGCCTACGTCGCGGCCAAACACGGCGTCGTGGGGGCAACGAAGGTCGCCGCATTGGAGTTGGCGAATGAGGGAATCACGGTGAACGCAATCTGTCCGGGATGGGTGTTGACGCCCTTGGTCGAGCAACAGTTGCGCGATCGGGCCGACGCCGCTGGCACTGAGGTCGCGATTGAAGCGGAGAAGTTGCTAAACGAGAAGCAGCCGATGCTCAAATTCACCTCACCAGAGTTGGTCGGTTCATTGGCCGCGTATCTGTGTTCTGACGCAGCCGAAACAATCACTGGCTCGCCGATCTCGATCGACGGGGGTTGGGTGGCGCAGTGACAGATTCCGAGAGTTCCCGTCGGAATTGGTAGATAAGTGTGCTTGTTGGCGAGACGTTGGTCTTTTAGGCGAAAATTCGGCGATTCCCTTGATATGACCGTGAAAAACGTCATTGAAACGTACACCTATATATAGGGCTTCTTGGTCAGAGAAAATCTAGAGAGTGGCCACAATTAACGACCGGTACGCTTCGTTGATGTTTGAGGTAACCAATGAGCGCTTCGAAGAGTTAGCGGGAGAGGCTCTCGCCACGTTGCCCAGTGAACTCTCCTCTCAGATAGAGAACCTGGCCATCATGGTCGAGGACGAGGCTCCTGGACGCAATCTCTTCGGACTCTACGAAGGAATTCCACTAACGAAGCGTGGCCCGACAACCTACAACGGCGTCATGCCCGACCGAATCACTCTGTACCAAAGGGCGATCTGTCGCTACTGCGCCAACGAAGAAGAGGTGAGGGCCCAGATCCGCAAAACCGTGCTGCACGAGGTGGCCCACCATTTCGGCATTAGTGATCCGCGACTCGAGGAGTTGGGATGGGCGTAGTCGTGGAACGCGACCTGGTTCGTGTTGGGCAAAGGTGTCGCGGTGGCCATAGCTAGCCAATTCGAGTTCGGCGATGACCGCACTCGCGCCGTCCAATCGATTGAGTCAATCGAATCGGGCAGGGGTTGGTGCAACGTCGTACCGTGCGTTGTTGAGGACATACCGGACATCAAGATCAATTTCACCGGCATTTGGGTGAAGCGCGGTGTTGATGAGGCCTCTTACGTGACCTCACCGCCCCGTAATGGCGTGGAGCAACCCTCGTCACTAGGTATCTTGCATTTGCGCGGGCGACTCGGTCGGGATCGAATCGCCGCACTCCTTGGCGGAGCGCCGTACATCCTCCGCCAGGATCACAGTCAACGCGGTCTTCTCTTGGACGTTCCCGTCGGCACGCCGGCATCGCAAGTGCTCGACGCGATGTGCACGATGACCGCGTCCCTCTGTGACTTCGAGATGACTGGGAACTGGCGAATGGATCTCTACGTACGCCAATAGTCCTGACGTCGACACGAGAAAGTACTCATTAAAAGTTGCTGACTTCCAAAGGTGTTTCGACCTCAACGTAGAGGCGTCACCACGTTGGCCAGTGTGCGCGAAGTGGTCCGGGTGGGCCGTCGGGCTGGGGAAGACCGGGGCGTGCTCCCAGAGTTACGAGTAGGGAGTTGAAGTTCAGTCCGTACGCGGTTGAGTTCTTCCCGTTGTACTCGAGGTGCGCGATGGCGCGCTCGGGTGAGGACGGCGGATCGGCCCAGCCTGTCTCGAGGCACGTATTCGCGTCGTGAAGTATGCCGACGACCGTCGTGGGTGTGACGCGTTCACCAGCCGCGACGCGGGGAGTGACATTCTCCGCGTCGTAGACGTAGAGGCCCTTGGCCGGCCCACTCGTCAGGCGATACGAGATAAAGACGCCGCTCGGCCACTGCGTGTCGTAAACGTTGACGACGACGCCGTCGCCGATCGCGTAGATCGGTCCCGAACCGCAGTAGTCAACGCCTTGATCGACTTCTTGGGGGAGGAGCGACGTGATAGCGCGCAGTGGATTCTCGTAGCCTTGGTAGGGCGTGTCGTCGACGACTTCGTAGTAACCACCGGTCGTCGGATCGACCGCGAGCGCGCTGGCGAAACCACCGTCGGCCATGACCTTCGATGACGCGAGCGAGCCGTGAAAGGGAGCGTTGAAAGTATTAATCTCGCCACTCGCGCGCAGCACGTAGTAGCCCAAACCATTCGCCGATGTCGTAATGGCGGTGACGGCATTGCCGTTGTAGTGGCCTCGCGCGCTGGCGAATGGAGAGCCGTTGTTGGGTGCGTCAAAACCGACGACGCGGCCCGTCGAGGTCGCGATCCAGTAGCCGCCGGTCGTAGGGTCAACGGCTATGCCTACCGCGAGCACCGGCGCTGTCGTGGCGTAATGAAGTCGTCCGGCGAGTGAGCCGTGCGTCTTCACCCCGTAGCCGTACACCGCGCCGTTCGCGCGCAGCACGTAGTAACCCGCGCCGGCGGGTGCGGCAGCAATCGCGACCGCAGCCGGGTGCTGGCCCCAGCCTCCTGGCGGGACGAGTGTTTGGCCGAGAGATGGTGCGTTAAAGGACTTCACGGAGCCGTCGGAGCTCAAGACCCAATAGCCGCCGGTCGCTGCGTCAAGCGCGATACCGGTTGCCGTCGTTCCCGGCGAAAGAGTTCCAGTAGCGAGTGACCCGTGATTGGTTGCTCCGTACGCGTCGACGGATCCGTCGGTTAGAAGAACGTAGTAGCCATTGCCGCCCAAACTCGCGGTCACGCCAATGGCCGCGGGCGCGGAGGCTGAGGGCGATCCGAGAGTTACGGCGTCGTAGCCCTCCAACGTCGCTGTCGACTTCGTGACAGCACCTGAATGTGTGGCGCTGGGCGCCACGATGGTCAAGAGAGATGACATCACAGCAATTAGTGCCACGACGAACGAACGTCGAATAAAGTCTCTCGGCCCGCGGTGAATCCACCAATTGCGCTCAACTCGGCTCTCGTTGCTCTGGCGCATTAACTCTAAGTCTCGCTCATGACCCGAGGAAAAGTGGTCGCGGGCTCTTCAATAAAATATTCACTTGTTACCGCGAATGGTCGCAAGTGTGGCGTAAAGGGGTCTACCGGTGGAGGGTAGTGGTTAATGTCGATACTTAGATTCAAAGTGGGAGATCTGCCGATGGAAGTCAGATGACTTCATCGGTGAATGATTGCTTTTTGTAATCTCGACGTCGCCCACAGTGACGTCGTCTGTTAAAGGAGTCACCATGGCCAATAAGTCACCGGGCCAAAAAAATGTCAAGAAAGTCGGTAAGTCGCTGAAGGAAAAGCGCAACCAGAAGCACGTCAAGAAAGAATCAAAGAAGGGCCTTCTCCCTGAGTGAGGCGCTGCGTGCGCTGCCACAGCGACTCACGTTGTTTCACTCTTGAATGATTTCGAAGGCCCGAAGTCCGCGAATCCTCTCTTGGCGGCGACTCCTCAGGCGCTTCTCCGACAGTTCAGCAAGTTCGACGTACGCGCGAAGAATCGACGCGTGGACGCGCTCGACGGTCACGAAGGGATTGTCATCTTCGGGAATCACCTCGTCGATGAGATCGAGATCGAGCTGGTCCTGTGCGGTTGATCGCATCGTCTGAAGGGTGGTTCGGATCTGCTCGTGCGAGGGGTCCGGTGTCTTGTAGAGGATCGAGGCGGCCGACCGGGGTTCCGCGACGTAGGCCATCGACTTTTCTAACATGATCACGTGATCGGCCATCGGGGTCGTGGCCAGCCCTCCGCCGCTGCCGAGAGCCCCCGCGACCAACGAGATCACCGGATGCGAGTAGTCGATGCCTTTGAGAATCGAGCGCGCAATGGCGCGCGATTGGCCTCGCCGCTCGCTCTCCAAGGTCGGCTTGGCCCCGAGCGTGTCGGTCACGAACAGCGCGGGTACGCCAAGTCGCTCGCCCATTTCCAGCATCCTCTCCATGAAGAAGAAGTCTTCGGGCGCGGGGTTCGAGGGCCGCTTGATAACGGTCTCGCCGATGAGTTGGTACGAGGGCTGGGTGCCCACGATCACGAACGGCTGCGCGCCGATCTTGGCGAAGGCACTGACGATAGCGGGGTAGCGCTTGTAGCCCACCTCCTGCACGTAGTTGTAGATCGCGACGGCATCGCTGAAGCCGTATTGAAGAATGAACTCCAAATCGACACGGTTGGCGTCGGTCATCAAGTCTTGGTACTGCTCGACCAGGGCTTCTGATTCATCGAGCGCTCGGGCCAAACGCGCCGGTGCTGGTAGTCGTGGCACTGATCCTTTGGGTTCATCGAAGCGAGGTCCGCGCATACCGACCGGACCAAAATTAAAGACGCGCCGCTGATCAGCGACGCTCACGTTGCGGATCATTGGCACCGTCTCATTCGTGAGTTGGTGATGCCGGTCGGGCAGTTGCGTCGAGGAGAGAAGATCCCCGAGATACCCGACGAGTTCATTGACGTCGAAAAGGACCACGTCAATATTGCGATCCAGGAGATTGGCCTCGGCGCTCTGGGAGTCGACGGGGACCGCCGAACCCTCGAACGCCTCGATGACGTTGGGACCCGCGAAACCGAAATTTGTACCCGAGGTGGCCAGGATCAGGTCGGCATTGGATACTGCGCTAGCCGAGACGCCGCCCCACACGTTGCCGAGCAGTACCGCGATCTGGGGCAGAGTGACTTTCTCTTTGTAGTTACGGATGGCTTCTACCATGCGCGTCATTTGCGTGAGCCCGGCGAAGTTCTCGTGTTGGCGCACGCCGCTCGAGGCGTACACGCTGACGAAGGGGAGTTTCTTGCTAATCGCTAGATCGGCCGCGGCCTGAAACTTTTCACCCGAGACCACGCCGAGCGAACCGGCAAAGAAGTCCCAGTTCATCGCGTAGAGCACCACCGGATGGCCCGCGACGTTCGCTAGTCCATAGGTCGACGACTCGGTCTTGCCCCGCCCGGTCTCGCGGCGCAGTTTGTCAAAGTACGATTCGTCGCTTTCGCCAGCGTGCCCTCGGCGAACGAGTCCGACGAGATCCTTGGCAATACGCCAGCGTCCATGGCTCGCCTTGAACTTCACCAACTCCTGGAGGGTCAGCAACTGCGAGGGGCTGTTGACCTTGCGGCGATTGCGTAAGTGCGCTCCAACTTTTGTCTCGAAAACCGGCAAACCGGCGGGATGGCCTTCGCCGAAAAGACTCGTATCAAAGTCTTCATCCGGCCGTTGTCCGCCGTGACCTGTGGGCTCACTCATGAATGGCCATTATGACACGTTGCTTTTCGTTGCTAAAACAGTTCAATGCAGTTGCGCCTTAGACCTCTCGAGCCCAGGACTCTTCGGCCGTGATCCGATTTAGCGTACGCGTTCATCCCGGCTCGCCCACGAGCCGAGTTGGCGGCGACTTCAACGGCGCGCTTCAGGTGCGCGTGCAGAGCCAAGCCATTGATGGCGCCGCTACGAAGGAGGTGTGCGCCGTGCTCGCCCATGTCTTTGACGTTCGCCCCAGTGCCGTGCGGTGCGTGCGTGGCGCACGCACTCGAACGAAACTCATCGCCATTGAGGGCAACGATGAGGTCTTGGCGGCCCAGCTTGCCACACTTTTGTCACTGACCTAGGGAGCTAGTCGAGGCGCCCCGACGCCGTTCCTTGAAAGACGGTGACGCCATTTTGATTCTGGGTCACCACGTCGAAGTCGGCCACCGACACGCCGTTGTCTTCTCTAATCGCCGTGACCGTTGCGGTAGCAGTCAACGTGTCGCCAGGCCAGACTTGGAAGGTGAACCGTCCGCCGAAGTGCGTCAGACGTCCGTCACCGACGTAATGGGTGAGCATCTTGCCCGTCATGCCCATCGTCAACATTCCGTGGGCGAAGACGCTCGGATAGCCCGCGACCTGGGTGGCGAACACCTCGTCGGTGTGCAAAGGGTTGTAGTCGCCCGACGCCCCGGCGTACTGGACGATCTGCGTGCGCGTCAGGTTGTCGACGACGACCGCTGAGTGGCTGAGACCAACACTGAGTTCGGAGGCGAGAAGCGCCACGGTCAGTCCTTTACCGTCTGTTCGGTGCGCACGCCGACGCCGCGAGCCGTGACGACGAGTTCGCCGTCTTCACCGCGGTACTCGATGATGGTTTCACGAAAGTGGAGTAGTCCGCCCCGACGACCTTGTTTCTCCCAGGTCTTTCCAGGGAGCTGCGTGAGAGTGAGGATCTCTCCGGGGCGAACCGGGCGGTGATACTCGTAGTGTTGCTCGGCGTGAAGACCGGTGCCGCCACTCTTCTCACTGTTTGGTCTCTGCGCCGTTGCAGCGGCTTCAGCGTCGGGCGCTCGTCCCGAGGGTGTTGCTCCCGAGCCGAACCACGCCACCCCCGGTTGCGGTCGTAGTGGGTAGTCCGGGTCGTACTGAGCGCTCGCCTGGACGAAGGTGGGCGGAGCGATGAGGCCACCGACTTCTGACTCGCGCGCCCGGTCCACGTCGAAGTAGACGGGATTGAAATCGCCGATGGCGCGAGCAAAGACCATGACGTGGCCCGCCTCGATGGGGAACTGCGTTGCTGGCATCTCGTCCTCTCGTTTCACTTACTTCGACGCTTCGACGTCAGTCGGTCCGGTAGTGCTTAATCAGTCGATTCTGGCCACGGGATTAGCCCACTCATTTCCGCGTTCGGCGGGGCCTTCGACACGAGTTCCCTGACGACCGGTCCGAGTTCGGCGGGGTCCCAGCGACCTCCCTTGTCGACGACGGTCCCGGCGTGCCAACCTTCGGCGACGCTGAGGCGCCCGCCGGCGACGTTAAAGACCCGCCCGGTGACGTCGGCCGATTCGACACTGGCGAGCCACGCAACGAGCGGCGCCACGTTGTCCGGCGAGCGAGCGTCGAACTCGTCGGGCTCTGGTGAGGCAACGGCGCGTGCGCGTTGGAGGTTCTCGGTCATGCGGGTACGGGCGCCGGGCGCGAGCGCGTTGACGGTGACGCCGTAACGGCCGAGTTCTTTCGCGGCGATCACGGTGAACGCCGCGATGCCGGCTTTGGCGGCGCCGTAGTTGGTCTGGCCGACGTTGCCATAAATTCCCGAGGAAGAGCTGGTGTTGATGATCCGAGCGTCGTTGACCTCGCCCGCTTTGGCGCGGTCGCGCCAGTAGCCAGCCGCCCAGCGGGTCGGGGCGAACGTGCCGCGCAGATGCACGCGCACCACCGCGTCCCACTCTTCGATGGTCATGTTGACGAGCATCCGGTCGCGCAAGATGCCCGCGTTGTTAACGAGCACGTCCAGGCTGCCAAAGGTGTCGATCGCGCACGCGATGAGCCGTCCGGCACCCTCAAAGTCCGACACGTCGTCTGCGTTGACGACGGCTTCGCCACCGAAGCTATGAATCTCCTCGACGACTTCGTGGGCGGGACCCGATGAACTGCCCTCGCCGTCGACCTCGCTACCAACGTCGTTGACGACGACCCGCGCACCTTGCCTCGCGAGTTCTATGGCGTGTCCGCGCCCGATGCCTCGCCCGGCTCCCGTCACGATGGCGACCCGTCCTTCACAGATTTGGATCACGTCACACCTTTCCTTCGGCGCGCTTCGTCTCTCGCGGGAGTCCAAGCGCGCGCTCACCGATGATGTTCTTTTGAATCTGACTGGTGCCCGAGTAGATGGTCCCAGCGCGACTGGCGAAGAAGACGTCCTGCCACTCGTCAGTCGCGTACCCCTCGCCGTCGGGGCGGATCATGGCGTCCGCGCCGACGACGTCGAGGGCGAGTTCACCGAAGGTCTTGTGATACTCGCTCCAGAACAACTTCGAGATCGACGCTTCGGGTCCGGGCTGGCGCCCTTCGGCGAGTAACGCGAGGAGCCGCAGGCCAGCAAAGCGCATCAGCTGTACCTGGGTGTAGCACCAGGCGAGGCGCTGGCGGATAAGGGGGTCACTCACTTTCCCGTTCTTACGGGCGAGTTCGATGAGATCCCACAACTCTTGCTCGAAGCCCAGATGAGCCGTCGTGGCGTTGCCGCCGCGCTCGAAGCCGAGCGTCGTCATGGCCGGTGCCCACCCGTTGCTTAGGCCACCGATCACGTTGAAGAGCGGGGCGCGCGCGCCGTCGAGGAAGTCCTCGCAGAATCCCGACGCGCCCGACATCTGGCGCAAGGGACGCACGGTCACGCCGTTCTCCTTGGAGAAGGGCACCAGGACGTAGGAGAGGCCCCGATGTTTTGGCACGTCGGGATTGGTCCGACAGAGCACGAAGATCATGTTCGCGTTCTGCGCGCCCGAGGTCCAGGTCTTCTGGCCCGTGATCACCAGTTCGTCGCCGTCGACTACGCCCTTGGTTTCGACGGCCCCAAGGTCCGAACCGTGGTTGGGCTCGGAGTAGCCCTGGCAGTAGACGTCCTCGCCCGAGACGATTCGCGGCAAGAAGTAGGCCTGCTGCTCAGGGGTGCCGTGGACCATGATAGGTGGGCCGACCAGTGACTCGCCCATGCCCCTTCGCACCGGGGGCACGCCCTGGCGACGGAGTTCTTCGTTGAACACGGAAAAACGAATCGAGTCCCAGCCTCGTCCGCCGAACTCCTCGGGCCACTGGGCGCAGATGAGCTTGGCGTCCAAAAGACGTCGCACCCACTCTTTGTAGATGGGATCAGCCGCGGCCTTGACGAGTGCCGCACCCCGTTTGCCACCGGCCACCGGCTGCCAACTCCAATTGGCCAACTCCTTTAAGCCCGCCGGGGTGTTGGTCTCAATCCATTCGCGCATCTCGGCGCGAAACGTTGCGTACTCTTCGCCTAGATCAACTTCCATGCCAACCTCCTTCTGGGTGTCGTTCGGTTTCGCTCGTGGTTCGAGATAGTTCGCGGTTCACTTCAATCCCTGATGACGACTTCACCGTTCACCATCAAACACCCGCGGCCGCTGCCGTGCCGAGCACCAACGTGCCGGCCGCCATGAACATCCCGCCAACTCCCTGGGCCACGCTGATGTTGACGTTGGGGACTTGGGCTGACGCTTCCTGGCGCAACTGGCGAACTGACTCTTGCACCAAGAACATGCCGTACATCCCGGTGTGGGTGTAGGACAGGCCCCCGCCGTTGGTGTTCATCGGCAAGCGTCCACCCGGTGAGGTGTGGCCCTCGGCGATGAAGGCGCCCGCTTCGCCGCGGCCAACGAAGCCGAGGTCCTCGAGTCCGTAGATCGGCAGATGCGCGAACGCGTCGTAGACCATTAAGTGGTCGACGTCCTTCGGAGCGACGCCGGCTTCGCCAAAGGCACTAGCCGAGGACCGCCGGAAAGCCTTGGAGGTCGTGAAGTCCTCCATCATCGAGACCAGCGGCGTCTCGGACGATTCGCCGGTACCGAGTACGTAGACGGGGGGCTTTGGACCAGGGAGCGCCGTAGCCCGCTCGGCCGACGTCACGACCAGCGCGCCGCCGCCGTCGGTGACGAGACAGCATTCGAGTAAGTGCATCGGGTAGGCGATCAGCCGCGAGGCCAAAACGTCGTCGACGGAAAGGGGATCACGAAACATCGCGCGCGGCACGTTAGCCGCCCACTTTCGTTGCGCGACCGGCACCGAGGCCAGTTGCTCGTGCGTGAGGCCGAACTCCAACATGTAACGCAACACGCCCATCGGGAACATGGTCGGCGGTCCGAGGGTTCCGTAGGGCGCTTCGAACTGGCCCTGGGGCGACGTCGGATCCGCCACGCGCGGCGCCATACCCACGCGCGAACGACCGGACTCCCCGTGGGTGATGAGCACTACCTCGCACAGTCCGGCCGTGATGGCGGCGGCGGCGTGGCGAACGTGGACCAGGAACGAACAGCCGCCTACGGTGGTGGCGTCAACGTAGGAGGGCGTGATGCCCAAGTAGTGCGCGACGGCGATGGGCGAGAGCCCCGCCGTCGCGACTCCGTCGACGTCGGACATCTTCAGTCCCGCGTCGGCGACGGCAAGACGCGCGGAGTCGGCGTGCATCTCCAACGCGGACACGTCGGGCACGACGCCGATGCGGGTCGTCTCCGCCGCGCCGACGATGGCGGTCTTCGCGCGGACACTCACGCAACGCTCCGTGGACGAAAGACCGGCACACTCTGATCGCCGCGAGGTTCGAAGGCCACCTCGAGAGCCATGTCGAGTACGAGAGCTTCGGGCGTGTTCTCGACGCCCACGATATTGGTCATCATCCGCGGTCCTTCTTCTAACTCAACGACGGCGATGGCGTAGGGCACGTCGTCGGCGAAGCCCGGGGCGGGGCGGTGGCTGATTAAGTAGGTGTGCAGACGCGCGTAACCCGACGCTCTAATCCACGACACGTCAGTGGACGAGCAGTGTGGACAGCTCGGGCGAGGGTAGAAGTAGGCCTGGCCGCACGCGTTGCATCGTTGTATTCGGAGCTCACCCTTTTTGGTCCCTTCCCAGTAGTGCTCGGTCTCGGGCGTGGGTTTGGGCGCGGGCTTCTCCTGGCGGTCCTCTCTGGTTGGACTCATAACAACTCCGACGATCCGGGAACGTTCACGGTGATTCCTAACTCATTCAACAGATCTTGACTGTAGACAATGCGCCCGGTGCGCGATTGTGGTTCGACACTGCACAGGGCGAAGGCGGCCTCGGCCATGACTGAGGGTGGTTCGACGACTTGGTTCGGGTCCTCCGGACGGACCAGATGGTGGAAGACCGTGCCGGGTGTAGGAACGACGCGATTGGGCGAGAGGGCGTTCACGGCCACGTTGTCGGCGTACATCTCCGCAGCCAGACCAGTAGAGAAGCGCTCGAGCGCGGCCTTGCACATCCCGTAGACCGCGCCGCCCCCGAGTCGTGCGGGGTCGGGAGGAACGCTCGGGTGGCGCGCCGCGCCCGAGGAGATATTGAGGATCCATCCCTCACCCTTCGCGATCATCTCGGGCAGGACGAGTTGTGCCAAATGAAAGGGTGCCGTGACCTCGACTTCGAACATCAACGCAAACTGTTTGGCGCCAAACGCACTGACGGGGATGAAGTACGTGACGGCGGCGTTATTAACCAGCACGTCGACGGGTCCAACGTTCTCCAGCGTCTCGGCGACGAGTCGTTCGCGCTCGCTACTTCTGGAGAGATCGGCCGCTATCGCCACCGCCCTTCCACCCGACGCCGCAATCCTCTCGACGGTCTCGTGGATCGTGCCGGCTAACTTGCTGGCCGCGGGGTCGACGGTCCGCGCCGTCACCACGACCGTCGCGCCGCTCTTCGCGAACCGCTCGGCGATGGCCGCGCCGATGCCCCTACTCGCGCCGGTAACGAGCGCCACCTTGCCGCTCAACGGGCCTTTACTCATTGGTCTCCTTCTTCTCGCCACAAAGCGAGAGCGTCGAGTACTTCCACGCAGTCGCCATCAACCCGTAAGGGATTCACTTCCAAGGTGTCGAGCGCATCACTGAGACCTTCGCAGAGCTGGGCGATGTGGTGCACCACCGAGACGAGATTGTCGATGTCTACAGGACGAGTTCCTCGAGCACCGCTCAGTAACGCGGCGCCTTTTAGTTCCAAGAGCATGGTCGTGATCTCGTCGGGTGTGACGGGTAGTAGGCGCAGCGCCACGTCGCCGAGCACCTCAACCCAGACGCCACCGAGTCCGAGCGAGAGGACTTTGCCCCACGTGGGGTCCGTGACCACGCCGACCAGTAACTCGATGCCGCCGCTGCGCATGGGTCCTACGAGCACCCCGTCGAGGGTCGCCCCCGGCAGCGCCACCGCGAGACGGTGCGCTAAATCGTCGTACGTGGCGACGACGTGCTCGGCGTCTACGTTTAAGGCGACCCCGCCAATCTCGGATTTGTGGGCGAGCGCCGACGAGGCCACTTTCATCGCCACGGGGACGGCGAACTCCTCGGCGATTTCTTTTGCTTCGAGGGCCGACGTGGCCAAGCGGGCTGGCGCGACGGGAATGCCGTGCGCTTCGAGCAATTCCCGCACCATGTGCTCGGGCCAGACGCCTCGTGCACCGGCGGGGACCTCAATCGATGGCGCCGCACTCGTCGGCCCCGCGTCAAGCCAGCGACGGCGTCGGTCGTGGTACCTCGCGCCGTGGCCAATGGCGCGCATTCCGGGTTCGATGCCACTCAGTAGATAGAGCCCCCGGTCCGCGAGCAACTTACGGGTGTAGGAGGTCAAGTCCAAACTGATCAAACTTTGCAGGACCAGGGGCACGGCGAGGGATTGGCTTGCTTTGGCTAACGCGTCCATCCGCTCTTCGACGGGGGTGGGGTTGGGCGCTTCGCTACGCGGGATGGTGGCGGTGTAGAGCACCAGGTCGTAGTTGCCAACCACGTCTCTCGCGACGATCTCCAACGACTTCAGTGCGATGGTGGGGTCCATCACGACGTACCCGGTCACGTCGAGGGGGTTTTGTGGGTTGGAGAACGACGGCAAGAGCCGACCCAACTCGGCCAGCGTCTCGGGCGAGAACTCAGGGAACTCGAGTTGTTCTTCAGAGCCCAGGTCCGCGAGTAGGTCGTTCGCGCCACCCGACGGCGTGATCGCCGCGATACGGCGGCCGCGAACGTTGTGGTGGTGAGCGAGATACCCGGCGGTCGTGAGTAGTTCTTCCAAGGAGTCGACGCGAATCACGCCCAACTGGCGAAAGGCGGCGTCGACTACGCGATCGTCGCCGGCGAGAGCGCCGGTGTGCGCCAACGCCGCCTTGGCGCCCGCTGCGCTGCGACCCGTCTTCAGCGCGACGATCGGCTTGCCCGCTTCCAACGCGCGTTCGGCGACGTCGCGGAACTCATCGGGCTGACGGACGGACTCTAAGAAGCAAGCGATGACGTTCGTCTGGTCGTCGTCGATCAAGTACCGCATGATGTCCGACGCCGACGTCAGCGCTTCGTTGCCGGTCGCGACGAGCAGGCTCAGCCCGATGCCGCGCGCCTGAGCACCGGCGAGGACGGCACTCGCGAGACCGCCGGACTGCAAGACAATGCCCACGGGACCGACGTCGAGTGGTGGCGCGATGAGGAGGCCATAGGGCGTCAGTCCACCGGCCGCGTTGATGAACCCGTTGCCGTTCGGTCCAAGCACCGTCAAGCCCCGAGCCTGGGCGAGGGCGATAAGTTGCGACTCGAGGGCCACGCCGGCGGGGCCGGCTTCGCCAAAGCCCGCGGTGAGGATCACCACGTTGGTAATGCCGGCGTCGGCGACTTCGTTCAACACCTCAAGTACCGCCGAGGTCGGGACCATGACGTAGGCCAGGTCCACCGGTTCGTGGAGTTCTTCTAGTGACTTCAACGTCGTTTGGCCGTGGACCTCGTCGTGCTGGGGATGGAGTACGTGGACCGTGACGCCGGGGGAGTACTGGCGGAGGTTCGCGTAGGTCCACGTCGACCAGGGTGAGCGATCGGTCGCACCGATCAAGACAACGGACTTCGCGTTGAAGAAGGTATCGAGACGACTGACGACTTCGCGGTGCGACGTGTCGCGCGCCTTCTCCTTGAGTCGCACGCCCCACCCCCGTGTCGTGACGCCGTGACGCCGAGCCAAAGTGTACCGCTGCGACGATGACGTAGCGAAAGTGAGCAACCTCAAGCGACGCATAACTCAGCGTGAGATGTCGAGGCCAGCGCGAGAGATCGAGCTGACGAGTCTGGCTCGACGAGGGGGTCCCGAACTGCTCCCAGCGCTTGCGCGTCGCCCTCGTGCTAGGCATAGTGATCGGACAGACGTCACCGGGGGGTTGGACGTGATTTTCGCTTTCAGCGTTGAACAAGACGAGTTGCGCACGTCAGTTCGCAAGTTCTTGGAGGACAAGTCTCCCGAGATCGAGGTGCGCCGACTGATGGACACCCTCGACGGATACGACCCGCTCGTCTGGAAGCAGCTGACCGAGCAGATGGGACTGGCGGGTTTGGCTATTCCCGAGGAGTACGGCGGCTCGGGCTTCAGCTACGTGGAGTTGATCGTGGTGTTCGAAGAGATGGGTCGTGCACTACTGTGCGCGCCGTACTTTTCTACCGTCGCTTTGGCGGCGAATCTTTTGTTGGCGTCGGGTGATGAGTCGGCGAAGATCGACTACCTGCCCGCACTGGCCAGCGGCGAGAAGATCGGGACCGTCGCCCTAGCCGAAGCGACGGGTCGTTGGGACGAAGCCAGCGTATTGATGACGGCGACGAGATCGGATGATGGCTGGTCGCTCAACGGTGAGAAAAGCTTCGTTACCGATGGCCACCTCGCCGACCTGGTGCTGGTCGCCGCGAGGACTAAGGCCGGCGTGTCGATATTCGCGGTGGACAAGGGAGCGTCGGGTTTCACGACGACGCCACTTTCGACTTTGGACCAAACGCGCAAACAGGCCGGGCTCTCATTTGCCAATACGCCGGCTCGACTCATCGGTGTCGAGGGCGCGGGATGGGGAGCGCTCGCCAAGATGCTCGACCTCGCCGCCGTCGCCTTAGCGGCCGAGCAGGTCGGTGGGGCGCAGCAAGTTTTGGACGTCACCGTGCAGTACGCCAAAGACCGCGAGCAGTTCGGCCAACCCATCGGTAGCTTCCAGGCGATCAAGCACAAGTGCGCCGACATGCTGATGGAGGTGGAGTCCGCTCGATCGGCGGCGTACTACGCCGGGTGGGTTGCGGCCGAGGACGGCGATGAGTTGGCGGTGGTGGCAAGCCTGGCCAAGTCCTACTGCTCGGAGACTTACTTTCACGCCAGCGCCGAAAGCATCCAGATCCACGGGGGCATCGGGTTCACGTGGGAGCACTCGGCCCATCTGTACTTCAAGCGGGCCAAGTCCTCGGAACTGCTCTTTGGCGACGCGTCGTATCATCGCGAACTGCTCGCCCAGCGCATTGGGATTTAGTCAGCGGGCCGTTTTCGGACCAGTCTCGTAAGGATTGCGATCCATTCAAGTTGTTGCCTTCTTCTTACGTCGCCTGCGCACGATAAAGATGCCCACCATGAGTGCGGCGAAGACAGTCGTGAAGAGGTTCCACATTCGCGCGAAGGTGCCAGCGTTACCAGTTGCGCTTGGTGCGATTGGCGGCGTTGACGTTCGAGTATTCGACACCACGGTCAGATTCTTTGGAAACGTGAGTGCGATCGACGTCGGCCCGCCGACGTTCAACTGACCGGTCGAAACTCCGACAGAACCTTCGTACTCAACACCAATTGTGCGAAAAGGTGAGATGACGATCGCGCCCGAGCGATTCGAAAGCGGCACCGTGAAGTAGTAGGTCGCGTCGAAAAGGCCGTCGTCGTTGGTGTTGCCGTTATAGGTCTGGTTAATCGGATTCGCTCGGGTGACCGCGTAGCTACGACCCGAAGTCGCCACGTAGCGCAGTGCCGTCGCGGGAAGAGGCGTCATGTTAGAAAAGAAACTTCCCGAGTTCGGGTTCGCTGAAGGCAATTGGACGGGCCCCGAACTCGCTTGCAGCACGAGAAAGATCTTTCCCTTCGGTGCGGCGACGCCGCTACCGTCGGGATTAATCGTGGTGAGCTGGGCGCTCTGTACCAAGAGCACTGCGGGGAAGTCGCGGTGGTTGATGGGATTCGTGACAGAGATTTCGTAGCTCCGCGAGATTTGATCCACGGAGTACTTTTGCGTCTCGCTCGCACTAGCAGGAGCCCACCAAATAGCGAAATTGGACAGCGCCACGACTGCGACGATCGCGCGAATCGTGCGCCGGTGCGAACCAAATGAAGAAAGTATCCCTTTGAGTGCGGTTGTCAATCGAAATGGTTGCGTCATGTACTGCCAACCGTCTCGGAAACTCCCAATATTTGTCAGATGCCTCAACATTGAACGACCGTTGGGTGTTAAGGCGACCGATCAGCCCGGGTCCCTTCGCCTCACTGGCTGGCCTGGAAGACAAGAATCCTCAAGATGGTGTATACTATGTGTATGGCACGCACAAATATTGATATTGATGACACCGCCTGCGGCGTGGTCATGAGCAGATACCACCTTTCAACGAAGCGAGACGCCGTTAACTTTGCGTTGCGGTTGGTGGCGGCTGAACCGTTCAATCTGGAGGATGCCAAGGCGCTTCGTGGCTCTGGCTGGGATGAGGATCTCGAAGTTCTGCGCGCGACGCGCGCTCAATGATACTGATCGATACATCAGCGTGGATTGAATTCCTGCGTGACACTGGGAGTTCGGTGTGTCTGCGTGTCGATGAACTCATGGGCGACGACATAGCAATATGTGAGCCGGTGCGAATGGAGATTCTTGCCGGTGCTCGCGACGACAAGCAACTCAATGATCTTCGACGACTCCTTGCCAGGGCAACGCTCCTAAAAACGGAGCCGATTGATCATGAGGAGGCGGCATCTCTGTACCGCGTCTGTCGACGCGGGGGAGAAACGGTGAGGGCTTTGATTGACTGCCTTATCGCCACGATAGCGATCCGATCGGACGTCCCAATACTTCACAATGACGCCGATTTCGAAGCAATTGGTCGACACACCGCGCTACAAATTAGTCGTCCGACCTGATCCTGCGGTCGATTTGGCTCTGCGGTTCAAGCTCTATCCCGATTCCCGACGAGACCTCTCTCGTGCGCGACATTATTTATTAGCAACGCTTTTGTGACGGTCCACTTCGTGCGCAGCGAGAGAGGCCGGGTAACGTCAGCACTTCGAGGGTTGGACGCTAGCGATATCGCCGCACCGCTGCTAATCTCCCCAAAAGTGCTCTCGGTGCAGTCCGAGCTAGGGCACGAACCGGTCGCCACGATGACCAAGGAAAGGTCGGGCCCATGAGCATTCTCGGCAATCGCGTCGTACGGCGCGAGGACCCCAAGTTCCTCACCGTTGGAGGGACCTACGTGGCCGATCTCGATCTGCCCGGTTCGGTCCACCTCACCTTCGTGCGCTCTTCCATGGCCCACGCGAAACTTCTCTCGGTCGACACCTCGGGGGCGAAGGCCATGCCCGGCGTCATTGGTGTCTACACGAACGACGACCTCGGCATGACCAATATGCCATCGATCATGAGCATGACCAACGAAGCGATGACCCCTCCGATGCTCGCCTCGGGAACGGTGCGCTACGTGGGCGAGCCCATCGTCGCCATCGTCGCCGAGTCGCGCGAACTGGCGGCGGACGCGGTTGAGCAGGTGGTGGTGGAGTACGAAGCCCTGACGGTCGTCATAGATCCCAAAGAGGCCAGAAAGGACGAGGTGTTGCTCTTTCCTGACGCGGGGACGAACACCGCGTTCACTCTTGACTTCGGCGGCGACGACGCGCTCTTCGACGACTGCGAGGTCGTGGTCGAACTCACGTTGGTCAATCAACGCGTCGCGCCGTGCCCGATGGAGGGTCGTTCAGCGGCCGGTCATATGACCAAAGATGGTCGATTGGAGTTCAGCTCCGCGACCCAAGCACCCCACGGGGTGCGCGACGCGCTCGTAGGTTTTCTCGGTCTCGATGTCGACAAAGTGCACGTCGTCACGCCCGACGTGGGCGGAGGGTTCGGCGCCAAGGCCTCGGTGTACCCCGAGGACATCGTTGTTGGATGGTGCGCGCTGAAACTCGGACGCCCGGTGCGCTGGACGGAAACGCGTTCTGAGAGCATGCTCGGGCTGGGCCACGGTCGAGCGCAGCTCCAGCACGTGCGTATGGGCGGCACTCGCGAGGGCGTCATCACGGCGTACCGCATCGACGTCCTCCAAGACAGCGGCGCCTATCCCGGCTTCGGAGCGGTGCTGCCCTTCATGACCCGGGTCATGACCTCGGGACCCTACAAAATTCCGAGGGCCGAGTTCGGCAGCGTCTCGGTCGTTACTAACTCAACGCCGACCGTCGCGTATCGCGGCGCGGGACGTCCCGAGGCGACCGCGGCCATTGAGCGAACCATGGACGTGTTCGCGCGCGAGATCGCCATGGACCCCGCGGAACTTCGGCGTCGCAATCTGATTAGCAAGGATGAGTTTCCCTACACGACCCCGACCGAGACGGTCTACGACGTGGGCGACTACCACCAGGCGCTGGAGCTCGCTCTCGAGGTCGCGGGCTACGACGAATTGCGCGCACAACAATCTCGTCGTCGAGCGTCGGGCGATCCTAGTCAGTTGGGCATTGGTCTGTCGTGCTACGTGGAGATCACGAACGGAATGCCCGACGGGGAGTTCGGGGCCGTGGAGGTTCGACCCGACGGCAAGATCATCGTGCGCACCGGCACCTCGCCCCACGGTCAAGGACACGTCACGGCGTGGTCCATGCTCGTCGCCGAACAAATGGGCGTGTCGATCGAGGACATTGAAGTGCTCTACGGCGACACCGACATCGTGCCGAGAGGTGGGGGCACGATGGGCTCGCGGTCGCTCCAAATCGGCGGCGCCGCGGTGAACCAGGCCGCGGTGGACGTGGTCGAAAAGGCGAAGGACTTGGCGGCTGATCTCTTCGAGGCGAGCCGCGACGACATCGTCCTCGACAAGACGAGTGGTCGATTCCACGTGGTGGGTACGCCCGCTATTTCTCGAAGTTGGGGCGAGCTCGCCAAGGCCGCCTTCGCCAAGGACGGCAACCCCCTCTTCGCCGAAGTCGACCTCGCGTCGGGCGGACCGACGTTTCCCTTTGGCACCCACGTCTCGGTCGTTGAAGTGGACACCGAAACCGGCAAGGTGACGTTGTTGCGCCATATCGCCGTCGACGACGCCGGGCGGATCGTTAACCCCCTGCTCGCCGAAGGTCAGGTGCACGGCGGCGTCGCTCAAGGCATCGCCCAGGCGCTGCTCGAAGAGGTGGTCTACGACCTCGACGGCAACCCGCTCACCTCGACCTTCGCCGACTATTCCTTCATCTCGGCGGCCGAACTGCCGAGCTTCGAGACTCGTTTCACCGAGACACCGACGCCGATTAACGCACTGGGCGCCAAAGGTATTGGCGAATCGGGAACGATCGGCTCGACGCCCGCACTGCACAACGCCGTCTGTGACGCGCTGGCGCACCTTGGGGTGCGCCACGTCGATATGCCCACGACGCCGATACGGGTGTGGAACGCGATCAACGAAGCCGGAAAGGCAGGACTGTGATGAAGGTCGAAATGACGGTGAACGGGAACCTCGAGTCCCACGACGTCGAGGCGCGCACGTTGCTCGTTAACTACCTGCGCGACACGCTCGCTCTCACGGGGACCAACATTGGCTGTGACACGACGTCCTGTGGTGCGTGCACGGTGCTGATCAACGGTCAGTCCGTGAAGTCGTGCACCGTGCTCGCCGTACAGGCCTCGGGCGACGACGTCACCACCATTGAGGGAATGGCCAGCGAGGACGGAACGATGCACCCGGTCCAGGCGGCCTTCCAGGAGTGCCACGGGCTGCAGTGCGGCTACTGCACGCCGGGAATGGTGATGGCTATTACGTCGCTCTTGAAAGAGAACCCCGAACCAACCGAAGAAGAGGTCCGCGTCGGCCTCGAGGGCAATCTCTGTCGTTGCACCGGGTATCACAACATCGTGGAATCAGCACTCATGGCCAGTCGATCGCTCGGGGTGCACTCATGATCCCGGCGAGCTTCGACTACGTTCGCGCCAACTCACTCGACGAAGCGATCGCCCTGCTCGGTGAGCACGGCGACGAGGCCAAACTGTTGGCCGGCGGCCACTCTCTGCTACCGCTCATGAAGCTTCGTATCGCCCAGCCAGCGATGCTCGTCGACATCGGTCGCCTTCGCGAGCTCAGTTACGTGCGCGACGAGAAGGAGTACGTCACCGTGGGTGCGCTCACTCGTCACCACGACGTCGCGACGTCACCCGTCGCGCTCGCCAGTGCTGCGGTGCTGGCGCACGTGGCGGACCAGATCGGTGACCCCCAGGTGCGTCACCGCGGGACTATCGGGGGATCGATCTCCCACGGCGACCCCGCGTCGGACCTGCCGGCGGTGTTGCTCGCCCTCGGGGCCACGCTCGTCGTTCAGGGTCCGAATGGGCAAAGAGAGATCGCCGCGAAGGACTTCTTCCTCAGTTTCTTTGAGGTGGCCTTGGCGCCGCAGGAAGTACTGGTCGAGGTGCGCGTGCCGCGCTCCGTTGAATGGGGATTCGAGAAACTGACCAAGCGAGCCCAGGACTGGGCGATCGTGGGTGCCGTCGCCGTTAGAACGAGTAACGGCGTCGGGGTCGGTCTCATCAACATGGGGCCGGTGCCGCTGCGCGCGGGTGCCGTAGAAGAAGCTGTCGCCTCGGGGTCGAACGCGGTCGACGCGGCGGAGTTCGCCGCCGACGGCACCGAACCCTCCGCGGACTTCAACGGATCGGTCGCCTACCGCCAGCACGTCGCGAAGGTGCTGGTTCGCCGGGCGCTCGAAAAGGTCGGCGTCTGATCCCTAACGCTCCCTTCGCCGTTGCCTCGCCCGAGCAGATGGCCGCGGTCTTGGCCGAGCACGGCTACTTGGCCGACGACTCGCTCGCCACGTCGCTCTTCTTGGCCCTGCGCATGGGTCGGCCGCTACTGCTCGAAGGTGAAGCGGGGGCGGGCAAGACCGAAGTGGCCAACGTGCTCGCGCGCTGGAGCGGGGGAGAGCTCGTTCGCCTGCAGTGTTACGACGGTATCGACGTCGCCCAGGCGGTCTACGAGTGGGACTATTCGCGTCAGTTGTTGCACCTCCGCGCGGCCGAGACGACCGGGACCGACACTGCTAAAGCAGGTGAACTCGAGCACTCCTTGTACTCGGAGGAGTACTTGGTACGCCGACCGCTGTTGCGCGCGATCGCGGGCACGGCGGGCGACGGACCGGTGCCGATTTTGTTGATTGACGAGATCGACCGGGCCGACGATGAGTTCGAGGCCTACCTTTTGGAGATCCTTTCGGACTTCACGGTGACCGTGCCCGAGCTCGGCACCTTCCGCGCTTCGCGCCCGCCCGTGGTGATCCTGACGTCGAATCGAACCCGCGACGTGCACGACGCGCTGAAGCGTCGGTGCCTCTATCACTGGGTCGACCACCCGGACTTCGAGCGCGAGGTCGCCATCGTGCGACTTCGCGTGCCCGAAGCCACCGAAGCAATCGCGCGCGAAGTCTCAGCCGTCGTCGCCGAACTTCGCCGACGCGGTCTCTATAAACCACCGGGCGTCGCCGAGACCATCGACTGGGCGCAGGCGATCAGCGTGCTTGGTTCGAGCCACCTCGACGAGCGAACGGTCGAGCGCACCCTTGGCGCCGTCATCAAATACCGCGAAGACGCCGAACGGGTGCGCGCCGCCGGACTGACGGATTTGGTGAGCGGGGCCCTAAAGTACGGCACGTGAACCAATTTGCGAGCACCGACCTGGCCGCGTTGGCGACCGGTTTCTCTCGTTCCCTTCGCGCAGCCGGTCTCGACGCGCCACCCAGCGCGACCATTGACTTCGCCGAAGCGCTGGCGCTGCTGGGGACCAATGAACCCTCGCACGTCTTTTGGGCGGGCCAGGCGTGCTTCTGTCGACGAAAAGAAGATATCGAGCCCTACGCCGCGACGTTCGCCGCCTATTTTCGCACCGTCGCGCCGATCTATCCGCGCGGTCGGCTCACGACGGTGCCGCCCGTGCCGGTCGATCGTCCCCCGGCGCTCGTCGAAAACGACGACGCCGAGAGTGACGGTGGCGACGATACGTTGCGCGACCAACGGCAGGGGCCGCCACTACCCGTCGCCTACAGCGCGAGTGAACTACTGCGCACCAAGGACTTCGCGATGTGCAGCGAAGCCGAACTCGCCGAAGCGCAGCGACTCATGGCCAAGCTTCGCGTCCACGCGCCGCTACGGCGCGGCCGACGTCTTCGGGCGAGTCACGACGCGAGCCGCGGCGTGCTCGACGTGCGCAACACGCTCAAGCGCTCCCTAGCCCATGGCGGCGACGCGGTGAATCTGGCGCGTCGAGTGCGCGGCACTCGCTCGAGGAGAGTGGTGTTCTTGCTCGACGTGTCGGGTTCGATGAGTCCCTACGCGCGCTCTACGTTGCGCTTCGCTCATTCGACGATTCTTTCTCAGCGCAGCGTCGAAGCCTTCACCCTCGGGACGCGCTGTACGAGAGTTACGCGACAACTCTCGTGGCGAGACCCCGACGCGGCGCTGGCGCGCGTGGCGGCGACGGCGCCCGATCTCGAAGGTGGCACCCGGCTCGGTGAGTGTTTGCGCGAGTTCAATGAGTCCTGGGGCCTCGGGGGAGTCGCGCGCGGCGCCACGGTCGTGCTCGTCTCCGATGGTTGGGATCGTGGCGACCCGACGCTGCTCGCGACGCAGATGGCCCGCCTCGCCAACGTGGCGCACCGCGTGATCTGGGTCAATCCGCTGCGAGCCTCGCCCGGCTACGAGCCGCTCGTGCGCGGCATGGCGGCCGCGCTGCCCTTCACCGACGAGTTCTTATCGGGACACTCACTCGACGCGTTCGATCAACTCGCGCAGGTGATGTCTAAGTGAAAGAGATCTTGGAAACGGTCGACGTCTGGCTCGCCGAGGGTAAGCGCGTGGCTATAGCGCGCGTCATTGGCGTCGAGCAGTCCGGTCCTCGTGACCCCGGCGCCACCATGGCCGTCAATGAGGACGGCGAGGTCGCGGGGTCGGTGTCGGGGGGTTGCGTCGAAGGAGCGGTCGTCACCGAAGCGCTCGAGGTGTTGGCGACCGGGGTAGCTCGACGTTGCAGTTTTGGCTACTCCGACGATCAGGCCTTCGCGGTCGGCTTGACGTGCGGGGGAACCGTGCACCTGCTGGTGGAGCCGCTCGACTGGTGAGTGGAGGGATCTACCAAACGCTTCGCCACTCCCTGCTCGCGGGCGAGCCGGTGGGTCTCGTTCTGGTCACGCGGGTGGCCGACGGCGTTGCACCACTGACCCCACTGGCGGCAAAGCTACTGGTCCGTCCCGGTGGAGCGGTGCTCGGCACGTTGGGCGACCCGGAGTTGGACCGGGTCGTTGCACGCGACGTCCTCGCGATGCTCGAGCTCGGGGTTTCTGGAACTCGTCACTACGGTCCTCGCGGCGAGGCCCGTAGTGAGGAGGTCGAAGTGTTCGTCGAATCCTTCGTGGCACCGCCCAAGTTGATTATCTTCGGCGCGGTCGACTTCTCTCGTGCGCTCGTCGAAGTCGCCAAGGTCCTCGGCTTTGTCGTCACCGTCTGTGACGCTCGTCCCGTCTTCGCCACGCGCGCTCGTTTTCCCCTGGCCGACGAAGTGGTGGTGGACTGGCCGGACCGCTACCTCGACCAGGTGGGAGCGTCGCTCGGCGCGCGCGACGCCGTGTGCGTACTGACCCACGACAATAAGTTCGACGTGCCGGCAATTCTGGGCGCGCTCGCCACCAACGTGGGCTACCTCGGAGCGATGGGTTCACGCCGTACGCACGAAAAGCGCTGGGCGCGACTCCTCGAGGCCGGAGCTTCAGAAGAAGATCTCCGAGCGCGACTGATGAGCCCTATCGGACTCGACGTGGGAGCGCGCACGCCCGAAGAGACGGCGGTATCGATCTGCGCCGAGATCATCGCGGTGCGAAGTGGTCGCGCCCAGGGCGCGACGCTCCCGCTTCGCGATGCCACGGGTCCAATTCATTAGCTACCGTGTGAGTATTGACCGGTGGCCGTCGGGCGTTGAAAGGGAGATTCGTTCTGCGGGAACTAAAGGTGACGTTAGGCTGAGCCGATGTCCGTCGCCGCTGTGATTTTGGCCGCTGGAAGCGGGAGTCGATTTAATGGCGATGACCCCGACGCGCTTCCCGGCGCGAAACTGCTGGCGTTGCTACATGGCCAACCCGTTCTTACCTGGGCACTTCTGCCGGCGCTCGCGGCTGGTCTTGACGAGGTCATCGTCGTGGGCGGCGCCGCGGATCTAAGCGCGCTCGTGCCCGATTCGGTCACGTTGCTCCAGAACGAGGACTGGGCGAACGGACTGGCGACGACGCTCAAGGTGGGCCTCGGGTGGTGTCGCGCGCAAGGCCACGAGAAGGCGGTTTTGGGTCTCGGCGACATGCCGGGACTCGCACCTGGCGCGTGGCGAGCTGTCGCCGCGGAGGAAAAGGGTCCCATCGTCTTTGCGACGTACCAAGGAAAGCGTGGCCACCCGGTTCGCCTGGACGAAGAGATCTGGTCACTGCTTCCTTCGAACGGCGACGAGGGCGCTCGCTCGCTCGCGCGAAAGCGTCCCGACCTCGTCCGTGAAGTGGCCTGCGCCGGAACAACCGATGATATTGACACGCTCGAAGACCTACGAAAATGGAGTTGACACTATGGAACTAACGAATGAGTTTGAAGTGGCCGTGCCGATCGAAGAGGCGTGGGCGGTCTTAACGGACCTCGAGCGCCTGGCGCCGTGCCTGCCCGGAGCGCAACTTCGAGAAGTCGAAGGTGACGAGTATCGCGGGGCCGTCAAGATCAAGGTCGGACCGATAACCACCTCCTACGACGGCGCGATTCGATTTCTCGAGCGTGACGAGTCCGCGCACCGCATGGTATTGAAGGCCGAAGGACGCGAAACCCGAGGACAAGGTAACGTGGCCGCCGTTATCACGGCGACAATGTCGCCTTCGGGCGGGGGAACGTCCGTTGTCGTCGCGACGGATCTCACGATCAGTGGCAAAGTCGCACAGTTTGGGCGCGGGGTGCTCGCTGACGTGTCGGCCAAGTTGCTCGACCAGTTCGTGGTCAATCTCGAGTCGACAGTTCTCACCAAAGGCGATGGGGACTCTCGAAGGGACGTTGCTGGCGCTACGGTCGATGGGCCAGGCGCCCAAGCAGCTTCACCTGGCTCGGATGGAGGAAACGAAGAGCCAGACATCTCTGGTTCTCCAAGCGCGATTCGTCAGATTCATTCCGATCCTGTCGAACCGGTTGATCTTGTCGAAATGGCCGGAGGGTCGGTAGCGCGACGTGCAATGAAGCCTTTGATTATCGCGGGCGTCGCGGGAGCCGTGGCACTACGTTTCCTTCGCCGTCGTCGAAAGTAGCGGCTAGAGAGGACTTAACGAGAAACCGCCAGGGTCTCGATACCAGCATCGTGGAATAACTTAAGAATCGATTGACAGTTTGTCTGCCTTCGAGTCAACAGAAGTTGGGGCAAGTTCTAAACGTCAGGGAGTGCAGGAATGCTATGAAAACACGTCGAGTTTGGTGGTCGAAGCGTGGCCCCATCGTGTTGACTCTCACGGGCCTTTTAGGGGTCGTGGGAGTCTCCATGGCGCTGTGGTTACCGGCATCAAGTGGCAGTAAGGAGGCGGATCTGGCCTCCGCACTTCTTAGTGGCGTGGTTGTGGGTGTCGTTCTCGTCTTTGTAGGCAAAACATTCAGCGCTGCTACGGTGCAAGCCCAGGACGACGCTGCGATGCAGCTCAGTTCTGGTCTTACTCAAATTAAGGACAATGTGGATCTGTCCCCCTCCACGACCACTGTGCCTTCAACGGGAATCAACCACACTGAATCATCCGGTGCTAGGTCTCCAACGTCCGCTCCAACCGGCCAGACTTTCAGCGTCATATATGAGGAATTCACTCGAGACTCGAGTAGGGTCAGCGCTTATCTGATCAAACTTCGAGTCGTCATCGAAAGCGAATACTTTCAATTTGTCACAATCCCGGTACCCTACCCTGAGTTGAGGAGAGTCATAACTTCGATACCGGGTGTACCTCTTAATCAATTGCTGTGGCAGGTGGCAAAGTCCGCTGAGGAGCAATTGATCAATGCGATTGAAACTGGTGAAATTCCAAGAGACGATCGCAATATTGCCTATGAAATGACCGCGATTCCGCTCGAATCAGCGCTACGGAGCGCACTTCGAAACAAGAAGCGGAACGAAGCAATCCCTGATGAAACTCTTTACACATTTGAGGCAACGCGCAATTCGCGAAGGATAGATGATCAAAGTAACGCCTAAGTATCAGATCATCCGTCATCAATTAGTAATGGATTAACCGAGATAGAACATTTTTTAGTGGGCCGCCGGGCCTCGCCCCCGGCACCTTGGAATCAAAAGAAACCTTGAAAGTGTTGTGTGATGTCGGTTTGGTTGCGTAGGTCGTTTATTTTCAAGGAATCGCGTTGTTTTTCATCGGTCTCGTCGCGTGGTGTTGTGGAAATATGAGGCCGGTTTGGAGGCCTGTTCGGTCCGCGGCGCAGATCGCAACATGCTGCGTCATGATGCTTCAAGAACCAGGATGGACCGTCTCGCGGTTGCGGCGTCGGCCTTCTGAACTCAAGGCTCGATGTCGCGATTTAGATCCTCATGCACCTCGAATGCGACATCGGATTCGTATTGCTCGTAGCGTTGTGAATGCTCTCGCGCTTGAATGTCAAGGAGTTCTGGAAGGGCCTCGCGGTCTTTGTCGCGATTGGCGAAGGTCTTTGCCGCGATGATGTCGTCTACGGAGGCGACGTGGACTACGAAGCCGTCGCCGCGAACGATCATCGAACGCGTTAGCAAGTCTTCGTAGGGCACTGATCGCCCCTCGAAATCCTTCAAATCGGCCAATACGTCGAAGGGTCCGGCATCGGTTGTCCAGGTCGAGTTACCGGTTGTTTCGAGCATCATGCCGTCAACCTTTACCGGCAACGCCTTCGCTTCCTCATCGCTCATTCGTGCGACACGCAGTCGTGCATGGAGTTCTTGAAGGGCCGAGGCGAGTCTTTCTAAATTGGCGCGTTCGCGACGCACCACACAATCGGCATCCTCGGTCAGGCGCGATGCCCCGAGGAAACCCGCGGCCGAGCCGCCGACGACCACGAAGTCGACTTCGTTTCGCGTAAGTACCTCAAGCAGTCGGTTGAGGTCAAGCGGTGGCCCGCTACTTGGAAGCGTCATGGGTTGCGGCTTCCAGTACCCGAAGAGCCTCCACTTCCCTGAGCCACGCTTCAATTGACTCCCTCGAGTCGAGGCGGCGTCCATCGAGAAGCACAGTGACGTCGTCCTCTGTTGGGGGTTCTGCGGAAAGCATCCGCTCCGCCCACTCAGCAACGGTTGTGGCGCGCTGTCTAATCACGCCTCCATTGTAGAAGGGTGTGGCCCGCGGTGATGCTGATTGGCACGGGTAAAGGCGGGAAGTCGTCCTCACGGTGCTGACGTTCGAAAGGCACCCGGGCGCCCAGTCAGTGTGCGCTACGCCAGCGTATTCGTGGGTAGTGTCGAACATCTGCGATGGAGAGGAGCGTCGGGACCGGCATGAACGATGAAGAACTCCAAATTGTCGCCAACCTTCGTCGACAAATCGAGGAATTGAAGCGAGAAAATGATCGCTTAACCGAGATCCTGGGTTTGAAGCCCACGAGGAGTCTCGAACGCCCCGCGGTCAACCAGGGCGGACCGACCGAACATGAGGCTCCGCTCCCTCTTGTCGATCGTTCCTCGCCACCTGAGTCGAAGGTTGCATTCTTTCAGTCGCTCTTTGTCGGTCGTGACGATGTTTACGCGCTCCGGTGGGAAAGCGGAAGGACGGGGAAGTACGGTTGGTCGCCCGCGGTGGCGGGAGGTTTTTCCAACGCTCGATCGATGGACAAGGAGTATTTGTCGCTGACGTCGATTGTGATCGCTGATCACTTGGTGGGGAAGGTTCACGCCGGGCTCTATCCGCTGCTCGGTGACGACACCTGCCGCCTGATTGTGTGCGATTTCGACGGGCCAGGCTGGGCGCTAGACGCGCTCGCCTACTTCGACGCCGCGCAGTCGATGGGAGTAACTTCGGCGCTCGAACGATCGCGCTCGGGCGAGGGCGCACACGTGTGGATCTTTTTTCGCGACGCGGTGCCTGCGACAATCGCTCGACGACTCGGCACGCTGCTCCTTCGCGAGGCGATGAACCTTCGAGGAGAACTCGACCTCGCGAGTTACGACCGATTATTCCCCGCGCAGGACTTCATGCCGAAGGGGTCGTTCGGTAACTTGATTGCGTTGCCTCTGCAGAAGGAATGTCGAGATCGCGGAACCACCGCATTTCTCGATCCCAGCACCATGAAGCCGATGGCGGACCAGTGGGCTTATCTCTCGACCCTCAAGCGAATGTCGCAAACTGAAGTGGAGTCGATCCTCGCGTCTACGCCGGAGGTGGGAGCGGGACCTGAAGAAAAGACGTTCCGGCGCTCTCGCGACGTCGTTCCCATTGCCATGCCCAAGACGGTCGCCAGCGTCGCTGCGGCGATGTTGGAGATTGAGCGGTCCGGTCTTTCGTCGACCCTGCTCGCAGGACTCAAGCATCTCGCGTCACTGCACAACCCGGCGTTCTACGAGAAGGAGCGGCTCAGGTTCTCCACGTGGGATACGCCGAGAATGATTCGTTGTTACGGCGAGAACTTCGAGTCGCTGTTACTTCCTCGAGGTCTCACCGAGAAGGCCGCGAGCGTCGTCGCGGAGGCGGGAAGCCGATTGGTGATCCACGAGAATCGCCCCGATCCCGAGCCGATCGAGTTCGCGCCCACTTTCCAACTTCGTGAGGAACAAGAGGCCGCGCTGCAAGCGCTCCGCGACCACGAACTGGGTGTCCTCGTCGCCGCGCCAGGGGCCGGGAAGACCGTGGTCGCCTGCGCACTGATTGCGCACCATCAACGACCTACTCTCGTCATCGTTGATCGAAAACCGTTGGTAGAGCAATGGACCGAACGACTGGCAACGCACTTGGGTCTCACCGCGAAGGAGATTGGCCAGATCGGCGGGGGACGGAACAAGATCACCGGCATTGTCGATGTCGCCATGGCGCAGAGCCTCGCTCGACGAGAAGACCTCGACGAGATATCAAGCCGATACGGATTCGTCGTTGTCGACGAATGCCATCATGTACCGGCGGTGACATTCGAGCGATGCGTCAAACAAATCAATACCAGACGGTGGCTCGGCCTTACCGCTACGCCCTACCGGCGCGATGGCCTTCAGGGCTTGATCACCATGTACTGCGGACCTATTCGCCACCGAATGGACGAGAAGGTGGACGTAGAGAAGGACCTC
>Ga0208849_1000658_pt1 | contig 29914 bp, 27 predicted proteins | sample NGESurdeep072012_10_FD_184470 | JGI IMG/M metagenome (GOLD analysis project Ga0208849, IMG submission 184470) | Arctic peat soil microbial communities from Barrow, Alaska - NGEE Surface sample 53-3 deep-072012 (SPAdes) | ecosystem: Environmental > Terrestrial > Soil > Wetlands > Peat ... | reverse complement strand
CTCGCAATGACGGCGTCTGGCTGTTTGACAATTGAATGAAGGCACCTGTAGCCCGGATGCAGCGAAGCGAAATCCGGGCCATCCCATCCGCATCGCGATCCCCGGATTGCGCTGCGCTGCATCCGGGCTACGAAGGAGGGCGCGCCGTCATCGGTTCGCAAACCTTGCCACCGGGAATGGCCGCGCTATATGGGAATTTTCCAGACCTTCCAATCCAACCTCAAGCGAGCCAGACAATGACTGCCGATACCGACACTTCAACTGTTTCCCAGCCGTTCCAGGCCGAGGTTGCCGAACTGCTGCACCTGATGGTGCATTCGGTCTATTCCGAAACCGACATCTTCCTGCGTGAACTGATTTCGAACGCGTCGGATGCCTGCGACAGGCTGCGCTACGAGGCCATCGCCGCCCCCGATCTGATCGCCGACGGGGCGCCGCCCAAAATCCGCATCGTGCCCGACAAGAAGGCAGGCACGCTTTCCGTAATCGACAGCGGCATCGGGATGGATCGGCAGGAGCTGATCGACAATCTCGGCACTATCGCGCGTTCCGGTACCAAATCCTTCCTGTCCCGCCTGACCGAGGCGAAGGATGGCGCCGGCTTGATCGGCCAGTTCGGGGTCGGTTTCTATGCCGCATTCATGGTCGCCGATCGCATCCTGGTCACCAGCCGTCGCGCCGGGACCGACCAGGTCTGGGTCTGGTCGTCGTCGGGCGGCAGTGGATTCGAAATCGCGCCGGCCAGCGAAGAGGACGCGCGGCGCGTCGGCCGCGGGACGGAAATCGCCCTGCATCTGAAGCCAGATGCCCGGAAATACCTGGAGAGCGACGAGATCGAGCGCATCGTCGGCGCCTATTCCGACAACATCCAGTTTCCGATCGAGCTTCAGCCGGAGGAGGGCGAGCCGCGCCAGATCAACTCGGCGAGCGCGCTGTGGCAGCGGCCGAAATCGGAGCTGACGGCGGAGGATTACAAGCAGGCCTATCGTGCCATCGCAGGCGCCTTCGACGATCCGGCGATGACGCTGCATTACCGTGCCGAAGGCCGCCAGTCCTATGCCGTACTGCTGTTCGCACCGTCGACCAAGCCGTTCGATCTGTTCGAGCCGGCCCGCAAGGGCAAGGTCAGGCTCTACGTTCGCCGCGTCTTCATTGCCGACGACGCCGAGCTGCTGCCCGCCTACCTACGGTTCATCCGCGGCGTGATCGACAGTGAGGATCTTCCGCTCAATATCTCGCGCGAGATGCTGCAGAACAACCCGCAGCTCGCGCAGATCCGCAAGGCCGTCACCGGCCGCGTGATCTCCGAGCTGGAAAGCCTGAGCGAGAAGGAGCCGGAGGCGTTCGCCAAAATATGGGACGCGTTCGGCCCGGTGATCAAGGAAGGGTTGTGGGAGGACTACGAACGGCGCGAGAAATTGCTGACGCTGTCGCGGTTCACCACCACCGCCGGCGAAAGCCGCTCGCTGAAGCAGTATGTCGAGAACCTCAAGCCGAACCAGACCGAGATCTATTATCTCACCGGCGAGAGCCTCGAGCGGCTGAAATCGAACCCGAAGCTTGAATCGGCCACGGCGCGGGGGATCGAAGTCCTGCTGCTGACCGATCCGGTCGATGCATTCTGGACCTCGGCGCCGCTCGATTTCGGCGGCAAGCCGCTCAAATCGCTGAGCCAGGGCGACGTCGATTTCGGGTTGATCCCGCTTTTGGACGCGAAATCCGAGGACAAGGAGCGGCCCGGCGCGGATGAGGCCGCGACCATCGCCATGATCAAGGACACGCTTGGCGCGCTGGTGTCGGACGTGAGGGCGTCGCAACGTCTGACATCGAGCGCATCGTGCCTGGTTGCGGGCGGACAGGGGCGGGACCGGGCGCTCGAGCGGTTGCTGATGCAGCAAAACCGCGGTGCCGTGTCCGCGCCGATCCTCGAGATCAACCTGCGCCACCCGCTGGTCGTGGCGATTTCGACCGCGAAGGATGCCGCCCGGGATTTGTCGCTGCTGCTGCTGGAGCAGGCCCAAATTCTCGACGGCGAGCTGCCGGAGGATCCCGCCGCCTTCGCCGGCCGGCTGAACCGGCTGGTGCTGCAAGGTCTCAAACGGTAGCGCTGCGCCGCGAACCCGGATGCAGAACCGGCCGTATCTGCTAAAGCCTTTTCGGTTCTGATTGAATCAGAACCGGGCTCTAGTTTCTTGTTTTGACGCGTTTTCTTCACGCGAACCGGTACCCACTTCGCTCGAAAACGCTATAGAAGGGCTTTTGCAACGGGGCAACCTGCGTCGCGATGACCATGGCCGAAGGCAGCGAGAGGTTTTACGGCAGCATTCCGGTGTTTCGCGGCTTCGGCAGGCTGATGGACCCGGCGCTGTATTCGCCGCTGCCCGATGACTGGAGTATCGGCGTCGCGGATATCGTGGAATCGACCAGGGCGATTGCGGAGGCGCGTTACAAGGCCGTCAACATGGCCGGCGCGGCGGTGATCGCATCGGTCACCAATGCGTTGGGCGGTCGCGAGTTTCCGTTCGTGTTCGGCGGCGACGGTGCGAGCTTTGCGGTGTCGCCAGACGACCTCGATCGTGCCCGCGAAGCGCTGGCGGCGACCGCCATCTGGGTCAAGGACGACCTCGACCTCGTGATGCGGGTGGCGCTGGTGCCGGTCGCCGCGGTGCGGGCGCAGGGCCTCGATGTGCGGGTAGCGCGGTTCGGGCCGTCGCCCAACCTGTCCTACGCGATGTTTTCCGGGGGCGGCCTTGGCTGGGCCGAAGCTGCGATGAAGCGCGGCGAATTCGCGGTGGGGGCGGCACCGTCCGGCACCCAGCCGGATCTCACCGGGCTGTCATGCCGGTTCGAGGAAATTCCTTCGGTACGCGGGCTTATCCTGTCGGTGCTGATCGTGCCGGTGCAGGGTGCCGATCCCGCGTCCTTCCGCAAACTGATCGAAGACGTGATCGCGCTGGTAGAGCGCAGCCCGGATGCCGGGCGGCCGGTGCCGCCGGGCGGCCCGCCGCTGCGATGGCCGCCGGCCGGCGTCGATTTCGAGGCGAGGGCCGCGCGCGGCGGATCGCTGTTCAAGCGGCGCGCCCGGGTGCTCGCCCACACGCTGTTTGTCTATTTCGTCATGCGCTTCGGCATCCGCGTCGGCGGCTTCGTGCCGAAGACCTATGTCCAGCAGGTGGTGGAGAATTCGGATTTCCGCAAATATGACGACGGATTGCGCATGATTCTCGATTGCACGCCGCAATTGGAGCGTGAGCTGACGCAGCGCCTCATGGCGGCAGCCTCGGGCGGGATCGCGCGATATGGCCTGCACCGGCAGGACGCGGCGATGATGACCTGCTTTACGCCGTCGGCGCTGCGCAGCGACCATGTGCATTTCATCGATGGCGCGCGCGGCGGCTATGCCTCGGCGGCGACGGCGCTGAAGGCTACGGCCGCCTGACGCTTGTTCACCATGGCAGACCGCGGAGGTCGATCACGCCTTGCTGCGGCGCGTGCCGGATCCGGTAGACGTAGGGCGCGATGGCCTCGAAGCGAACGCGCCCCGCCGGTTGCTCGGCATAAATCTCGCCATCGAACGGCTTCCAGCCGCGCCCGGCATAAAACGGCGCATTGTGCGGTTCGCAAAACAACAGCGCGAAAGCGGTCGAGCCTTCGTCCCTGAGGGTTGCAATGGCCGCGTTGAGCGCAATGCTGGCATATCCGCGGCGCCTTGCGTCGGCTCGGGTCAAAACCCCGCCGATGCCGCCCACCCGCACCTTGTGCCCATTCCATTCGATGTCGCGGCGATAGATGCCGACATGGCAGACCACCCCGTCCGGCTCGGACTGAACCAGCACCCGCAGCTCGGCATGGGCAAAGACGATACCGGCCCAGGGCAGCTTTTCGACAATCTGCGGCGGCCAGACCGCATCGAACAGCGGTTTTGCCATGGGCCAGGATGCGTCGCCGTTCAAAACCTCGATCTCGATGCCCATCGGCAGCTCCGTTGCGACGAATGGCCCGGCCCGATCGTCCCAATTGGCGATGTTTACACCAACGGAACCTTCTATAAGGATTCCCGTTAAGTCACGTCTCCCACTTTATTGCGGACATCCCCCATGACCTTCACGCTCCCCAACCTGCCTTACGCCCATGACGCCCTCGCGCCCCATATGTCGAAGGAAACGCTGGAATATCACCACGACAAGCATCACCAGGCCTATGTGACCAACGGAAACAACGCGATCAAGGGAACCGAATTCGAGGGCAAGTCCCTCGAGGAGATCGTGAAGGGGTCGTTCGGGAAGAATCCCGCGGTCTTCAATAATGCCGGCCAGCACTACAACCATTTGCATTTCTGGAACTGGATGAAGCCCAATGGCGGCGGCAGCAAGCTGCCCGGCCGGCTGGAAAAGAAGATCATCGAAGACCTCGGTGGGTTCGAGAAATTCAAGACCGATTTCGCCGCCGCCGGTGCCGGCCAGTTCGGCTCCGGGTGGTGCTGGGTCGCGGTCAAGAACGGCAAGCTCGAGGTTTCCAAGACGCCGAACGGCGAGAATCCCCTGGTTCACGGCGCGACGCCGATCCTCGGCTGCGACGTCTGGGAGCACTCCTACTACATCGATTACCGCAACCGCCGTCCGGACTACCTCAAGGCATTCCTCGATCATCTGGTGAACTGGGAGTATGTCGACCAGCTGTTCTCGAAAGCCTGACACGGTCGGATCAACGGATCTTTTCGGAGGCGGCAGCAACAGCTGCCGCCTTTTCCGTTCGGATACCCGCTCTTGCGCGGCTTGCGGGCCTGTTTGCCGGCCTTGCCCTGGTCCGTCGTCTATAGCGTTTTCGAGCGAAGTGGGTACCGGTTCGCGTGAAGAAAACGCGTCAAAACAGGAAACCAGAGCCCGATTCTGATTCAATCAGAACCGAAAAGGCTCTGGCGTGAACCGGGCGCGCGAGTTCCGCTCGATGGACAGGCGTTATGTTATAATATAACGTTTTTCCATGGCTCATTCCCACCCCCACGGAGATGACCATGGGCACGCGTATGGGCACAGTCACGGGCCGGCATCGCCGCACCCGGCCCAAGCGGCACCCTGGTCGATCCTGCGCATGACCGTCGCCACCCGGCTGGGCGCCGCGCTGGTGGTCAGCGCCGTGCTGTGGGGCGCGGTGTGGCTGGCGATGAGGTGAGCATGGCCGCGCAACTGCAATTCCGCGATGTCACGCTCGGCTATGATCGCCATCCGGCGGTGCATCATCTCAATGGCGAGGTCGCCTCGGGCGCGCTGGTCGCGGTCGTTGGCCCGAACGGTGCCGGCAAATCGACGCTGTTTCGCGGCATCGTCGGCATCCTCAGGCCGCTTTCGGGCTCGATCCTGCGTGGCGATCTCGATGTCCGGGATATCGCCTACCTGCCGCAGACCGCGGACATCGACCGCAGCTTTCCGATTGCGGTGTTCGATTTCGTCGCGACCGGGCTTTGGCGCAGTACCGGCTTTTTCGGCGGCATGAACCAGGGCGCGCGCGAGCGGATCACGCAGGCGCTCGCGGCCGTGGGCCTCAATGGCTTCGAGCACCGTCCGATCGGGACGCTGTCCGGCGGCCAGATGCAGCGCTTGCTGTTTGCCAGGGTGATGCTGCAGGACGCGCCCGTGATCGTGCTCGACGAACCGCTCAATGCCATCGACGCCAGCACGGCGGCCGATCTGCTGGGGCTGGTGCGGCGCTGGCATGCCGAGCAGCGCACGGTGCTGGCGGCGCTGCATGATATCGATCTGGTGCGCGCCAACTTCCCCGAAACCCTGCTGCTTGCGCGCGGCAAGGTCGCCTGGGGGGCTACGGCCGAGGTGCTGACATCGGAAAATCTTCTGGAGGCCCGTCGGATGTGCGAGGCATTCGACGACAGCGCCGCGGCCTGCGCCGTGGACGACCTGCCGTCGCGGGCCGCCTGACCGTGATGATCTACGATGCGCTGATCGCGCCCTTCACCGAATTCGAGTTCATGCGCCGGGCGCTGGCCGCGGTGATCGCGCTGGCGCTGGGCGGCGCTCCGATCGGCGTGTTTCTGATGCTGCGGAGAATGAGCCTGGTCGGCGACGCCATGGCGCATGCCATCCTGCCGGGCGCGGCGGTCGGCTTTCTGCTGTCGGGACTCAATCTGTTTGCAATGACGACCGGCGGCTTGATCGCGGGATTTGCGGTCGCGATTCTGGCCGGCGTGGTCGCCCGTAACACCGAGCTGAAGGAAGATGCCTCGCTTGCCACGTTCTATCTGATTTCGCTGGCAGCCGGCGTCACCATCGTCTCGATCAAGGGCACCAATATCGATCTCCTCCATGTGCTGTTCGGCAATATTCTGGCGATGGACGACCAGACCCTGTTGATGATCGCGTTCAACACCACGATCACGCTTCTGGTGCTGGCCGTGATCTATCGCCCGTTGGTGATCGAAAGCGTCGATCCGGTGTTCCTGCGCACCGTCAGCCGGGCCGGCGCGCCGGCGCATCTGGCGTTTCTCGCGCTGGTCGTGGTCAATCTGGTCAACGGCTTTCACGCACTCGGCACCTTGCTGGCGGTCGGGCTGATGATCCTGCCGGCGGGTATCGCGCGGTTCTGGTCACGCGACATTACCGGCATGATCTGCATTGCGGTCGCGAGCGCGGTTCTCTCGGGCTATGCCGGACTGGTTCTGTCGTTCCAGACCCGGGTGCCTTCGGGGCCGGCGATCATCCTGGTGGCCGCGGTGCTGTACATAGCATCGGTGCTGTTCGGCAGTGTCAGCGGCATCGTGCGGCAGTTGTTTCCCGGCCGCCACCTCGAAGCGTAACGGACAAGCCGATGCCGCGCCGTCTACTCTGGCTGATTTGCTCGGTGCTCGCGGCATCGACGCTGCCCGCGCAGGCGCAAGGCCGGCTGAACGTCGTCGCCAGCTTTTCGATCCTCGCCGATTTCGCGCAGAATATCGGGGGCGATCGCGCTGGTGTCACGACCCTGGTCGGTCCGGACAGCGACGTGCATGTCTATACGCCGGCGCCGGCCGACGCCAAGAAAGTGGCGGATGCCAGGCTTCTGATCGTCAACGGTCTCGGTCTGGAGGGCTGGCTGCCGCGGCTGGTGCAATCCTCCGGCAGCAAGGCCGCCATCGTGACCGCGACCCACGGCATCGTGCCGCTTGAGGTCGGCGGCGCCGCCGATCCCCATGCCTGGCAGTCGGTCGTCGATGCCAGGATCTATGTGGCCAATATCCGCGACGCATTCGTCGCTGCTGACCCGGCCGACGCCGCGGTTTTTCGCGCCAATACGGACGCCTATCTGGCGAAGCTCAACGCGCTCGACCGCGAGGTCCGGATCGCGGTCGAGCAAATCCCCCCGGCGCACCGCAAGGTGATCTCGACCCACCGGGCCTTCGGCTATTTTGCGGCCGCCTATGGCATCCAGTTCATCGCACCGTTCGGCGTTTCCACGGATTCCGAGCCCAGCGCCCGCGATATCGCCGACACCATCACCCAAATCAAAACCGCGAAAATCCCGGCGATCTTCCTGGAAAACATCAGCGATGACAGGCTGATCAACCGGGTCGCCGCCGAGACCGGCGCGCGCCTCGGTGGAACGCTCTATTCCGACAGCCTGACGGACGAAAAGGGACCAGCCCCCACTTACATTGATATGGTCAGGCACAATATAAAGGCATTGACTAGCGCACTTGCAAATTAGGGGCAGGGCTGGCTGCCGCCGGCAGCGCTGCGAACTGCCGTTTTCGGAGTGACTATGCCAGAACTGACGTCCCAAAAAATTCCGGTGACGGTGCTGACGGGCTATCTCGGCGCCGGCAAGACCACCCTCCTCAACCGCATCCTGTCCGAAAACCACGGCAAGAAATACGCCGTCATCGTCAACGAATTCGGCGAGATCGGCATCGACAACGACCTCATCATCGGCGCGGACGAAGAGGTGTTCGAGATGAACAATGGCTGCGTGTGCTGCACCGTCCGTGGCGATCTCGTGCGTATTCTGGCAGGGCTGATGAGGCGCAAGGGCAAGTTCGACGCCATCATCGTCGAGACGACCGGCCTCGCCGATCCGGCGCCGGTCGCACAGACCTTCTTTGTCGACGAGGACGTGCAGAAACATGCGCGGCTCGACGCCGTGGTGACGGTGGCGGATGCGAAATGGCTGAGCGACCGGCTGAAGGATGCGCCCGAGGCCAAGAACCAGATCGCCTTTGCCGACGTCATCGTGCTCAACAAGACCGATCTCGTTTCCCGGCCCGAGCTCGCCGAAGTCGAGGCGCGGATTCGCGCTATCAACCCCTATGCCACATTGCATCGCACCGAGCGCTGCAAGGTGGCGCTGTCCGACGTGCTGGAACGCGGCGCCTTCGATCTCGATCGCATCCTCGAGATCGAGCCGGAGTTCCTTGAGGCCGGCGACGATCACGATCATGACCACCATCACGACCAAGACGATCACCACCATGATCACGGCCATGGCGGTCTGAAGCATTACCATGACGAGGACATGCAATCGCTGTCGCTGCGCTCGACCAAGCCGCTCGATGCCACCAAATTCATGCCCTGGCTGCAGAATCTGGTCGCCAGCGAGGGCCAGAAGATCCTGCGCTCGAAGGGAATTCTGGCCTTCAGCGACGACGACGACCGTTACGTGTTCCAGGGCGTGCATATGATGCTCGAGGGCGATCATCAGCGGGCCTGGAAGGACGGCGAGCCGCGTGAGAGCCGCCTCGTCTTTATCGGACGCGAATTGCCGGAGCAGACCATCCGCGACGGCTTCGAGCAGTGCATCACCCCGTGATGACGCAGTTCGATCCGGGCGACAAATCTGCATCCACCGTCTCCGTCACCGATCGGGTGCGGCCGGTCGCGATCGGCATGCCGGTGATCGCGGTCCATTTCCTGGGCGACCGCGCGGCCTTTGTCGGCGCCGAGGAAAATGTCGCGCTGGTGAGCGGGGAGGGCGAGATTTCGCAGGTCGCCGTTCAAGGCGGCGGCATCCTGTGCGTCGCATCCGATGGGGCGCGGATCGTCACGGGTGGCGACGATGGCAAGCTCGTCGCGCTGGACCAGGCCGGCGAGGTCACGTTGCTTGCGACCGATCTGAAGCGGCGCTGGATCGACAATGTCGCGCTTCATCCCAACGGCGCGGTGGCGTGGTCGGCCGGCAAGACGGCTTTCGTCCGCAGCGGCCGGGCCGAGGACAAGTCGTTCGAGGTGCCGTCGACCGTTGGCGGGCTCGCGTTCGCGCCGAAGGGCCTGCGGCTTGCGATCGCGCATTACAACGGCGTGTCGTTGTGGTTTCCGAACATGGCCGCCAACGCCGAATTCCTCGAATGGGCGGGCTCGCATCTCGGCGTCGTGTTCAGCCCGGACAACAAGTTTCTGGTGACCGCGATGCACGAGCCGGCGCTGCATGGCTGGCGGCTGGCCGATCGCCGCCACATGCGCATGACCGGCTTGCCCGGACGGGTCAGGTCGATGTCGTGGAGCGCCGGCGGCAAGGCACTGGCGACGTCGGGCGCCGATGTCGTGATCCTGTGGCCGTTCGCCAGCAAGGACGGCCCGATGGGCAAGCAGCCGGCGATGTTCGCACCGCTGCAGGCGCGCGTCTCGGTGGTGGCCTGTCATCCAAGGCAGGACATCGTTGCGGCCGGCTATGGCGATGGCACCATCTTGATGGTGCGGCCGACCGGCGGCGCCGAAATCCTGGTCCGCCGCAACGGCGGCGCCGCGGTGTCGGCCCTGGCCTGGAACCCGAAGGGCACGCTGCTGGCCTTCGCCGCGGAGGATGGCGAGGCCGGGTTGCTGGAACTGACGGCCTGAAGGTCAGTAAAAGCAACGGTTATAGCCAGCCGTGCCACGCTTCGCCAGGAGGCGGAGCATTTTGGAGCGTGCGCCTAGCCGAGAGCCGCTGCGAGCAGGCTACCGCACAGCAGCACCATGCCGGCAACCAGGACGACGAGGAAACTTCCGGAAACGCGATCAACGCCACGCATGATGGACCCTCGTTTCGAAGAGGGATCATGCCGACCAATTGATTAAAGATTTCGGAATCGCTGCTGCCCCGATTCCAAGTCCGCTTTCGGGGGGCTAAACAGAACATTTGCGCTCAGCCTGGGCCTTTCCGCTTTGACCCGAAACAGACGTGCTCCGGGTCGTCTGCTTGTCTGGCTTGCACAATAGCTAACGCGCGGTCAGAGCGTTAGGCCGCCAGCAGTTTCTCCACCGTCTCCGGCAAAAAAGCCTCGGCCGGTAGACGTTCCGGACCGATCAGGCTCGCCAGCAGCGGCCCAAGCTGGCCCGCCGCCACGCGCTTTCCAACTCGGGCGCGTCGCTCGCGCGCTTCCTGACCGAACTCGACGCGGAGCGTGGTCGCGACCCGGGCGGTGATGCGAAGCCGCCGCATTCGCTCGGCGCGCTCCTCCACATAAGGTCTGAAATCGGGCTCCCGTCCCGCTGCCTTGGCGTCGCCCAGAATCTCCTTGACCAGGCGCACATCGCGCAGCGCAATTGAGAGCCCCTGGCCGAGAATCGGATCATTGTGGCCGGCAGCATCTCCGATCAACACTACGCCCGGGCACGTCGGATCGTCGATCCAGTGATCCTCGTTGGAGAAAGAGTTGAAGGGACCAATCGGAGTTGATGCGGCGATCGCTTCGGCATAGGGAGGCAAGTGAGCTTTCCGAACGCATGAATCAACTTCGCGCGGCGATCCGAACCATCGAAGAGCGACTTGTCTGCGAAGTCGTAGCAGCCATAGAGACGAAGGAGATCGTCGCCCTGCGGAAACACCAGGAAATGGAAGCGGTCCTCGACGCCGATCACTTGCATGTCGCGTGGTCAGGACGGTACGCCTTTAACTAGCATGCCGCCTAGCAGATTGTGCGGCTCATCCGTATTCACCTTGAAGCCGAGATTTTTGCGCGCAGTTGAGTTGCGTCCATCGGCACCGATCACAAGGCGTGTCCGGAGTTCGAGGCCTGCGCCGTCGTGTACGCAGCTGACGCTCGGCCGTGATCCCGACGTTATCGATATGTCGCGAGTGCCGCGCAGGACGCTGGCGCCCGAGGTCGTGGCAAGTTGCGCAAAACTTTCGCAGGTCGCGGGATGGCCCAGGCAGAGGCCACCGAAACCTTCTGCGTGCATCTTCGTCAGATCGAGCGCGCGCGCCTCAGCCTCTGCCGGTGCGAAGATCTCGTCATAAGGGATATTGCGCTTGGTAAACAGCGCGCCTGCCTCGCGCAGCGGCTGCAAGAGTTCGAGCTTCGCGAGTTCGGTCACGCCCCATGGCACCATAAACTCGCCACGCACTCGATCGGGATAGCTGTTTTCGCGCTCGAGCAGCACCACCTCGAAGCCGGCGCGCGCCAGCACAACACCTAGCGCACCGCCAGCAATCCCTGCGCCGACGATCACAACGTCGGGTTCTGAGTAACCCATGCAAGCCCCCCTCTGTCATGCTTAGGAACTATTGCGGATCGCCTGCACGCGATCAAGTCCATCAGGCCAGATGGGCTTCCGAGTTGGCACAAAGCGGACGTCGAACGTCTGCCGCTCAATGTCCGCTTCCGCGGGAATAGCGGATGTGTCCTGCTATTGAGTACCCTCGGCTCATCACCTGGCCCGCCACCGAGCGAGAACGAGGACGATTATCACCGCGGCGCCGATGGCAAAGATGCCGTCGGCGTTGATGGTGGCTCCCCAGAAGTTCAACAGCAGTTTGTCGGACATGCGCGGCTCTCCATTAAATGCTGAGAGCTGTTCTTCCGGGGGGAAGATGTATGTGCTCGCGTACTTGCCGGGGCGTCAACAGTAATGTGCGACGTCACTTTCGCAGGGTGGGAACGGCGGGGCAATCGAGCCCGGTTCCACCGGGAACATTGCGTTCTGTCGGCGGTTGATCCTGCTGAAAATTCGCGGTGAGACCATGACGCCGGATGACAGGAAGCGCGCCTACAGGAAGGATATGCTTCTCGCCGCCATGATGGTGGTCGGGGGACTTGCAATCGCAGCTCTTTCGATTGCCGGCATCAAGGCCGGCGGTGCGCAGCTGATGGCGCAGGCGACGCAACCGCTGCAAGGCGCTCCCGCGCCGGCCGATCAAGACAAGGCTCCGGCGGAGTCGAAGCCCGGCGGCACGCGCCCGACCACGCCGGCGCCTCAGCCCGCGCGCCCCGATCCGCAGGCCCAAAAGGAGGGCGCGACGCCGGCGTTGCCGCCCGCGCCGGCGGAAAAGACCGGTCCGCCGATCAAGGAAAAATAGCTCGGAGCTACACCGCCATTCCGGACGTTCACCGCACCAGCACGTTGCGGAACTGCCAGGGATCGCTCGAGTCGATATCTTCCGGGAACAGGCCGGGCCGGTCCGAGAGCGGGGTCCAGTCGGTGTAATAGCCCTTCACCGGCCCGAGATAGGGCCGCTGGATTTCCAGGCAGCGGCGGAAGTCCATCTCATCGGCCTCGACGATGCCGGCCTCCGGATTTTCCAGCGCCCACACCATGCCCGCCAGCACTGCCGACGACACCTGCAAGCCGGTGGCGTTCTGGTAGGGCGCGAGCCTTCGGGCTTCCTCGATCGAGAGCTGCGATCCGTACCAGTAGGCGTTCTTGCCGTGGCCATAAAGCAGCACGCCCAATTCGTCGATGCCGTCCTCGATTTCATTCTCATCCAGGATGTGCCATTTCGGCTGCATCTTGCCGGTCGCGCCGAAAATTTCGTGCAGTGACAGCACCGCGTCGTTGGCGGGGTGGTAGGCGTAGTGGCAGGTCGGGCGATACACCACGCGCTGGCCGTCGCGGACCGTGAAATAATCCGCGATCGAGATCGACTCATTGTGGGTGACGAGAAAACCATATTGCGCGCCCGGCGTCGGACACCATGAACGGACCCTTGTATTGGCGCCCGGCTGCAGCAGATAGACCGCGGCCTGGCATCCGGTTTCGTGCTTGCGGCCATTGTCCGGCATCCATTTTTCGTGGGTGCCCCAGCCGAGCTCGGCCGGCTGCATGCCCTCGGAGACGAAGCCCTCCACCGACCAGGTGTTGACGAACACATTCATCGGCTTCGGCTTCTTCGAACGTTGGGTGTCGCGCTCGGCGATATGGATGCCCTTGACGCCGAGCTTGTGGGCGAGCTGGCCCCAGCCTTCGCGGCTCTTCGGCTCATTGAACGGCGTGTTGGTGTCGCGGGCGATGTCGAACAGCGCCTGCTTGACCAACCAGGACACCATGCCAGGATTGGCGCCGCAGGTGGAAACCGCCGTCGGGCCGCCCGGGCTGCGATGCTTGGCCGCGAGCAGCGTCTCGCGCAGCGCGTAATTCGAGCGCTTCTCGGGACCGATATTCTTGTCGAAATAGAAGCCGAGCCAGGGCTCGACGACGGTGTCGATGTAAAGCGCGCCGATCTCGCGGCACAACGTCATGATCTCGACCGAGGAGGTATCCACCGACAGATTGACGCAAAAGCCCTGGCCGCCGCCGGCGGTCAACAGCGGCACCAGCACCTCGCGGTAATTGTCTTTGGTCACGGCCTGGCGGATGAAACGGACGCCGTGCTGCCTGGCGAGTTCGCCGTCCTCATGCGGATCGATGATGACAAAGCGTGACCTGTCATAGTCGAAATGCCGTTCGATCAGCGGCAAGGTGCCTTTGCCGATCGAGCCGAATCCGATCATGACAATGGGGCCGGAAATCTTGGCGTGGGTCGGCGCGGAAGGGCTCATCTAGGGTCTCCTGGCAGGCTGGCTATGGCGGTGAAGGGGATCAGGCTGAACGTCGCTTCGCGGTCACTTCGATCTCGATCTTCATCTCGGGCTTGAGCAGACCAGCGACGACCAGAAGCGTTGCGGCGGGGCGGATCTGGCCGAGATTTTCGCCGCAGACCGCGACCACGGCGTCGGCATCCTCGGGCCCGGTCACGTAGTAGGTGGACCGGACGATATCGGCCAGCGCGAAGCCGCCTTCCCGCAACGCGGCCTCGATCGTCCTGAAGCAGTTTCGGGTCTGGCTGGTGACATCGGCCGGCATGGTCATGGTGGCGTAGTCGTAGCCGGTGGTGCCGGCAACGAAGGCAAAATCGCCATCGATCACGGCGCGGCTGTAACCGGCGGCTCTCTCGAAGGGCGACCCGGTGGAAATCAGACGGCGTGACATTCAAGACCTCAGTCCAGGGACAGGGAGCGGATGCATCCCTCGCTATCGCACGGCAAGCGAGATGTCACGCCGGGAGCGGTTGCGCGGCCGGTCTCGCCGGCAGCGCGGTTCAGGCCGCGCGCGGCATCGGACGTGGAGCCCGGGTTTTGGCCGCCGCGGCGCCGGTTGGCGAGATCATCCCGCGCGCGCCGTCGAGCGCGCCGCGGCGCAGCTCCAGGCCGAGCAGGCGATCGCGCTCGAACGGGCCGGGCAGCGACAGCTCAGCGGTCCCGGCCGGCGCGAAGCCGAAGCGGGCGTAATAGGGCGCGTCGCCGAGCAGGATCACGGCGCCATGGCCTTGTTGCCTGGCAACAGTCAACGCGCGGTCCATCAGCGCGGCGCCGATGCCGAGCTTGCGGCAACGATCGTCGACCGCGAGCGGTCCCAGCATCAGCGCCGGGACGCCGCCAGCGCTGGCGTGCCACAACCGAACAGTTCCGACCAACCTGCCTTGGCGCACGACCGACAGGGCAAGGCCTTCGGCGGGCGCGCGTCCCTCGCGCAGCCGCTGGCAGGTGCGCATCTCGCGGTTGGCGCCAAAGCAGGCATCGAGCAGCGCCTCACGCGCAACGACGTCCGCCACTCGCTCCGCGCGGATCGCGAATGGAACAGCGTTCGGGGTGAAGCCAACGGGGGTGTCCGGCAGAGCAGTCATGGCACGTCAGTCCTCGCTTCCAAGCGGAGTGATCCGCCAGAGGCGTTGTCAGTAATTCGGATGTCGGGGGATGGGAGCCGGCGCACCGGCTCCCGGTTGATCAGACCTCAATGAGGCCAGGGTCAGATGTGGTAGGTCCGCAGCGGCGGAATGCCGTTGAAGGCCACCGACGAGTAGGTCGACGTATAGGCGCCGGTGCCTTCGATCAGCAGCTTGTCGCCGATCTCGAGCGTTACCGGGAGCGGATACGGCAGCTTCTCGTACAGGACGTCGGCGGAATCGCAGGTCGGGCCTGCGAGCACGCACGGCGCCATTTCCGCGCCATCATGCGGCGTGCGGATGGCGTAGCGGATGGACTCGTCCATCGTCTCGGCGAGCCCGCCGAACTTGCCGATGTCGAGATACACCCAGCGCACCTCGTCCTCGTCGCTCTTCCTGGAGATCAGAACGACTTCGGTCTCGATGATACCGGCATTTCCGACCATGCCGCGGCCCGGCTCGATGATGGTCTCCGGGATCTGGTTGCCGAAATGCTTGCGCAGCGCACGGAAGATCGACCGCCCGTATTGCACGACCGGAGGAACGTCCTTGAGGTACTTGGTCGGGAATCCGCCGCCCATGTTGACCATGGACAGGTTGATCCCGCGCTCGGCGCAGTCCCGGAACACCGTCGAGGCCATCGCCAGCGCGCGGTCCCACGCCTTCACCTTGCGCTGCTGCGAGCCGACATGGAACGAGATGCCGCACGGCTCGAGCCCAAGGCGTTTGGCCAACTCCAGCACATCGACCGCCATCTCCGGATCGCAGCCGAACTTGCGCGACAGCGGCCATTCGGCGCCTGCGCAATCGTAGAGGATGCGGCAGAACACCTTGGCGCCAGGAGCGGCACGGGCGATCTTCTCGACCTCGGCGGCGCAGTCGACCGCAAACAGGCGAATGCCGAGCGCGAAGGCCCGCGCGATGTCGCGCTCCTTCTTGATCGTATTGCCATAGGAGACGCGGTCCGGCGATGCTCCGGCGGCGAGCGCCATCTCGATCTCGGCAATGCTCGCGGTGTCGAAGCACGAGCCCATCGAGGCGAGCAGCGACAGCACCTCCGGCGCCGGGTTTGCCTTCACCGCGTAGAATACACGGCTGTCCGGCAGCGCCTTCGCGAAGGTCTGGTAGTTGTCGCGCACGACTTCGAGGTCGACCACGAGGCAGGGCTCGGTGTCCCGGCCCTCGCTGCGGCGGTTGCGCAGGAATTCCTGAATACGTTCGGTCATAGCACTCTCCCAAACGGCCCAGCGACGGACTCGTTCAAAATTGTTCTCGGATCTGAGAGCTTTGGCGTTGCCGCACGATGGAGACGCGACAAGGCCTCGAACTCAGACCGAACTGTGCTGCCGTGGATTGGTTGGGAATTTTCCCGCCCGCACACCTGGCAATGAAGGACAAGCCTTTTCAGTAGCCCGCGCCGGCGGTGGAAGGCCGGTAGAGACCAAAAAAGCCCGATCCGTCGTTGCTTTAAGTCGCGTCCCCCGTTGAGAACGGGGTGCGCCGGTTCGCCTCCGGCTGCCAGTCACGGTTGCAAGAGAACGAAGAGACCTTCAACGGCATTTCTTGAGAGAGATGCTGGCATCTCAGGTCAGACCGACCTGAGCGACCCTCGGTACTTCGTCCCTTGGCGGCTGTCCGGCCTCTTGTCCGGATACCTACCGACTGACACACGACCACAGGCACGTGCGAAATTGGGCAAAAATGCAAATAAGCGTTTTGAGTCTGCGGCGCAACATTTTTTTTGCGCTGAGGGGAATTTTCTCGCGCGCTTGCGCGCAAGGCGCCGCTGAAGGTGAACAGTTGTTAAGTTTGCTTAACGACGCGTAAGCATTTGAAGCCTGCGGCACACGGCTTTCTTGCTTCCAGCGCGGCTAGAACCGGCGCGTGAACGGCTCGACGCGCTGCGCGGCGCGAACGAAGGCGATCATGACCAGGACGCCGAGCGCAAACAGTACCGCCTGCAAGACGTGGGCGCCGGTATTGTCGAGGCCGAGCAGAATCGCGAGCGCCCAGCCGCCGGCGAAGGCCGCGCCGAACACCTCGGCGCTGATCAGGATTGCCGCGCTGAGCACGGTGATGACGCTGGGCCACAGAATCTCGCGGGCGGCGTGCGGTGAAGGCTCTGTGCTCATCGGTCAAGTCCTGTTCAAGGCGCGCAATCTCTCCGAAAAGGCCCCTTCTATCAAGCGCAAAAGGCCCAAAAAAGCCCGATCGCGTGATATAGATCGGGCAGTCCAATCGTGGCGAAAAACGGGAATTGCGATGTCAGAAACCCTGGAAACGGCGGCCGCCTTGCGGGGTCCGGCAAACCCGCTTCTGAAGGCGTGGCAGACGCCGCTGGAAACCCCGCCATTTTCGGAGATCGCGCCGGAGCATTTTCTCCCCGCCTTCGAGCAGGCCTTTGCCGATCATTCGGCCGAGATCGCCGCCATCACTCACGATCCCTCCGCGCCGGACTTTCCCAACACCATCACCGCGCTCGAGCGCTCGGGCAAGCTGCTCTCGCGGGTGTCGGCGGTGTTCTACGACCTGGTGTCGGCGCATTCCAACCCGGCGCTGCTCGAGATCGACAAGGAGGTGTCGTTGCGGATGGCGCGGCACTGGAACCCGATCAGGATGAACGCCGTATTGTTCGGCCGGATCGCGCTGCTGCACGACAACCGCGCGACGCTCGGACTGACCGGCGAGCAGATGCGGCTGCTGGAGCGCACCTACACCCGCTTCCATCGCGCCGGCGCCGGCCTCGATGAGGCGGCCAAGAAGCGGATGGCGGAGATCAATGAACGGCTGGCGCATCTCGGCACCGCGTTCAGCCACCATCTGCTCGGCGACGAGCAGCAATGGCTTTTGGAACTCGGCGAGGCCGACCGCGACGGCCTGCCGGACAGTTTTGTCGCGGCGGCGAAGGCGACCGCCGAGGAGCGCGGCATGGCCGGCAAGGCGGTCGTGACGCTGTCGCGCTCGTCGGTCGAGCCGTTCCTCAAGAGCTCCGCCCGGCGCGACCTGCGCGAGAAGGCCTACAAGGCCTTCACGGCGCGCGGCGACAACAACAACGCCAACGACAACAACGCCATCATTGTCGAGATCCTGAGCCTGCGCGAGGAGAGCGCGAGGCTGTTGGGCTTCCCGACCTTCGCCGCCTACCGGCTGGAGGATTCCATGGCCAAGACGCCGGAGGCGGTGCGCGGACTGCTGGAGCGGGTCTGGAAGCCGGCCCGCGCCCGGGCGCTCGCCGACCGCGATGGCCTGCAGGCGCTGGTCGCGGAGGAGGGCGGCAATTTCGCGCTGGCGCCGTGGGACTGGCGCTACTACGCCGAGAGGCTGCGGCAGCGCCGCGCCAATTTCGACGACGCCGCGATCAAGCCGTATTTGTCGCTCGATCACATGATCGAGGCCGCGTTCGACTGCGCGAGCCGGCTGTTCGGCCTCAGCTTTTCAGAGCGCCGGGATATCCCGGTCTGGCATCCGGACGTCCGGGTCTGGGAAGTCAGGGACCGCGAGGGCCGGCACAAGGCGCTGTTCTATGGCGACTACTTCGCCCGGCCCTCGAAGCGCTCGGGCGCCTGGATGACCTCGCTGCGGGACCAGCAGAAGCTCGACGGCGGCGTCGCGCCGCTGATCGTCAATGTCTGCAATTTCGCCAGGGGTGCCGACGGCGAGCCGTCCTTGCTGTCGCCCGACGATGCCCGGACCCTGTTCCACGAATTCGGCCACGGGCTGCACGGGATGCTGTCGGACGTCACCTATCCCTCGCTGTCCGGCACCAGCGTGTTCACCGATTTCGTCGAATTGCCCTCGCAACTGTACGAGCACTGGCAGGAGCAGCCGCAAGTGCTGCAGCAGTTCGCCCGGCACTACCAGACCGGCGAGCCGCTGCCGGACGATCTCTTGCAGCGCTTCATGGCCGCCCGCAAATTCAACCAGGGCTTCGCCACGGTGGAATTCGTCGCCTCGGCTCTGATCGACCTCGAATTCCACACCCAGCCGGCCTCGGCGAGCCGCGACGTGCGGGCGTTCGAGCGGAACGAGCTGGAAAAAATCGGAATGCCGGCGGAAATCTCGCTGCGGCACCGGCCGCAGCAGTTCGGCCATATCTTCTCCGGCGATCACTATGCGTCCGGCTATTACAGCTACATGTGGTCGGAGGTAATGGACGCCGACGCGTTCGGCGCCTTTGAGGAGGCCGGCAACATCTTCGATGCGGCGGTCGCCAAACGCCTGCACGACGACATCTATTCGTCGGGCGGCTCGCGCGATCCGGAAGACGCCTATGTCGCCTTCCGCGGCCGCGAGCCCGAGCCTGACGCGCTGCTCCGCCGCCGCGGCCTGCTGGAGGCATCGGAGGCAGCCTGAACACAAGGCGACGCCTGGAGCAATTTCACCCCACGGCTTCATCCTTCGAGACGCATCGCTTCGCGCTGCTCCTCAGGATGAGGTCTCAGACCCACATGGTGAGGAGCGCGCCTTCGCGCGTCTCGAACCATGAGGCCTCGGGGAAGCAACAATGATTCGAGTGAACTGGAAACTGTCCTAGATCGGCAGGTAGTCGCGGATCGCCGGCAGGAAGAAGATGGCGATGTTGATCGCAAGCCCGACGCTCCACAGGATCGAGCGCAGCGTCGGCCGGTTGCCGAGATAGGTGAAGACATAGGCAATCCGCACGATCAGAAACAGCACCGCCAATTCATTGATCAGCCGCTGCGGGCCGCCACGAAATTCCGCCAGCAGCACCGCGACGGCGAAAAACGGAAACGCCTCGATGCCGTTCTGGTGGGCCCCCAGCGCGCGGGACCGGATCGGGTCCTGATAAAACGCAGGGTCGCGCGGCCTCGCATTGTCAAAGCCGCGGAACCCGATCCACTTGATCGGCACGATCGTCAGCAGATAGAGCATCAGCGTTCCGAAAATGCACCATTCGGCAACCGTCATGGCCTTCCCCCGACAAAAAGCAACGCATGACTCTATAGCGTTTTCGAGCGAAGTGGATACCGGTTCGCGTGAAGAAAACGCGTCAAAACAAGAAGCTAAAGCCCGGTTCTGATTCAATCAGAACCGAACAGGCTTTAGCGAAACCGCCATCATCTTGACAAGGATGGTGCAACGCGCGAAGCCACCCACGTCATGACAGCGGTCCTTCCGATCGAAAGTGCTGAGCCCGTGGCCGATCCCGCGGCGGTCCGCGTCGGCGTGCTGCTGGTCAATCTCGGCACGCCCGACAGCGCGGATGCACGGGGCGTGCGCGTCTATCTCAGGGAATTCCTGTCCGATCCGAGGGTCATCGAAAACCAGGGACTGGGGTGGAAGCTCGTGCTGAACGGCATCATCCTGCGCATCCGTCCGGCGCGCAAGGCGCGCGACTACCTCAAGATCTGGAACACCGAGAGGAACGAGTCTCCGCTCAAGACCATCACGCGCGCGCAGTCCGACAAGCTTGCCGCGGCGATAGCGGGGCATGGCGATGTCGTGGTCGACTGGGCGATGCGCTACGGCAATCCGTCAATCCGCTCCGGCATCGACGCGCTGGCGGCACGGGGCTGCGGCCGCCTGCTGGTGGTGCCGCTGTATCCGCAGTATTCGGCTGCGACTTCCGCCACCGTGTGCGATGAGGTGCTTCGCGTGTTGAGCGGCATGCGCGCCCAGCCGACGCTGCGGGTGACGCCGCCTTACTACGACGATCCAGATTACATCGAGGCCCTGGCGATCTCGATCGACACCCATCTGGCGACGCTGCCGTTTCAGCCGGAGCTGATCGTGGCCTCGTTCCACGGCATGCCGCAGGCATACATCGACAAGGGCGATCCCTATCAGGCGCACTGCGTTGCAACGACCGAGGCGCTGCGCAAGCGCATGGGACTGGATGCGTCGAAGCTGGTACTGACGTTCCAGTCGCGCTTCGGCTTCGGCCAGTGGCTGCAGCCCTACACCGACAAGACCATCGCGCAACTGGCGAAGGACGGCGTGCGGCGCATCGCCGTCGTGACCCCCGGCTTCTCCGCCGACTGCCTGGAGACGCTGGAAGAAATCGCGCAGGAAAATGCCGAGATCTTCACGCATAATGGCGGCGAGCAGTTCGCCGCGATCCCCTGCCTCAACGACAGCGCCGCCGGCATGGATGTGATCCGCAAGCTCGTGCTGCGCGAGCTGCAGGGCTGGATCTGACGAGGGCTGGATCTGACGGCCAACGCGGCTCAGGACGACGCTTGAGGGCCAAGGGACGTTAAACATATTCGCCGGCGGCTGGATTTGAAGATCTGGCGGCGCGCCTACTGCATCCTAGCTATGATTGGAAGAAGCCGGCTGAACCGGCGTCGTGATTGCGCCGACAAAACGAGGCTGCGCGCGGGTCCGGCAGGCCCGCTTTGGAGGATTTATGAACGGCTTCGATATTTTCGCGATTGCATTGGTGCTGCTGGTCGTTGTGACGCTGTTTGCCGGCATCAAGACCGTCCCGCAAGGGTATGACTGGACCGTCGAGCGGTTTGGCAAATACACCCGCACGCTGGCGCCGGGGCTCAATATCATCGTTCCCTATTTCGACCGCGTCGGCCGCAAGATGAACGTGATGGAGCAGGTGATCAATATTCCCGAACAGGAAGTGATCACCAAGGACAACGCCACGGTGACGGTGGACGGTGTCGCGTTCTTCCAGGTATTCGATGCAGCCAAGGCAAGCTACGAGGTCGCCAATCTCAACCAGGCGATCATCGTCCTCACCATGACCAACATCCGTTCGGTGATGGGCTCGATGGACCTCGACCAGGTGCTGTCGCATCGCGACGAAATCAACGAGCGGCTGCTGCGGGTAGTCGATGCCGCGGTGTCGCCCTGGGGGCTCAAGGTCAACCGCATCGAGATCAAGGATATCGTGCCACCCGCCGACCTCGTTGAGGCGATGGGACGCCAGATGAAGGCCGAGCGGGTCAAGCGCGCCGACATCCTGCAGGCCGAAGGTCAGCGGCAATCGGAAATCCTGCGCGCCGAGGGCGCCAAGCAGGGTCAGATTCTGCAGGCCGAGGGCCGCCGCGAAGCCGCCTTCCGCGACGCCGAAGCGCGCGAGCGCTCCGCCGAAGCGGAGGCCAAGGCGACCCAGATGGTCAGCGAGGCCATCGCCAAGGGCGATATCGCCGCGCTGAACTATTTCATCGCCGACAAGTATATCAAGGCGTTCGGGCAGTTCGCGGATTCGCCGAACCAGAAGATCATCATGCTGCCGGTCGAGGCGATGAGCATGCTCGGATCCCTTGCCGGCATCGGCGAGATCGCCAAGGCCACCTTCGGCGAAAGCGCGGCCTCGGCGCAGGCTGCGGCGCGCCGCGCGTCGGTGCCGAGCACCACGCCGAACCCGCCGGCGGCGCCGCCACGGTGAAAGACAGGAGGGGCACGCGATGAGCGAGATGTTTTCCACGCTCGGCACCTGGAACTGGCTGATCTTCGGCGTCATCCTGATGGCGCTGGAACTGGTCGCGCCCGGGGTGTTTCTGTTCTGGCTCGGGCTTGCGGCGTTGCTGGTAGGGCTGCTGTCATTCGCGATTCATCTGTCCTGGCAGGCTCAGATTCTGATGTTTGCGGTGTTCGCGGCTGCGGCGGTGCCGCTATGGCGTCGCGTCGCGCGCGGCAGCCATGCGGCCAGCAAAAGCAACCCGTTCCTCAACAAGCGGGCGGATGCGCTGGTCGGCCGGGTCTTCACCCTGGAAAAGCCGATCATTGATGGGGCGGGCACGGTGCGGATCGACGACACCATCTGGCGGGTGGCCGGGCCCGACACGCCGGCCGGCAGCCGGGTTCGGATCGTGCAGGCCGATGGCGCCAGCCTGACGGTGGCGGCGGCCTGACTTCAGCTTGCAACCGTCATTGCGAGAAGCGAGGCGACGAAGCGATCCATGCTTCCGCTTGCGGCCTCATGGATTGCTTCGCGGAGCCTGTCATCGGGCGCGCGTTCGCGCGACCCGTTGGATCGCAATGACGGTGGAGTGGCCGTGTCATGCCACGCCGGCGCGCAGCACGTCGTGGACATGGACGATGCCGATCGGCTTGCGGCCCTCGGCGACGATCAGGACCGTTACCGCGGGTTTGGATGAATTGATGGTGTCGAGCACCTCGGTGGCGAGCATGCCCGGCGCAATGGTTCGGGGATTTTTCGTCATGACGTCATCGACCATGGCCGTCATCAGGTCGGGCCGCATGTGACGGCGCAGATCGCCGTCGGTGATGATGCCGGCGATATCGCCGTTACGGTCGACGATGCAGACGCAGCCGAAACCCTTCGACGACATCTCGACCAGCGCGTCCGACATCCTGGCGCCGAGCGGCTTGGTCGGGATTGCCTCGCCGGTGTGCATGATGTCGCGAACGAATTTCAGCATGGCGCCGAGCTTGCCGCCGGGGTGGAAGTGGGCGAATTCCACCGAGGTAAAGCCGCGGCCCTCCAGGAGCGCGATCGCCAGCGCGTCGCCCAGCGCCAGCAGCATCAGCGAGGAGGTGGTGGGGGCGAGATTGTGCGGACAGGCCTCGCGCGCCTTGGGCAGCGTCAGCGCGACGACGGCAGCCTTGCTCAGGGTGGATTCGGATTCCGCCGTCATGGCGATCAGCGCGATCCGGAACCGCTTGGCATAGGTGATGAGGTTCTTCATCTCCGCCTGCTCGCCGGACCAGGACAGCGCGATGATCACGTCGTCGACGGTGATCATGCCGAGATCGCCGTGGCTCGCTTCGGCGGCGTGGACGAAGAAGGCGGGGGTTCCGGTCGAGGCGAGGGTGGCGGCGATCTTGCGCGCCACATGCCCCGACTTGCCGAGCCCGGTGACGATCACGCGACCCTTCGCCTCGCGGATCAGGTCGACCGCGGCGGCAAACGCCGCTCCAAGCGGCCCCTGCAGCGCGGCGGCGATCGCGCCGATGCCGCTGCCTTCGGCGTCAAGCGTGCGCAGCGCCGATTGAACGGCCGCGTTCGCGTGGTCGGGACCGGATGATTTTGCCATCAGCGGTTTCGATTCGGCCATGTCTGGATCCAGGGAAGCGGGGCGGTGAGCCCGAGCCTCTTCCTAGCATGACCCAATCGGCGATGCGACGCGGCCGGCGCCGTTCTCAACGGCTCCTTAACCATAATTGTCTTAACTCCGTTAACGACGTTTTCCATGGGGCGTACTCCGGCGTGGTTGGAACTCGATCGGCAAGCGTATGAATCCGTTGGAGTATTCCCATCTTGATGTCGGGTCCAGCCAGGGGCCGCCGCAGCCGCGCGTTGATGCTCCGCGCGCTGTTGCCATGCCTTGGACTGGTCGCGTGGGACACGACGCGAGCAGTGGCCCAGACGGCGGTCCCCGACCTGTTCCGGCCGGGACCCGATGGCCTCGCCTTGCCGCAGGACTTGCCGTTGCGCAAAACCATCGCCGCGATCGGTGACGATTCAAGCGATCCGTCGGGCAGCGGCAGGCGCAGCGGCCGGACCACCCCCGCGCCGTCGCGGATCGGGCAGATCCCGACCTATGGTCTTCCCGCCGCCAACGGCGCCTCAGAAACCGGCTTCGACTCACTCAATCGCACCCGCAAGAAGCCGAAGCCCCATCCGGGCGAGGCACGGCCGAAGCCGCCGCCCGGACCCGGCAGTCTCGCCCCGTCGCCGCCGCCGGTCGACGCGGCCGGATCGTTGCGGTTGTCGATCCCGCCCTCCGAGCTTGCCAACAAGACACCGCTGCCGCCGGCGGTGGCCGGCACGGTCGAAGGCCAGCCGTCGCGCAAACGGCTCAAGGTCGATGACGATCCGTTCGGCGCGGTCGGTGACTACGCCGGCAGCTTTCTGATCAAGTCGGCGGTCGAACTCAGCGGCGGCTACGACACCAATCCGGGCCGCCTCAATGTGCCGAAGGGCCTGCCGGTCTGGGTGGTGGCGCCGGAATTCCTCGCGGTGTCCGACTGGGATCGCCACGCTTTGGTCGCCGATCTCAGGGGCTCGTTCACCGGCTACGGCAACAGCCTGCCGCCGATCATCGACGGTGCGGTCTCGCCGGCGCCGACCAATATCGATCGGCCCGATTTCACCGGTCACATCGACGGCCGTCTCGATGTCAGCCGGGACACCCATCTCACCTCGGAACTGCGGCTGCTGGTGTCCACCGACAATCCCGGCAGCCCGAACATCCAGGCCGGCCTCGCCAGATACCCGATCTATACGACGCTCGGCGGTACCCTCGGCGTCGACCAGAATTTCAACCGGCTGGATTTCTATGCCGGCGCCAACTTCGACCGTACCGTCTACCAGGACTCGACGCTCACCGATGGCACCACCTCCAGCAACGAGGACCGCAACTTCAACCAGTATGGCGGCGTCGGCCGCGTCAGCTACGAGCTGACGCCGGGGCTGAAGCCTTTCGCCGAAATTGAGGGCGACAGCCGGGTGCACGATTTGCCACTCGATAACAACGGCTATGCACGCGATTCCAGCGGCGGCTATGCCAGCGTTGGCTCGTCGTTCGAATTTACGCGGCTGTTGACCGGTGAAATTTCGATCGGCTACGCCGCGCGCAACTATGTCGATCCGCGGCTCGAACCGTTGCAGGGACTGCTCACCGCGGCCTCGCTGACCTGGACCCCGACGCCGCTGACCACGGCCAAGTTCTACTCCACCACCTCGATCAATGAGACCACGCTGCCCGCCACCTCGGGCGTGCTGACCCACCTCTATACCGTCGAAGTCGATCACGATTTCCGCCGCTGGCTCACTGCGATCGGCAAGTTCACCTATGGGACCTACGACTATCAGGGCGACGACCGGCTCGACCGGACCTACAGCATCGAGGGGGACGTGATCTACAAGCTGACCCGCAATCTCTGGATCAAGGGCACGCTGCGCCGCGACATCCTCGACTCCAACATCCCCGGCGCAAGTTCGGCGGCGACGGTGGCGATGGCCGGGGTGCGGGTGCAGAACTGACGGCGGCGCGGCTCACCGCGGCAGGTTGGTCGTCCCCATCAGGAACTGGTCGATCGCGCGCGCGCACAGCCGGCCCTCGCGGATCGCCCAGACCACCAGCGACTGGCCGCGGCGCATGTCGCCGGCGGCGAACACGTTCGGCCGCGAGGTCTTGTAGTCCGCGGTATTGGCGCGCACGTTGCCGCGCGGGTCGAGATCGACACCGAGCGTCTTCAGCAGGCCTTCGTGCACCGGGTGCACAAAACCCATCGCCAGCAGCACCAGCTGGGCGTCGAGCTCGAACTCGGTGCCGGCGACCGGCTTGAACTTGTCGTCGACCTCGACGCAATGCAGCTTGGCGACCCGGCCGTCGCGGCCGGAGAATTTCTGGGTCAGCACCGCGAATTCGCGCCGCGCGCCTTCGGCCTGGCTCGAGGAGGTCCGCATCTTCAGCGGCCAGTTCGGCCAGGTCAGGCCCTTGTTCTCGTGCTCCGGCGGCGCCAGCATGATCTCGAGCTGCGTCACCGACAGCGCACCTTGCCGGAACGAGGTACCGATGCAGTCCGAACCGGTATCGCCGCCGCCGATTACCACCACATGCTTGCCGCCGGCCAGGATGTCGGCCGCACGGCCAAGCGGTTCGCCGGAGACGCGGCGGTTCTGCTGCGGCAGGAAATCCATCGCGTAGTGGATGCCGGCGAGGTCGCGCCCGGGGATCGGCAGGTCGCGCGGGGCTTCCGCCCCGCCGGTCAGAGCCAGCGCGTCATACTGCCTGGCCAGTTCGTGCGGATCGATGGCGCCGGCCCCTTGTGCGGTGCCGCCGACATGGCTGCCGTAGTGAAACGTCACGCCCTCGGCTTCCATCTGCACGACGCGGCGGTCGATGACGTGCTTCTCCATCTTGAAATCGGGAATGCCGTAGCGCAGCAGCCCGCCGGCCTTGGCGTATCGCTCGTAGACATGCACGTCATGGCCGGCGCGCGCCAGTTGCTGCGCGCAGGCAAGCCCGGCCGGTCCCGAACCGATCACCGCGACCTTCCTGCCGGTCCTGGTCCCGGGTATCTCCGGCTTGACCCAGCCATTGTCCCAGGCGCGATCGACGATCGCGCATTCGATGGTCTTGATGGTGACGGGATTGTCGTCGATGTTGAGCGTGCACGAGGCCTCGCACGGCGCCGGGCAGATGCGGCCGGTGAATTCCGGAAAGTTGTTGGTCGAGTGCAGGTTGCGCGAGGCCTCTTCCCAGTTGCCCTGGTAGACCAGATCGTTGAAATCCGGGATCTGGTTGTTGACCGGGCAACCCGGCGTGCCCGGTGCCACCGAACCGGTGCCGTGGCAGTAGGGAATGCCGCAATTCATGCAGCGCGCGGCCTGATCGCGGGTGTCCTTCTCGCTCAGGGGAACGACGAATTCACGATAGCTCTTGATGCGCTCGGCCACCGGCTCATATTTGCGGTCGTGCCGTTCGATCTCCAGAAAACCCGTAATCTTGCCCATTAAACCTGACGCCCCTGAACCTTCACTTCGTCATTCTCCGTTATGCCGGGATGCGCCACAGGCGCGGGCCGAAATGGCGCAATCCCATCTTCCTCATCCTGAGGAGCGGCGTCTTCGCCGCGTCTCGAAGGATCAGGCTTCATCGTGCCCTCATGGTTCGAGACGGCGCAAGCGCCTCCTCACCATGAGGATCATCACGCCCCGATTGCGATCTTCGGCTCGGCGTCGGCGTTTGCCTTCAATTCCTTCAGCGCGCGGCGGTACTCCACCGGCACCACCTTGCGGAATTTCGGCAGCCAGGTCTTCCAGTTGGCGAGGATGTCGGCGGCCCGCACCGAGCCCGCCAGCCTGGCGTGGCGCGTGATCAGGATGTGCAGCCGCTCGACGTCGGAATCGAGCAGGTTCTGGAATACGTCGACCCGGCCATGCGCTTCGAGGTCGCCGGCGTGGTGATAGGTGTTCTCGTTGATCATCTCTTCGGAGACCACCGGTTCGAGCTCGACCATCGCCATGTTGCAGAGCTTCTCGAAATCGCCGGTCTCGTCCAGCACATAGGCGATGCCGCCCGACATGCCGGCCGCGAAGTTGCGCCCGGTCTTGCCGAGCACCACGACGATGCCGCCGGTCATGTATTCGCAGCAATGATCGCCGGCGCCCTCGACCACCGCGACCGCGCCAGAATTGCGCACCGCAAAGCGTTCGCCGGCGATGCCGCGGAAATAGCACTCGCCCTCGATCGCGCCGTACATCACGGTGTTGCCGACCACGATCGATTCCTCGGGCACGATGCCGGAATTGCGCGGCGGCTTGACGATGATGCGGCCGCCGGACAAGCCCTTGCCGACATAGTCGTTGCCTTCGCCTTCCAGATCGAAGGTGACGCCGCGCGCAAGCCAGGCGCCGAACGCCTGTCCCGCGGTGCCCTTGAAGTTGACCTGGATGGTATCGTGCGGCAGGCCGGCATGACCGTAGATCCTGGCCACCGCGCCGGACAACATCGCGCCGGCGCTGCGGTCGGTGTTGTTGATCTCCTCGTCGATCTTCACTGGCGCGCCGCGGTCGAGCGCCGCCTTGGCCTTTTCGATCAGCCGGCGGTCCAGCACGGCTTCGAGATGATGGTTCTGGCTTTCGGCATGATAGATCTTCTGGCCGGGCAGTTCCTTCTGGCGGACGAACAGTTTCGAGAAGTCGAGCCCCTTGGCCTTCCAGTGCGCTACCAGCGTCGACTGGTCGAGCATCTGGGTCTGGCCGATCATCTCGTTGAAGGTCCGGTAGCCGAGTCCGGCCATGATCTCGCGGACTTCCTCGGCGACGAAGAAGAAATAGTTGATGACATGCTCGGGCTGGCCGGTGAAACGCTTGCGCAGCAGCGGATCCTGGGTCGCGACCCCGACCGGGCAAGTGTTGAGATGGCACTTGCGCATCATGATGCAGCCGGCCGCGATCAGGGGCGCGGTGGCGAAACCGAATTCGTCGGCCCCGAGCAGCGCGCCAATCACCACGTCGCGCCCGGTGCGGAACCCGCCATCGACCTGGACCACGATGCGGCTGCGCAGCCGTTCGCGCACCAGGGTCTGGTGGGTTTCGGCAAGGCCGATTTCCCAGGGGCTGCCGGCATGCTTGATCGAAGTCAGCGGCGAAGCGCCGGTGCCGCCCTCGTATCCGGCGATGGTGACATGATCGGCGCGGGCCTTGGCCACGCCGGCGGCGACCGTGCCGACGCCGATTTCGGAGACGAGCTTGACCGAAACCTGGCCGTCCTGATTGACGTTCTTGAGATCGTAGATCAGCTGCGCCAGATCCTCGATCGAATAGATGTCGTGATGCGGCGGCGGCGAGATCAGGCCGACGCCGGGTGTCGAATGCCGCACCCGTGCAATGGTGGCGTCGACCTTGTGGCCGGGTAGCTGTCCGCCTTCGCCGGGCTTCGCGCCCTGCGCCATCTTGATCTGCATCATGTCGGAATTGACAAGATATTCCGTGGTGACGCCGAAGCGGCCGGAGGCGACCTGCTTGATCGCCGAGCGCATCGAATCGCCGTTCGCCATCGGCTTGAAGCGATCGCTTTCCTCGCCGCCTTCGCCGGTGTTGGACTTGCCGCCGATCCGGTTCATGGCGATCGCAAGCGTGGTGTGCGCCTCGCGCGAAATCGAGCCGAACGACATCGCTCCGGTGGCGAAGCGTCTTACGATGTCCTTGGCGGGCTCGACTTCGTCGAGCGGCACGGGCTTGCGCTTCTCGTCCTCGGCGGTCTTGATCTTGAACAGGCCGCGCAAGGTCAACAGCCGCTCGGACTGCTCGTTGAGGATCTTGGCGAAGGCCCGGTAGCGCTCCAGCGAATTGCCGCGCACGGCGTGCTGCAGCGTGGATACCGATTCCGCGGTCCATGCGTGGTCCTCGCCGCGGGTGCGGTAGGCATATTCGCCGCCGACGTCGAGCGCGCTCTTGTAGACCGGTGCATCGCCGAACGCGTCGGCATGGCGGCGCGCGGTTTCCTCGGCGATTTCGGCAAGCCCGACGCCTTCGATCCGGGTGTGGGTGCCGACGAAATATTTCGAGACGAAATCCGCCTTCAGTCCGACCGCGTCGAAGATCTGCGCGCCGCAATAGGACTGATAGGTCGAGATG
>Ga0208849_1000657_pt1 | contig 29920 bp, 33 predicted proteins | sample NGESurdeep072012_10_FD_184470 | JGI IMG/M metagenome (GOLD analysis project Ga0208849, IMG submission 184470) | Arctic peat soil microbial communities from Barrow, Alaska - NGEE Surface sample 53-3 deep-072012 (SPAdes) | ecosystem: Environmental > Terrestrial > Soil > Wetlands > Peat ... | reverse complement strand
CGGGTCGTGCCGCGCGAGTTCGCCGCGTCGCTTCCGGTCACGGCGCTGGCCGAGGCGTGGACCGACTTCGTCGAGGAGGTCGCGGCGCACAACCGGCGCGTCTGGCACGCGGAGGCCGCACGCCGCGAGTCCCGGTTCGCCGCGGAGCAGGCCCGGCACGACGCCGAGGAGCTCCAGCGGGGAACGAGCGACCTGCTGGGCTGATGCGGCGGCCCTACGCCTTGTGCACTTTCACCGCGGTGCCGTAGGCGCAGATCTCCGTCCACTGCCCGCCCATCTCCGAGGTGTCGAAGCGCATGGCGATGATCGCGTTGCCGCCCTTCCCCTCCGCCTCTTCGACCATCCGCGCCATCACCTGCTCGCGGCTGTCCATCAGCGCCTTCGTCATCCCCTTCAGCTCGCCGCCGAGGATCGACTTCAGGCCCGCGCCGATCTGCGAGCCGATGTTGCGCGAGCGAACCGTCAGGCCCATCACCTCGCCGTACACCTCGTCCACCGTGTACCCGGGGATGTCGTTCATCGTCGTGACGATCATGTGCCGTTGCTCCTTTCGTCGACCAGGTCGAGAACATCGCTCACCGTCTCGACGCGCGGCTGCCAGCCACGCGCCTCCTCCCACCGCGGCTCGTCGCGCTCCGGCGGCAGCACGAGCACCGCGGTCATGCCGACGGCGGCCGCCCCCGCGAGCTCGTCGTTGGCGCCGTCGCCGACGAACATCGCCTGCGCCGGCTCGACGCCGAGCCGCTCGCATGCGAGGTGGTAGATGCGGGGATCCGGCTTGGACAGCCCGACCTCGCACGAGAACACCGCGTCGTCGAAGAGGCGGTGAAACGCCGTCGTCTCCCACAGCTCGACGACCTCGTCGGTGCAGACGCTGATCAGGCCGAGGCGCAGCCCGCGCCGTTTCAGCTCGTGCAGCGTGTCGACGGCGCCGTCGACCGGGACGAGCGCACGCCGCGTGAAGTCACGGCGCACGTCGATCAGGCGCTCGAGGCCCTCGCCGCCGAGGCCGAGCTCCTCGAGGGCCGTGCGGAGCGGCCCCGTGTTCCGCCGCTGCGCCGTCTCACGCCAGAGCCGGTCGAACCCGTCGGCGTCGAGCCCGAGCTGCTGACGCGTCTCCTCGGTCACCGGTCCCCACTCGGCCAGCGGCCACATGGCGACGGTGTCCCACAGGTCGAAGATCACGGCGCGCACGCGCGCAGAACCTCCCAGGCACGGCGGACGTCCGCTTCCGTCGTGGATGCGTTGCCGATCGCGAGCCGCAGGACGTAGCGGCCGTCGAGCTTCGTGTGCGAGAAGAACATCTCGCCGCCGCGATTCACCCTCCCGAGCAGTTCCTCGTTGTCCGCGTCGGAGCCGTTGCGGCGAAAGACAACGAGCGAGAAGCGCTGCGGCGCGCACAGCTCCCAGTCCGGGTCGGCCTCGACCCACTCGGCGAAGAGGCTTGCAAGCCGCATGTGCTCGCGCAGGATCCGCTGCAGCCCTTCGCGGCCGTAGCAGCGAAGCACCGCCCAGAGCTTCAACGAGCGGAAGCGGCGCCCGAGGGCCGGCCCGTAGTCGGAAAGCGCGAACGTGTCGTCCAGGGTGCGCAGGTACTCGGGCGTGAGCGAGAACGCCTGACGGAAGTCGTCCGGCCGCGACGTCCAGAGCAGCGAGCAGTCGATCGGCACCATCAGCCACTTGTGCGGATTGACGACGAGCGAGTCGGCGAGCTCGACACCGTCCTGCGACCAGCGCTCCTCCTCGCAGATCCACGACGAGCCCGCGTACGCCGCGTCGACGTGCAGCCAGGCGCCTGCGGCGTGGGCGTGCTCGGCCAGCCGGCGCACCGGATCGACGGACGCGAACGAGGTCGTGCCCACGGTCGCGACGACCACCGCGGCGTCGCCGAGCTCGAGCCCGTCGGCGCGCATCGCCAGATCGTCGTCCGCCGGGACCTTGCGCAACTCCATCCCGAGCATGCGCGCCGCCTTGTCGACCGACGAGTGCGCGTGCTCCGAGCAGACGACGACGTTGCGCCCGGTGATGTGCTTCGCGGCGATGAGGGCCGACAGCGTCGAGGTCGACGCGGTGTCCTCGATGTGGCCGTGCCAGCCGTCCGGCAGCCCGAGCAGCTGCCGCACCCAGTCGACCGTTCGCAGCTCGAGCTCGGTCGACGCCGGCGAGGTGCGCCAGAGGATCGCGTTCTGGTTGAGCGTCGCCGCGAGCAGCTCGGCGAGGATGGCCGGCTCGGACGCCGTGATCGCGAAGTAGGCGAAGAAGCGCGGGTGCTGCCAGTTCGTCAGCGCCGGAACGATCAGCTCGTCGAGGTCGGCGAGGATGTTCGCGAACGGCTCGCCCTGCTCCGGCGGCGCGAGCGGCAGCTTCGCCGAGAGCTCGCCCGGCTGCACCTGCGCCAGCACCGGCAGGTCGCCGACGCGCTCGAGGTAGCGCGCCGCCCACTCGATCGCCGCGTGCCCGTCTTCCCGAAAGTCGCTCACGGCCGCCTCCGCCGCAGCTTCTCGATCTGCTTCCACGTTCTCGTATTGAGCACGTCGTCCTTCGCGAGCCAGCCGCGCCGCGCCTGGCCGATCGCGAGCTCGACGTAGTTCTGCGCACGGATCTGGTGCGCATCGGACGAGATCACGAGCTTCAGCCCCGCCTCCTTCGCCGCACGCGCGTGCACGTCGCGCAGGTCGAGCCGGTCGGGCTGCCCGTTCATCTCGAGGAACACTCCAGACTCCAACGCCTTCGCGACGATGCGCTCGACGTCGACGTCGCGCGGGGCGCGCTTGCCGATCCGCCGGCCGGTGAGATGGCCGATGCAGTCGACGTAGGGGTTGTCCATCGCCTCGAGCACGCGCTCGGTCGGGCGGTTCTCCGGTGCCTGGTGCACGGAGGCGACAACCCAGTCGAGCAGCGCGAGCTCTTCCTCGGGCACGTCGACCTCGCCGCTCGAGCGGATGTTCGCCTCGACGCCGGAGAGGATGCGCAGCTTCGGAAACTGCTCGCGTACCCGCTCGATCTCCTCGAGCTGCGCGGCAAGCCGGCCCTCGCGCAGGTAATGCGAGTGGTCGGTGATCGCGTAGTACTCGTAGCCGCGCGCCGCAGCGGCCGCGACCATCTCCTCGAGCGTGTTCTTCCCGTCCGCGGACCAGCGCGTGTGCGTGTGCAGGTCGCCGCGAAGCTGCGCCAGCTCGACGAGCGCAGGCAGTTCGCCGCGCCGCGCCGCCTCCAGCTCGCCCCCGTTCTCGCGCAACTCGGGCGCGATCGGGTGGTAGCCGAGAAACGCGTAGAGCGCGTCTTCGTCTTCGCTGTGCCGCACCTCGCCCGTCTCCACCGTCGTCACGCCGTACTCGGAGATGGAGAGGCCGCGGCGCACGGCGTCCTCGCGCATCGCGACGTTGTGCTCCTTCGAGCCGGTGAAGTGCTGGAGCAGGTTGCCGTAGGACTCCGGCGGCACGACGCGCAGGTCGAAGCGCAGGCCCTCGTTGGAGACGACGGTCGCCTTCGTGTCGCCGTGCGCGGCGACGTCGACCACCCATGACAGCTGCGTGAAGAACGCGGTCAGCTCGCCCGGATCGGTCGCGGTCGCGATCACGTCGAGGTCGCGGAAGGTCTCCTTGCGCCGCCGCACCGAGCCGGCCTCGGAGACGCGCACCGCCGCCGGATGCTCGCGCAGCGCGGCCACCACCGCCTGCACGGCCGGGAGGCCGTCGCCGAGCAGGCGCCGGCCCTCGTCCGGATTGTCCGCCTGGAACGCGAGCGCCTTGAGGATCTTCTCCTCGGACTTCGCGCCGAGCCCCGCGAGCGAGCGCAGACGCTCGGCCTCCGCAGCCTGCTTCAGCTCGTCGATCGTCGTGATCCCGAGCTCGCGCCAGATCCGGGCTGCGGTCTTCGGGCCGAGGCCGGGCAGGCGCATGAACTGGACGACGCCGGCCGGGACGATCGCCTTCCGCTTCGCGAGGGCCTCGATCTCGCCCTGCTCGACGATCTGGACGATCTTCTCCTCGATCGTCTTCCCGATCCCCTGGAGCTCCTTCGCGCGACCGTCGAGGGCGAGCTGGGCGATCGAGCCGGATGTCTCGCGCATCCGGGTCGCCGCGCGGCGATAGGCGAGGACGCGAAAGGATTCGGCCCCCTCCAGCTCCAGCAGGTCGGCGAGCAGGTCGAACTGCTCCGCGACCTCCGCATTGCGAGGCAGGACGGCCACTCCGTCGATCATACGGGCGCCCCCGGTAGCCTGAGACCTCGTGCCGGACGTGATCGTGTGCCTGCCGACGTACAACGAGTGCGAGAACATCGAGAAGATGATCCGCGCGCTCGCACCGCACGGCTATCGCATCCTCGTCGTCGACGACAGCTCGCCCGACGGAACGGGCGAGATCGCCGACCGGCTCGCGGAAGAGCTCGGCCTCGTCTCCGTCCTCCACCGGCCGGAGAAACAAGGCCTCGGGCCGGCCTGTATCGCCGGGTTCGAGCGGGCACTCGCGGACGGCGGCGAGATCATCGTGGAGATGGACTCCGACTTCTCGCACAACCCCGCCGACGTTCCGCGTCTCGTCGCGGCGATCGAGAACGGCGCCGACCTCGCGCTCGGGTCACGCTACGTCGCGGGCGGCGGCACGGCGAACTGGGGCCTGGGGCGCCGCGTCCTGTCGCGGGGCGCGTCGATGTACGCGCGCACGATTCTCGGCGTCAAGCTCCGCGACGTCACCGCCGGCTTCACGTGCTACCGGCGCGGCGTGCTCGAGCAGCTGCCCCTCGACTCGATCGACTCCCAGGGCTACGTGTTCCAGATCGAGATGAAGTACCGCACGCTCCGGCAAGGGTTCACGGTCGCGGAGGTGCCGATCGTCTTCGCCGACCGGACCGAGGGGTATTCGAAGATGACCCGTTCGATCATCCTCGAGGCGTTCACGAAGGTGCCGTTGCTGCGGGTCGCCGCGATCACCGGGAAGTTCTGACGGGCATGCGCGAGCTCGACGAGAAGACGTTCGACGATGCGATCGCAGCTGGCCCCGTGCTCGTCGACTTCTGGGCGCCGTGGTGCCGGCCGTGCCGTGCGCTCGAGCCGATCCTCGCTGCGATCGAGAGCGAGCGCGTCGTGCCGGTGGCCCGCCTGAACATCGACGAGTTTCCGGAGATCGCGGCGCGCTACGACGTGTTGTCGATTCCCACGGTGATGCTGTTCGGCGGCGGCGAGGCGCGCAGCGCCCTCGTCGGCGTCCGGCCACGATCGCACTTCGACGAGTGGCTAGCGAAAGTGCTCCCAGCCGGCGAGGGCGAAGGGCTCGCCGTGCAGGGTCAGACCGACGCCTGAACCCTCCTCGCAGCGGCCGATCACGGTGAACCCGAGCGGGTCGGGGGTGGCGGCGAGCAGCTCGTAGTCCTCGCCGAAGCCGAGATCGTCGATCGTCGCGCCTTCGGCGACCGGAACCCGCTCGAGCTCGATCGCGAGGCGGCAGCCGGAGCGCTCGGCGATCCGAGCGGCATCGGGCGCGAGCCCGTCCGAGAGGTCGAGCAGCGCGGTGGCAACCGCTGCGAGCCGGCGGCCCTCGTCGAGCCGTACCGGCGGGCGCGAGAGCGAGCCCGCGCGGAACGCGGCTCCAGCAGCGCCGAGCGGTCCCGTGACGACGAGCGCGTCGCCCGGCTGCGCGCCGGCGCGGCCGGGCACGCGGTCGGCGCGGCCGAGCGCCGTCACGCTGAGCAGCACCGACTCCGCGCGCGTCGTGTCGCCGCCGCGTACGGGGACGCCGGCCTCGTTCAGGCCCTCGTACAGCTCGACGACGTCGGCGACGGCGACGTCCCCGGGCAGACCGAGCGAGACGATCAGCGCGAGCGGATCCGCGCCCGATGCTGCGAGATCGCTGAGATTGACCGCGGCGGCGCGGAAGCCGAGCTCGCGCCACGTGAGCAGGTCGAAGCGGAAGTGCACGCCCTCGACGAGCGCATCCTGCGTGACGACGAGACCGCCGACCTGCGCGGCGTCGTGCTCGATCCCCGTGGCGAGACCGCGGCGTTCGAGCTCCGCGAGGAGGCCGAGCTCGCCCAGCTCATCGAGGCGCACGGCGTATCACCCCCAGGACGTCGACGGGACCGTCGCCCGAGCCGATCTCGACAAGCCCCTGCGCGACCGCGCCCGACGCGGCCGCCGCCGCCTCCCGCGCCGCATCGAGCAGGCTCGCGCCGCGGGCGAGCTGCGCAGCGAGTGTCGCCGAATGCGTGCATCCGGCGCCGTGCGTCGCGGCGACGGCGTGGCGCTCGACCGCGATCTCGACGTGCGACGAGCCGTCGAAGAGGTGGTCGACCGCATGCTCGCCGTGGCCGCCGGTGACGATCACGGCCGGCGCGCCGAGCTCGACCATGCGCTCGGCGAGCTCGCGCCGCGTCGCAGCGGCACTCAGCCCTGTGAGCGTGATCGCCTCGGGGAGGTTCGGCGTCACGACCGTCGCGAGCGGGAACAGGCGGCCCACGAGCGCATCGACCGCGTCGTCCTCGAGCAGCTTCGCTCCCGAGCTGGCGACGAGCACCGGGTCGACGACGAGCGGCACGGGACGGTCCTCGAGATAGCCGGCGACCGTCTCGATCAGCACGCGGGAGAAGAGCATCCCGGTCTTGGCCGCGTCGACGCCGATGTCGTCGAAGACCGCGTCGAGCTGCGCGCGCACGAAGGCCGGCGGTAGCTCGTGGATCGCCGTGACGCCGACGGTGTTCTGCGCCGTCAACGCGACGAGCACCGACGTTCCATACGCGCCGGCCGCCGCGAACGCCTTCAGGTCGGCCTGGATACCGGCGCCGCCGCCGGAATCGGAGGTCGCAATCGTCAGGACACGAGGGACCAAGCAGCTCCCTTCGCCGGCATGACCCGGATCAGGTTCGACGGGTGTGATCTCAGCCGCGCCGTGCGGCACCCCGGTGTCGTCAGGCTAACACCCCATCATTGGGCAGGTGCGTCTCCTTGGGCTGCTCGCCTTGCCGGGGATCTGGCAGACCGCAACGCTCCTGCGCGGCTCTGTCGCCGTCACCGCGCTCTTCACGCTCGGCGCGGCGCTGCTCGGCGCGTGGGCGCTGGCCGTCCTGCGCGAAGAGTGAGGCTCCCGCCGGCACTGGCCGCGAGCGCGACCCCGCGCATCCTCGAACTGCTCGGCGACCCGCCCGGGCGGGTGCTCGAGCTCGGCTTCGCCGGCATCCACGCGGTTCCGCTCCGGCTCGCCGGCTTCGAGGTCGTCGTCGTCGAGCCCGATCCGGCTCACCTCGCGCGGGCGCGCGAACGGGCCGGCGAAGCGCTGCCCGGCGTCCCGGCCGGGCGATTCGACGCCGTCGTCGCGCCGGCCGACGCGGACCTCCGCGGCATCGACGCAGCCCGGGTCGTGCTCGTCACCGCGGACGGCGCCGCTTCAATAGCGGCGTGACCGGTTCCGCACCGTGGGACGACCTGCTCCAGGGCGAGGAGCTTGCGTACATGACGACTGCGGCGGAGCGAGCAGCGCGCTGGACGCCGCTGCCGGACGATCTCGACCCTCGGCTGCGGGACGCGCTGGCGCGACAGGGCGTCGTCGAGCTCTACGCCCACCAGGCGGAGACCTGGCGCGCCGTCCGCGCGGGCGAGCACGTGATCGTCACGACCGGGACCGCGTCCGGCAAGACGCTCGCCTTCAACCTGCCGGTGCTCGACGCGCTCGCAACCGACCCCAAGAGCCGCGCGCTCTACCTCTACCCCACGAAGGCGCTCGCGCAGGATCAAGCGCGCGCGCTCGGCGCGCTCGCCGTGCCGGGCGTCCGCGCGGCCCTGTACGACGGCGACACGCCGACGGAGCAGCGGCGCGAGATCCGCCGGTCGGCCAACCTCGTCCTCACCAACCCCGACATGCTCCATCTCGGCGTGCTGCCGCGTCACGACCTGTGGGCGGACGTCCTCCACAACCTTCGCTTCGTCGTCGTCGACGAAGCGCACGTCTACCGCGGCGTGTTCGGCTCGCACGTCGCCAACGTGTTGCGGCGGCTCCGCAGGCTCGCGTGCATCTACGGCGCCGAGCCCCGGTTCGTGCTCGCCTCGGCGACGATCGCGAACCCCGGCGAGCTCGCGCGCGCGCTGCTCGGAGCCGATGCGACCGTGGTCGGCGGGGACGCGGCGCCGCGGGCGGAGCGGACGATCGCGCTCTGGAATCCGCCGCTGCTCGACGTGGAGCTCGGCCTGCGCGCGAGCCCGCTCGGCGAGGCGTCGCGGCTGCTCGCATCGCTCGTCCAGCGCGAGCTGCGCACGATCTGCTTCGCGAAGAGCCGCAAGGCCGTCGAGCTCGTGCACCGGATGACGGTCGACCGTGTGGACGGCGAGACGGCCGCTCGGCTCGCGCCGTACCGCGCCGGCTACACGCCGCAACAGCGGCGTGAGATCGAGCGGCGCCTCGTCGAAGGGGAGCTGCTCGGCGTCTCGGCCACGGATGCGCTCGAGCTCGGCATCGACATCGGCCTGCTCGACTGCGCGATCTCCGTCGGCTTCCCCGGCACCGTCGCGAGTCTGCGCCAGCAGTGGGGTCGCGCGGGCCGCCGTGGACACGGGCTCGCGGTGCTCGTTGCGTCCGAGGACGCCCTCGACCAGTACTTCATGCGCGAGCCCGAGATGCTGCTTGGGCGGCGCGTCGAGGCGGCGATCCTCGACCACGCGAACCCGCGCGTGCTCGACGGTCACGTCGCCGCCGCCGCGTTCGAGGCGCCGGTCGACGACGACGACCGCGCGACGCTCGGCGACGAGGCGCTCGAGCGCGCGCCGCTGATCCCCGAGCTCCGCCACACGAAGCGCGGCTGGGTGTGGGCCGGCAAGGACTACCCCGCCGGGCGAACACAGCTCCGCTCCAGCTCCGCCGAAGCGGTCACCGTCGTCGACGTGACGACGGGAACGGTGCTCGGCCTCGTCGAGCGCGAGCGCGCGTGCACGACGGTGCATGACGGCGCGATCTATCTCCATCTCGGCGACCAGTGGCTCGTGCGCGAGCTCGACCTCGGCGCCGCGCGCGCGATCGTCGAGCCGTTCGCAGGCGACTGGTACACGCAGGTGAAGAAGGACACGTCGACCGACGTCGAGGAACCGCTGCGCTGCGAGCCGCGCCTTGGGCTCGAGCTCAGCTTCGGCCGCGTCTCCGTCACCGAGCAGGTGATCGCGTACCAGAAGAAGGGGATCCGCGACCAGGTGACGCGCGCGACCGTGCAGCTCGACCTGCCGCCGACCACCTTCGAGACGGAAGCGGTCTGGTACGTGCCGACGGAGGCGCAGCTCGACGGACTGGAGCGGATGCCGCTGCTGCTCTCGTCGCTGCACGCGGCGGAGCACGCGATGATCGCACTCCTGCCGCTGTGGGCGATGTGCGACCGCTGGGACATCGGCGGCCTCTCGACGAACTTCCACGACGACACGGGCGCGGCGACGGTGTTCGTCTACGACGGCCATCCCGGCGGCGTCGGGATCGCCGAGCGTGGCTTCGACCAGTTCGAGGGCTGGGTCGGGGACACCGTGCGCATGCTCGTGGGCTGCCCGTGCGAGCAGGGCTGCCCCTCCTGTGTGCAGAGCCCGAAGTGCGGCAACCTCAACGACTATCTCGACAAGCGCGGCGCCCTTACGCTGCTCGGCCGTATGCTCGCAGCGTGATGACGGGGCGCCTGAGGCGCGTGCTCGTCCGCCCGCCCAGCCCGGAGGACATCCCTTCGTGGCGGGCGCTCGGATGGCGCAGCGAGCCCGACGCGGCCGGGCTGGCCGCCGAGCACGAGGCGTTCTGCGCGCTGCTCGAGGACGCCGGCGCGGAGGTCGTCCGCGCCGAGGGCGAGCCGGGCAACCTCGACTCGATCTACGTCTTCGACCCGGCGCTCGTCACCGGCGGCGGCGCCGTGCTCCTGCGCCCCGGCAAGCCGGAGCGCCGCCGCGAGCCGGAGGCGCTCGAGCCCGCGTTCACGACGGCGGGCGTGCCGATCGCCGCGCGCCTCGCCGACCCGGAGCTCGCGGACGGCGGCGACACGCTCTGGCTCGACGAGCAGACGCTCCTCGTCGGCCGCTCGTACCGGACGAACGACGCCGCCATCGACGCGCTGCGTCGCGCGCTCCCCGGCGTCGATGTGCTCGCATTCGACCTGCCGCATCTGCGCGGCCCCGGCGAGGTGCTCCACCTGCTCTCGCTGTTGAGCCCGCTCGACCGCGACCTCGCCGTCGCCTACGTGCCGCTGCTGCCGGCCCGGCTCGTCGAGCTGCTCTCGCGGCGCGGGGTCAGGCTCGTCGAGGTTCCGGACGAGGAGTTCGAGACGATGGGGCCGAACGTGCTCGCCCTCGCACCGCGGGCCGGGCTCGCGGTCGCCGGAAACGACGTGACGCGGCAGCGACTCGAACGGGCCGGCGTCGAGATGCTCGTCTACGACGGCGTCCAGCTCTCGAAAGGCGACGGAGGCCCGACCTGCCTCACCTGCCCGCTGCTCCGCGGGTGACCTGTCGATTTCGGCTCGCCCCGTTCGTCGTACTGTCGTCAATCGACCGAAGGAGGAGCCGTGCAGTACATGTTGCTGGTCTACGACAACCCCGCGAACTGGGCGGATGTGACGGAGGAGCAGATGCAGGGCCTCTACGCCGAGTACGCCGCCGTCTCCCAGGATCCGGCCACCGTCCACAGCGCGCAGCTCTCCCCGATCGACACCGCGAAGACGATCCGCGTGAAGAACGGCGAGACCATGACGACGGACGGCCCGTTCGCGGAGACGAAGGAGCACCTCGGCGGCTACTACCTCGTCGAAGCCGACTCGATCGACGCGGCGGCGAAGATCGCGGCTCGGATTCCGTCTGCGCGCCTCGGCGGCTCGGTCGAGGTTCGCCCGATCATCGAGATGTAGCGATGCAGTACCTGCTGCTCATCTACAGCGACGAGACCGCCTGGGAGTCCATCTCCGAGGACGAACGGCGGGCGATCTACCGCGAGTACTCGCAGCTCAACGACGATCTTCGCGGACGGGGGAAACTCGTCGCCGGCGACGAGCTGCAACCGGTCGCGACCGCGACGAGCGTCCGGATCCGCAAGGGCGAGACGCTCGTCAGCGACGGGCCGTTCGCCGAGACGAAGGAGGCGCTCGGCGGCTACTACCTGATCGAGGCCGACACCCTCGACGAAGCGATCGAATGGGCGGCCCGCATCCCCTCGGCCCGGCAGGGCACGATCGAGATCCGCCCGACCGTCGCCCACGCGGGAGGCGCCACGTAGACGAGGTCGTCCGAGCCTACCGGGACGAGCGTGCCCGCTCGATCGCAATCCTGGCCCGCGTCCTCGGCGACCTCGATCTCGCGGAGGACGTGGTGCAGGACGCCTTCGCGACGGCGCTCGAGCGCTGGCCGCGCGACGGCGTGCCCACGAACCCGGGGGCGTGGATCATCGCGACCGCGCGCAACCGTGCGGTCGACCGGCTCCGGCGCGAGCAGAACCTCGCGCGCAAGACGGAGCTGCTCGCCCGGCTCCAGGAGCTGGCCCCGGCGGGCGCCGACGACGAGGAGACGACGTTGCCCGACGAGCGACTCGAGCTGATCTTCGCCTGCTGCCACCCCGCGCTCGCCGCGGACGCACAGGTGGCCCTGACGCTGAGCCTGCTCGGAGGCTTGACGACGCCGGAGATCGCCCGTGCGTTCATCGTTCCGGAGCCGACGCTCGCGCAGCGGCTCGTCCGTGCGAAGCGCAAGATCCGCGACGCGGGCATCCCGCTGCGCGTCCCGCCCGACCACCTGCTGCCGGAACGCATTCGCGCCGTGCTCGCCGTGATCTACCTCGTGTTCAACGCCGGCTACGGACCTCCCGTGCGCCGCGAGCTGTGCGCGGAGGCGCTGCGGCTCGCGGCGCTGCTCGCCACCTTGATGCCCGACGAGGCCGAGGTGCACGGGCTGCACGCGCTGGTGCTGCTCCAGGACGCACGCCGCGACGCACGGGTACTCGACGGCGAGCTCGTGCTGCTCGAGCAGCAGGACCGGTCGCTGTGGGACGGCGCGGAGATCGAGCAGGGCCGCCGCGCGCTCGAGCGCGGGCTCGCGCTCCGCGCGCCCGGGCCGTACCAGCTCCAGGCCGGCATTGCCGCGGCGCATTCGGAGGAGGCCTCCGACTGGGTGCGGATCTCCCTGCTCTACCGGCGGCTCGCCGAGCTGGCGCCGTCGCCCGTCGTCGACCTGAACCGGGCGGTCGCCGTCGCGATGGCGGACGGCCCCGCCGCCGGGCTCGCGCTCGCCGACCGGATCGAAGGTCTCGACGGCTACTACCTCCTGCACGCGGCGCGCGCCGACCTGCTGCGCCGGCTCGACCGGGCCGACGAGGCGGCGGCGGCGTACGAGCGCGCGCTCGCGCTCGCGCCGAGCGACGTCGAGCGCGACTTCCTGCGCCGGCGATTGTCAGACCTGCGGGTCTGAGCCGGGCGCGGTCCGCTCGAGCGCCTCCCAGCCGACGTCGCGTGCGCGCCGCTCCTCCTCGGCGGCAGCACCGCCGCGCAGACCGAACAGCCGCTTCGCGAAGAGGAGGTACAGCGCGATCAGCACATTGACCGTCAACGCCGCCACCTTCAGCGCGGAAACGGTCAGCGTCAGCTCGTAGATCTCGTAGGGCATGAAGACGAGCGTCGCGACGAACGTCAGGTACTCCGCCCAGCGGCGCTGGTACCACAGGCCAACCGCCTCGGCGCCCTCGAGCAGCGCGTACGCCGCAGCCGCCGCGGCGACGAGGTAGAGGGTCGACGACTTCAGCGTGAAGAGGCGCTCGAGCGTGTGCAGGAAGCCATGCTGCGCTGGATGTGCGGGACTCGTGTTCGTGCCCTGAACGGCGTTGACGATGCGGTAGAAGACGTCGCGCACGCGGATCTCGTGAGCCGCGAAGAGGAACACCGCAGCCGCGAGCAGCCCGAGCACGAGGAAGTGGATCGCCCGGTCGATCGCAATGATCCGCAGCACAACCCTGTCGCGGAGCGCCTTGCCGCGCAGCGGCAGCTCGATCTCGTCACGCGTCGGCGGCAGATCCCACTTCGGCTTGGCGGGCGGCGCCAGCGGCAGCCACGAGTCGCAGCGGACGCACCGGTACCAGCGGACTCCGGCCACCTCGCGCGCGACGATCGTTTCCTCGGGACGCAGCTGCGCGGCGTCGGTGCCGATCAGCTCGTGTCCGTGCACGCCGCAGACGAGCAGCTCCCAGTGGAAGCGCGGCCGGAAGAGACGGGGCTTCTGCGTCCCGGGCGGCTTATGCAACGTCGCCGCCCGGTGCGAGCGAGCGCACGCCGGCGCGCTCGCTGTGTGCCGCGCCGCCACCGATTGCGGATACCTGTACGCCCGCCATCAGCGGAATGCTAGAAGAGGTGGGTGGAGCGCGATGCGCGTGGCGGCGTGCTGATCCTCGGCGGCGGGTTTGCCGGAGGGTACGTCGCGCGCCTGCTCGGCCGGCGCGGAGCGACGATCGTCAGTCCCGAGAACTTCATGCTCTACACGCCGCTGCTCCCCGAGGCGGCTTCCGGAACGCTGGAGCCGCGCCATGCCGTCGTGCCGCTGCGCGTGATGTGCCCGGAGGCGGAGCTACTGCTCGGCCGCGCGACGAGCGTCGACCTCGAGGCGCGGACGGCGGCGATCGAGACCGACGCGGGCACACTCCAGACCGTGCGCTGGCAGGAGCTCGTGCTCGCACTCGGCGCAGTGCCGCGCACGGTGCCGGTGCCGGGGCTGACCGAGCACGGCCTCTCGTTCAAGTCGCTCGCCGACGCCATCCATCTGCGCAACCACGTCCTGCGCGAGCTCGAGGCGGCCGATGCGACGCTCGACGACGAGGCACGGCGACGCCACCTCAGCTTCGTCTTCGTCGGCGCCGGCTACGCCGGCGTCGAGGCGCTCGCGGAGCTGTCCGACCTCGTCGAGGACGCGGCGCGCTACTACCCGGGCCTGAAGGAGATCCCGCGCCGCTGGGTGCTCGTCGACGCGGCGCCGAAGATCCTGCCCGAGATTCCCTCGCGGCTCGGCGAGTACGCGGCGCGCGAGCTGGCCGACCGCGGCATCGAAATCCACGTCGGCACGACGCTCGAGTCGGTCGGCGCGGACGAGGTCACGCTCGCCGGGGGGACGCGCATCCCGACGCGGACGCTCGTCTGGACGGCCGGAGTGCGGCCCCATCCGCTGCTGCGCGAGTTCGGGCTGCCGCTCGGCGAGCGCGGCCACGTCGAGGTGGACGAGTTCCTGCGCGTGCGCGGGCACGAGCACGTGTGGTCGCTCGGCGACTGCGCGCTCGTTCCGAACACGAGGTCGGACCGGCCCGATCCGCCGACGTGCCAGCATGCGCTGCGGCAGGCGCGGCGGCTCGCGGCCAACCTCCAGGGAGATCCGCGCCCCTACGGCTACCGCATGCTCGGTCAGGTGGCGACGCTCGGCCGCTACAAGGGCATCGCCGACGTGCTCGGCCTCCGGCTCCGCGGCTTCACCGGCTGGTGGGTGACGCGCTCGTACCACCTCTACCAGCTGCCGCTGCTCTCCCGGAAGCTCCGCGTGGTCGCCGACTGGACGACCTCGCTTGTCTTCAAGCGCGACATCGCCGAGCTCGGGACGCTCGGCCATCCCGAGGGACTCGGCTGACGGCCGGCCTCGCGCCGCTCTACGAGCTGCGGCTGCGCACCCCGCGCCTCGAGCTGCGGCTACCGACGCACGGCGAGCTCGTCGAGCTGCGGGAGCTCGCGCGCGCCGGAGTTCACGACCCCGACCTGATGCCCTTCTTCTACCCGTGGACGGACGAGCCGGACTCGGAGGAGTGGGTGGTCGCGTTCCACGAGGCGGCGCGCGCCGAATGGCAGGCCGACCGGTGGAACCTCATGCTCGGCGCATGGGCCGGCGGCGGGCTGATCGGCACGCAGGGCGCGGCCGCTGCTGACTGGCCCACGAGCAGAACCGCCGAGACCGGATCGTGGCTCGGCCGGCGTTTTCAGGGCCTCGGCTACGGCACCGAGATGCGCGCGGCGGTGATCGAGCTCCTCTGGGCCCTCGGCGCGCGCATGGTCACCTCCGGCGCTGTCGACGGAAACCCGGCATCCGCCCGCATCTCCGAGAAGCTCGGCTACCGCACCGTCGGCCGCCGCGAGATCGCTCCCCGCGGCACCCCGGTCGGCTGCACGCTGTTCGCCCTCGAGCCTGACGGCTGGAGCTCGCCCGTGCCGGTCGAGATCGACGGCCTTGCCGCCTGCCGGCCGCTGTTCGGGCCCGGTTAGCGCAGCGCCTTCAGGGCCGGGCCGAGCCGCTGCTTCGTCGTGAGCATGCCCGCGAACAGGTCGCCGTGCTTGCGCACGCGTTCGAGCGCGACGTCCATCGTGAACGCGCCCGGGTCGAGCTTCTCGTTCACCTCGTCCCAGCGCAGCGGCGTCGAGACCGGCGCGCCCGCCTTCGGACGCACGGAGTAGACGGAGGCGATCGTCTTACCGGCGCCGTTCTGGTTCGCGTCGATGAGCACCCCGCGCCGGCGGGCCTTCACCCACTCGGTCGTCGCCAGCCCCTGGTGCACGCGCGCGATCGCGCCGGCGACGATCTCGGCGAACTCGCGCGTCTGCTCGTACGTGTGCCGGCGCTCGACCGGCACGAGCACATGGATCCCGTCCGCGCCGCTCGTCTTGGCGAAGGACGCGAGCTCGAGCGCGTCGAGCGCCGCCTTCACGAGCAGCGCCACCTCCACCGTCTCGGCGAAGCCGCAGTCCGCCGACGGATCGAGGTCGAAGAGGACGAAGTCCGGGCGATCGGGCCTGTCGACGCGCGAGTACCACGCGTTCATGTCGATGCAGCCCATGTTCGCCATCCAGAGCAGCGCGTCCTCGTCGTTCACGAGCGGCGCCTCGATCCACCGTGTCTGCGGCGGCGACTCGCGCGTCGAGACCTGCACGCGGAAGCGCGGGATCCAGTCGGGCATGTGCTTCGGCGCGTCCTTCTGGAAGAACGCCTTGCCGAAGGCGCCGTCGGGATAGCGGCGCATCGTGAACGGCCGGTCGCGCAGGTGCGGCACGAGCACGGGGGCAACCGCGCGGTAGTACTCGAGCAGGTCGCCCTTCGTGATTCCCTCGTCCGGCCAGAAGACCTTGTCGAGGTTGGACAGCGTGACGCGCCCGGACTCCATCTCGACGGGATTCTCCCTGCGCACGTCGCGTGCCGGCTTGTCGTCGCGCAGGCCCTTGAAGGACGGCGCCCGCAGATGGTCGTCGTGCGTCCATTCGGCGAACTCGACCTCGCAGACGAGCCGCGGCTCGACCCAGGCGACGGCGCCCTTCGCCACCTTCGGCATCTTCGGCACGACCGCGAACGGCGACGTCTCCGCCCGTAGCGGCTCGAGCGCGCGGAGCAGCTCGTCGATCGTCGTGTCCGTGAAGCCCGTGCCGCAGTTCCCGACCCAGCGGAGCTCGCCGCCGCGATAGGCGCCGAGCACGAGCGAGCCGAAGCGGCCCGCGCGCCGCCCCTGTCCCTTCGTCCAGCCGCAGATCACGAACTCCTGGCGGCCGTGCGTCTTCACCTTCAGCCAGTCGCGCGAGCGGCGACCCTCCGCATAGCGCGAGCCGGCCTTCTTGGCCATCACGCCCTCGAGACCCTGCGTCTTCGCCGCCTCGAGCAGCGCCTCGCCGTCGTCGAACACGCCGGACACCTGGATCAGCGGGCTCGGGGCGAGCAGCGCTTCCAGCCGCACGCGGCGCTCGCTCAGCGGCAGGTCGAGGAGCGGCGCGCCGTCGAGCTCGAGCAGGTCGAACACCTCGTAGACGAGCGCGGACGCCCCTTGTTGCATCGCCGAGAAGCTCGGCCGCCCCTGCTCGTCGAGCGCGCACACCTCGCCGTCGACGACGCAGTCGGGGCTCCGCGCCGCCTTCGCAAGCGCTTTCGCCACCGCCGGGAAGCGCGCGGTGAGGTCGTTGCCGTTGCGCGAAACGAGCTTCGCGTCTCCGCCGCGAACGTATGCGAGGGCGCGGTAGCCGTCCCATTTCGCCTCGAACGTCCAGTCGCCGCCCGCGGGCAGCTCCTCGGCCAGGGTCGCGAGCATCGCCCGGTAGTCGTGGCGCGCGGCGGACGAGGCGCCGTCGCGCTTCCGGATCAGCAGCCAGTTCTTCGGGTCGCCGTCGAGCGCCGCCGGCACGAGCGTCCAGGTGCCGTCGAGGCGGGCGCCGTGCAGGCGCACGGTCAGCCCGCCGTCGCGCTTCTCCTCGATGAGGTCGTACGTGCCGCGGTCCCAGATCTCGACGGTGCCGCCGCCGTACTGGCCCTTCGGAATCTCGCCCTCGAAGGTCGCGTAGTCGAGGGGATGGTCCTCGACGTGCACCGCGAGCGCCCGGACGCCGGGCTCGAGCGGAACGCCCTTCGGCACGGCCCAGGAGGCGAGCACGCCGCTGCGCTCGAGCCGGAAGTCGTAGTGCAGGCGCCGCGCGTCGTGGCGCTGCACGACGAAGATCGGCGCTCCGGCGCCGGGGCGGGCGGCGCCGAACGGCTCCGGTGTCCGCGCGGGATCGCGCTTGCGGGAATACGCGCCGAGCTTGTCCGGCATCGGCTTAGAGGCTCTCACATCATGACGTTCGTCGATCCGGGCGCACTATCGCTCATTGTGCGAGAGCCTCTTAGTCGGTCATAATCGACCGTTTTACGGTCCTCACGCCGTATCGATCCGATTTTCGCGTCAGGCGAGCATCCGGGGATAAGCCTGTGGACGCTGTGGACAGGATCCCCCCTCCAACGACTCGAATCTATGCAAACCTATTGAAATATTACTAGGCGAACACGCCGAGGGCGCGAAACTTCGCCCGCCGGCGTCGCCGCAGCTCGTCGCCCGGCACCTCCGCCAGGCCGTCGACCGCCTCGCGCAGCGATTCGCCCAGGAGCCGCGCGGCCGCGTCGTAGTCCGTGTGTGCGCCCTCTCCCGGCTCGGGCACGATCCCGTCGATCACGCCCAGCTCGAGGCAGTGGGCCGCGTCCGGCTTGAAGGCCGCCGCCGCCTTCTGCGCCTCGCCGGCGTCACGCCAGAGGATGGCCGCGCAGCCTTCGGGCGAGATCACCGAGTAGATCGCGTTCTCCTGCATGAGCACGCGGTCGGCAAGGGCGATCGCGATCGCGCCGCCCGAGCCGCCCTCTCCGATCACGCAGGCCACCGTCGGCACCGTCAGCCGGGCCATCGCCGCCTGCGAGGCCGCGATCGCGCCGCCCTGGCCGTGCTGCTCGGCCGCCACCCCCGGATATGCGCCCGGCGTGTCCACGAGCGAGATCACGGGAAAGCCGTGCAGGCCGGCGAGCTCCATCACGCGGATCGCCTTCCGGTACCCCTCGGGGAAGGGCATCCCGAACTGCCGCCGCGTCCGCTCCTGGATGTCGCGGCCCTTCTGCTGGCCGACGAGCGCCACCGTGCGCGTACCGAGCTTGCCGAGCCCGGCCACCATCGCGCCGTCGTCGCCCAAGCCGGCGCGGTCGCCGTGCAGCTCGAACCAGTCGTCGAGCAGGCGCTCGACGTAGTCGAGCGTGTACGGCCGGTCGGCGTGCCGGGCGAGCTCGACCGACCGCCAGATCTCGTCTTCGGTCGGCTCCTCGCCGAGGCGGTCGATCTGGCGCTGTAGCCGCTCCAGCTCGCCGGACAGCTTCGCGCCGCCGAGCAGCGGCATGTTCCGGAGGCGGCTCAGCCGCTCGCGCAGGCGCAGCTCGTGCTCACTCGGGGGCATCGAACAACCTCAGGAGCCGGGCGACGGTGGGCCGCACCTCGGGGCGCGGAATGATCGCGTCCAGATGGCCGAAGCGGAGGTTCTGCGCCGCCAGTCCGAAGTCGTCCGGCAGCTTCTCGCGCGTCGTCTGCTCGACGACGCGCGGCCCGGTGAACGCGATCAGCGCGCCCGGTTCTGCGAGCAGGACGTCGCCGAGACTCGCGAAGCTCGCGAGCACGCCGGCGGTGGTCGGGTGCGCCATCACGACGATCATCGCCTGGCCGGCGTCGTGGAGGTCCTCGACCGCGCAGACGGTCTTCGGCAGCTGCATGAGCGAGAGGATCCCCTCCTGCATGCGCGCGCCGCCCGAGCTCGTGACGGTGACGAGCGGGGCGCCGCGCTCCGCGGCCGAGTCGCAGGCGCGAGAGAACTTCTCGCCGACGGCGCTGCCCATCGAACCGCCCATGAAGCTGAAGTCCATCACCGCGAGCTCGCAGCTCCGGTCCTCGATCGCCGCCGGGCCGATGAGGATCGCGTCCGCGAGCCCGGTCGACATCTCGGCTTCGGCGAGCCGCTCCCCGTAGGGGCGCAGGTCGAAGAAGTGGAGCGGGTCCTCCGAGTGGAGTCCGGCCGACTCCTCGACGAACGAGCCGGGATCGGCGAGCGACGCGATACGCGAGCGCGCTCGCATCGGAAAGTGGTGGCCGCACTGCCCGCAGACCCAGAGCGCCCCCTCGAGCTCGTCGTCCCGATAGTGGGAATGGCAGCTCGGGCAGGTGTTCGGGTGCTTGGGCGGCGGAACAGGCTTGTCGTCGGTTTGGACCGACACGTCGATCTTGGCCACGGCGCTAGCTTAGACCGGCGCTCGCGGCGTGGAGTTGCGCCAACTTCTGCCTTTCGCCCGTCAGTACCCCAGGGCGGTGCAGAGCCGCTCGAGCTTCTCGACGTTGGCCGGATCGGGGGCGAGGCCGCTGAGGCCGGCGCCCGCGACGGCGCCTCGGTCGCGGATCGTCATGAGGAGCTTCTCGGCCTCGGCCATCGTCAGCCCGCCGGGCTCCGGCATGTAGACGGTCAGCTCGCTCGGGTCGAGGACGTCGCAGTCGAGCGCGACGTATACGGCGCCGACGCGCTCGAGGACGGCCTCGGCGCTGGTGTGGATCCCGGCCGCCTCGATGAACTCCGCCTCGGGCGGGTCGAGGTTGCGAGCTCCGACGACCGCCACGTCCTGCGCGTCGACGGCGCCGCCTTCGAGCAGCATCCGCAGCGGCATCCCCCACTGGTTCCCGGACGGCGACGTCTCGGGGGTGTTGAGATCGCCGTGTGCGTCGAGCCAGATCACGCCGAGCCGGTCGTAGCGCGCGGCGAGCCCTTCGACCGCACCGATGTGCGAGCAGCAGCAGCCGCCGAGGATGAGCGGTCGCTCGGGCAGGTCCGAGGCGACCGCCAGCGTTTGCATCAGCAGCGAGTCCTCCTCGACGACCGACGCCTCCGGGTAGTCGAGCGGCAGCGACGCCGCCTCGACCATCTCCTCGCCGCCGTCGCCCCATGCGCGCGGCACGCGCACGAGCCCGGCGGAGAAGGTGCGGCCGCACGAGTGGCACTCGTACGTCGACCCGACCGCGACCGCCGTGTAGGCGCGGCAGGTCGGACACTTGGCGCGCAGCAGGCTCATCGAAGCTCCTTCGCGAACACGACGGCCTCCATCTCGACGGCCATCCCGGAGCTCTCGTACAGCGCCGTCGCTCCCGTCGGGCTGTCCGCGTCGACCCCGAGAGTGACGCGGTTGACGCCGCGGCGGTGGAACTCGGCGAACGTCTGCGCGAGCAACGCACGGCCGAGGCCCTGCCCACGCCATTGCCGGCGCACGCCAAGCGCGCCGACGTAGCCGCCGCCGTTGCGCTCCGGGTCGTTGCGGATGCACGCCGCGATCTCGTCGCCGGCACGGACGACGAACCACAGGGTCGGGTCGAAGCCGGGCGACGCCTGCTTCTGCTCCCACCAGCGCTCGAACGGCACCGAATGGTGCTCCCAGTGATCCTGGAAGGCGTCGTCGAGCGCGTCGTGGAACGCGCGGGCGTCCTCCTCGCGGAACTGCTCGATCCGGAACCCCTCGCGGAGCACGGGATCGGCGGGCGCCGTCTCGAGCTCGATCGCCATGTCGTAGAAGCGGCGCACCTCGCCGTAGCCCTTGGCCTCGAACAGCTCTCGTGCGCGCGAATCGGCCTCGGGCGTCCACGTGTGAGCCCGTGCGGCGCCCGCCTCGCGGGCGTGCGCCTCGCCGAGATCGACGAGTGCGGCGCCGAGGCCCCTGCCCTTCGCTCCCTGGGCGACGATCCCGACGAACGTGCCGAGCTCGTCGACGGACTCGAACCAGCCGACGCCCACGAGCTCGCCGGCCTCCTCGAGCAGCCATGAGTTGCGCTCGAGGTCGGTGCGACCCCACCAGTCGAGGACGTCGGTCGGGCCGAGCCGCGAGGGATGCCCGAGGAGCGCCGCCTCGTCGTCGCCGGCGACCGCGGCGACGGCCGTCGCATCGTCCTGGCGCGCGGGACGGCGCGTGATCGCCGCGGAGAGACTCACGCCGGGAGGCTATCGCGGAACGAGCCCGTCGAGCGCCGCGCCCAGGCCGGAGAGCGTGGTCAGCTCGACGTCGGGGCGAGGCTCCGGCTCCTCGCCGAGCCGGTTGATCCAGATCGTGCGCAGGCCGAGGCCGAGGGCGGGAGCGATGTCGTGGAAGCGGCTGGCGCCGACGTGCACGTGGCCGTCGCGGGGAGCATCGGTTCGCGCGAAGAACGTCTCCCAGTGCTGATGCCCCGGCTTGTAGGAGCCGATCTCGGACGCGACGATCTCGAGCTCGAACGGCACGCCGATCAGCGCCACCGACGCATCGAGATAGTCCCGGTCCGTGTTCGAGAGGATCGCGAGCTTCCAGCCGCGGGCGCGGGCGTCCTCGAGCGAGGCCCGTGTCTCCGGGAATGGGGGCCAGGTGGGAAGCGAGTCGGCCAGCGCCGCGCACTCATCCGCGGGTAGCGCCAGGCCCTCGTCCTCGGCCAGGCGCGCGAGTGTGAGGGTGAGCACGTCGCGGTAGCGGCGGCCCGGCTCCTCGCGCTGCAGGTGCGGCTCGAGTCGATGGTAGGCGTCGAGCAGCGGCGCGCGCTGTGCAGCGCCGAACAGGCGCTCGAGCTGGTCGCCGATGCCGCCGTTCCAGTCGATGAGCGTGCCGTAGCAGTCGAAGGTGGCCCAGCGGTCCATGCAGCGCGAGCCTACTGCGACGGCGATAGGGTCTGCGCATGGCTGCGCACTACCGCTGGGACGACCTCCCCCGCGAGGAGCTCAATCCGCTCATCGGCCGCCGGCTCGTCACGGGCGAGCGGCTGATGCTCGCCCACGTCTACCTCGCGAAGGGCGCGATCGTGCCGAAGCACTCGCACGACAACGAGCAACTGACCTACATCCTCGAGGGCTCGATGCGCTTCTGGCTCGGCGACGACGAATCCGAGGGGCTGGTCGTCGCCGCCGGCGAGGTCCTCCATCTCCCCTCGAATCTCCCGCACAGGGCCGAGGCGCTCGAGGACACGCTCGACGTCGACGTCTTCGCGCCGCCGCGGCAGGACTGGCTCGACGGCAGCGACGCCTACCTGCGGGGCTAGTGTCCGTCAGGCCGCTGGGCGGAAGGCGAGCAACTCGGGCCCGTGCTCGTGCAGCCAGTCGCGCTGCACGCGCCAGTCGGGACGGCGCGTCTCGACGAGGCGCCAGAAGCGGCGCGAGTGGTTCGGCTCGCGCAGGTGGCAGAGCTCGTGCACGACGACGTAGTCGAGCACCTCGAAGGGCGCGAGCACGAGACGCCAGTTGAACGAGAGCGTGCCGCGGGTCGAGCACGATCCCCAGCGTGTGCGCTGGTCGCGGATCTGAATGCGCTCGTACTCGACTTCGAGTGCTGCCGCCTCCTCGTCGACGAGCATGCGGATCAGCTCGCGCACCGCGGTGCGCGCTTCCGCCTCGGAGACGTGACGCGGATCGAGTCGCAGACGCGGGCGCTGCCGCCTGCGTTCGTCGGCGATCCACTCACGATGCGAGTCGAGCACGCGCTCCACGTCGTCGTTCGACATCCACGCGGGCGCGGTGAGCATCACCGGTGCGCCCCACGGCACGGAAAGGGTCCAGCGACGGACGCGCCGCGAGCGGCGAACCTCGATGAGCTCGTCCATTGCCCGAAAAGCCTACGGACGGCATCTGACAACAACCCGCCGCTTTTGCACACTACTCGTGCGGATATTGACGAATCACAACGCATGCGTTGTGTCCGCCGAAGCCGAACGAGTTGTTGATCGCGACGCGAACGTCGGCCTTGCGTGCGACGTTCGGGACGTAGTCGAGATCGCAATCCGGATCGGGAACCTCGTAGTTGATCGTCGGCGGCAGCATTCCCTCGCTGACCGCGAGCGTCGTGAACAGCGCCTCGACCGCGCCGGCGGCCCCGAGACAGTGGCCGGTGGCGCCCTTCGTGCCCGAGACCGCGAGCCGGCGCGCCTGCTCTTCGCCCATGGCGAGCTTGATCACGCGCGTCTCGGCCGAATCGCCGATCGGCGTCGACGTCGCGTGCGCGTTGATGTAGTCGATGTCTTCCGGCGTCACGCCCGCGTCGCCCATCGCCATCGCCATCGCGCGCGCCGGGTTGACGCCGGTGGGATCGGGCTCCGTGATGTGGAGCGCGTCCGCGGAGACGCCGTAGCCTGCGATCTCGCCGTAGATCTTCGCGCCGCGTGCCTTCGCGTGCTCGAGCTCCTCGAGCACGAGCACCGCGCCGGCTTCGCCCATCACAAAGCCGTCGCGGCCCGCGTCGAACGGACGCGATGCGCGCTCGGGCTCGTCGTTGCGGCGGGAGAGGGCGCGCATGGCGCCGAAGCCTGCGATGCCGACCTTGTTGATCGCCGCCTCGGTGCCGCCGCAGAACATCACGTCCGCGCGGCCGAGCCGGATCGCGTCCGTGCCGTCGCCGATCGCCATGTTCGAGGCGGCGCACGCGGTGCACTCCGACGCGAGCGGGCCCTTCGTGCCGAGCTCCATCGAGACCCAGCCGGCGCCCATGTTCGGGATGATCGCCGGGATCGCAAACGGGTTGACGCGATCCGGCCCGCGCTCGCGCAGCGTGTCGTAGCAGTCCTGGTACGACTGGAGCCCGCCGATGCCGGTCGCGATCGCCGCCCCGACGCGATCCGACTCGGCAGCGATGTTCAACCCGGAATCCTGCTCCGCCTGTCGTGCGGCGGCGACGATCATCTGCGCGAAGCGGTCCATGCGCCGCGCCTGCTTGAAGTCGATCCACGTGGCGGGGTCGAAGTCCTTCACCTCGCACGCGAACGTGACGGGAAAGCCCGTCGTGTCGAAATGCGTGATCGGGCCCGCGCCGGATTCGCCGGCGAGCAGGTTTTCCCACGTCGAACGGACGTCGTTCCCGAGGGGCGTCACTGCGCCCAACCCGGTGATGACGACACGCCGTCTGCCGTTGAGGGATCCGCTCTCCGTACTCACATTCCCAGCCCGCCGTCGACGAGCACCACTTCACCCGTGATGAAGGAGGCCGCGTCGGAGCAGAGGAAGCGTACCGCCCCCGCGATGTCCTCCGGCTCGCCAAGGCGGCCCAGCGGCGTGTTCTGGAGCATCGCGGCCGTCGCCTCCTCCGGCAGCACGTCGGTGAGCTGGGTCTTGACGTAGCCGGGCGCGACGACGTTGGCGCGGACGCCGCGGCTGCCGAGCTCGCGCGCGAGCGACTTCGTGAAGCCGATGATCCCCGCTTTCGACGCCGCGTAGTTCGTCTGGCCCCAGTTGCCGTGCACGCCGACGATCGACGACACGTTCACGATCGCGCCGGCCCGCTTCTTCATCATCGGGCGGCACACGGCGCGACACGTGTAGAAGACCGAGGAGAGGTTCGTGTCGATCACAATGCGCCAGTCGTCGTCCGACATGCGCGCGAGCAGCCCGTCCCGCGTGAGGCCCGCGTTGTTGACGAGAATGTCGATGTCGCCGGCCTCCTCGACGAGCCGTTGCGCATCCGCGGCACTCGACACATCCGCCTGGATCGCGCGCGCGCCGAGCTCGGCGGCGAGCGCCTCGGCCTCGTCGTGACCCGACCGGTAGCCGATCACGACCGCGGCGCCGGCTCGCGCAAGCTCGGTCGCGATCGCGCGCCCTATTCCTCGCGACGCTCCGGTGACGAGCGCGCTCTTGCCTTCGAGTGAAGCGAAGCTCACTACGCTTCCGCGAGCGCCTCGCGGAGCTCGTCCAGCGAGGCGAGATTGTTCACGGAGATCGCCTTCACGCTGCGGTCGATCCGCCGCACGAGCCCGGAGAGCACGTTGCCCGGCCCCACCTCGACGAAGGTGCGCACGCCTTCGCGCACGAGCTCGGTCGCGGACTGCGTGAACCGCACCGGCGCCGTCAGCTGGTCGACGAGCAGCGGACCCATTCGCTGCGCCGACTCGAGCCGCGCGGTCACGGTCGACATGAACGGCGCGACCGGCTCCTGGAACTTGATCCGCTCCACCGCCGGGCGCAGCCGGTCTGCCGCGCGCGCGACGAGCGGCGAGTGGAACGCGCCGGACACCTTCAGCTTCACCGCGCGGCGGGCGCCCGCTTCCTGCGCACGCTCGCAGCATTCGTCGACGGCGTCGTTCTCTCCGGAGACGACGATCTGGCCCGGACAGTTGTAGTTCGCCGGCCACACGCCGAGGATCTTGCGGCAGAGCGTCTCGACGACCTCGTCGTCGAGTCCGAGAATCGCCGCCATCGAGCCGGGGTGGCGGGCGGCGGCCTCGGCCATCGCGATCCCGCGCTCGCGCACGAGCGCGATCGCCTCCTCGAGCGACATCGCCTCGGCGGCCGCGAGCGCCGAGAACTCGCCGACCGAGTGGCCGACGACGAAGTCGGGTTCGATCCCGCGCGATCGCACGGCCGCCAGCAGGGCGAGCGACGTGGCCACGAGCGCCGGCTGCTGCACGGCGGTGTCGACGAGCTCGGACGCTTCCCCGTGGAAGCAGAGCCGCTCGAGGTCGAGCCCGCAGGCCGCGCTGCTGCGCTCGTAGACGCTCTGCGCCTCGGGCACGGCCTCCGCGATGTCGCGGCCCATTCCGGGTTCCACCGACCCCTGGCCCGGAAAGCAGAACGCGATCTTCGTCATGCGGCAATCTCCTTTGTCCAGCGCATGAGTGCCGACCCCCACGTCAGACCTGCCCCCATGCCCGTCATCAGGACGAGCTGGCCCGGTCGCAGCCGGCCGGCCGCAGCCGCGTCCGCGAGTGCGAGCGGGATCGAGCCGGACGAGGTGTTGCCGAGACGGTCCACGTTGACCACCACACGCTCGGACGGGACGCCGAGCTTCCGGGTTGCGTGTTCGATGATCCGCACGTTTGCCTGATGGGGGATGTAGAGGTCGACGTCGTCGATGGTGAAACCACACTTGGCGAGCAGCGCCTCGCCCGACTGGACGAGGATGCGAGTGGCGAACCTGAACACCTCTCGCCCGTTCATCTTGACGTATCGCTCGGGTTCCGTGAACAGCCTGGAGCCGCTGCCCGGCAGCCAGAGGTTCTGGCCTCCGGCTCCGTCGGCACCCAGCTCGAAGCCGAGGAACCCCGCTTCGGGCACGAGCTCCATCACGACGGCCCCCGCGCCGTCGCCGAAGAGCACGAGCGTCGAGCGGTCTTCCCAATCGAGCAGCCGGGAGAGGATGTCGCCGCCGACCACGAGCGCCCGCTGCGCGAGCCCGCCGGCGAGCATGCCGTAGGCCTGGGCGATCGCATACATGAAGCCGGTGCAGCCGGCCGAGAGATCGTAGGCGGCCGCGTCGGTCGCGCCGAGCAGGTCGGCGAGGATCGCGCCGGTGGACGGGAACGCCATGTCCGGCGTGACCGTGGCGACGATGAGCAGGTCGACGTCGCGTCCGGTGAGGCCCGCCTGCTCGAGGGCGGTGCGGGCGGCGGGGAGTGCGAGGTCGGAGAGCGCCTCCTCCGGAGCCGCCATCCGGCGCTCGCGAATGCCGGTGCGCTCCATGATCCACTCGTTGGAGGTGTCGACGTGCTGGGCGAGCTCCTCGTTCGTGACGACGCGGTCGGGCACCCTCGAGCCGAGCCCCGTGATCGAGACCGCCGTCCCCTGCCTGCCTGTCCCGATCATTCGCCCACGAAGACGGTGAGCGTCGCCTGAGCGGCCAGCTCGCCGTCGACGCTCGCACGCCCTTCCCCCTTTGCAATCGGCCCTCGTACCCGCACGAACTCGCACTCGAGCGTCAGCACGTCGCCCGGCTCGACGACGCGCTTGAAGCGGCAGTCGTCGATACCCGCGAAGTACGGCACCTTGCCGTGGTTCGCCTCCGCGGCGAGCACGGCGACGGCACCCGCCTGGGCGATCGCCTCGATCGTGAGCACCCCCGGCATCACGGGCCGGCCGGGGAAGTGCCCGGGAAACCACCAGTCGTCGGCGCGGATCTCCCGGATGCCGACGACGCGCTTGCCCGGCTCGAGCTCGAGGATCTCGTCGACGAGCAGGAAAGGAGGCCGGTGCGGGATGAGCTGCTCGATCACGTCGCGGCCGAACGGCGCTACCGGCACCGTCACGCGACGTCGCGCTCCTCGAGGCGCTCGCGCAGCCGGTTGCGGCCGCGGTGCGCGTGGCACTTCGCCGTGCCGACCGGCATGCCGGTGGCCTCCGCGATCTCCTCGAAGGAGTAGCCGAGCGTGTCCTTGAGCACGACGACCTGTGCCTGCTGCGCCGAGATGCCGGCCAGCGAGTCGCACAGCTCACGGCGCAGCTCGGACATACCGGCCGCGCGCACCGGATCCCCGTCGGGCCCCGCGCGGAGGTCGTCGGCGAGCGGCTCGTGCCTGCGCGTGGACCGGCGCTCGGCCGCGTCCCGGCAGGTGTTGACGACGAGCCGGTGGAGCCACGTCGAGAACTGCGCCTCGCCGCGGAACTGGTCGAGCCGGACGCAGACCTTCGCGAGCGCTTCCTGGGCCGCGTCGCTCGCGTCCTCGGGGTCGCGCAGCAGATGGCGCGCCAGCCGCTCGACCTTCGGCGCGTGCCGCTCGCACAACGCCGCCAGCGCGAGGCGGTCGCCGTCCTTCGCCCGGGTGACGAGGATCGGGTCACTGAGCTTCTCGTAGTCGAGGCCGCGCTCCTCTCGCAGCGGCTGCCTGATCGAACGGCCGTTTCCTCGGAGCGCTTGCACGACGGCACTAGTCTAAAGGGGCGTGTCGGATCTGCTTCCGGAAGCGGTGCTGCCGCTGCTGCGCGGCCGCCTGGGCCAGCCGTACCGCTTCGTCGAGTCGTGCGCGTCCACCCAGCGCCTGCTGGGCGAGGACGAGCCGGAAGGCAGCACGGCGGTCGCCGACGTCCAGACCGCCGGTCGCGGACGGCTCGGGCGCACCTGGGAGGCGCCGCCGGGGCGGGCGATCCTCTGCTCGGTGCTGCTGCGGCCACCCGTGCCGATGCCGCTCTGGCCCGAGCTGTCGCTCGTCGCCGGAGAGGCAGTCGCGCAGACGCTGCGCGCGGAGACCGGCGTCGACGCGTCGCTCCGGCATCCGAACGACGTCGTGATCGCGGGCCGCAAGCTCGTCGGAGTGCTCGCTGAGGCGACGAAGGGCCGCGTCGTGCTCGGGATCGGCGTCAACGTCAACCAGACGGCCGAGGAGCTGCCGCGCGACACGGCGAAGCCGCCGACGTCGCTGCGCGTCGAGCTCGGCCGCGAGGTCGAGCGCGCGCCGCTGCTCGCCGCGCTCCTGCTCGAGCTCGAGCACGGCTACGACGCCTGGACGGCGTCCCACGCAAGGGCCGGCGCACCCTCGTAGCTACACTCTTGCCGCTGTGAACGGGCGCCTGATGCGTGCTCTGGCAGCCGCTCTGGGGCTTGCGGCCGTTCTGCTCGCGGTCGCTGCGACCGGCGGCGCGGCAGGCACACAGCCGCGGGTGCTTGCGATTCGCTTCGGGCCGGATCTCGACATCAACCCGGTCACGCAGAACTACTTCACGCACCAGCTCGCGCGGGCCGCGAGCGACCACTACGACGCGGCGGTGATCGTGCTCGACACGCCGGGCGGGCTGTCGACCTCGATGAAGACGATGTTCAACGCGGAGCTCAACGCGAAACTCCCGGTGATCGTCTACGTCTCGCCGAACGGGTCGCGCGCAGCCTCGGCCGGGGTCTGGGTCGCGCAGGCCGCCGACGTGCTCGCGATGGCGCCGACGACGAACATCGGCTCCTCGACGCCGATCGACGCGAGCGGAGCGAACCTCGGCTCCGACCTGCGCCGCAAGGTGATCAACGACTCGGTGGCGTCGCTGACGGCGCTCGCGGAAGCCCACCACCGCAACACGACCTGGCCGGCGAAGGCCGTACGCGTCGCGTCGAACCTGACCGCCTTGCAAGCGCTGCACATGCACGTGATCGACGTCGTCGCCCCGAGCCTGCCCGCGCTGCTCGACAAGCTCGACGGATACCGGACGAAGGACGCGCAGCGCCCGTACACACTGCACCTTGCGGGCGCGCGCATCGACACCGTTGCGCCGGGCTTCTTCACGCGCTTCCTGAACACGCTGATCGACCCGAACATCATCAGCATCCTCTTTCTCGCCGGGATCATCGGGATCGGCTTCGAGATCTTCCACCCGGGGATCGTCCTGCCCGGGGCGCTCGGCGTCGTCTTCCTGATGACCTCGCTGTTCGGCTTCTCGATCCTGCCGATCTCGTGGTCGGGACTGACGCTGATCATCCTCGGCGTGGCGCTGCTCGTGATCGACGCGCACGTCGTCACGCACGGCGCCCTGACGGTCGCGGGGCTGATCAGCCTCGGGGTCGGGATGACGATGCTGTTCCAGAACGCGCCTGCGCCGTACCACACGTCGCTGACCCTTGTCCTGTCGATCACGCTGACGCTCGGCGCCTTCTGGGCGTTCGCGCTCACGAAGGCGGTGCAGGTGCGCCGCCGTCCGCCGAGCGTTGGACCGACGCGCGTCATCGGGGCCGACGCCGTCGTTCACGAGTCGGGTCAGGTCTTCGTGCTCGGCGAGCTGTGGCACGCCCATCGCACCGACGGTCGAACGCTCGTTCCGGGCGAGACCGTCAAGGTCGAGTCCATGGACGGGCTCGAGCTCACCGTCACCTAGGCCAAGGAGTACGCTGCAGCCATGACCGCCGGGCTCGTCGCTCTCGCCGTCGTTGTGTTCCTCGTCGTGCTGTTTCTGATCTCGGCGATCAAGGTCGCGCGCGAGTACG
>Ga0208849_1000655_pt1 | contig 29997 bp, 29 predicted proteins | sample NGESurdeep072012_10_FD_184470 | JGI IMG/M metagenome (GOLD analysis project Ga0208849, IMG submission 184470) | Arctic peat soil microbial communities from Barrow, Alaska - NGEE Surface sample 53-3 deep-072012 (SPAdes) | ecosystem: Environmental > Terrestrial > Soil > Wetlands > Peat ... | reverse complement strand
CGCATCGCGACGCGTTACGAGAAAACCGCCAGAGCTTTCCTCTCGATGCTGTGCATCGCGGCCGCAAAGCTCTGGATGAAAACCGTCAACACGGCCTAGACACCCAACTCCTCAGCAGTCTTGTTTGTTGTGATCGTCGACGTTGGGCGGGCACGCCTGCGAAGCTCTTCGATGCGTATCCAGTCTGCGTCTCCCGGCCTCTTCACCTGCCAATAGAGCCAGCCGTTCAGGCTGGTTATCTCACCCTTCTTGGTGACTCCCACCGTGCTCGCCGCGTCCGAGGGGGAGGCAAAGAACCGCCCGTTCACCCACCACAGTCTGTCCTTGATTTGCGCCTCGTAGCTACGCTTGTTGTAGATCATGCGAGCTATGGTGCCGTTCGGCAGGACGACGCCCTCGCCCTCCCACCCACCATAATGTGCCTCATGAGCCGCCGACGAATTTATTGGCTGTGAAGCGGGTGCGGGACCGAGGCTTAGCAGCCGGCGGAGCACATCATTCGGAGTTTCCTCGAAGCCGCGCCGCTCCATCTCGATGCTCTTGTTTACGTCGAAGTCGATTTCTATTGAGCGAAGCATGTCTGCGAATCTCCTCTACTGAGTTCAGAGTGATCGGAGGAGTAACACAGTAGGGGCCGCTTTGTCGAGGTTTCTCGATCCCCCAGCAATGGGGGCAATTCAGGGGGCGATCATCAAAACAGTCCGCAACCACAAGGGTCGCCTAGCTTAGGCGAGGACGCCACATCCCCGCTCCACCTACTGGTCGCCACCGGTTGGCGCCCCTTCGACGGGCAGGAACATCAGCATCATCTCATGGGTCCGGAAAGGGGGAATAGATTTTTGTAGGGGGCGCCGGGGGCCAAACCTACCCCTGAGGAGAGGTCGAAATCGCATGAGCGATTTCGGGAGGGGGTGACGCAAGAAGCCGACGCCGCAACCAGCGGCGGCGTCCGCTGGGCTATGTCAGGATCGGGTCGACGATGTCGGGATTCTCAAAGAGGCAGGTGGCGAGCGTGCCGTTGCAACGGCGGCTGGAGCGGCAGAGCGCGCGGCGGCACGCCATCCACAGGCACAACCGATCCGCCTCGACGCGGCGCTCATAGACCAGGTCGCGCTCAGGCCGCTTCGGCAGCCTCAGCGGCGGGTGTTCAAGGTGAGGCTCGAAGGGGATTTCGCGGGGGTTGGGTGGGGAGTGCCGAACGCGACGGAGGGGAAACGAAACCATGTCTGCGCTTGCTCCTTCAGCCGCCCACACGGACGGCGAACGTCCGTCTTGTCAAATAATTGAACGACAGCCTTTCTGGTACTTGGCCGAAGTTTGAGAACGCGCGTTATGTATCCAATTTGATTTGGGGAGCCGGCAGACCCAAATAGCCGGGGCCCATATCCGCCATAAACTGTCTTGCCGTCATCGGAATACTTGCCGTAGTAGCTGATGTAATGCTGCATGAAGCCGACGTCGTTCTTGCGCGAAAGATACCAAAGGGTCTCGCCCAAGCAGGTGAAAACCGTACCTTTTGTCTCGCTTCGACTCAGTCGCGCCCGCGGCTGGCGCACTTCTAGAGCAACGCCAGTAAGCTCTACGTTTCTTCCTTTCGTTGCGCTGACGGTCCTGCGGACGCGTAAGAGCTTTCCCAAAACCGCTCGAAGCAAGTCATCAAGGGTGTCGGCCACGAACTGCATGTCACCGACGATGCCACAACCGTCGGTCGCGCAGAAGAGAAAGCTGGTGGGCTTGGAAAGACAACAGTCACGCGATTGGAGGCGACCGAGTGTCTAATTGCTCAGCAAGCATCCGGCTCCGGACGTCCCGTCCAAACCGGAAATTCGCAGCTCGACCGAGTTAGATTGCCTCGCCTAATTTTCCAAAAAGCTGCTGAGCTTCCGGCTTCGGCTCGGAGCTTCACCCCCCGATCAAGTCGAGGGGCTTCGGCTAGTTGTCGAGGAAGCTGCGAAGCTTGCGGCTTCTTGAGGGATGCTTCAGCTTCCTGAGCGCCTTGGCCTCGATCTGGCGGATGCGTTCGCGTGTGACCGAGAACTGCTGGCCGACCTCCTCCAGCGTGTGGTCGGTGTTCATGCCGATGCCGAAGCGCATGCGCAGCACGCGCTCCTCGCGCGGCGTGAGTGACGCCAGCACGCGGGTGGTTGTCTCGCGGAGATTCGACTGGATCGCCGCGTCGATCGGCAGGATGGCGTTCTTGTCCTCGATGAAATCGCCGAGGTGGCTGTCCTCCTCGTCGCCGATCGGCGTCTCGAGGCTGATCGGCTCCTTGGCGATCTTGAGGACCTTGCGCACCTTTTCCAGCGGCATGGCGAGCTTCTCGGCCAACTCCTCCGGGGTCGGCTCGCGGCCGATCTCGTGCAGCATCTGGCGGCTGGTGCGCACGATCTTGTTGATCGTCTCGATCATGTGGACCGGGATGCGGATGGTTCTTGCCTGGTCGGCAATGCTGCGCGTGATCGCCTGGCGAATCCACCAGGTGGCGTAGGTCGAGAACTTGTAGCCGCGGCGGTACTCGAACTTGTCGACGGCCTTCATGAGGCCGATGTTGCCTTCCTGGATGAGATCGAGGAACTGCAGGCCGCGGTTGGTGTATTTCTTGGCGATGGAGATGACCAGGCGGAGGTTCGCCTCGACCATCTCCTTCTTGGCCTGGCGCGCCTCGCGCTCGCCCTTCTGCACCATGTGGACGATGCGGCGGTACTCGGTGATCTCCAGCCCCGTCTCGGTGGCCAGCGATTGGATCTCGCGGCGCAGGTCCTTGATCTTCTCCTTGTCCTTGCCGACGAACTCCTTCCAGCCCTTGGCGGAAAGATTCGAGATGCGGCGGATCCAGTTCGGATCGAGCTCGGCGCCCTGGTATTCCTTGAGGAAGGATTCGCGGGAGACGCGGTGGCTCTCGGCGAGGCGCAACAGGCGGCCCTCGTTGCCGAGCAGGCGCTTGTTGATGTCGTAAAGCTGCTCGACCAGGCTGTCGATGCGGTGCTGGTTGAGGGAGAGAGACTTCACCGCGGTGACGATCTCGTCCTTCAGCTTCTTGTAGCGGCGCTCCTGGCTGGGCGACAGCGTCTTGTTGCCGAGCTTCAGCTCGACGTCCTGATCCTGCAGGCGGCGGAGCTTCTTGTACTCGGCGGCGACCGTGTCGAAGGTCTCGACCACCTTCGGCTTGAGCTCGGCCTCCATCGCGGCGAGCGACATGGCGTTCTCGAACTCGTCCTCGTCTTCTTCCTCCTGCGCGGCGAGGCGGGCGCGCTCCTGCGCCACCTCATCATCGTCGTCGCCGGCGGCCAATGGCGGCGGCGGGGTGACGGGGGTCGGCGGCTGGATCTTGATGTAGGGGTTGGTGCGACCCTGCTGGTGGCCGCCCTCGGGCGGCGCGTGCACCTGGATCGGCGCGTTCTTGGCTTCCGGGCCGGCGTAGGTGGCTTCCAGATCGATGATGTCGCGAAGCAGGATCTTGCCGGCGGCGAGCTCCTCCTTCCAGATGATGATGGCCTGGAAGGTGAGCGGCGATTCACAGAGGCCCGCGATCATGGTCTCGCGGCCGGCCTCGATGCGCTTGGCGATGGCGATTTCGCCCTCGCGGGAAAGCAGCTCGACCGAGCCCATCTCGCGCAGATACATGCGGACCGGATCGTCGGTGCGGTCGGTCGGCTCCTTGGCGCTCTTGGTGGCGACGGCGGAAGACGGGCGCTCGGCGACCTCGGTCCCCTCCTCCTTCTCTTCTTCCTCCTCGTCGGCCTCCTCGACCTCGTCGGTCTCGATGACGTTGATGCCCATCTCGGAGAGCATGGCGAGCACGTCCTCGATCTGCTCGGAGCCCACTTCCTGGGACGGCATCACGGCGTTCAACTCGTCATAGGTGACAAAGCCGCGCTTCTTGGCGGACTTGATCATCTTCTTGACGGCGGCATCGGAAAGATCGAGCAGCGGGCCATCCGGCGCTTCCACGGCCGGGGCTTCCGGGGCTTCCTCGTTTTCCGTGACCTTGGTTGCCATCAATCCATCTCCGCCAGCGGACTGCGACTAACGCCAGCAAGCCCGACAAACTTGAAAACCGTTATGAACCAGCAGCTTGCCGCTGATTCGCTCTTGTTGAAGCGGCCCCAACTTTTAAGCCGCCCCGTCTTAAGCCACGCTTAACCCTGTCGGGCAATCCCCGGAGCGTCGCCCGCCCGCGCTCAAAACGCCCGCGCGGCGCGGCCCGATGAGGCTCCGAACCCGTCGATCAAAGCCTCGGTACCCTCGCTCTTGGCAAGCTGTGTCTGGATATCCACGAGGCGCGCCAGGTTGGCCTCGCTCGGATCGGCCGCGAGCGCACCCTCGGCGTCCTTGAGTTCCCTATGTAACGTCCGCTGGCGCAGGTGCAAGGTCAAAGCCTGCACCCAGCCCTCGTTGGCATCGGAATCGGCGGCGGCAGGCGTCGCCGGCCAGTAACCGGCGGATTCGATCTGCCCCTCGAGGCGCGCCAGCAGCGGACCGAACGGCCCGGCGGCCAGCTCGTCACGGATGGAACCGCCCTGCCCCTCGTCATGCGAGACGCTTTCGAGGATGGCGGCGCAGAGCTGATCGAGGTCGGGGTGGCCGAACTGGATGTGGGCGAACTCGTCGAGGTGGGCGACGAGCAGCGCCGGATGGTTGAGCACGGTCATCACCAGCACCGCCTCGCGCAAGGGATGGGCGCCACGCCCGGCGAACATCTGGCTGCGGCGCAGGCGATCGGACACCGGGATGGGCAGGCGGGCGACGTTGCGCGGCGGGAACGGACGGCCCGGCCCGCGCCGGTCGCTGACCGGGCGATTGCCCTGCGGCCGCCGCTCGACCGGCGGGAAGAAGGCGAGCACGCGCTCGGCGAACGCCTGGATGTAGTGGCGGCGCACGCTCTCGTCGCCGATCGAGCGGGCGATCTCGCGGAGTTTCGACTCCAGCGCCGCGCGCCGCTCCGGCGTATCGAAGACGCCAGCCTGCGTCTCGCGCGTCCACAGCATATCGACCAGCGGGCGCGCCGCGCCGATGACCGCCGCCATCGCATCGTGGCCGCCATCGCGGATGAGATCGTCGGGATCCTGACCGGCGGGCAGCAGCGCGAAGCGGAGACTCTTTCCCGGCATGAGCAACGGCAGCGCCAGATCGGCGGCGCGCCACGCGGCGCGGATGCCGGCCTTGTCGCCGTCGAAGCAGAGGATCGGCTCGTCGGCCCGGCGCCAGAGAATCTGCAGCTGGCGCTCGGTAAGCGCGGTGCCGAGCGGCGCGACCGTGTGGCCGAAGCCGGCGCCAACCATCTGGATGACGTCGACATAGCCCTCGACCGCGATGATGGTGCCGGCGTCGTGCGAAGCCTTGCGCGCCTCGGCGCCGTTGTAGAGCAGCGAGCCCTTGTGGAAGAGCTCGGTCTCCGGCGAGTTCAGATACTTCGCCGGCACATCGGCGGCGAGTGCGCGGCCGCCGAAGGCGACGACGCGGCCCTTGAAATCGCCGATCGGGAAAATGACGCGATCGCGGAAGCGATCGAAGGAAACGGGAATGTCGTCGCCGGAGACGAGCAGCCCGGCGGTGATCATCTGCTCCTGCGTGATGTTCTTCGACGCGAGATGCTCTTTCAGCGCGGCGCGATCCGGCGGCGCATAGCCGACGCGGAAGCGGCGCTGGAGTTCTGGCCCGAGGCCGCGGTTCATCAGGTAGCCGCGCGCGGCAGCGCCGGCGCGCGTCTGCAACGCCGCCTCGAAGAACTTCGCCGCGATCTCCATGACCTCGTGCAGGCTGGAGCGCTCGCGGTCGCGCTCTTCGGCGTCGGCATCGCGCGCCGGCAGCGCGACACCCGCCTCGCCCGCCAACCGCTCGACCGCCTCCGGGAACGACAGGCCCTCCGTCTCCATCAGGAAGGTGAAGATGTCGCCGTTCTTCTGCGCCGAGAAATCGAACCACTTGCCCTTCTGGTCGTTGACGAAAAAGGACGGCGACTTCTCCGCATTGAACGGCGACAGCCCGGCAAACTCGCGCCCCTGCTTCTTCAGCTTCACCCGCCGCGAAACCACCGAAGACGTCGGCAGGCGCGCGCGAATTTCATCGAGGAAGGAATCGGAAAAGCGCATGGGTGGCGGCGGACCGAATCAGCGGTGTCGGGATGCTGGAAGCTGATTATAGGGGCCGGCGGTGTGGCGGGCGGATGGCGTCGCCGGAAGGCTGGGTTTTCCGGGTTATGCACAGCTAGAGGACGCCAACCCGACGGCGATTGCCCGGTAATAGACGTCAGGAAACCAGCCGAATTCTTCCTCCTGAGCAAATCTGTCTGAGCAGTCGGCACCCTGTTGTTTTTCAATGCTGACAACAGGCACAAAAACTTTGGATGAGTTATTCCAGTATCGCGCGAAGGATTCGGATTCTTTAATGAGGCATACATCGCCTTGAACACCGCATCATCGTCGCGTAGGCGTAAATGGAACTTGTAAGTCGCTCGCGCTCCAATGTTGCGTGATTGAGTAATCAGTTCGAAGTAAGATTGCCAATCCTTTTTACTACTAAATAGTGGAGTAAAACTTCCGACTAAGCGACCAAGCCGCTCACTTGGAAGCCAAATGTCTTGAGAAGACTGTATCGCGGTAAGAAGGCTTGGGGCGTCCCCGTATTTCGACAACATCCAGAGTTTACAATAGAGACCAAATTGGTTGGTCGGATCACACGACGCTATCAACGTCCCAATGCGTTTGTGGCGGCCAGACCGAGTAGTCACAGTTGTCTCAGTTAGGTGATTGGTCAGGTCCACTAGTGCAGCGTCATCCACAAACCACCCAGAGTTGGCGCTTTCAGCTAGAACCTTAGCGCGAGATGCGGTGAGATCAGCCCGGCGAAGGTAGGCGAACACATTTTCCCTGACCCCGGGCCGGAGAATAATCATGCTTCTCAAGTCGGTTGCAGTTATCGGCGCTCCTGCCTGACCCGCTAAGCCAATCCATCTCTTTAAGGTCTTCTCACCGTTGCCGTCGTCGAACGAGCCCGACCTCAATCCACGTCGAAGCCGCAATGCGATCAGCCGACGGTCACGCTCGACTGAAACTCCTTGGCTCTGCCGCCGATTGAGCCGTCGCCGTAGGGTATCCAAGCGATGACGATCCGCGATATGGAGCACGATCGCGCCTGTCTCGAACAGGACGAGATCGCCTTCTTCATAGGTCGGAATCTTGCCGAAGGGATTGAGCGTCAGATGCGCGGGCTCCTTCAGCGCGCGAAACGACACCAGGCGAACCTCGTAAGGCTGGCCGACTTCTTCCAGCGCCCAGCGAACGCGCGTATCGCGCGCCAGTCCCTTGCCGCCATCGGGTGACCGCTCGAAGGCGGTAATGGTGATGGTCATCGTGAGGCGCCTCCCTGGCCAAAATCATTCCGCCGGCGCCCGGGACGAGATCGGCGGGCGCGGCTTCGGCGAACCACCTCCCGGTTGACTGACCGGCGATAGTGATTCACGGATCCATCGAGCGCTCGTGGCAGTAGAATGACCAGAGGAGATCGGAATGTACACGCCGCCGGCGTTCCGTGAAGACGACCCTGCCGAGATCAGGCGCATCATCCGCGAGGCTCGGCTTGCCACGCTGGTGACCGCGACCGCGGAGGGTCTGGTCGCGACGCGGCTGCCGCTCATCCTCGACGAGAGCGCGGGCGGGCACGGCGTCCTGCTCGGGCATGTCGCCAGGGCGAACCCGCAGTAGACGCTGCCGCCGATCGGCGAGGCGATGGTCATCTTCTCCGGGCCGGACGCCTACATCACGCCGAACTGGTACGCCGCCAAACGCGAGCACGGCAGGGTCGTGCCGACGTGGAACTATGTCGCCGTACATGTGTACGGCACGGTGGAATTCTTCGACGACGAAGCGCGGTTGCGCGAGGCGGTGACGCGGCTCACCAATCTTTATGAACAATCGCGGCCGGCGCCGTGGGCCGTGAACGATGCGCCGGAAGATTTCGTTCGGTCGCAGCTCAAGGGCATCGTCGGCGTGCGGCTGCCGATCGCGCGCATCGAAGGCAAGCGCAAGATGAGCCAGAACCGCAGCGACGCCGACCGCGCGGGCGTCGCGGTTGGGTTGGCGGAAAGCGAGCGGGAGTCCGATCGTTCGGTTGCCGATCTGATTCCGGGCGCCTCCTGAGCGGGCTCTTTCGCGCGAGTGGCGGAGCCCCTGGCTTGTTCGCCTCCCGGACCTTCCGTCGCCCCTAGCGCGCCAACAACCCCGGGACTAGCCTCCCGCCAAGGCCGGCGCGCCAAAAATGCCGGTCATTCGGGGAGACACATCCATGCGCTTTACGAGCATCGTAGTGGCGGGCGCGGTTGCGGCGGCGCTTGCGGGGACGGCTTTTGCGGGCGGCGATCCTTCCGGCACCTGGATGTCGGAGAGCGGCAAGACCAGGGTGAGGATCGCGGCCTGCGGCGGCGACGGTTACTGCGGCACCATCCTCGCCGTGATGGGCGCAGCTGCGACCGACGTCAACAATCCCGACGCCGCCAAACGCAGCCGCGCACTGGTCGGCAGCCTGCTCATCAACCGGATGCGTCCCGACGGCGACGGCTTCAAAGGCGAGCTCTACGACTACACCTCCGGCAAGACCTACACCGGCAAGATGACCGCCAACGGCGACAAGCTCGACCTCGCCGGCTGCATCCTGGCCGGCCTCATCTGCCGGTCGGAAACCTGGTCGCGGAGCAACTAGGGCTGACTGCCTGAGGAAGCCGGGTGCCACGAGGCGGCACTTGCCCACCGGCAGTGCACAGGTTTTCCCACGGTTATTCCGGCTTTATCCACAGGGTTATCAACAGCCTGTCCACAGTCGCCGGCAGACTGGCCCGACGGTACTCCGGTCGGGCGCGAACTCAGTTGCCGGGGTTGGGAATATCCGCCGGCGGAACCGGAACGTTCGGATCGATCCGCGCGGACGGCGGCGGCGGTACGGGCAGCGGCGGAGCCGCGGCGTAGGTGTCGGTCGAGAGGCTCCCGGCCGCTGCCTGATTGGCGGACGGCGACGCCGCCTGCGCCGCCGCCGCATCGGCGCGTTTCTTCGCCAGAAGCTGGTCGATGTCGGTCAGCGCATTGTTGATGTCGGTGTCGGTATTGGCGGCGGGCGCAGCCCCTGCCGGCGCGGGCGGCAGCATCGCCTCGGTGGAAGCAGGCTTGGTGCGCGGCAACGGCGCCGCTTCTTTCGGCGGAATGGCGACATCCGTTTGCGGCGCAAGCCTCAGGGGCTCGGTGGTCGCCGTGGTCGAATTCGGCGACGGCGCGCCGGCGTTCGCGGTCGGCGGGGCGCGGTTGTCGACGCCGGCGTCGCTGGACGGAATGGCGAGCACGCCCGGGCCGGCCGAGCCGGAATCGGGCAGCGAGGTCTTGGCGGTGGCCGAGGGCGTCATGTCGAGCGGCCCCTCGGAAGCCGGCGCCTCGACCACGACGGGCGCACCGCCATAAAGAACCTTGATGGCGGTGGCGGCGAGCACCCCTGCCCCGCCAAGGACGGCGAGCGCGCCGACCAGCAGCACGAAGCGAACCGCGCGCGAGCGGCGGCGGCGCGGCGGCGGCTCGTCGCCGGCGATCATTTCCGCGGCGATCGGCCGGTCCTCGGCGAAGCCCCGTCCGACCGGCGCGGCAACTTCCTCGAAGCGCGGCTGGCGCTCGATCGCGACCGTGGTGAAATGCGGCTCTACCCGCCCGTCGTCGTCGGGGTCGGACACGCTGTCCACATCCTCGGCGACGCGCGTGTAGGTGACCGCCGCCTCATGCGGCAGGGCGGGCGGAGCGCCGGGGTTGCGGCTGCGCATGGCAAGCGTCCTTGAGACTTCGTCCGCGCTGACAGCGCCAGATCATTCCCGCAACACGGAAGGCACAACTTTGCCGGTTCTAAGGCAGTCCACCGCGCAAAACGACCCCGGTGGCCCCTGTGATGCCGATCATGGTTTCCGCGCCGGCCCCGGCCTAGACTGCTGTTCTCGCGGTTTTCGGAGGAAATCTGCCATGTTGTCCCGCCTGCTCTGCCTTGCCGCCGCGGCATGCCTGATGGCGGCTACGAGCGTCGCAAAAGCCTCGGGCCCGGTCTATTTCAACCCCGACGCCAGCGGCTCTACCAGCTTCGTCATGCCCTCCGGCAACGTCGGCTGCATCTTCACGCCGGTCGGTGGCTCCTCGGTTTATGTGCCGGCGGACGGCGGCCCGGAGCTTTCCTGCGACCGGGTGGCGCCGAGCTATCTTCGCTTTACCCTGGGCGCCAATGGCCCTGCCGCGCTCATCAACGACGTCGGCGACCAGGGCTGCTGCGGCGCCCCCAACACCTTCACCTACGGCATGTCCTGGCGGATCGAGCCGTTCACCTGCATCTCCGCCACCACCGGCATCCAGTGCCAGCGCGACGACGGCCACGGCTTCCGCATCTCCAAGGCGAAGGTCAGCGCCTACTAGGCTCCGCCGCGAACGACCGCCGCGGTCAGTGGACGGTGACCTCGACCTTTTCGAAGCCGCGCAGCACGTTGTTGATGGCGCGCGTCGTCTCGCCAAGCTCGAAGCGGGTGACGCGTTTGGCGAGCGCGGCGAGCAGCGACTTGATCTCCAGGCGCGCCAGCGGCATGCCGACACAGACGTGCGGGCCCTGGCCGAAGGCGAGATGCTCTGAGGCGCGGCGGCGCACGTCGAAGCGTTCCGGCTCCGTCCACTTGCGCTCGTCGCGGTTGGCCGAGCCGTAAAGCACGATGGCGCGCGCGCCCGACGGGATGGTGACGCCGTCGACGACGTGGTCGCGCGTGACGATGCGTGAGAAACCCTGGATCGGCGACTCGACGCGCAGCACCTCGTTGACCGCGTTGGGAATGAGCGAGGGATCGGCCCGCACCGCGTCCCATTGCTCCGGGTGGCGGCCGAACAGCCAGATGGCGCTCGATACCGCGAAGATGGTCGTGTCGAGGGCGGGGCCCATGTAGTCGTTCATCATCGCCGGACACTGCGCATGGCTGATCTCGCCGCGATCGGCCGCTTCGTAGATCATCGCCGCCCAGCCGCCGGGCTTCAGCTTGCCGGGCACGGCTTCCTTGTGGGCGTACTCGATCATCTCCTTGACCGTCTCGAAGGCGGTGACGGTGCGCTGGTTGAGCGGCCCGAAGCAGTTGAAGTTGGCCGCCGCCCAATCGAGCATGCGCTCGCGTCCGCTCTCGGGCAGGCCGACGAGATTGGAGACGACGGACACCGGCAGGTGCTGGCCTAGCTCGGTCGCCGCATCGAAGGATTTCTGCGCGACGAGCCGCTCGACCAGTTTCTCGGCCTCGGCATCGATCTGCTCGCTCAGCCCGCGCACTGCCACCGGCGATAGCGGCTTCGCAATGACGCCGCGGAGCTGATCGTGTTTGGGCGCGTCGCTGCACAGCGTATTGCCGGCCAGCGCGTCGTTCATCGGCTGGTTCATGGTGACGCCGGCGGCCGAGGAGAAAACTTCCCAGTTGCGCAGCGCATCACGCACCTCGTCGTAGCGCGACAGCACGAACATGTCGTAGCGGCTGAGCCACACGGCACCCCGCCCTACCCGGCGCTGGCCATCGACTTCGATTTCGTGCTGGAAGGGGAAGCCGCCGCGGCGTGAGGCCGCTGGCGGCAGTTGCCCATCGACCCTATATCGCGTGCCAGACGGAGGATACTTTCATGACCATGAGCACGCGCAAGCTCGGCACCGCCGGGCTGGAAGTTTCCGCCATCGGCCTCGGCTGCATGGGGATGAGCCAGTCGTACGGACCGGCGGACGAGACCGAGTCGATCGCCACCCTTTACCGCGCCATCGAATTGGGCTGCACGTTTCTCGACACCGCCGAAGTCTATGGCCCGCACACCAACGAGGCGCTGCTCGGCCGCGCCCTGAAGGGGCGCCGCGATCGGGTGACCATCGCCACCAAGTTCGGTTTCCGCCTTGAGAACGGCAAGCAGATGGGCACCGACCGCGACAGCCGGCCGACGACGATCCGCAAGGCCGTGGAAGGCTCGCTCGGCCGCCTCGCCACCGACCACATCGACCTGCTCTACCAGCACCGCGTCGATCCCGCCGTGCCAATGGAGGACGTCGCCGGCACGGTCGGCGAACTGGTCAAGGAGGGCAAGGTCCGCTTCTTCGGCCTGTCGGAAGTGGGCGTAGCCAACATCCGCCGCGCCCACGCGGTTCATCCGTTATCGGCGGTGCAGAGCGAATATTCGCTGTGGGAGCGCAATCTGGAAGCTGACGTGATCCCGGCCTTGCGCGAACTCGGCATCGGGTTGGTGCCATTCTCGCCGCTCGGTCGCGGTTTCCTGACCGGCGAGGTCAAGCGTGCCGAGGAATATCCGGTCAACGATCATCGCCACACCGATCCGCGCTACGAGGGCGCCAACTTCGATGCCAACGTCAAGGCGGCCGCGGTCGTGCGCGACATGGCGTCAGCGAAGAAAGCGAAGCCCGGCCAGATCGCACTCGCCTGGGTGCTGCACAAGGGCAGCGACATCGTGCCGATTCCCGGCACAAAGCGGCGCACCTATCTCGAGGAGAACGTTGCGGCCGAAGGCATCCGGCTCTCTGCCGAAGAGATAAAGCGCCTCGACGACGCGATGTCGCCCGGAAAAATCGCCGGCCCGCGCTACAACCCCCGCGTCATGGCGACGGTTGACCGTTGACGGCCCTGCGAGCTTCGACCTGTTCGGGCTTCGGTTTTGCGACCCCCTCGCCAGCGACGCGCGCCGATATAAGATGCAATTCGCCCCGATCGACGTAATTGCGCGCAATCAGGGCATCAGAGCGATCGCACCCGGACCCCTTGCCACGATCAGCAGCAAGCCTCCGACGATCGCCAAGTGTTCCAGAGACAACATTGCCTCGCGGCGAAAGTCGTCGGCTTTCCGGCCGAACGGATTATGCGCAATCAGCGTTGCCACGACGCTGAACACAAAGAGCACCGCCGCGCCGACGCGCGCATGCCAGCCGAGCACGACCATGAGCCCGGCCGCCAGTTGCAACACGATGGTCCCGGCCAATACCAGTTCGGGCAACGCGCCCTTCGCAACCATGCCAGTGCCGTCGATCGAGGCGCTGCACTGGGCGACCATCGGCGGCGCCCGCGCTTTCCGAATGGAGGACAGCATCGGAACTCTGTCGCCGGGAAAGAAGGCCGACCTCGTCATGCTGCGCGCCGGCGACATCAACCTCTTCCCGGTCCACGATCCGGTTCAGAGCGTCGTTGAACTGGCCGGTGCCGGCAACGTCGATACCGTCATCATCGATGGCGTGGTGCGCAAGCGCGACGGTCGGCTGCTTTTCCCCGCCGATGTGCTGCGGAAGCGGATGACGGAGCTGGCGGAGTCCGCGACGCGCTTCATGCGCGAGGGCGGCATCGCGGACCGTGCGCTGAACTGAGCGGCGGCGGCCGGCTCAGCCGATCATCGCCTTGACGGCGCCGCCGATGAAGACGCGACCGGTCGATGTTGTTCTATTAATGGTCGATTATTCTTTGTCCCGCAATTTTGGCGAGCATCAAACGGGCCAAGAATGGCATCCAGCGACCTCACACAGCCGGCGCCGCGCAACCGGTTCGTGACCGAACCGTTGCGGCTCGCGACCTTCGTGTTCGCGATATTCCTTAGCGCCTTCCTGCTTTTCGCCGTGCAGCCGATGTTCGCCAAGATGGTCCTGCCGATGCTCGGCGGATCGCCCGGCGTCTGGTCGGTGGCGCTGGTTTTCTTTCAGGGACTGCTTCTCGCCGGCTACCTATACGCCCACCTGCTCACCCGGCTCGTTTCCACCCGGACGGCAACCGTCGTCCACCTCGCGCTGCTAACTGTCGCGATCCTGGCGATGCCGATCGCGGTCGCAAGCGGATGGGACAAACCGCCCGAGGCGCATCAGGCGATCTGGTTGATCGGACTCTTCTCCGTCTCCGTCGGATTGCCGTTTTTCGCCGTGGCCGGTAACGCGCCTCTGCTGCAGGCATGGTTTTCCACCACCGGGCGCCCGCACGCAGCCGACCCCTACTTCCTCTATGGCGCCAGCAACCTCGGCAGCTTCGCCGCGCTCCTCCTCTATCCCGTCTTCTTCGAACCGACCTTCACGCTTGCCGACCAGAGCGCCGTGTGGACAGGCGGCTTCCTGGCGCTGGTCGCAATCATCGGTGGAGCGGCGATGCTGACGTTGCGCGCGACTTCCGGCATCAGCGTGGCGGCGACGGCGCCAATCGCCATAAGACCTGCACTGTTCGACGTCCGGGCGGATTGGGTGGCGAGAGCGTTCGTGCCGTCGGCCCTGCTTGTCGCGGTCACCGCCTACGTCACCACCGACATCGCGGCCGTCCCGCTCCTGTGGATCGTACCGCTCACCCTCTACCTGCTCACTTTCGTGATCGCATTCCAGCGTCGGTCCATCATCCCGCAGGCGTTCACGCTGAAGGCGGTGCCGCTCCTGATCGCTCCGCTCGCAGTTTCGGCGATGCCGAACGGGCCCTCAAGCCATCCGATCGGCGGCCTCCTTCTGCATCTCGGCTTTTTCTTTTTTGCCGCGCTGGCCTGTCACGGCGAGCTGGCCCGACGCCGGCCCGATGCCACGCGCCTGACGAGTTTCTATCTGTCGATGTCGCTGGGTGGCGTGCTCGGCGGCATCTTCTCCGCGCTCATCGCGCCGGCGATCTTTTCCTCCGTGCTCGAATATCCGATCCTGATCGTCGCATGCCTGCTCTGCCTGCCGGCCTTCCGCACCGTCACCATCCCCGGCGCGCTCCGCGATCTCGCGCTTGTCGTCGCCGTCATCTCGATCCTCATTGCACCTCACGCACTCGGCCTGGTGCCGGCGGCCGCCTATGACGGACTTCACCTCGCCGTCACCGTCGTCGGCGTCACGGCCATCGTGCTTTTGCGCACGCGGGCGGCTCTCCATCTGGGCGCCGTGATCGGGGTCATTGTCCTCGCCGCCACCTACCGGCCTCTCCTCGGCCCGATGGAAACCTACCGCTCGTTCTTCGGCGTCAACAAAGTGGTCGAAACACTCGACGGGCGCTTCCGCCTGTTGATCCACGGGATGACGCTGCATGGCGCCGAGCGCATCCGCAATGATGACGGAACGTCCGTGGTCGGGCCGCCCGAGCCGAGCACCTATTACTACCCGGGCGGCGCTCTTGCCGACGGCATCAGCGCGATCCGGGAGGCGCATGGCGGTCTTCGCCGCGTCGCTGTCGCTGGTCTCGGCACCGGAAGCATCGCCTGCCAGCGCCATGCTGGCGAAGACTGGAGTTTTTACGAGATCGATCGCGAGGTCGCGAAAATCGCCGAGGATGCCACCACGTTCCGCTTTCTGGAGAGTTGCGCACCCCACGCCGGCATCGTCATCGGCGACGCCCGCCTCACTCTGGCGGCCGAGACCGGAACCTTCGACCTGATCATTCTGGATGCGTTCTCGTCCGACGCGGTGCCGGTGCATCTCCTGACGCGCGAGGCAATCGCGAGCTACTTCACGCGGCTCGCACCGGGCGGCGTACTGCTGTTCCACATCTCGAACGAATACATGGATCTGGCGCCGATTGTGGCGAACGCCGCAGCGGAAGACGGTCTCGTCACCCGCATCGGCACCAGTATTCCCGATGCGGCCGGCCGGGATGCGTACTGGTTAGCCAGCCTTGTCGCCGTTGTCGCCCCCAATCGGTTCGACCTCGGCCGCCTCGCCGAAGACAGCGGCCACTGGTGCGCACTGGCACCCGATCCGACCATCCGGACATGGACCGACGACTACTCGGACGTGCTTGGCGCAATCCTGCGCGGACCGCCCGCAGGTGGACCACGGCCAGACGGCTGCGATCCGACCTGAGACTTGCAATCTCGACGGCGTCTGCGCTTCGGACGCCGTCAACCGCCCCTCACCCGGTTAGCATCGCCTTGACGATGCCGCCGGCCTTGCCGAGATCCATCTTGCCGGTGTAGCGCGCCTTCAGCGCCGCCATCACCTTGCCCATGTCCTTGACGCTGGCCGCGCCCGTTTCCTTGATCGCGTCGGCGATCGCGGCGCGGGTTTCCTCTTCGCTCATCTGCTGCGGCAGGAACGATTGGATGACCACGATCTCGGCACGCTCGGCGGCGGCCAACTCCGGGCGCGCGCCTTTGTCGTATAGCTCCGCCGATTCCTGACGCTGCTTGACCAGCTTCTGCAGGAGGCCGAGGAGCGCATCGTCGCTGACCTCGCCCTTGCCGGATGTACGCCCTTCGATCTCGGCGTTCTTGATCGCCGACGACATCAGCCGGAGCGTCGACAGGCGGGGCTTGTCGCCGCTCTTCATGGCCTGCTTGGTCTCTTCGGCGATTCGCTCGCGGATCATGGCATTGCCTCAGGGTTTCGGCGGTTTTTGACGGCGGCCCCACACGCCGCTATCTAGTCCGCCTCATGACAAGCGAACAAGCCCAGCCTTGGACCGACCCCAGGCCGACCACCCTCCTCGCGCTCGCCGATGGCACCATCATCGAAGGCCACGGCCTCGGCGCCGAGGGTCAGGCCGTGGGCGAGGTCTGCTTCAACACAGCGATGACCGGCTACCAGGAAATCCTCACCGATCCCTCCTACGCCGGGCAGATCATCACCTTCACTTTCCCGCATATCGGCAACGTCGGCGTCAACGACGAAGACATCGAGACCGTCAACATGGCGGCCTCGTCGGGCGTGCGCGGCTGCATCATCCGTACCGACATCACCCAACCCTCGAATTACCGCGCGACGCGCAACCTCGACGCCTGGCTGAAGGCGCGCGGCATCATCGGGCTGGCCGGCATCGATACGCGTGCGCTGACCGCGCTCATCCGCGACAAGGGCATGCCGAACGCGGTCATCGTCCACGATCGCGGCGGCATCTTCGACCGCACCGCGCTAACGCGGGATGCCGGGGCATGGCCGGGGCTGGTCGGCATGGACCTCGCCAGGGATGTCACCACCGGCCAGAGCTACACCTGGGACGAGACCTCGTGGGCTTGGGGCAAGGGATACGGGCGGCTCACCGATCCGAAGCACCATGTCGTCGCGGTCGACTACGGCATCAAGCGCAACATCCTGCGCCTGCTCGCCGATCACGGCTGTCGCGTCACCGTCGTGCCGGCAACCGCGACGGCGGAGGATATCCTCGCTCACAGGCCGGACGGCGTGTTTCTCTCCAATGGGCCGGGCGATCCCGAAGCCACGGGCGAATACGCCGTGCCGGCGATCAGGGGCGTCATCGGCGCCGGCGTGCCGACCTTCGGCATCTGCCTCGGACACCAGATGCTCGGCATCGCTCTCGGCGGCACGACCCGCAAGATGCACCAGGGCCACCACGGCGCCAATCATCCGGTCAAGGACCTGACCACCGGCAAGGTCGAGATCACCTCGATGAACCACGGCTTCGCCGTCGACCGCGACTCGCTGCCGGAGACCGTCGAGGAAACACACGTCTCACTCTTCGACGGCTCCAACTGCGGCCTCAGGCTGAAGGACCGGCCGGTGTTCAGCGTCCAGTACCATCCGGAAGCTTCCCCCGGCCCCCGCGACAGCCGCTACCTGTTCGAGCGCTTCGTCGGGATGATGGATGGGAAACGCGGATAGCGCCGGCGCCGCCGGTCAGGCGATGGCCTCCGTGATGACGGTGGGCCGGCGACGGGCTGCGGCGGCGATCATGGCCGTGCGGCCGGCGAAGGTGCCGCCGAGGGCGCCCATGACAATCACCTTTGCAAGGATAAACGTCGGATCGACCACCAGCATCGGCGTGATTGCGGCCGCGCTTGCAAAGAAGTAGCGGGCGACAAAGATCGTCAGCACGAGGCGGAAAGACCACCACTCTCCCGGCAGGAAAACCGTGCCGGGCCTGGCGCCGGCGGAGGCGCCACTCGACAGGGCGAGACGGCGGCCGAAAACGGCGCCAACGCCGATGGCGGCGAGCCACACCAAGATTGTTTCGGGACTGAGCGGGCCCGAAAGCACGCCATAGGTCGACCACGCGAACATGGCCAGCGGCAGCATTAGGAAGCGCCAGACCGGAAGCGTCCGCGGCCGTGTCGCCAGGTATCCGAAAACGAGCACGGCGGCGAGGATCAGCCAGACCCACTTCGGCGTGTGGATGAAAATGACCAGAATGCTTGAAGCGAGATTCATGTTCGATTCTCCGTTAAACCTTGTTCGCCCCTCGGGCTGATGACGTGGAGATGACTGATGGCGCGGGTTCGGGAAAGCGGCTATTCGCCAGTCGCGGGAACCGCTTCGTGAACGAAACGCTGCTGTCACTCACGCTTCGCCGATGGCGCGAAACCGTGGTCTCGTGGCGGTTTGCCGGCCTGGTCGTCGTACTTTCCGCCCTCCTGGTTTATTCAGGTCCCTTCGGAACGCTGGCGATGCCCTTCGCGCCGCGGCTGGTTTACTGGAGCCTGCTGGTGGCGATCGACGCGGCCGTCGGCGTCCTGGCCGGCATCGCTGCGGCGGTGGCTCTCGCCCCGCTGGTGCCCCCGCTCTTTCCCCGGCTGTTGGCGGGTGGGTTCGCCGCCGCAGTTCCCATTGCCCTGGCGCGGGTGATTTTGCAGAACCTGTTGTCCGAGACCCCTATTACCGCCGCCGAGTGGCCGCAGGTCTGGCTGTCGACCGCGGCGATCAGCGTCGGGATAGCCGCCATCGTCGGCCTGGTATCACGCGATCCGAGGTCGTCCTTGCCTGCCGCCTCGCCGGAAACCGCGATACCGATGCCGAACGGCCAGGACGCCGGCAACGGTGTTGCGGCGGTCGCGGCGCAGCCGGGCAACAGCCCATTCTTCAAGCGCCTGCCCCAGCAGATAGGCCGCGACTTGCTCTACCTGTCGATGCAGGATCACTACGTCGAAGCCCACACGCGCCTCGGTCACGCCCTTGTGCTGATGCGTCTCGCCGATGCGATTCGTGAAATCGAGCCGATCGCCGGCCTGCAGATTCATCGTTCGCACTGGGTGGCGCGCTCGGCCATCGATCACGTCGAACGCGAGAACGGCCGCCTGACGGTCATCCTGGTCAACGGCGCCCGCCTGCCGGTCAGTCGCTCTTATGCCGATGCGGCGCGCGGCGTTGACCTGCCCGCGCTCTAGGCGATGTCCTTCTTTGTCTATGTCCTCGCCTGCGCCGACAAGGACGGTCCCCGCACCTATGTCGGCTGGACGCTCGATCCGGACCGGCGGCTGGCTGAGCACAACGGCGGCAGCGGGGCGCGCTCGACGCGCGGACGCGTGTGGGCGATGATCCACGTCGAGAAGCTGGCGAGCCGGAGCGAGGCGATGAGCCGCGAGTGGCACCTGAAGCGGGACCGGGCATTCCGCAGGCGCCTGGTAGAGGCGTGGCTGCGGGGCGGGAAGAAACGGGCATGATCCCGAAATCGCGTATCGACGCTTTGACCGACGGCGTCTTCGCCTTCGCCATGACGCTGCTGGTACTCGACCTCCGCCTGCCGGAAGCCTTCAACCCGGCAAGCTCCGCCGAACTCATCGGCGCGATCAAGGAGCTGCAGGGACAGTTCACCGCCTACATCATCAGTTTCGCCGTCTTGGGCTTGCGCTGGCTGGCCCAGTCCACCTCGCGCGGCGTGCCGGAAACGGTCAGCCGCAAATACGGATTCTGGATGCTCGTCTACCTGTTCTTCATCACCTGCGTCCCGTTCTCGACCATGGTCATTGGCCGCTATAACGACTTCGCGCCGGCGTCGTGGCTCTATGCGGCCAACATGATGCTGTCGGCGCTGGCCACGCTTCGTTTGTCGAGTCTCCCGGAAGAAACGACCAATCGCCCGCTCGACAACCAGGGGCGGCTCGGCGGCGCGGTGCTTTTTGTTTCCGCCGTGCTGTCGGTTGCCCTGAGCTTCTACATTCCCCGCTACGCGACCGTTGCCTACGCGCTCAACGTGATCCCGTCGTTCATGCGGCATCGGAAGTAATCGCCGCGCGGGCCGGCCGACTCCAAGCCGTCGTCAGGCATCTTCGAAATAGAGTCGAAGCAATCGCAGCCACGACGGACGGGCCGCGCGACCCGGAAATCATGGCCAATTGCCAGCGGCATCGCCCGGAAAATTAGGTTGCCGGCGATCCTGGCAACCTTGCCTTAACGATCCGTCGCATTGTCACGAAACCAATGTCACGCGCTCCGGTTACCGCGGCATCTGCCGAGGATGATCGGGAAAAAACCGCCTCGGCGCTCAGTAAGTTCAAGGAGAGCGTCATGAAGAATAGTTTCTCGAATATCCGCACTCTGTCGGCTGCTTTGCTGCTCGCCACGGCGGGATTCTCGGCGCATGCGGCCGGTGTCGGCGTTTCCACCGGTAACGGCGGCGTCTCCGTCGGGACGACGGGCACCGGCGACACCGGCGCCACCGCCTCGGCGACCGGCAACGGCGCCTCCGTCGGTATCGGCAGCGGCGGTGAAACCGGCACCGTCACCATCGGGACTGGGAACGGTTCCCTCGCCACCGCCAACAGCGACGGCAGCGACAGCGCCGCGGCGGTCAACCTCGGCGGCCTGCTCGGCAACCTTGGTAACATAGCCGGGACCACCGACGGCGTCGGCGGCCTTGGCGTCGGCAACGTCGCCGCCCTGTCGACCGCTATCTCGGGCCTTAGCCCCGGCGATCAGCAGGAGCTGAAGACGAAATGCCGGGACGTGCTCGCCCTGCCGTCAACGCATCCGTCCAACATCGTCGCGGTTTGCAAGCTGATCGCCTCGCTCTAGGGCTTTTCGTTCTCGTTCGCCCGAGCGACAAAGATAAGCCGTCCGGCTTTCACAGCCGGACGGCTCCCCTGCGCAGCCGCTAGACAGACCTTTCCGCCAACTGTCCCTGCAACTGCTTGATCAGCGTCGCCAGCTCCTGCGAGCGGATCTGGTCGAGCTTCTCGTGCAGCGCGGCGATCTCGATCTCCGCCTTGAGGTTGACCTCATAGTCATGCGTGGCGACCAGACGGTCGCGGATGGCGGCGCGATTCTGCGACATCAGGATGACCGGCGCCTGGATCGCGGCGAGCATGGAGAGCGTCAGGTTGAGGAAGATGAAGGGATAGGGGTCAAATGCGTGGGTGAGCAGGATGAAGGTGTTGAGCGAGCACCAGGCAAGGATGAAGACGCCAAAACCAATGATGAACCCCCACGAACCGCCGACCTCGGCGACGCGGTCGGCGATGTGTTGCCCGGTGGTCTCGGCCTTCTCCACATCGATATTGATGTTGCGCGAGACGGCGAGCCGCCGGACACAACGCTCGATCACCGCACGTTCGTGCGGTTTGAGTTCGCCCTCGTCGAGGGACAGGAGCTGCTGCGCGAGAGCGCCGATGGCTTCGTTGTTCAGCAACATCAGGGATGGTCCTCCACGGAAAGGCCGAGTCGGCTGAGTCTAGACCTGTTCCACCCGTTGCGCGCGGTCCCCGCGATCACACTTCGCAGGGCGTGAACGTGTCGCAGGCGTCGAGGGTTCCGTCGTTGTAGCCGCGCTTGAACCAGCGACTGCGCTGCGCCGAGGTGCCGTGGTTGAAGGTTTCCGGCACGGCATAGCCCCGTTCGCGCTTCTGGATGGCGTCGTCGCCGACCTGGGCGGCTGCGTTCAGCGCCTCGTCGACATCGCCGACCTCGATGAAGCCGCGCTTCTCCTCGTCGCGCGCCCAGATGCCGGCATAGCAGTCGGCCTGCAACTCGATGCGAATGGAGAGCTTGTTGGAATCCGCGTCGCTCATCCGTTGACGCTCGGCATCGACCTTGCCGAGCGTGCCCAGTTCATCCTGAACATGGTGACCGACCTCGTGGGCGACGACGTAGGCCTCCGCGAAATCGCCGGGCGCATCGAAGCGGTCCTGCAGCTCGCGATAGAAAGCGAGGTCGATGTAAACCTTGCCGTCGTTCGGACAGTAGAAGGGCCCGGCGGCGGTGGTGGCGGTTCCGCAGGCGGACGGCGTCGAACCGTCGAAGATCACCAACGTCGGTGCGCTGTAGGTCTTGCCCATCGTCTTGAACATGTCGCCCCACGTCGTCTCGGTGTCGCCCAGCACCGTGGCAACGAATTCACCGTCCTTGTCAGTCGGCGCACCGACCTTGCCAGTGGTTTGGCCAGCGCCGTTCCCGCTGCCCTGATCGGAAAGCGACGTGCCGTTCTCCAGGCTCGACAGCAGGTCGATCGGGTTGACGCCGGCGATCCAGCCGACGACCACGATAAGTGCGACCGCGCCGATGCCGAGACCGCCGCCGCCGCGCCCAAATCCGCCGCCGCCGAAACTGCCGCCGAGACCGCCGCCGTCCATGCCGGGCATGCCGCGACGATCCTCGATATTGCTCGACTCGCGACGTCCGACCCAACGCATGGGAATCTGCCTCCGGAAGCGGATGAACGGCCGAACCTACCGGAGGTTCCGCGCCCCGAACAGGGCAACGGCCCCGGAAGAATGAAAGTTAAGCAACGCACCGAAGGCGAACTTCACCGCCGGCCGCAAATACGGACGTGTTCTCCAACTTGGACGGAGCCTTCGACAAGCCGATGACCAAGGAAGAGGTACTCGCGGCGGCAACGCCGTTCCTGAAAAGCATGTAGAACGCCGACCATCACCACGGGCGTCCTGCTCGTCCCGTCTCCCGCAACCCGGGAGGCGGGATTTTTTATAGACCGGACGAACGCACCCGGCACGCTTCGGTGTCCGTCATAAAGTTACTACGCGATACCGGATATGCGTCGCGAGCCGCGACGGGCGCACCGACTCTATCTCCAGCCCGATCCCCTTGGGCAGATCGCCGAACAACGTGACGCCGCCGCCGAGCAGCCACGGCGCCACGTGTATCAGAATCTCGTCGACCAGATTGGCGGCGAGTGCCTGTTTGCCGGGCGAGGCGCCGCCAAGTTTCACATGCTTGTCGCCGGCGACGGCTTTCGCTTGGCTCACGGCGCTGGCGATGCCGTCGGTGACGAACGTGAGATTGGATGGCCCTTTGGGCACCGTCTCCGGCGGCGGCGGTTTGTGGGTCAGCACGAACACCGGCACGCCGTTCACCGGATGGCGCCCGTCCCAGCCGTTGGTGATGTCGTAGGTTCTCCGCCCGAAAACGAAAGCGCCGGACTCCTCGAACATCTCGTCGACCACCTCGCGGTCGACGCCTGCGGCCGGATGCAGGATGTCGAGGTCGCCCGGCAGCATCGGACCTGCCATGTACCAGTCAAAGATGCGCATGCCGTCGTGCTCGCCGAGGGGATGCGCCTTGCCGTCATTCGGCCCGGCGACATAACCGTCGAGCGACATCGTCATGTCGATGATGACCTTGGGCATGGTTTCCTCCTTGCCGCTGTGGACGCCGGGGGAGAGTCGGCGATTCAGGTCTGCGAACCCGTCAACCCCTATGCGCCGCCGGGGGTTCCGCCCCCGACCGCTTTCCCCTATAAGCCCCGCCTAGCCTCAACCTATAGATTCGAGCCCCGGCCGGGCCTGCCGCGCCGGGGTTTTTGTAGGCACGCCGCGGAGCCATGCCCAAACGCACCGACATCAAGTCGATCCTCGTTATCGGCGCCGGCCCGATCGTCATCGGGCAGGCCTGCGAGTTCGACTATTCGGGAACGCAGGCGATTAAGGCGCTGAAGGACGAGGGCTACCGGGTCATCCTCGTCAATTCCAATCCGGCGACGATCATGACCGACCCGGACCTCGCCGACGCCACCTACATCGAGCCGATCACACCCGAGATCGTGGCGAAGATCATCGAGAAGGAGCGCCCGGACGCGCTGCTGCCGACGATGGGCGGCCAGACGGCGTTGAACTGCGCCCTGTCGCTCCGCAAGATGGGCGTGCTCGAAAAGTTCAAGGTCGAGATGATCGGCGCCACCGCCGAGGCCATCGACAAGGCGGAGGACCGCGAGCTGTTCCGCGAGGCGATGAAGAAGATCGGCCTGGAAACGCCGCGCTCCGTCCTCGTCCACAAGCTCGGCGCGGCGCTGGATGCGTTGGAAGTGATCGGCCTGCCGGCGATCATCCGGCCGTCGTTCACGCTCGGCGGAACCGGCGGCGGCATCGCCTACAACCGCGAGGAATTCCTCGAGATCGTCGAGCGCGGGCTCGATGCTTCGCCGACCGACGAAGTGCTGATCGAGGAATCAGTGCTCGGCTGGAAAGAGTTCGAGATGGAGGTCGTCCGCGACAAGAAGGACAACTGCATTATCGTCTGCTCGATCGAGAACATCGACCCGATGGGGATTCATACCGGCGACTCGATCACCGTCGCCCCCGCCCTCACGCTCACCGACAAGGAATTCCAGGTGATGCGCGACGCTTCGATCGCGGTGTTGCGCGAGATCGGCGTCGAGACCGGCGGCTCGAACGTGCAGTTCGCCGTCAACCCGGCGGACGGCCGGCTGATCGTCATTGAGATGAACCCGCGCGTGTCGCGCTCCTCGGCGCTGGCGTCGAAGGCGACGGGCTTTCCGATCGCCAAGGTCGCCGCGAAACTTGCCGTCGGCTACACGCTCGACGAGATCGACAACGACATCACCGGCGGTGCGACGCCCGCGAGCTTCGAGCCCACTATCGACTACGTCGTCACCAAGATCCCGCGCTTCGCCTTCGAGAAATTTCCGGCCTCGGAGCCGACGCTGACCACGGCGATGAAATCGGTCGGCGAGGTGATGGCGATCGGCCGCACTTTTGCCGAGTCGCTGCAGAAGGCGCTGCGCGGGCTGGAGACCGGCCTGACCGGCCTCGACGAAGTGACCATCCCCGGGCTCGGCCAGGGCGACGACAGGAACGCCATCCGGGCGGCGCTGGGCAAGCCGACGCCGAACCGCTTCGTCGCGTGCGCTCAGGCGATGCGGCTGGGGTTCACGGTCGAGGAGATCAACGCCGTCTGCCACATCGATCCGTGGTTCCTGCGGCAATTGCAGGCGCTGGTCGAGACGGAAGAACTGGTCCGGGCCCGCGGGCTGCCCAGGATCGCCGGGCCGCTGCGGCGGCTGAAGGCGCAAGGCTTTTCCGATGCGCGGCTTGCGCATCTGGCCGGCACCAGCGAGGCGCATGTGGCGGCACTTCGCGCCAGACTCGCCGTGCATCCCGTCTTCAAGCGCATCGACAGCTGCGCGGCGGAGTTCGCCTCACCGACCGCGTATCTTTACTCGACCTACGAGACTCCCTTCGCCGGCCTGCTCGCCGATGAGGCAAAGCCCAGCGACCGCAAGAAGGTCATCATTCTCGGCGGCGGACCGAACCGCATCGGCCAAGGCATCGAGTTCGACTACTGCTGTTGTCACGCCTGCTTCGCGCTCGCCGACGCCGGCTACGAGTCCATCATGATCAACTGCAATCCGGAGACCGTGTCGACCGACTACGACACCTCCGACCGGCTCTACTTCGAGCCGCTGACCGCCGAGGACGTGCTCGAGATCGTTCGGCAGGAACAGTCGAACGGCACGCTCCACGGCGTCATCGTGCAACTCGGCGGGCAGACGCCGCTGAAGCTTGCCGAGGCGCTGGAGAAGGCCAGGGTGCCGATCCTCGGCACCTCGCCGGACGCGATCGACCTGGCGGAGGACCGCGAGAGGTTCCAGAAGCTGATCGAGACGCTTAAGCTGAAGCAGCCGCGCAATGGCATCGCCAAGTCCGGCGCCGAGGCGAAGAAGATCGCCGAGGCGATCGGCTTCCCGGTGGTCATCCGCCCGTCGTACGTGCTCGGCGGCCGCGCCATGGAGATCGTCCACGACAGCACCCAGCTCGAGCGCTACATCACCGAGGCAGTCGTCGTCTCCGGCAAGTCGCCGGTGCTGATCGATTCCTATCTCTCCGACGCCATCGAGGTCGATGTCGACGCGCTCGCCGACGGCCGCGAGGTGTTCGTCTGCGGCATCATGGAGCACATCGAGGAAGCCGGCATCCACTCGGGCGACAGCGCCTGCTCGCTGCCGCCGCATTCACTCTCGCCGGCCACCCTCAAGGAGCTTGAATGGCAGACGCGGGAGCTTGGGCTCGCCCTCAACGTGATCGGCCTGATGAACGTGCAATATGCCATCAAGGACGGCGACATCTATATCCTCGAGGTCAACCCGCGCGCGTCGCGCACCGTGCCCTTCGTGGCCAAGACCGTCGGCACGCCGTTCGCCAAGATCGGCGCCCTCATCATGGCCGGCGCGCCGCTGGAGAGCTTCCACCTGACGCGGCGCGTGCTCGATCATGTTGCGGTGAAGGAAGCGGTGTTCCCGTTCGCCCGCTTCCCCGGCGTGGATACGCTGCTCGGGCCAGAGATGCGCTCGACCGGCGAGGCCATGGGCCTCGACCGCGACTACGCCATTGCCTTCGCCAAGAGCCAGCTTGGCGCCGGCAGCCCGGTGCCGACCGGTGGCACGGTCTTCGTGTCGGTGCGCGACAGCGACAAGAAGAAGATCGTAGAGCCCGTGAAACGGCTGGAAAGTCTCGGCTTCCGTATCATCGCCACCGTCGGAACCCAGCGGTTTCTAACGGAAAACGGAGTCCGGTGCACCACCATCAACAAGGTGCTTGAAGGCCGGCCTCACATCGTCGATGCTATCAAGAACGGCGAAGTCCAGCTTGTCTTCAACACCACCGAAGGCGCCCAGGCCATCGTCGACAGCCGTTCGCTCCGGCGCGCGGCGCTCTTGCACAAGGTCCCCTATTATACCACCATCGCGGGTGCGATCGCGGTGTCGCTCGGGATCGAAGCGTACCGCTCGGGGACGCTTGAAGTTCGCCCGCTGCAGTCCTATTTCGCCACGGCCAGCTAGGCTTGCGGGGGGCGCGGCGAGCAGCAGTCCAGAAGTTCCATGGCGGGATCCCGTCCGGAGGGTGCCCGCCGCGAAGTGCTATTATGTGTTTGCGCCGGTCGAACCGGAACAAGCCTTCTCGTGAAAAGGTCGTGGTGCGATGGAAAAGATTCCAATGACCGCTGCGGGACACGCGGCCCTGGAATCCGAACTGAAGCGTCGGACGAGCCAGGAGCGTCCGCGCATCATCGAGCTGATTGCCGAGGCGCGCGGCCACGGCGATCTCTCGGAGAATGCCGAGTATCACGCCGCCAAGGAAGCGCACGGCCACAACGAGGGTCGCATCCTCGAGATCGAGGATCAGCTGTCGCGCGCCGAGATCATCGATGTGTCCAAGCTTTCCGGCAAGACGATCAAGTTCGGCGCCACGGTTACGCTGGTCGACGAGGACACCGAGGAGAAGCGCAAGTACCAGATCGTCGGCGACGTCGAGGCGGACGTGAAGGCCGGGCGCATCTCGATCTCCTCCCCCATCGCCCGCGCCCTCATCGGCAAGACCAAGGGTGAGACGGTCGAGGTGACGACGCCCGGTGGCGCCCGCTCGTATGAGATCCTTGATGTCCGTTTCAACGGCGTCTGAGACCGAAACCTACAGCTTCCGCCCGGATGACCTCGATATTGCCGGCCGCTTCCCCGGCATCGGCGCCTTCATGCGCGTCAAGAACGGCGCCGATTTCATCGAGGCGACGATCCGCTCGCACATGCCCCACGTCGACGAGATCGTCATCGTGCACAACCAGTGCACCGACGCCACGCCGGCCATCCTAGCGCGCCTCGGCGGCGAATTCGGCAACCGGCTGCGCGCCTTCCACTACCAGCCTAAGGTCTTCGCCCCGGGCAGCGACGGGCATGCCGGCGAACCGGCCAACTCGCCGTCGAGCTTCGTCAACCAGTCGAACTTCGCTCTGGCGCGGACGAGCTTCCAGGTCGCCGTGAAGATCGACGACGACCATCTGGCGATGGACGGACGGCTGGCGGCGCTCACCGCCCGCATCCGGGCCGCCGCCTATCGCCTCGAGCGCACGCTTTGCTTCTCCGGCATCAACCTCGCCCGCGACGAGGCCGGCAGGATCGGTGCGCTGGCCGCCGAGCCGTTCGTGGGCGCGGGCGATCATTTCTTCTTTGAGGTGACGCCGCAGACGTATTTCATCCACCATCCCCGTTTCGAGGATTTCCAGCATGCCAAGCCGCGGGTGTTCACCGACTTCGCCTATTGGCACCTGAAGTTCCTGAAACCCGACTTCGGGTTCGGCAATCGCGACCTCGCCGGTGGCGGGAACCCGCGTTTCGCGCGCAAGCAGAGTGTCTTCCTGGCGGACCGCCGGGTTCTCTCGCTGGCCGATGTTCGCCGAAAGGCACCGCCGCTTGTCGATCTCGCCGCCGTGCTGCCTTTGCCCGAGAAGGCGCGGCTGAAGCTCGACCGCTGGCGCCGGTTTTTAGCTTCACCGCCAACCGACAGGGAAATGCAGGAGGCGTCGCGCCTGTGAGCAAGACGGTGCTGCCGCGCGATCTCATCACCTGCGTGCTGACCAGCTGCGGCCGCTGGGACCTGCTCGTCCAGAGCATCGACACCTTTCTCGCCCACAATCAGCCCGGCCGGTTCCTGGTCGTCGAGGATTCGGCCGATGCCGACTTCGCAGCACGCATCCGCGCGCGCTATCCCGCAATCGAGGTGCTCCTCGACGATCCCCGCCTCGGCCAGCACAAGGCCATCGACAAGATATACGCGATGGTCACGACGCCGCTCATCGTCCATCTCGAAGATGACTGGTATTTCACCGGTCCGCTCGGCACCGACAACGCCCGCGCCCTCCTCGACAGCGATCCGACGATCGTGGCGGTGTGCTTTTCGGTCTTTCGGCGGCTGAAGCTCCGCCATCGCATCTTCGCGCGCCGTTTCCATTTCGGCGGGCACGACTATGCCGACATGCGCGGCGCCCATCGCGAATCGTACGGCTACTCGTTCTACCCGACGCTCCTCCGCCGCAGGACATGGGAGGAGCACGGACCCTTCGCGAAGTTTGCCAACGAGCGCGCCATCAGCCGGCACATGAAGCGGCAGGGTCTGTGGATCGCCCACGAGCTACCGGGCGTTGGTATTCACGTCGGTTCGGGCCGAAGCGTCTTTGATCCGGCGCGGGCCGGCGAACGGCGGCGGGTTACCGGCTCGTTCTGGCGGCGGCTGCGCGGTAAGCAGGAGTTCGCTCCAACCGGCGAATGAGCGGCGCCGGCGCCGCTTGGCCGCCGAGCCATCGGGCTTTCAAAAACGACGATCCATGACTATCTATCGGGCCAATGCCATGCGATTCCGGCATGCATCGGCGCATGGGCCGAAAGGAAAAGCCCGAGCGCCCGGTATTTGGCGCTTTTCCTTGCCTTGCAAGCCGCTGCGACCCGCCTAGACTCATCGCAAAGGCCGAATCCCAGAGAAAATGGACATGCACGCCAAAGCCATCGTCGTCGGGTCCGGGCCAGCCGGCTACACCGCCGCCATCTATGCGGCCCGCGCCATGCTTGAGCCGGTTCTGATTTCGGGAGTGGCGGTCGGCGGACAGCTCACCACCACGACCGATGTCGAGAATTATCCCGGGTTTGCCGAGATCATCCAGGGGCCGTGGCTGATGGAGCAGATGCGCGCCCAGGCCGAGCATGTCGGCACGCGCTTCATCACCGACCACATCACCTCCGTCGATCTGTCGCGACGGCCGTTCTCGCTCTTCGCCGATTCCGGCAAGACCTACACCTGCGACGCACTGATCATCGCCACCGGCGCCGAGGCCAAGTGGCTGAACCTGCCCTCGGAGCAGAAGTTCCGCGGCTACGGCGTCTCGGCCTGCGCTACCTGCGACGGTTTCTTCTACAAGAATCGCGAGGTGGTCGTCGTCGGGGGCGGCAATACCGCGGTCGAGGAAGCCCTCTTCCTCACCAATTTTGCTTCGAAAATCACCGTCGTTCATCGCCGCGACGCATTCCGCGCCGAGAAGATCCTGCAGAACCGGCTCTTCAACCACGACAAGATCGAAGTGATCTGGGACAGCGAGATCGCCGACGTGCTGGGTACCGGCAACTTTCCGCCGGCGGTCACCGGCGTCCGCCTTCGCAATGTCAGGACCGGCGGCTTCAACGAGCTGAAGGCCGATGGCGTGTTCGTCGCCATCGGTCACGCCCCGGCAACGGAGCTGCTCGGCGGCCAACTCCGGCTGAAACCCTCGGGCTATGTGTGGACGGCGCCCGATTCCACC
>Ga0208849_1000654_pt1 | contig 30001 bp, 26 predicted proteins | sample NGESurdeep072012_10_FD_184470 | JGI IMG/M metagenome (GOLD analysis project Ga0208849, IMG submission 184470) | Arctic peat soil microbial communities from Barrow, Alaska - NGEE Surface sample 53-3 deep-072012 (SPAdes) | ecosystem: Environmental > Terrestrial > Soil > Wetlands > Peat ... | reverse complement strand
AACGCCGCTCGCGCGCACCCGCGCCGGCGAGCCTCGTTCACGATCGCACGCGCGACCGGATGCTCGGAAAGCGCCTCCACCGCCGCGGCGTCTGCCAGTGACGCGTCGATATCGGCGCCCGCCAATGCGATCGAAGCGGTGACCTCGGGCTTGCCTTCAGTCAACGTGCCGGTCTTGTCGAGCAATACCGTGTCGAGCCGGCCCGCCGCTTCGAGCGCGGCACCGTCGCGGATAAGAATCCCGGCTGCGGCGCCGCGCCCCAAACCAACCATCAGCGCCGTCGGCGTCGCGAGGCCGAGCGCGCACGGACAGGCGATCACGACGACGCTGACCGCCGCCATGACTGCGAACTCAAGGGTGGCGTGCAAGGTGAAGAACCAGACGAGAAACGTCAGCGCTGCGATGACGATGACCACCGGAACGAAGACCGCCGAGACCGCGTCCGCGAATCGCTGAACCGGCGCCTTTGCCATCTGCGCCTCGTCCACCATGCGCACGATCGATGCGAGCGCCGTGGCGCTCCCGACCTTGGTCGCGCGAAAGCGCAGCGCTCCGTCCAGATTGACCGTTCCGGCGTAGACCGGGTCGCCTGGGCGCTTGGCGCGCGGCATGCTCTCGCCCGTCATGAGCGCTTCGTCGGCGGACGATGCGCCGTCGGTCACAATGCCGTCGACCGCGAACGATTCGCCCGGGCGCACGATGACTTCATCGCCTGCTAGAACGGCAGCGGCGTCGATCTCGACTTCCGATTCGCCGCGCACCACGCGCGCGCGCTTGGGCGCGAGATGCAGGAGCGCGCGAATCGCATCGCCAGCCCGCGTCTTCGCATTGATCTCGAGAGCTTTTCCGAGCAAGACGAACGTGATAAGCAAGGCGGAAGTCTCGAAGAACACGTCGCCGCTGCCGCGGATCAAGTTCACCAGCGAGTAGAAGTAGGCCGCACTTGTGCCGAGCGCGACCAAAGTATCCATATTGGCGCTGCCCTGACGCAACGCAGCGAGCGCGCTTCGGTAGTAGCGTGCACCGGCGACGAATTGCACCGGCGTGGCCGCTGCGAGCATCCACCAATCGCGGCCCGGCACGCCCATGAAGACCATCGAGAGGAGCAAGATGAACGCCGCCGGCAGCGCTGCCGCCGCGAACCACCACCACGCCGCTTTTGCTTCGCGGTCCTGAGCTTCGCGTTGGGATTGACCGCTGTTCGCATCAGAAAGGGCGGCCGCGCGATACCCCGCGTCGGTCACCGCCGCCGCGATCGTCGTGGGCGACGCGACGTCCGGATCGTAACGCACGCTGGCGCGTTCGGTACCGAGGTTGACGGCGGCGCGAACCACTCCCGGTTCGCGCGCGAGACGGCTTTCAATCGATGCGACGCACGATGCGCACGTCATGCCGTAAATGGCGAAGTCGGCGCTCGCGTCGGCCTTCGAGCGCACCTGATCATTCATTGGAGTTTTGCGTGGAGGAGGCTCGACGTTTGGACGGTAATATACCCCCTACCCCTATAATACATCGGGACTTTTGGAACGTCAATATGTCTTTACAGTCGCGGACCACAGGCGTACCATGAGGCTGCGGCAGCATGGGGTATACCCCAACCGCCCAGGAGCAGATCGATAGTGGCGCACCCGTACTTCAAAGACAAGACCGCGCTCGTTTCGCGATTGCACAAGATAGAAGGCCAAGTCCGTGGTCTCGCGCGCATGGTCGAGTCCGACGAGTATTGCATCGATATTCTCACGCAGATAGCATCGGCCCGATCCGCGCTCGAAAGTCTTGGGATGGTGCTCTTACAAGAGCACATCGAAGGCTGCGTTCGCGATTCGCTGAAAGCCGACACAGGGCAAGAACGCGTTGACGAATTGATCGCCACTGTCAACCGCTTCATCAAGACGTAAAGACGACAAAGGGAGCGCGACTTCGCATGGACCTCGGTGACGTTCAGATCTATCACGGCGGCAAATACAAGGCCTATCGCGACGCGAAGGTCGGCCTGCTCACCCACGGACTCAATTACGGCACCGGCTGTTTCGAGGGCATCCGGGGTTATTGGAACGCCGAGGAAAAGCAGCTGTATTTCTTCAGGCTCGCCGAACACTACGATCGCATGCGCGCTTCGGCCAACCTTCTTCTCATCAAATTGCCCGCCAACACGAAGGCGCTGTGCGATCACACGTTGGAGCTCGCGCGGCTCAACGATTACCGGCAAGACGTCTACGTGCGGCCGATCGCGTTCAAAGCGGCCGAAGAGATCGGCGTCCGCCTGCACAACGTCAAGGATGATTTTGCCATCGTCGCCGTGCCGCATACGTCGTACTTCGACGCGACGCAAGGTTTGAAGGTCTGCGTCGCATCGTGGCGGCGCATCGATGACAACAGCGCACCCGCGCGGGCCAAGCTCACGGGCGTCTACGTCAGCTCCGCGCTCGCCAAAACAGAAGCCGTGACGAACGGCTTCGACGAGGCTATCTTGCTCTCAGGAGATGGCCACGTCTCCGAAGGCAGCGCAGAGAACATCTTCGTCGTGCGCAACGGCGTCGTCTTCACGCCGCCCGTCACCGACAGCATCCTCGAAGGCATCACGCGCGAAACGCTCATGGAACTTTGTCGTGCCGAACTCGGCATCGATGTCGTCGAGCGCAGCATCGACCGGAGCGAACTATACGCAGCGGATGAGATATTCTTCTCGGGCACCGCGGTCGGCGTTGGTCCGGTCGTCGAAGTGGACCGCCGGCAAATCGGAACGGGATCCGTCGGCCGAATCGCCGCCGCACTGTCCGATGTCTACCGCGATGCGTCACTCGGCAAGCTAGAGAAGTACCGCAAATGGGTCACGCCTTGCTTCCCGACGCTCGTCGCAGGCCGCGTCTAACACGGAACAACGCAATTCCGCATCGTGGATACTAGGTAGTTCTTAATAATTAATATTCGATCAGCCGAACATAGGCTATAATACTATGTGTGACGGGGGTCACTTGCTGGCCCCGGATCATCGATGTACGAATCGGGCGCTCTGTCGACACAGATTGATTCGAACAGCGAAGTTTCTTGAGGATCGTTGAGCCGGCAATTTCACGGCGCAAGGAATCGTACCACTTGAATCAGTGGGGCGGCTTCTGTGAAAACCGGGTCCGTGGGCAAGTTTCGGGATAGCCGTGGGCCGGCGATCTTGTGAACTTATCCCAGAAGCGGATGTCAAAAAGATCCTGAGCTCGCGAGCGAATCACTGGAAAAGGACTACTAATAATGCATCTTCATGAATTCGGCGGCGTTCTGTTAAACGTCATCAACAACATGGGCGGCGTACTAGCCAGCATCGGCCACTTCATGCACACGCTCGACACTGGCGTCTTCGGCGTTACCCCGCATGACACCGGAGTCTTTGGCGCCAACAAGCCCTAAGCGTTGTTCCAACAACTCAACTAGTTCGGGGTCATACAGCGCTCCGCCGCCTGCAGCCAGGCGCGCGAGCGCTGTTTCTTTATTGGTCATCTCCACGCCATCGTAGCCCGTGAGCATCGCCACGTACTGGCGCGCGATCGCGATGATGCGGGAAGCGATCGGGATCGCATTGCCGCGCAATCCTCGCGGCCCGCCGGTTCCATCGAAATGTTCGCGGTGGAACTCGATCCAGTCCGCGATCTCTCTCGGCAGCAGTGCATCGGTGCTTCGGATCATCACCGCCCCGAGGCGCGGATATGTGAGATTCTGTGAGAGCTCGGCTTGATTGAGGCCGGCGTTCGTCCGCACCCGCACCGCCAACCGGCACTTCCCGATCTCGTGCAATTCTGCCGCCAGGCCCACCATCGTCACTTCTCGCCGGCTCATGCCGACCTTACGCGCGATCATTTGGGCGATGTTCTGCACCTCGCTCCCGAACTCGACGTTTTCGGCGTCGAGCAGGTGCGAAAGGTCGCGCGCGAGCGTGGTGGCCTGCTCTTGCGCTCGATCGAGCTTCAGCAAGCGGACTGACGTGCCAAGCGTTTGTTCTATCAGATTGAATTGCGCGACGACGACGTAGAAGAGCGCGGCCGCGAAAATGCCGCCGAAGTTGAACATCGCGACGAGCATGTACGCGTAGAGCGATGCCACAAGACCCGGCCGCACGAGGGCCAGCACCGGGAACGACCCGCCCGCGATCTTGTGTTCGAATGCGACCATGAGATTGAACGACGTCTGCCAGGCGAAGCCGACGGCGATGACGCCGACGAACGAGAAGAGCCCGGTCGCAAGAGGCCATCGGACGATGAGATCTTGGACCGTCGCCCACGTCGCCAACATCGCGTATGTGCTGATCGTGGCAGCGCCGGCCTGACAGGCGATGAGGAACGGGGCGAATGCGTTCGTGATTTCCTTCGTGCGAAGACGATGCACTTGGATCGTCACCGCCGCGACGAACCCGATGACCAGCGCCCACGGTCCGAACGTCACCGCGGATGCGGTCATGATCGCGGTGAGCGGCGCTACCGTCGAGCCGGCCGCGGTCTGCGATCGTTCGACGAATACGAGAAACCCCGCGATGATCGCCACAGCGACGATCGTGCCTGCGCGGATATCGAATATCGGCGGAAATGCGAGAATCAGTGCGATTCCGGCGAGCGCCAGGAACACGTGCAAGATTCGCCGGGCAACGTAGCGCCATCGCTCGGGCTTCGTCGCATGTTGCCGTCCGGCTGCGGCCACGTTCGTGCTCAAAAAACTGGCGTCGTACCATCGCGGTGTGCGTCGTCATTGCGCGCATGACTATTCGCACGGAGGTCCTATATAATGAATATCGTGCAAAAGCGCGTTGGGCAGGACCTCACGGGAAGTAAGCGCAGGTTGTGACGGACGTCACACACACATGTTCGACCGGCGGAGATGCGAACTCTCACCTGCGTCGGGTGGACGCTTCCGACGCGAATGCCTGGTAGGTCAGTCTCGACGCGGCGCGGATAAATCGTTCGCCATCGTCGAGATCCGTCAAATGCGTGGCGAACGCGCAGAAGACATACGGTGCGCCGTCGAGGTAGACGATGCCGACGTCGTTGAGCGTGTCGTGGAGCGTGCCGGTCTTGTGCGCGATGGCCAGCCCTTTCGGGAGATACTTCGGCAAAAGCTCGTTATGGCGCTGGCCCATGAGGATCGCAAGCATCTCGTCACATGCCCGATCGTTGACGATTTCGTGGCCGGCGATCATGATGAGCAGCTGCATCATCTCGTTCGTGGTCGTGCGAAGCTCGCGGATATCGCCGTCCGAACGGATGCTGTCGCCGAGCCGCGTCTGGACCAAACCAAGTCCCGCCATAGTCGCGTTGACGTTTTGCCTGCCTACTTTGCGGATCAGCATGTTGGCGGCGGTATTATCGCTGCGCGTGATCATCAGCGATAAAAGTGTGCTGATGCTGTAGCGTGTGCCCCACCGCGCGTCGCAGAGGCTGCCGTAGCCGCAGTCGCGGTCGCCGTCGGTCAACGCGAGCGTGGTCGCCTGCGTGAAACGGCCTTGCGCGATTTGCCGAAATACCTCGACCATCACCGGTATCTTTATCGTGCTCGCGGCGGGCAGGTTGTCGTCGCCGTTGATCGCGATTTCGTGGCCGCCGTCGAGGTCCGCTATCGAAAGCGCGACGATGCCGGGCATGTGTACGGCAAGCCGTTCGAGTTTGGGCGCCAACGCGGCAAGCGTCGAGTCGGAAGTCTTCTCGGGCAGCGCGGCCGTCGCGGCACGGTCGACGTTTGAGACAGTCAAAAATGCGCAGGCCATCGCGGCGCTGAATATCCGGCTGACCAACATCATGATAGGGTATCGTCGCAATAATGGCCCTCCCGCACTATCGTTCATGGTTCGTACACCACGCCATCCGAGGCCGGCGGGCGCGCTCGGCCGATGAAGCCGGCGATCGCGACGATCGTCAGCAGGTAGGGCAGCATTTCGAGCAGTTGCGCCGGCACGTTCGCGCCCTGCAGCACGATCTGCAGGCCGGAGAAGAACGCGAAGAACACGCAGGCTCCGGCGGCGCCGAAGGGCGTCCACTTGCCGAAAATTACCGCGGCGAGCGCGATGAAGCCCCGTCCGGCCACCATGCCGTCGGAATAAATATCGGTCTCGCCCACGGATAGGTAAGCGCCACCCAGGGCGGCGAGCGCTCCGCCGGCCATGGTAGCTCCGTAGCGATATGCCGCGACGTTGATGCCCGCGGTCGCCGCGGCGCGCGGCTCCTCGCCGACCGCGCGAAGATGCGTGCCGGCGCGCGTGCGGTACAAGAACACGTGCAGCGCCACCACGATCGCGGCGGCGGCCCACGTCAACGCCGATTCATCGCGCAGACCCGCTACTTGAGGCGAAGCGCCGGGCTGGCCGAAGACGGCCGACACGAGATAGGCCGTGCCGCCGATCGCGAAGATGTTGATGGCCATGCCCACGATGATCTGGTCGGCACGTTGAGCGATGGCGAAGTACGCCAGCACGAGAGCCAGCAGTGCGCCCGTGACCAGCGCACTGGCCAGTGCGAGCGCGACGCTGTGCGTGTAGTACGACGTCGCGACCGCGGCGAACGCGCCGCCCGCCATGATGCCCTCGAGCGCGATGTTGACGATGCCGGCATTTTCCGAAAGCACTCCGCCGAGCGCGGCGAAAACCAGCGGCGTCGCTTTCTTGGGCAGAACTTTGACGACGGCAGCGGCGAGAATCCCTGGCGACATCATGGCGCGTCCGCCGCCACTGCCGGACGGCGCAGGCACGTGCGCCCTTTCGAGAACCAGCGCGCTGCCATGAAGAGGATGACCAAGCCTTCCACGACGGACACTAGATCTTTCGGCACGCCGGCGAGCGCTTGCATCGCGAGCGCGCCATTTTGCAGCGCGCCGAAGAAGAACGCGCTGAAGATGACGCCGATCGGGTCGGAACCGCCGAGCAACGCGACGGCGATCGACGTGAATCCGTACCCGGGCGAGAGCCCGGCATTGAAGCGATGCAACAGGCCAAGCACCTCGGTCGCACCCGCCAAACCGGCGAGCGCGCCGCTCAGCGCCATGGCTTGCACGATGACGCGCCCGGCGTCCACGCCGGCGTAGCGCGCTGCGCGCTCCGCGCTGCCGACGGCACGAAGCTCGTAGCCGGCGACCGACCGGCGCAGCCACCACGCGAGCGCACATGCGAGCGCGAGAGCGACGGGCAACGCTGCCGTCAGCCGGGTGTCCGCAAGAAGCGGCGGCAACACCGCGCTGGCCGAGATCGGCGCGGTCTCGGGCGCGTTGGCATCTCCGCGCAATGGGCCACTGACGAGATAACTGGAGCCTAAGAACGCGACGTAGTTGAGCATGATCGTCGTGATCACTTCGCTTGCGCCGAATCGCGCGCGCAAGAAGCCAGCGATGCCGCCCCAAATCGCACCGCCGGCGGCGCCCGCGATGAGACACAGCGGTACTTCAAACAGCGCGTTGAGATGGAGCGAAGCGCCGGCAACAGCCGTGCACAAACCGCCTGCCGCGAGTTGGCCTTCGGCGCCGATGTTGAGCAAGCCGGCGCGAAATGCGATTGCCACGCCCAGGCCGGCGAATAGAAGGGCGGTGGTCTGCACCAACGTCTCGGCGACGCCTTGCTCCGACCCGAACGCGCCTTGGAACAACGCCGCGAGCGCTTGCAGAGGGTTGGCATGAAAAGCAAGCATGATCAACGATGACAACGCGAGCGCCGCGGCGAGAGCGGTGAGCGGACCCCCGGCTCTGCGCAGCGCGTCAGCCATTCGAAGCGGCGCCAGACATGAGATTGCCCATCGTGATATCGTCCGCCAACTCCGGCATGACGACGCCGCTGATCCGGCCTTCGCTGAACACGATGATCCGATCTGACAACGCGCGGATCTCATCCAAGTCGTACGATACGAGCACGACGCACGCTCCGCGATCGCGGACTCCGCGAAGCTGTCGGTGGATGGTTGCAGCCGCGCCGATGTCGATGCCCCGGGTAGGCGCGACGCAGATCAGCGCGTGCGCTTCGTCGGTCATCTCGCGGCCGATGATCAGTTTTTGTTGCGTGCCGCCGGAATAGGCGCGCGCCGGCCGGACCGGATCGTAGCCGGCCAGCGCGTAGCGCGCGTCGATCGCATCGGCGCGCTCACGACCGAGGCGCAGGTTCACCGCCGCGCCCACGCGCGTGCGCCGCTGGTCACCGAGCAAAGCGTTTTCAACCGTATCGAAGTCGAGGACCAGGCCTTCCCGTTGGCGGTCCGCGGGAACGTAGCGCATGCCGGCGGCGCGACGTTCGGCGGCGGAACGGGAAGTGATGTCGGCGCCGTCAAGTGAGATGCTGCCGGCCGACACGCTCCGCAATCCGTAGAGCGCCTCGGCGAACTCCAATTGTCCGTTGCCTTCGACGCCGGCAACACCGATTATCTCGCCCGCACGGACGTCGATGGCGGCGTCGCGCACCGCCGGCGCGCCGTCGTCGCGCGCGGCGCAGAGCCCGCGGACGGACAGCGCGACATCGCCAGGCGTCGTTCTGCGCGGTTCGCGCGCGTTGAGATCGATCGCACGTCCCACCATCATCGCCGCAAGTGTGTTCGCATTCGCGTCCGCTATCGGCAACGACCCGGTCACTTTGCCGTGACGCAGCACGGTGACGCGATCGGCGAGCGCCAATACTTCCTTGAGCTTGTGCGCGATCAAGATGACCGCGCGGCCTTCGTCTCGCAAGCGCCGCACGACCACGAACAATGCATTTGCTTCAGCCGGCGAGAGAGCGGCCGTCGGCTCGTCGAGAATGACGATCCGGGCGTCGCGCTCCAGCACTTTGAGCAATTCGACTTGTTGGCGGGCGCCGACGCTCAGCGATTCCACGCGCGCCGAGGAGTCCAGTGCAAACTGGTATTTTTGCGCGAGCGACGCGACCTCGGACCGCGCGGCGGCTGTGTCGATGAAACCCGCACGGCCGGGCTCGCGGCCGAGCAGCACGTTCTCGGCGACCGTGAATCGATCGATGAGGAGGAAGTGCTGGAAGACCATGCCGATGCCGGCGCGCATCGCGTCGGCGCACGAAGCAAAACGCGTCTCGCGGCCGTGCAGCACGATAGCGCCGCCGTCCGGTTGCAACAACCCGTAGAGCACGCTCATCAGGGTGCTCTTGCCGGCGCCGTTCTCGCCGATCAGCGCGTGCACTTCGCCAGCACGCACATCGAAATCTACGCGGTCGACCGCTACAAGATCGCCGAAGCGCTTGGTGATGCCGCGAGCCGCTAGGCCGAAGACCGCGCCGGGCGGCTCGCCTGCGATCACCTCGTCGCGGCCGGATGCAACGGAACGAACGTCTTCAATTGCGCGAGCGTGGATGGGATCACAAGCTTCCCGGACACGATCAATTTTTCGTACGCCGCTTCGGTCGCGAGCGCGCCTTTGGGGAGCAGTTGCTTTGAGTACTTCATTTCGGTGAGGCCGACGCCGCCGTCCTTAAGACCGAAGACGAGCGTGCCGCCGGGAATCGTTCCGCGGACCGCATCCTTGGCAAGCGCGAGCACGGCGTTGTCGACATGTTTGAGCGCGCTTGTCAACACTTTGCCCGGCGCCAGCGCGTCTTGGTCCGAGTCCACACCGATGATGTAGTCGCCGGCCGGCCGCGATCTCGCTTCGTCGATCGCCCCGAGGCCGCACTTGCCCGCAGCGACGTAGATGATGTCTGCGCCTTGATCGTAGAGCACACTCGCGTATTCCTTGCCCGTTGCGACGTCATCGAACGAACCGGTATATTTCACAAGGACGGCGACGCGCGGATTGACCGACACCACGCCCGCGGCAAAGCCCGCCTGAAATTTCTCAATGAGCGGCGATTCGATGCCGCCGAGAAAGGCGACCGTAGCCTTTTTCGTCGTCAGTCCGGCGATCACGCCGGCCAGAAACGAACTCTCTTCCTCTTTGAACGTGATTGAGGTGACGTTCGGCTGGTCCACAACCGAATCGACAATCGCAAAATGCGTGTTGGGAAAGCGCGGCGCCACGTCGTTAAGCGAATCGTGCATGAGAAAGCCGATGGCGAAGATGAGGCCGTTGCCCTGCTCCGCCAACGTCGAGAGATTCGGTTCGTAGTCGGTGACCGCGCGCGACTGCAGAACCGTCACCTGCGCGCCGAATTGCTTTTGCGCGATCTGCAGTCCGCGATTTGCGGAGTCATTGAACGACTTGTCGCCGAGTCCACCCACATCGGTGACCATCGCAAACTTTCGTGCAGGCGTGCCCGATTGCGATCCCGCGCCGGAACCGCCGCTGGAGCAACCTGCGAGCAGCACTGCCGCCGCCAACGCTAAGAGATGCCGCATGAGCGGACCTTCCGGAGCCTCGCGATGACTTACTGCAACGAGCCCCAGCGGTGGTCGAACGTGATCGTCAGCATGTGCGGGGCGCGAGAGTAGGCATTCGTACACACGAATCCCGCCTTGCCGAAACAGCTGCCCGTATAGCCGGCGGCCGCCGGATACGGCACGCCATTCTCGAAGTTCTCAAAGATGCCGGCGTTCGTGTTCGTGATGTTCGACCAGCCGATGTGAACCGTCGAATCTCCCACGGGCATATTGAGCGAGCCGTTGTATACCCAAAATGGCGGGACGTTGAGGCTATTGTTGCGTGCGTAGTAGTCCGCGCCGATCGTGGCATATGCGCGCGCGGGATTGTGGTAGGCGATCTGCCATCCAACCTTGTGGATCGGAATGCCCAGATATTGCTGGTTGTCGACGACGTCACCCAAGATGACTTGGGTCTGGCGGTCTACCGAGGTCGGGTAAGCTGTTTGGATGTTGTAATAGGGTTCGAAGTCGAAGTTTTGAGACAACGCAAGCGACGCGTTCGCCTCGATGCCGCTATATACCGAACCCGCGAGATTTATCGGACGTTGGATGAAGAGGATCGGCGTCGACCCGACAGGGCAGGTCGGCGGAGTCGGGGACGGATCAAAACAAAGGCCCGGGGGCGCAGGAAAGGCACCGGTAAAGATGTGGTTCGAGAGATTTGTGCGGTATAGATCGACCCCTATATTGCTGTTGCCGAACAAATGCTGCCATCCGACATCGACGCCAGTCGCCGTCTCTGCTTTGAGATTTGGATTCCCCTGCACTGCCGCGCAAAACTGATTCGGTGGTGGCGGACAGCCCGAAGCGGTACCCGAATCTGACGAATTCGTATCGAGAGTTGGATTGAGATCCGACAACCGTGGCGCCGCAAATCCCGTGCCGATCGACGCGCGCAGGACGGTGTCGTTGTTCGGCTTATTGACGACCGCTAGGCGCGGATCGAATCGCTTTACCTTGAGCGTATCATAGTCGCTGTAGTAGCCCGCAGCCGTCAAATCGAATTTCGGACTAATCGCCACGTCGTCGCGCACGAGAATGGTACGCTCGATTTCGGTCGCCTGCCCATTACCGGGGCCGTTGAAATTGATAGCTGACGTCGGGATAAACTTATCTTCGAAGTCCTCCGCCGTGCCGAAATTATAATAGTCGCCGTTGCCGCCGACGCCGAGCACGAGCGTGTTGTTGCCGAAATCGCGAGTCCAAATGCCGCTGAGACCGGTCAGACGATCGGCGCTCGACTGGATGAAGCAGCAACCGACGTTGAAGCTGCTATTTGGCGTCGCGAGGTTCTCGCCGTCGACGATGCGCCGGAGCCACTGGTGATAGGTCCGCAGTTCGAGGCTGCCGCCCGCAAGCGCAGTGTGGAGATCGAACGAGTATTTCGGTTGCAGATTCCAAACGTAGTTGCCGGGGAAGCCGAAAAAGTAGGTATTTCCGGCCGGGTCTTGCTTGCACGAAATATCATTTGTGAAGCAAACAGGGCTTGGGCTTGACAAAAGTCCCGTCTCGTCTCTCGTGTCGGATTCATCGGAAACCGAGAGAACGCCGTACGTTGAATTTGAAAAATCGTAGCGCACTTTGCCCAGACCCGAACGCACGTTGAAGCCGAGCGTCGGGTTGGTGACGAATCCGAACTGACCTTTCTTACGCGCGCCGAAGTCGGCACGGTATGACGGCGAGATGAATCCGTCGGAGCCGTACTGGTGAAAATCCAGCAGGTAACCAAATCGGCCGATCGTATCGGTCTCCGAGAAGTTGTAGTCCGATGTGCCGAAGCCGCTGAATCCAAGTTGAAGCTCACCACCCTCGGTTTTCAGCGGATCGCGCGTGACGAGATTCACCGTCCCGCCGATCGTGTTCGCTCCGAACAGCGACGTGCCGCCAACGCCCTTTACAACTTCGACCCGGCTGTATATCGCCGGTGTCAATGTCGATACGTCGAAATCGCCGAATTCACCATTGCGCATAGGCTGGCCATCCTGAAGAACGAGAACTTCGTAGCCAGTGTTGTTGGTGCCGGCAAAGCCGCCAGCTCCCCTGATCGTGAGCGTCGCGACATTGCCAGGGGAGCCGTTGTTGAAGTGCTCGATGGTGATGCCGGGGACTTGTTCGAGCGCGGTTTGCACCTGCGGAATGGCAGAATTCACGAATGCCTGGCTCGATATCACACTGCTCGACGCCGATGAATGATTCAAAACCCGTTGGCCTGTGACGGTCACGCGGCCGAGCGAACTGATCGACGCGCTGCTCGCCGGCTGGAGAAACATGGCCAAATCGAACTGCTGCGAGGCGGCCAATGCGAACGGAGCGGTGTCGTACGGCAAGAACTGCGCCGCCGAGGCGCGCAAGTCGTACGTGCCGGCTGCCAGGCCCTGGAACGCAAACTTCCCTTGCGCATCCGAAGTCTTCACTTGCGGCGTTCCGTTGGCCAACAGCACCACCCGGGCGCCGGCGATCGGAGCACCCGTCGTCTCGTTGACGACCGTGCCGGTGACCGCAGCATCGTCGGCAGCCGCTGCCGGAGTCGCGAACGCAAAAAGCGAGATAATAGCGACGGTGACACCTGCCCATCGAATGAAATTCTTTGACATCGTACGCTCCATATAACAGTGCACAAAGTGAAACCGGGATACGCGCGAGTTTGCGCGGCGGACCCGCCTCTTGCCTTCCAATATTTCTTAAGAATATTTAAGGACATCGAGCGGATTTGCCCGGCCTTCAGGACAATATTCCGGTCCTTCCCGGCTTCGTCCTGAAAGCGAGCCTTCAATCATGGCCGGACTTGCCGGCAGACGCGTGGATTTGATCGGCGTTCCCGTTGATATCGGCGCAGGGCGGCGGGGCGTCCGGCTGGGTCCCGACGCGCTTCGCGCCGCAGGCGTTCTCGAGCAGCTCAAGTCGATTGGTTGCGACGTGCGCGACTGCGGCAATGTGGTCGTGCCGCAATCCGAAGAGCGAAATCTGGGCGGTCCCGGCCTGCCGCGTCACGTCGCCGCCATCCGGCAGATGTGCCTGAACACCGCGGCGGCGGTCGAAGCGTCGTTGCGCGGCGGCGCGTTTCCGGTGGTGATGGGCGGCGACCACTCATTGGCGACCGGCGCTTTGGCGGGTTGCGCCCGCGTCCTTGGCGCGCAAGGTCTGATCTGGATCGACGCGCACGCGGACATGAACTCGCCGGACTCCACGCCGACCGGAAACCTGCACGGGATGTCGCTCGCCTCCGCGCTCGGCGATGCCCCCGACCTCTTCCCCAATCCCGATTTCCATACTCCGGCAGTCGATCCGTCGAGAACCGTTTTCATCGGCTTGCGCGACCTCGATCTGCACGAGCGCCGAGCCATCCGCGAGCGCGGGATGAGCACGTTCACGATGACCGACATCGACCGGTACGGCATGGCGCATGTTATGGATCGCGCCATCGAGACGGCCGGGCGCGGCGCCGGAACCGCGCACATAAGCCTCGACATCGACTCGGTCGATCCGGCCATGGCGCCGGGAACCGGCACACCCGTACCGGGCGGACTCACCTATCGCGAAGCGCACCTCGCGATGGAGATGCTTGCAGATAGCGGCATTGCGCATTCGTTGGAACTCACCGAGGTCAACCCAGCCCTCGACGACCACAACATGACCGCGCGCTTTGCGGTCGGCCTGATCGCCTCGCTGCTCGGCAAGCGCATCATCTAGGCACGAGGATCGGCACACGCATCCCGCCGTCTTTTCCGGCCTTCTCGCGTTGGGCATCGTCTACACCCTGATCTCGGGGGCGAGCGACGGGGGCAATCTTCTGGCGGCGGCCGCGGCGAGCAGAACCGTTTCGCAGCGGCAAGCGCTGTGCGTCATCGCAGCGGGTGTGCTCTTCGGTCCGATCGTTTTCGGCACCGCGGTCGCGAGCACGATCGCCGGCGGCATCGCCGACTATCAGAACCTCGGCTCGGCGCTGCTCGGCGCCGGCATCGCCGGGGGCATCGTCACGCGCCTCATCATGTACTATGCGAGCGTGCCCACGAGCGGATCGGTGGCCTTGGTCGGTGCGATGGTTGGAGCGATATGGGCGGGTCCGGGATTGGCGGCGGTTGAGTGGCACGGCGTCGAAAAGGTCGCTATCGCACTGGTCGTCTCGCCGGTCGTGGGGTTCGTCGCCGGCGCACTTGTGTATGCCGTCGTCTTGCTCATCCTTTCGTTCGTCTCGCGCCGGACCGGCGATCGCATCATGCAGCTGCAATGGGGTACAATCGCCTTGCAAGCGCTTGGCTACGGGGCTAACGATGCGGAAAAGACGGTCGGGCTTTTCGCCGCTGCGGTGCTCGTGGCCGGCGGCCAGTCGTTTGCGACGCCGTTTTGGATGATCGCGCTCACCGCGGCTACGTTTGCGACCGGGATGATTCTCGGCGGGATCCGGATCGCGCGCACGGTCGGCAATCGTCTGTTCTCGATCCGCCCACCGCACGCACTCGCGTTCCAGTTCGCGGCCGCAGCGACCGTGATCGGCGCCGCGGCATTCGGCGCGCCGGTCAGTTCTACGCAGGCTGCGACAAGCGCGATCTTCGGGGTCGGTGCGAGCGACAATTTGCGGACGCTGCATTGGCAGACCGTGATGAGGATCGTCGGCTCCTGGGTGCTCACGGCGCCCACGGCACTCTGCGCAGGCGCGCTCGCGACAACGGTGCTCCGTCTTTTTGGGAGATGATGTCATGTGGCTCACGAACATATTTCGTCCGGCGCAGTCCGACCGGTTTTATGGTTTGTTGCACGATCACGCAGCCTTGCTCGGCGAAGCCAGCGCGAAGCTGCTGCGTTACATCGAGACCGGCGACGCCAGTCTCTCCGAGCAAGTCCACGATATTGAAAATCGCGGCGACAAGGTCTTGCGCGACATGATCGACGCGCTGCAAGACACGTTCGTCACACCGATCGATCGAGGAGATCTCTATACGCTGAGCGAGGCGATCGATGACATGCTCGACTATCTCAACAACGCCGCGCGCGAGCTCAAACTCTTCGGCATCGGCGCCACGCCGGAGATGGGCGAGATGGGCACGATCTTGTTGGATTCGTCGAACCACATCCTCGATGCCGTCACTTCATTGCCGCACGAAACGCGGCGCGCTATCGACGGCGCGCGCGCGGCGATCCAATCGGAACATCGCGTGGAGGATGTCTACCGACGGACGATCACGCGGCTATTCGACAATCCCGATCTGCCCACGGCGCTCAAACGCCGCGAGATCTACCGCCATTTGAGCAACAGTGCGGACCGGGCTGAAGCCATCGGGCGCCTCATCCTCAAGATCGTCGTCAAGGTGACTTGAGGGGGCGGCGCCTACTTTATCGCGAGCTCTCCGGTGAGGGTCTGACCTGGTTTTAGATCGATGATGCGCAACCCAGGTACGTCGGCCGACAATTCGCGCAGTTGGTCCGGCGTGCCGGTGAGCATCGGAAATGTTCCGTAGTGCATGGGTACGACGACTTTCGCGCTCATCAGACGAGCGGCATAGGCCGCCTGAAGCGGATCCATGGTGTAATAGCCGCCGATGGGCAGCATGAGGATATCCGGACTGTAAAGATCGGCGATGATCTTCATGTCGCTGAACACGGCCGTGTCGCCCGCGTGATAGACGCGAATGCCGTTTTCGAATGTGAAGACGTAGCCGGCTGCCTCTCCGCCGTACAGTCTTGTGTTCCCATCACCCTGGATTCCGCAACTATGCACGGCGTGCGTCATTGTGGCTTTGATGCCGTCGACATCGACGGTGCCGCCTTTGTTCATGTTGATGGTGTTCTCGACGCCCTGAGCGCCAAGCCATGCGGCGGTCTCGGGAATGGCGATGACCTTGCAGTTCAAACGCTTCGCGAGCGGCACAGCGTCGGCGATGTGATCGGAATGGCCGTGCGTGACGAAGATCGCGTCAAGCGCGCTTGGACGCTTGAGCTTGGGCGGGCACATCGGATTCTGCTCCAAAAACGGGTCGACCATGATGTGTTTGCCGCTTGGCGATCGCATGGCGAATGTCGCGTGACCGCAAAATGTGATTTCTAGTGTGCCCAAATTCATGCGGCGGGGCTTTTTGTCCCAAAGGGGCTTTCCCTACCGCCGCTAAAACGAAAGAATTCATGCAACGAGTCCGCATTCTCACCGCCGACGCGAGTTCGCTTGGAAGCCAGCTCGAATCCGCACTTGACGTGCACGCGCCTGACGTCGTGGCGTTGACCGGCATAGGGCCTGCGCGCGCTTCGCGGCTCGCAGGACCGCGGTCGATGCGCGCCGCCACGCAAGCGTGGAGTGCGGACGATAGCGCCGGCCTCGCGCTCCTTTGGAAGGGCACGCTCGCCGTTGGATCGATGGAACGTTTTGATTTCGGCCAGGTGCGAGAGCCGTGTGGCGCGCTCCGGATCACGTTTCCGATCGAAGGGCGGTACGTCATCGTTTTCTGCGCGCTGCTCTCGTCCGGGCGCGCGGACGCGGCCGCGCAGAAGGCTCGCCTCGTGGCGCTGATCGATTCGGCGCACCAGCCGACGCTCGTGGCCTGCGACGGGGCCATCGCTTCAGCCGATGATCGTTGGTCCCGCTGCGCGGATGCCTGGGCTGTCGCGCAGCGGCGCATCATCTCGCTCGCTGCATCGACCGATGTCGGGTTCGCAGCCCGCCGGGCGTTTGGAATCGCCGGCGGATCCACCGCGGCCGATCATCGCTCGCACGCCGGACCCGTCTGGCACTGCTCGGAAGAATTCGCCGTCGTCGAGGCTCGGTCGATCTCCGTCGATGCGGCGCCGGATCGTCCGATCCGGACTGTGACGGTCGAACTGCGCGCGGGCGCCGCGAAAATCGACGCGGCCGCCGGTCAGTGATTTCTAACCGGCGCTCAACCGCGAAAGCGCGAACTCTGCTTCTTCACGCACCCATGTCACTTGTTCTTTCGCGCGCAGATCTTCGAGGGCAGCTCGTCCGGAGTCGCCGCTTTGCGCACCAAGCTCGCCCAGCGCCCATGCGGCGTGGCCGCGCACGAGCGGCTTGCGGTCACGCAGCGCCTCGATGAGCGGAGCGACAGCCCGCCGGTCGCGCGAATTGCCGAGAGCGACGGCCGCATTGCGCTGAAGCACGGCTTTCCCGCGCCAGGCCATGGATGTCGGCGCGAACCACCGTCGGAACTCGCCTTTGGTCATGCGCAGCACGGCGGGTAAGTCCACAGATGTGCCGACATCGGAAAGCGGTGCGAATGTCGTGCTCGTACCGGCTCCGTCGCGTTCTTTGCGCTCGTTCACCGGACAGACCGACTGACAATCGTCGCATCCCCAAATGCGGTTGCCGATCGCCGAGCGCAACTCTCGCGGTATGGGCGCCTTGAGCTGCGTAAGGTCCGATATGCAGCGGCGGGCGTCTATCGCACCGTCGGGTCCGATAGCGCCGGTCGGACAGCGGGCGACGCACGTCACGCACTCGCCGCAATTTTTGGCAAGCGGTGCATCGGCCGGCAGTGATAGCGTCGTGATGACCTCGCCGAGCAAGACCCACGACCCGTATTCTCTCGTCAGCACGTTTGCATTCTTGCCGAACCATCCGATGCCCGCGCGCACCGCGGCCGCTCGGTCGATGAGCGGACCTGTGTCGACGCACGGCAGACATTTCGCGCCGCTGTACTCCGCCTCGATCCAGCTCGCCAGCGCGCGCAAACGCCCACCGATGACGCGGTGATAGTCGCGGCCCCATGAGTGGCGAGAGACCGCGCCTCGAAGGCCGGGCGCGTACGGGTCGTACGGTTCGTCGTCCGTCAGATACGACGTTGCGGTGCAGACGATCGACGCAGCGCCAGGAAGAGAGGCGCGCGGATCGGCGATTACCGCGATCCGATCGGGCGGATAGCTCCATTGACCGAGCATACCCGCGGCCGCTCGGCGCTCGAACGTCTGGCGCTCGACGTCGAACGGCTCGGCCCCGGCGATGCCCACGAGGTCGAATCCAAGCTCGCGCGCATGAGAAATTATCTGCGCTTTCGCGAGCGCGTCTGTCGATGTTCCGGGAGCGATCAGGTCGAGCTGGCCTCGCCGGTGTTGAAGTCGACCGTGCATGTGCCGTGCACGGGCAGACCGTTGAGCGTGGCCGGCGCGTACATCGATTGCTTGGCCGCGGCGAGCGCGGCTTCGTCGACGTTCGAATCGCCGGACGATTGCACGAGCGAGACGCTGATCACGTTGCCGTCGGGTCCGACTTCGACTTCGACGCGCGCCGGCCGCGACGTGGAGGCAAGCCCAGTCGGCAATCCGGCTAGCCGCACGATGTGCGCTGGATTATCGTCGCCCCAGACGATCGCGCTTGCGAGTTCGTTTCCGGTTCCGCCGGTGTCGGCGCTGGCCGACGTGGCTGAATGTGACGAAACCGATGGAACTTCAGTGGCGGCGACCCGAGGCGCGCTATCTTCGGGAGTCGTCTTTGCTTTTTCCGGCCGCTGCATCGAGATAAGGGATACGCGTTGCGCCAAGGTGGTTCTTCGGCTCCGCGCCGGGTCGGCAACGCCCAGTTCGCGATATTTCAATTGCGCGATATGCAGCACGGTGCGTTTGGCAACGATGGGTGGTGGCGTGGGGGTCGGGGTCGGACGAATATAATCGCGGATCGAGCGTGAGAGCGTCACGACAGAGACTGTGCCTTCATCGGCGGGACCCGCATTGCGCCAAAATGAGGACATCGCTGCGACCGATGATCCGAACGAGATGTGGACTAGAGCGGAGCCGACAACGAAGAGGACGAGCGCGACAATGACACGACGGCGGATGCGCGGTCGTTCTGTGAGCACTTCGCTTGAAGCCGGAATCTGGTCGAACATTCAAATTCCCCGGCAACCGGTCGCGGGTGGCTACCCGCCTGCTTCAATTTCCACTCCGGTGCGGACGGTGCCTTTCCCCGAGTTCATATACCGAGAAAAGCGCAGCGCGGCGTCCCTCGAGCCTTGCTCGGCCGCCTTGCCCCCAAGGGCTCGCGCCGCCCCGAAGCGCACCTCACCCTAGATGGATTCGCCGCGACCCAAACTGAAATTGTACAAAGCCGATTGGTGCGGCTACTGCGTGCGGGTCATGCGCGTGCTCGACAAGCTGGGCTTGGAATATGAAGGCATAGAAGTTCCAATCCCTCACTCGCAACGCCGCGAGGTTTTGGCGATTTCCGGTCAGCCCGAAGTTCCAGTCTTGGTCGACGGCGACGTCGTCATCGACGACGACGACCGTATCATCCCGTACTTGGAAGCGACCTACGGCGCGAAATAGTAAGTAGTAGGACAAGCCGAACTGTGGCGAGCCGTACTAGGGCAAGCCGTACTAGGGCAAGCATCGCTTGCCCTAATACGATAGTCGGATAGATTATGCGTAGAAGCCGCGGGTGGTGTAGCTGTCCGCGACGCGCCGGATGGCCACCATATACGCGGCGGTGCGTAGATCCGTGCCATGTTCCTTTGCGGTCTGCCAGACCGCGTCGAAGTTCTCGCGCAGCACGTCCTTGAGCCGCTCGTTGACCTCGCTCTCCTTCCAATAGTAACCGGCCCGGTCTTGCGCCCACTCGAAGTACGACACGGTCACGCCGCCCGCATTGGCAAGGATGTCCGGAATCACCGTGATGCCGCCTTCGGCCAGGATCTTATTCGCGTCGGCGGTCGTGGGGCCGTTCGCGCCTTCGGCGATGAGGTGTGCCTTGATATTCTTGACGTTCTTCTTCGTGATCTGATTCTCGAGCGCTGCCGGCACGAGAATGTCGCACGGAAGTTCGAGCAATTGCGTGTTGCTGATGGTGTCGCCGCCCGCAAAGCCTTCCAGACTGCGCTTGACGTTCGTTGGATTGGTCACGTGGCTGATGGCAGCCGCAACGTCGATCCCATCCTTATTATGGACGCCCGTGAAGGCGTCGCTGATGGCGACCACTTTCGCGCCGTGCTCGTGCAGCAGCTTCGCCGAGATCGAACCGACATTGCCGAAACCCTGAACGGCGACCGTCGCGCCGTTCAGCGACTTGCCTTGCTTTTCGAGCGCCGCTTCGATCATGATCATCACGCCGCGGCCGGTGGCTTCGACTCTGCCCCGCGATCCGCCGACGCAGAGCGGTTTGCCGGTGACGACGCCGGGCGTGTACCCGCGAAGGTGCATCGAGACGGTATCCATCATCCATGCCATCGTCTGGGGATTCGTGCCGACGTCCGGAGCGGGTACGTCTTTGTCCGGACCGATGATCTCGATGATCTCCGCCGTGTACCGCCGCGTGAGCCGCTCGTTCTCCGCCGGCGACAGCGTGGCCGGGTCACACGTGACGCCACCTTTCGCGCCGCCGAACGGCAAGTCGACGACCGCGCACTTCCACGTCATCCAAAAGGCGAGTGCCGTCACTTCGTCCAGCGTCACGCCGGGATGGAATCGAACGCCGCCCTTTGCAGGTCCGCGCGCGAAATTGTACTGCACGCGAAAACCCGTGAACACTTCAAACGACCCGTTGTCGCGGGCGAACGGGATGGAGATGATGACCTGCCTCGACGGATGCGTGAGGACGCGCTTCATGTTCTCGTTCAGTTCGAGCTTTGCGGCGGCTTCGTTGAAATACGCGATGCCTTCGCCGAAAACCGATACCTGACCGTCGTGGCTGGATGCGGGCGCGGTAGCAGTGGGTGACATAACATTGCTCCTGGTGCGGCGTGAAACGCCGTTAGACGTTGAACCGGAAGTTGACGACATCGCCTTCTTGCATGACGTATTCGCGTCCCTCGGAACGAAGAAGACCGGCTTCGCGCACGGCCTGCAAACCCTTCAGGCGAACCAAGTCCTCGTACGCCGCGATTTCCGCCCGGATGAACCCGCGCTCGATGTCGCTATGGATCGTCCCTGCGGCCTGAGGCGCTTTGGTGCCTCGCGCGATCGTCCACGCGCGAGTCTCCTTTTCGCCCGCGGTGAGAAAAGTCATCAGGTCTAGCAGGCGATAGGCGGCGAGAATCAGGTTATCCAGTCCGCTCTGTTCTAGACCCAGCTCCTTTGCAAACGCCGCTGCCTCATCCGGAGGCAAATCGGCCAGCTCGGCCTCGAGCTTCGCGCAAAGGACGACACATTGCGCCCCCTCGGCTTGTGCGTAGCGCTGCACCGCAGCGACGCGCTCCGCCGAAGCGTTGGAGCCTGCCTCGTCCACGTTCGCGACGTAGAGCGTCGGTTTTGCGGTGAGCAAAGTTAGTTCCTTGGCGAGGGACATCTCAAGCCCCGAATGGGCGAACGCTCGTGCGACCTTGCCCGCGTCCAATGCGTCGCGCAGGTTTTCCAACGCGGTTACTTCGGGCGCGAACTTCGGCTCCGCTTTGGCGCGCTGGCGCGCCTTGTCGAGCTTTTTCTCCACACCGACGAGGTCGGCAAGCGCGAGTTCGATGGTGATGGTCTCGATGTCGCGCAGCGGGTCCGGCGCGCCGTCCACGTGGACGACATCGTCGTCATCGAAGCAACGGACGACCATCGCGATCGCATCGACTTCGCGGATGTGCGATAGAAATGCGTTGCCAAGCCCCTCGCCCTTCGATGCGCCGCGAACGAGTCCGGCGATGTCCGTGAATGTGGTTGTGGCCGGTACGATCTGCTTGCTGACGAAAATGCGCGCAAGCTCGTCGAGACGTTTGTCCGGCACAGGCACGATGCCGACGTTCGGCTCGATCGTGCAAAATGGATAGTTGCTCGCCGCAACGCTCGCGCGCGTGATCGCATTGAAGAGCGTGGACTTGCCGACGTTCGGCAGTCCGACGATTCCGCAAGAAAGGCTCATGCGTCGGCGGTCTTCGCGGTCGCGCCGCCGGGAAGCCAACCGCGCGACTGCGCCGCCGCGATGACGCGTTCGCGAATTCGCGACCGCACAACGGCGGCATCGGTGCGCGTCGTGGGAAAGTCTATGCGAAAAGTCGCGGCGTCGAGCCCGACGTCGTCCACGTAGACGTTGACCGCCGTTGCGTCGATGCCGGCTGCGGCGCCCGCCTCGCGGCCGATCTCGGCCAACTGCGATCGTTGTGCATCGATATTCTGCCGGAGCGGCAGCGTGAGGGTGAGCGACGCGCCGTACGCGAGCTTGTTGGCGTTGGCGACTATCAGGATGTTGCCGTTGGGAATCGCGTACCGGCGCCCGCCTTGGTCGGTGATGACCGTCAGGCGCAAGCTCAAGTTTTCAACCGTGCCCGCGACGACGCTGTTGACCGTCGTCGTGATCTCGACCGCATCGCCGATCTCGTAGACATCCTCGAAAAGGAACATCAAGCCGGCTAACATGTCGCGCACCACGGACTGGGCGCCGAAGGCCAAGCTCGCGGTGACGATTCCCGCCGACCACAGTTCGGGCGTGATGTCCATGCCCCAGATATGGAGCAGCGCAAGTATGAAAGCAATGACGGCGACGGCGGCCGCAGCCGATTTGAACAGCGCGCCGAATGTGATGGCGCGCGGCATGAAGCGCCCTGCAAAGCGCTTGGCGAATAGGCGATCGATCGCCATGACGGCGATACGCCATACGATAAGCACCACCGCAAGCGCGATGAGGGATTCCCAGACGCGATTGACGAGATCGTCGACGTTGATAGGAGGAAGCAAAGCGAACATTCCAGCTTGCTTCTTTACCATCGGGACCGGCCACGGCCTTCCAGGAACCCCCATTTTTATAACCGAAGGGCTTATAACGTCGTTCCTGGACAAGCGAGGCCGCACGCGTCATGCGTCAGATGAAAGTGGATAAACTCGGCATCGACTTGCTCACGCACGACCCGGTCGTCATTCTCAAAGACATGGACGGCAAGCATTATCTGCCGATCTTGATCGGGCCGTTCGAGGCAACCGCCATCGCGATGGCGCTCGAGGGGCAATCGGCGCCTCGCCCGCTGACGCACGATCTCATGAAATCGGTCATGGACGGGGTCGACGCCAAACTCACGAAGATCGTCATCCACGACATGCGCGACAGCACGTTCTATGCCAAGCTGGTGATCGAAACCAACGGCGAGACCAAAGAGATCGACGCGCGTCCGAGCGACTGCATCGCGGTCGCGCTGCGCTGCGATGCGCCGATCTTCGTCACCGACAAGATCGCCCTCGAAGAAGCCGTGGTCGACAAGAAATCCGAGGAAGAAGATATGGCGCGCTTCAAAAAGTACATCGAAACATTGAAGCCGAGCGATTTCAGAGGGTCGTAGCGCCTGCTCACCACCCGCGCGGGCCGGCCGTCTAGGTCGGCTATTTTTTGGAGAACGATTGAAGAATCACGCAGAAATCGGGATCTTCGGCGGCTCGGGATTCTACTCGCTGCTCGAAGACAAGCACGAGGTCAAAGTCGAGACGCCGTACGGTTCGCCGAGCGATGTTCTCGCGCTCGGAGAAATCGCCGGTCATGGCGTCGCGTTTCTGCCGCGCCACGGCAAGAGCCATTCGCTGCCTCCACACATGATCAACTATCGCGCAAACCTGTGGGCGATGAAAGAACTCGGCGTCACGCGCATCATCGGGCCGTGCGCTGCCGGTTCGTTGCAAGCGGCGGTCAAGCCGGGTCATTTCGTGGTCTCGGATCAATTGATCGACCGTACGAATGCCCGCAAAGACACGTTTTACGACGGACCGATCACCACGCACGTCTCGTTCGCGTACCCATACTGCACGCAGATAAGGCCGCTGGCTATCGAGGTCATCAAGAGTCAAGGGATCACGTGTCATGATAAGGGGACGGTGGTCACGATCCAGGGACCGCGCTTTTCCACCCTTGCCGAAAGCCGGTGGTTCTCATCGCACGGCTGGGAAGTCATCAACATGACGCAGTATCCCGAAGCGTACCTCGCGCGCGAACTGGAGATCTGTTACGCGAACATCGCGTTGATCACCGACTACGACGCGGGCCTCGAAGGCGTGGCGGGCGTCGAACCGGTGACGCACGAGGGCGTCATCGAGGTCTTCAACGCCAACAACGAAAAATTGAAGAACGTCCTGTTCGAGATCGTAGGGCGCATGCCGCGCGAGCGCACCTGCTCCTGCGGCCATGCGCTGACGGGCGCAAGGCTTGGCTAGGAAATCAAATGTGGGGCCGGCTCTCAAGGCAGGCCTTGATGAGCCTGCTCGAAAGCAAGCGCCGCTCCCATTCGTCGGGCAGCAGCACGTCGTCGACTATTTCGCCCGGCTTGGACCGGACCGGCTCGCGCATGCGTACATTCTGCACGGTCCGCGCGGCACCGGCAAGCGTACGTTTGCGCGCATGCTCGCGTGGACGCTCAACTGCGAACATCCTACCTCGTTTCCCCTCGGCTACTGCGGCGTCTGCGGTCCGTGTCAACGCGGCATTCACGGATCGTCGGGTGACATCATCGAGGTCGACCTCGCGTTCATCAAGGCCACCGACACCACCGAACGCAAGACCGACGATTTGGGCATGGCGCAAGCGCGCGCGATCGTCGATCGGATGCAGTACAAGTCGTACGAGGGCGGCCGCCCGGTCTGCATAATCCCCGATTTTGAAAACGTCACCAAACAGGATGTGCCGAACGCGCTTCTCAAAGAACTCGAAGAGCCGGGCCAACAAAAACTGTTTCTGCTCACCGTGGAGCGGGAAGAATCGTTGCTCTCGACCATTCGCTCCCGCGCGGTCGCGTTGCGCTTCGGCCCGCTCGGCGACGACGAGATCGCCGCTCGCCTCACGGCACATTTCGGCGAAACGCGCGAGCGCGCGCTTTCACTCGCCCGTCGCGCTCAGGGGAGCCTCGGCGAGGCGATCGCCGACCGAGACGGGAGTACCGGCGCCGCGCGCGATGGAGCGCGCGATTGGCTCCTGGCGTGCCTCGCACAACCCGACCGATTGCCGGCGATGCCCCAACTCGGAAAAGACGATGCGCGCACGCAGCTCAATGGCGTGCTACGGCAATCCTTGATCAGCGCGCGCGATCTTATGGTGAGTTCCATCGGTGGTGAAGGCGCACTCTTCGACGCTCACGCGAGCGCCCGGTACGCGGATACGAAACGGGCCATAGGACCCGCCACGGCGATGAAAGCTGCGCGAGCGATCGAGCTCGTCCAAGAAGCCACCCGCATGGCCGACACCAACATCGCACCCGCGACGGTATTGGGCTGGCTGCAAGTCCAGCTTCGCTCGCTCACCGGCCAGCATCCAGCCCGGTGACGGCGATCCGCTCATCGCTCTCGCATCTCGAGTGTTCGAAATGCGAAGCCCATTATGACGCGGACGTCATCCAACACCTCTGCACGTGCGGTGCGCCGCTTCTTGCACGATACGACCTGCCAAAAGCCAAGGCGTCGCTTACCGTTTCCGGGCTCGCGCGAAGGCCGTGGAGCCTGTGGCGATATGGCGAATTGCTTCCGATCCGCGACCCCGCCCGGAATACGGTGAGCCTCGGCGAAGTCGTCACGCCGATCGTGCCGTTGACCCGTCACGGGGCGGACATTGGAATCGGCGGCCTCTCCTGCAAAGATGAAGGCCTGCTGCCGACCGGCAGTTTCAAGGCGCGCGGCGCCGCCGTCGGCGTGTCGCGCGCGCGCGAACTTGGCGTGACGTCGTTTGCGATGCCCACCAACGGAAATGCAGGCGGCGCCTGGGCCATGTACGGCCGGCGTGCCGGCATCGCTGCGCGCGTCGTCATGCCGAAGAGCGCCCCTGCGATCCATCGCTTCGAGTGCGAAGCGGCGGGCGCAGAAGTCACGCTCGTCGACGGCGTCATCTCGGACGCTGGAAAAGTCGTCGCAAAAATGGTGACCGAGGCGGGCGTGTACGACGCGTCGACGCTCAAAGAACCGTATCGCATCGAAGGCAAAAAGACGATGGGATTCGAGCTTGCCGAACAATTCGACTGGCGAACTCCGGACGTGCTCTTGTATCCGACGGGCGGCGGTGTCGGTCTTATCGGGATATACAAAGCGCTGCTCGAATTGCGCGAGATAGGATTTCCGATCGACAAACTGCCGCGCATGGTGGCCGTGCAAGCCGCAGGTTGTGCGCCGATCGTCCGCGCGTTTAATGCGGGCCTGCGCGAATCGCAGTTCTGGAACGATTCGAAAACCGCGGCATTCGGCATCAACGTGCCGAAGGCGCTCGGTGACTTTCTCGTGCTCGATGCCGTTTATGCGACCGCCGGCTGTGCGATCGCCGTCGACGACACTGCGATCGCCGCGAGCCGCCACCGCGTGGCCGCTGCTGAAGGATTCCTGCTATGCCCGGAGGGCGCGGCCACGATCGCCGCCGCCGAAGAACTCCGCAAGAACGGATGGATCCGCGACGGCGAGCGCGTGCTCGCGATCAACACCGGCAGTGGGCTTAAATCAATCCCGTAACGCTGTGGGCATCCCGTACTAGGGAAAGCAACGCTCACCCAAATGGGCAAGCGATGCTTGCCCTAGTACGGCTTACCCTAGTACTAATCTGAGTTATTGACCCTGCCAGCGCGAGAGGATCATCTGGCGCACGTCGATCGCGATCTCATCCTCTGCGCGCGTACCGTCGATCGTCACAAAGCGATGGGGTTCGGCGGCTGCCAGTCTGCGGTACCCGGCGGCGACTCGCTCGTGAAAGGCGCTAGATTCGCGCTCCATCCGGTCGGGAATGGCGGTGCGCGATTTCAACCGTTCGCGCGACACCGCCGTTGAGACATCGAGCAAGAACGTGAGATCCGGTTGGAGCCTGCGCGCCGCGAACATCGTGATGGTGAGCAGCGTGTCGATCGGAAGTCCGCGACCGAATCCTTGATAGGCAAGCGTCGCGTCCCAAAAGCGGTCGCACACAACGAGTCTGCCTTCGGCCAGGCCGCGTTCGAGGATCTTGTCCACCAACTCCGCGCGCGACGCGCTTAAGATCAGCGCCTCCGCCTCAGGCGCCATCTGGCCGAGTGGGTCGATGAGCAATTGACGCAGCTTTTCGCCGAGCGGCGTGCCGCCGGGCTCGCGCGTGAAGACAAAAGGTATCGAAGTGCCGGATAGATATTCGTGCAAGAGCCGGACTTGGGTCGATTTGCCGGCTCCTTCAACCCCTTCGAAGGTGACGAAAAGACCGGCGGCTATTGCGCGGCCTCTTTGTAGACGCGGACGCGGCGATTAGGTTCGATGCCCGTCGACCGCGATTGCAGATGATACTTCTCCACGATCTGATGCTGCAGCCGGCGCACGTAGGACGACTGCGGCGAGAGCTCGACGGATTTGTGGTGCAGCATCACTTGATACACCGCTTCCTCGGCCTCGCGGACGGCGAGCTCTTCGTCGTCCACCGTCGGAAGGTCGTAGAGATCCTTGAGACAGGTCTGGATCTGCGCCGTGGTGTTGGTCTTGAGCGCATAGATAGGAATATTCTGCGCGGCGATCTCTCGCAGTTTGCCGTTGTCTCGCCGTTCCAGCGCCTTCAGCGTGAGCACAACGTCGGCGTCATCCCACTTGCGCGCGATGAGCGCGGGCACGCGCAGGTTGGCCACCGCGCGCTCGATCTTCGCCCGGCTCACGCCGTACGGGAAGATGCGGATGATGTCGGTGGCCGGCTCTTCGTCGTCGTCGTCCGCACCTGAGAACACCGATACGGCGGCCGGCATGCGGTCGAAACCGTGCGAATGAGCGCGCGACGGTGCCGAGCCGTAACGCGGCTGCACGGTCTGCGTTTCCGCTTCTTGCACCACTTCCACGGCGCCTTGATCGTTGCGAACGCGTATCTCGGGCTTGGGTTCGTGGCTGCGCAGCATGGCGTCGACGATGTCCGCGACCGGCTCGTGAAGCGCCAATCGGCCCCGGTCTTGGATCTCGATGACGACGTCGAACGTGGGGGGCGCCTTGCGTTCGAGCACTGTTTTACGCGTTCCGCGGCGTTTGGCTTCTTCGTCCGACAGGGTCACCGCGCCCACGCCGCCGACGAGATCGGAAAGCGTGGGATTCATGAGGATGCTTTCGAGGTCTAGTCCGTGCGCGGTGCCGATGAGCTGCACGCCGCGTTCGGCGATGGTGCGCGCGGCTATGGATTCGGCTTCGGTGCCGATCTCGTCGATCACCACCGCTTCGGGCATATGGTTTTCGACAGCCTCGATCATCACCGCGTGCTGGTTGGCGGGCACGTCGACTTGCATGCGCCGCGCATGACCGATGCCGGCGTGCGGCACGTCGCCGTCGCCGGCGATCTCATTCGACGTGTCCACGATGACGACGCGCTTGCGCAAGTCGCCGGATAGCACGCGCGCGACTTCACGAAGCATGGTGGTCTTGCCCACGCCCGGCCGGCCCAAGAGCAAGATGGACTTTCCCGACCGAACGACATCGAGAATGATGTCGATGGTGCCGTAGACAGCGCGGCCTACCCGGCACGTGAGACCGATGATCTTGCCGTTGCGGTTTCGCAAGCACGAAATTCGGTGCAGCGTCTGCTCGATGCCGGCGCGATTGTCTTTGCCGAACTCGCCGACGCGCGCGACCACCGCGGCGATGTCGTCGGGGCTGACTGGTGTCTGAGAGAGGTAGCAATAGTCGCTTGGAAAGCGCGCTTCGGGCAAACGGCCCAAGTCGAGGATGACTTCGATGAGATCCTTGAAATTCGGGAGGTTGACGAGCGCTTGACGAATGGCCGGTGTGAAGATGTCGAGGAGTGCGTAGAGTTCCCAGTCGCCAGATTGTTGTTGGGCGAGGTCCTCTTTCAAGATAACGTCACCTCGTGCGACTGTTATGGTAGGACCCTTATGGTGCGCAATTTTTCGTCCACCGGTCCTTGGATGTGGACGCCTGCGTGCATTTCGGATTGCAGATAATCGATCGTGTCTTCGTCGATCCGTTCGCCCGGACAGATGATGGGTATTCCGGGCGGGTACGGCGTGATCACCTCCGCGCAAATTCGGCCGGCGCTATTTCGAAACGGCACTTCGACGTGGTCGCGCGTAAAGGCCTCTCGCGGTGTGAGAACCATCGCGGGTATCGGCGGCATCGCATATGTACCGTGTTGCATCCTGTGCTCGAGGATGGCGAACGCCGGCTCGGACCCGGCCGGCTTTTCATCTCTGGCGAGACGATCCACCGCGTCGATGAGCGCGTCGATCGATGCTTCGGTATCGCCAAACGTCACGAGCGCGACCACATTGCACAGGTCCGCCATGTCGGCTTGCACTTTGTAGCGCAGTCTGAGGATATTCGACGCCTCGTAGCCCGTGTAGCCCAAGTCTTTGACGGTGATCACGAGCCGCGTCTCGTCATATGCAGCGATACCCGGACGTCCGACATGTTCGACGCCCATGCAGAAAACGCCGGGAATGCGATTGAGGCGCTCGCGCGCGTTCCGCGCCAGCGCAAGCGCGCCGGTGAGCAATGCTTCGCCTTCAGTAGCCATCTGCATGCGCGCGACATCGAGCGAGGCGAGCATCGCGAGTTGGGGACTCGTGGACTGGAAAATACGTAGCGTGCTGCGTAGCCTACCTTGGTCGATGCGGTCGCCGACCGTGTGCAGCATCGCGCACTGGCTCATCGCGCCCGTCAGCTTATGGGTGGAGTTGACGCAAGCGTCGACGTTTGCAGAGGTCGCCGATTGCGGCAGCTCGGGATGGAAGTGCAGGTGCGGCCCCCACGCTTCGTCCACCAGCAGCATCTTGCCGCGGGCATGGACGAGCTTTTCGATTCCCGCCACATCGGCTGCCGATCCGTAGTACGTGGGACTCGTCAAGAACACGGCGCGTGCTTCCGGATTCTTATCGAGTGCGGCC
>Ga0208849_1000652_pt1 | contig 30051 bp, 29 predicted proteins | sample NGESurdeep072012_10_FD_184470 | JGI IMG/M metagenome (GOLD analysis project Ga0208849, IMG submission 184470) | Arctic peat soil microbial communities from Barrow, Alaska - NGEE Surface sample 53-3 deep-072012 (SPAdes) | ecosystem: Environmental > Terrestrial > Soil > Wetlands > Peat ... | reverse complement strand
ACCGGCTTCGCCGCATTTCTCGCGATAGCAGGCCGTGTTGGCGCAGGCGTGTGCGATGGAGCGTGAAAGCCCTCGCAGCTGCGCGGCGTGCAGCTCCTCGATCGATGCAAATTGCGGGTAGACCGGGTGCATCCGCCAGCCTAGACGGCGTTCATCGTCAACAACTCGTAGGTCGCTACCGGTTCGTTGTTCTGGTTGGTGAGAACGACGGCCCAGCGCACTTCGCCATAGTGTTCGTTGCGCGGCGTTTTTGCCTTCGCAGTGAGGCTCGCGGCGATCGAATCGCCGGGCTTTACCGGCTTGAGGAATCGCAGATTGTCGAGGCCATAATTCGCGAGCACCGGTCCGGGCGCGGGATCGACGAACAGGCCGGCCGCGAACGACAGCAGCAGATAACCATGCGCCACCCGTCCGCCGAAGAAGGGATTGGCCGCCGCCGCCTCTTCGTCCATATGGGCATAAAACGTGTCGCCGGTGAAATGCGCAAAATGCTCGATGTCCTCGAGCGTGACGGTGCGCGGCTGCGTGTGCAACGACTTGCCGAGTTCCAGTTCGCTGAAGCGCAGCCGGAAGGGATGAGGGCCATCGCGCATCTCGGGAGCGCCGGGTAGCCAGGTGTTGGTCACCGCCGCAATCATCCGCGGCGAGCCCTGCAAAGCGGTCCGTTGCATATAGTGGAATACGCCGCGCAGGCCGCCCATCTCCTCGCCGCCGCCCGCGTGGCCCGGTCCGCCGTGAACGAGCGCCGGCAACGGCGATCCGTGACCGGTGGATTCTTTTGCGCAATCGCGATCGACGACGAGAAGCCGACCGTGAAAGGCTGCCGCGCCTGAAACAATTTCCCGCGCAACGGTGGGGTTGTAGGTGAACAACGACATCACCAGCGAACCCTTGCCGCGGTTTGCCAGCGCAACGGCATGGACCAGATTGCGATAGGGCATCAGCGTGGCCACGGGACCGAAGGGCTCGATCTCGTGCACGCGCGAGGCCTTGTCCGGCTCGTCGCAACGCAGGAGAACGGGCGAAAGGAAGGCGCCTTTCAAGGGGTCGGCGCCCCTGATTTCGACCTGCTCCGGATCGCCGAACACGATCCGCGCTTCGGTGCAAAGCTGTGAAATCTTGGCGCGGACATCGTCGCGTTGCGCACAACTCACAAGCGCGCCCATGTTGACGCCTTCCTGGCGCGGATCGCCGACAACAATTGTCGCCAGCGCTTTTTTGAGCGCGGATTCCATGGCGCCCAAAAGCGCTTCCGGTACAATGGCGCGCCGGATGGCGGTGCATTTCTGACCGGCCTTCACCGTTATTTCGCGCACGACTTCCCTGACGAACAGATCGAACTCGGGCGTTCCCGGCGCTGCATCGGGGCCCAGAATCGCCGCGTTCAGCGAATCCCGCTCGGCGATGAATCGAACGCTTTCGCGCGCGATTGTCGGATGGCGCTGCAGTTTCTGCGCGGTTTCGGAGGAACCGGTGAAGGAAACGATATCCTGGCCGCCCAAATGATCGAACAGGTCGCCCAGCGATCCCATCACCAGCTGAAGCGCGCCCTTCGGCAGCACATTCGCTTCGATCATGATACGGAACGCAGCTTCGGCAACATATGCGCTGGCGCTTGCCGGCTTGACGATGGCGGGCACGCCGGCGAGAAGCGTTGGCCCCAATTTTTCCAGCATGCCCCAAACGGGAAAGTTGAAGGCATTGATGTGAACGGCCGCGCCCTGCAACGGCGTCATGACATGTTGGCCCACAAAGGTGCCGCGCTTCGACAATCCCTCCATGGCGCCTTCGATGAGGATGGTATCGTTGGGCAGTTCGCGCCGTCCCCGGGATGAATAGGCGAACAGCGTTCCTGCGCCGCCTTCGATATCGATCCAGCCGTCGGTCCTGGTCGCTCCGGTATGGTGGGAAAGTTCGTAAAGCTCTTCCTTGCAGGCAATGATCGCCTCGCCGAGGGCTTTCAGTATCTTTGCCCGGCGATGGAACGTCATCGCGCGCAGGGCAGCGCCGCCGACCTCGTGGGCGTGTTTCAGCAGCCCTGAAAAATCGCGAATGGGAGCACCAATTTCGGCAATGATTTCGCCGCTGATGGCGGAGCGGATGCCGGTCGGCGCGCCTTCCGGCTTAACCCATGCGTCATGCACATAGCTTTGAAGGGGCTTCATGCGAGCCTCCGTATCGGCTTAGCGGCCGGTGAAACTTGGGGGGCGTTTTTCGCCGAACGCCGCGACGCCTTCGCGATAGTCCTGCGAGCGGCCAAGTTCGCGCTGCAGATCGCGTTCGAGATCGAGCTGCTCGTCGAGGCTCGACAGCCAGCCTTTGTGCATCGCCGCCTTGATGGCTGCAAAACCTTTGGTCGGCCCGCTCGCCAGCCGCGCCATCAGCCTGTCCGTTTCACTCTGCAACTGGTCGTCGTCGACCGCGCGCCAGATCAGGCCCCAGCTTTCGGCTTTTTCTGCGCTGAGCGCCTCACCCGTCAAAGCGAGGCCGAGGGCTCGTGCCTGTCCCGCCAGCCGCGGCAAAATCCAGGTGCCACCGGAATCCGGTACAAGGCCGATATTCGAGAAGGACTGAATGAATTTCGCGCTTTTCGCCGCCAGCACGATGTCGGCCGCGAACGCGATGTTCGCGCCTGCGCCCGCGGCCACGCCGTTCACCGCGCATACCACCGGTTTGTTCAGCGCAATAAGCCGGCGGATGAGCGGATTGTAGCGGTCCTCCAGGGCTTCGCCCAAATCCGTGGCCCCTCCGGGTGCGATCGCGGGATCGGACAGATCTTGACCGGCGCAGAAGCCGCGCCCGGCGCCGGTGAGCAGGAGCGCGCGAACATCCTGGCCTTCTTCCACCCTGGAAAGCGCATCGGCCACTTCGGCGTGCATCTGGACGGTGAAACTGTTGAGGCGGTGCGGCCGGTTGAGCGTGAGTTTGGCAGCGCCGTTGGCAATCTCGAATAGAATCGTTTCGTATGCCATTGGGAGCCTCCGGCAGGGCGGTTCGGTCCGCCTTTCATTCCGCACAGCCTTAAAATAGAAGGGTCGGACGGTCAATTTATGCAAGGCGATCACGTGTGAGCCCGTTCGCGGCATGAACAAAGCGAGATGTTCCTCCGACTCTTTGGCGCCTGCGGTGGCGGACCGGCTCCTGTCGCGCGAAGTAACGGACGTCGCTTGGGGAATAGAGATCGAAGACGTGCGCGAAGGTTATGCGCGCATCGCCATGCGCGTTCGCAAGGACATGCTCAACGGACACGAAACGGCGCATGGCGGGATGGTCTTCGCGCTTGCCGATACCGCGTTTGCCTATGCGTGCAATTCGAGAAACATCTCCACGGTCGCGCAGCAGGCATCCATCGTCTTCCTTGCGCCGGCGCACGAAGGCGACAGACTGACGGCCGAAGCCGAAGAGGAGGCTGTCGTCGGCCGGAGCGGCGTCTATGTCGTTAAGTCCGCAACCAGGATGGCAAAGATATCGCGTCTTTTCATGGTCTTTCGCGTGCCGTCGGGGGAGAAGTTCTGCCTGCTCCGGACGACAAATTAATTGACCGACCGTTCGATTTATTATACGTTCTGCAGTCTGGAGAACGCACCATGTACACAACCGAATTGAATGACAGGGGCAAGAAACCGTCGTCAACGCCGGCTGCGGCAGAAGACCCCGCGAGGCTGGCGGCGTTCGAAGCGCGCGTCGCAACGGACGATTTCATCGAACCGAAGGACTGGATGCCGGAGGCGTATCGCAAGACCCTGGTGCGCCAGATTTCGCAGCATGCGCATTCCGAGATTGTGGGCATGTTGCCCGAAGGAAACTGGATCACCCGCGCGCCGAGTCTGCGCCGCAAGGCCGTCCTGCTCGCCAAGGTCCAGGACGAAGGCGGCCACGGGCTGTATCTTTATGCGGCGGCCGAAACCTTGGGCACTTCGCGCGAAGAGATGATCGAATCGCTGCATTCCGGCCGCGCGAAATATTCCACGATTTTCAACTATCCGACACTCACATGGGCGGATATCGGCGCCATCGGCTGGCTTGTGGACGGGGCAGCCATCATGAATCAGATCCCATTGCAGCGCACCTCTTATGGTCCGTATGCGCGCGCCATGGTGCGTATCTGCAAGGAAGAGAGCTTCCACCAGCGCCAGGGCTACGAGATCACGATGACGCTCGCGGGCGGCACCGCCGAACAGAAGCGCATGGTACAGGATGCGTTGAATCGCTGGTGGTGGCCGTCATTGATGATGTTCGGGCCGCCTGACGACAACTCGCCGAACACGGCGCAGTCGATCCGCTGGCGCATCAAGCGCGAAACCAACGACCAGATCCGGCAGAAATTTGTCGACGTCACCGTGCCGCAGGCCGAAGCGATCGGTCTTCAGGTGCCCGACCCCGCGCTGCGGTGGAATGAAACGCGAGGGTCCTACGATTTCGGCGAGATCGACTGGGACGAGTTCTATGCGGTCGTTCGCGGCGAGGGGCCGGTCGCCAGGGAGCGCATGACTGCCCGCGTCAAGGCGTGGGAAGACGGCGCCTGGGTACGCGAAGCGGCGACGGCCCATGCTGCAAAACACGAAATGCGTGCGGCGGCGGAGTGAGTGCCATGAACAGCGAATGGCCGCTGTGGGAAGTATTTGTGAGGGCGCGCAACGGTCTGGCGCACCGCCACGTGGGAAGCGTGCATGCGGCCGACGCGCGCATGGCGATCGAAGGCGCGCGCGATACCTATACGCGCCGCATGGAAGGCGTGAGCCTTTGGGTGGTACCCTCGGCGGCGATTGCGGCTTCCGATCCCGGCGAGGCTGCCGTTTTGTTCGAGCCCGCAGCCGACAAAATTTATCGCCACCCGACTTTTTATTCCATTCCCGAGCACATCAAGAACATCTGATGCGCGAAGGGCTCATCGAATATGCGTTGCGGCTGGGCGACGACAGCCTGGTTCTGGGACAGCGGCTGTCGGAATGGTGCGGCCATGCGCCGATGCTGGAGATCGATCTTTCACTGGCCAATGTCGCGCTCGACCTGGTCGGACAGGCGACGCATTTTCTGAAACTTGCGGGTGAAACAGAGAGCGCGGGTCGCGACGCCGACGCGCTCGCCTTCCGCCGCGATGTTCTCGATTTTCGCAATTGCCTTCTTGTGGAGCAGCCCAACGGCGACTTCGCACAGACGATGGCGCGCCAGTTTCTTTTTTCGAACTGGCAGGAGTTGCTGTTCCGGGAACTGACGCATTCGCAGAATCCGGTGATCGCTGCCGTGGCGGCCAAGGCGGTCAAGGAGGTCGCGTATCATTGCCGGCTTGCGAACGAATGGATGGTGCGGTTGGGTGACGGCACGGCGGACAGCCATGTGCGCGTCGTCGAGGGCCTCGAGTGGATGTGGCGATTTGTCGATGAACTGTTCGTTACCGATTCCGAAATCGAACGCTTGATTGAGGCCGGGATCGCTGCGGATCCGCGCGGCTTGCGCCCCGAATGGGATTTGCGGATCTATCAAGTACTCGCCAGCGCGACGCTCGATCGCCCCAAGCCCCGGCGCGCCGTCATGGGTGGGCGTCGCGGACATCACACCGAGCATTTGGGGCATCTTCTTTCGGGGATGCAATTTCTGCCGCGGGCATATCCCGGAGCGATCTGGTGAGCGCGTCGTCCACATCACCGTCCCTTCGGGATCGCGTATTCGAAGTCCTTTCCTTCGTCCCCGATCCCGAGATCCCCTGTGTGTCGGTGGTCGATCTGGGTATCGTTCGCAATATCCGCGATGGCTTGTGTCCCACTCTTGTGATTACACCCACCTACACCGGTTGTCCGGCGACGATTGTGATCGAAGCCGATATCCGCGCGGCACTGGATAGCGCCGGCCTGTCGGAAATCAAAATCGAAACCACATTGTCGCCGCCGTGGACGACCGACTGGATCAGCGATGCGGGGCGCGAGAAACTGCGCGCGTATGGAATTGCGCCGCCGCCCAAGGGCGCGGCGAGCCATTCTCTGCGCCAAGGCTCCGCCGCTTGCCCGCGCTGCGGTTCAACAAGCACGGAGGAAATCAGCCGCTTCGGATCGACGCCCTGCAAGGCGCTCTACCGCTGTCTCTCCTGCGCCGAACCGTTCGATCTTTTCAAGTGTCATTGATGTCCATCAACGCCGGTTTTCATCGCCTTAGAATTGCAGAAACGCGCCGCGAAACGGCAGACGCAATATCGGTGCGCTTCGAAATACCCTCCCCGTTGCGGGACGTTTTCGCCTTCACGGCCGGCCAGCATCTGACACTCAGAACCGAGATCGACGGCGAGGATGTTCGGCGCAACTATTCGGTATGCGTTTCCCCTCTCGAAGGCGAGATACGGATTGCGATCAAACAAATGCCGGGGGGGAAGTTTTCGAGCTGGGCAAACCGCGAGCTGAAGCAGGGCCAGAGCATCGAGGTGCTTCCACCCATGGGCCGCTTCGTTCTGTCTGACAGCGGACAAGCGGCACCGCACTATGTCGCGCTTGCCGGCGGTTCCGGCATTACCCCCGTCATTTCGATTCTGAAGACGGCGCTTGAGCAGAACCGCGATTGCCGGTTTACGTTGCTCTATGGCAACCGCGATACCGCCTCCATCATGTTTCTGGAAGAACTGGCGGGTCTGAAAAACCGTTATATCGGCCGCTTCGAAATCTATCACTTCCTTGAAAACGAGACCGACGAAATCGAGTTGTTCAACGGCCGGCTCGACCGGTCGAAATGCGACGAAGCGCTAACCATGCTCATCGATGTCGCAAACACCGATACCTTTTTCATTTGCGGTCCCGGACCGATGATGGATGCGGCATCCGAGGCGCTCGTCGCGCGCGGTGTTTCCCCTGATCGCATTCTGATCGAACGCTTTACCACCGGCATATTGTCCGCCGAACAGCTCGCAAACAACGAAGCATTGCAGCAGAAGGCGTCCGGCGCCACGCTTTCGGTTCTGCTGGACGGCAGGCGGTCGAACATTCGATTCGATGCCGCGAAGGGAAGTATTCTCGACAGCGTTCAGGCCGCGGGCCTTCCTGCCCCCTATGCCTGCAAGGGCGGCGTTTGTACTACCTGCCGGGCGAAGGTTCTCGAAGGCTCGGTGGTGATGAAAAAGAATTACGGTTTGACGGAGCATGAGACGGCGCAGGGCTACGTCCTGACCTGTCAGGCCGTTCCGACAAGCGATTCGGTCTCGATAAGCTACGATTCCTGATCCGATGCTTTCGCTCGCGTCGAGCTCGGCATTGGCGTTCGCCGAGCGCGAAAGCGGCGCCTTACAGGCGATTCCGGGCCGGCGGCAGCAAAAAATGCCGTAAAACCGTAACAAATTGATGTGCATGGAATTGCGAACGCTGCCTACCGGCCGGCGAATCATGTAATACGATTGGCATCGATTCGATTGAATAGAGGGTAATCTCATGGCAAAGACTACAGAATCCCCTGCAAAACCTGTCGCCGCGAAAGTAGCTGCCGCGCCCAAAGCCAAAGTCGAAACAATGAGCCTGAAGCAGCTCGCTGCCGACCTGGCCGGGAAACACGAGCTGTCGAACAAGAAAGCCGCATTGATCCTCGACGACATGGTCACGGTGATCACCAAGCAGCTTAAGAAGGGTGTCCGCATCCGCATAACGGGGCTCGGCATTCTGCAGGTTCGCAAGCGTGCGGCCCGTATGGGACGCAACCCGGCTACCGGCGAACAGATCAAAATCAAGGCAAGCAAGAAGGTCGCGTTTCGGGCCTCGAAGGAGCTCAAGGAAGCCGTTTGATCTGCATGGCGACATGCAAATCTGTACTTTTCTCTGACCGCGACCCCCGCCGATTTTGCGGGGACCTCGCGGGTTTGTCGTCGGGAATCCTCGTCCGGCAGATTGTCCGCATTGCACCTCTGGGCCTGTTTCGATAAGCCTGCGTCGCGGCAGCGCCAATGAGCGTGTGCCTTTGTCCACGGCCTAAATCGATACAACGCGCCGAAAGGTGCCCATATTATGCTTGCAACACCGGATACTCGACAAACGCTGGCAGAACTTGTTTTGGAGCGGGGGCTCGTTCCCGCCGAGACGCTCAATCGCGCGCGCACGGTACAGGCCGAGACCGGCGAACGCTTCGACGCGGTATTGACCCGCTTGGGGCTCATTTCCGAGGCGTCGCTGGCGCAGGCCATCGCCGGCGCCACCGGATTGAAGCTCGCCGCTGCGGATGACTTCCCGCGCGAACCGGTCGAACCCGATGCGATTTCCCCACGTTTCCTGCGCGACGCCCGGGCCGTGCCCCTGAGCGCGACGGACCGCGAGGTCGAGGTGGCCTTTGTTGACCCCCTCGATGCCTTCGCGCCCACTGCGCTTGAGTTTGCGCTTGGTCGCACGGTGATCCCGCGCGTGGCGCGTGCGAGCGATCTGGAAGCGGCGTTGGACCGGCTTTATGGCGCGCCGGAGCACAGCGAAAGAGAAGCATCCGAAAGCGAAGCCGACGAATCCGATCTGGAACGGCTCAAGGATCTTGCAAGCGATGCGCCCATCGTCCGGGCAGTCAACAATTTGATTACGCGGGCCGCAGAAATGCGCGCTTCCGACATTCATATCGAGCCGACCGAAGATTCGATTCAGATTCGCCTGCGCGTCGACGGTATTCTGCGCGAGCAGGAACCTTTGCCCGGACATCTCAAGTCGGCATTCATTTCACGCATCAAGGTGATGTCCAATCTCAACATTGCCGAGCGGCGGCTGCCGCAGGACGGTCGATTGAGGCTTGCCGTGCGCGGACAGGAGATCGATTTTCGTGTGGCGACTTCGCCCACCATCCACGGCGAAACCGTGGTTCTGCGTATTCTCGACCGCTCCAATCTGGCGCTCGAATTCGCGACCCTTGGTTTCGACGACGAACTGCTCGCGCGCTACAAACGCACCCTCTACCTTCCGCACGGAATTTTGCTGGTCACCGGTCCTACCGGCAGCGGCAAGACCACGACGCTGTATGCGTCGCTGAACGCGCTGAACACACCGGAGCGCAAAATCCTGACGATCGAGGATCCGATCGAATATCGCATGCCCGGCATCAATCAGACGCAGGTTAAGCCTCAAATTGGCCTTAGCTTCGCGGCCGCGTTGCGCTCTTTTCTGCGCCAGGATCCCGACGTCATGATGGTGGGCGAAATCCGCGATCTGGAGACGGCGCAGGTCGCCATTCAGTCCGCGCTCACGGGGCATATGATCCTGTCGACGCTCCATACCAACAGTGCGGCCAGCGCCGTTACCCGTCTGCTCGATATGGGTGTGGAACCCTTCCTCATCACCTCCACCCTCAATGCGGTCATGGCCCAGCGTCTCGTACGAAGGCTTTGCCCCGAATGTCGAACGCTGGAGCCGGCATCGAAACAGATGCTGTCGGCTTTGGGCCTCGGCGATTCACAGCAGGAGCCGGTCAGCTTTTACCGGGCGAATGGATGCGGTGCATGCGGCCAATCCGGATTCCGTGGCCGTATCGCTCTTTTCGAGTTATTACCCGTAGACGACGAAATCGGACGTCTCGTGCTCTCCCGCGCGGAAGCGCGGGAGGTTCAGCGTGCCGCCACCAACGCAGGCATGCGCACGATGCTTGCCGACGGCGTGGCGAAAGCACGGGACGGTTCAACCACGATCGAAGAGGTACTGCGCGTGACCCGGGAAGGTTGAGTGCGCGCGGTCTGTCTTGGCAGCGCGACTTGCTATTGGCGCGGCGTTGCGATTTGAGTGACGACTTCAGAAATCAAACGAGGGATTGGACGTGATCAAAAGTCTGCAATTGGCAGCGCTGGCTTTCGTGCTTTCCGGAGCGACCGCCGCCCCGGCGCAGGATTATTCGGCAGAAGCGGTAGCCCACAACATGACGGGACAGAGCAGAACGATGAAGGTCTTCGTTTCGCAGGGGAAAATCCGTGTCGAACCGGTCGGCGCTCTGTCTTACGAGATATTGGATACCGCCAAGCAAACCGGATATTTCGTCATTCCAGGGAAAAAGCTGGCCGTTCTGCAGCCTCCCGCCATGGTGCTGCAGAATGGGACAAGCTACAGCGTCGGAGCTACTCCGTGCTCAAAGGTTGCGCCCCCTCCCAGCCCGCCGGCGACATGCAAGAAGCTGGGAATGGACAAGGTTAATGGTCGCCCCGCCGAGAAGTGGCAGCTTACACAAGGCAATCTGAAACAGAATTTCACCTCGACGGTTTGGGTCGACCGTCAGCTCGACGCGGTCGTCAAAGCTCAAAGCCCACGGGGGACCTTCGCATTGCAAAACCTCCATTTCGGCCCGCAGTCAGCAAACCTTTTTACTGTACCCGCTGGATTCACGACCAAAACAATAGCGGAGATGCAGCGGCCGGTGACGTTGAAAGGCCCATCCGCAGGGACGCATTAAAAATGCGTTATACGTAGAGGCCATCCTATCTAAGGCTTTAGATTTGTTGAATGTTTCCGCGAAAACGGCGCTGCGGCGGATCGTTGCGCCAACTCGTTGTTTCGGCTAGGTTTCCCGCGCTTCGTCACCGTCAGGTCTTAATTGACCGCATTGGCGGAATTTGGCTGGCATATCACCGCCGACAGACGCGCGCGGTGCGCCCTCTACGACGCGCTCGTGCAATGCATCCCGGGCGCTGGCACGAATAGACAGGTTAAATGCTCCAGTCCGGGAAGTCATAACCAATGGCCAGGTACCGGTATCGCGCGGCGACGGTGGGGGGTGACATGCGCGCCGGCACCCTTGACGCGGCGTCGCACTCCGACGTGCTGGAGCGTCTGCGCCGTCTCGGCCTCCTGCCGATCGAGGCAGTGGAGACCAAAGCCCGCGCCGAGATCAAGGCACATGGCAGCGTCAACGCGGCCACGCGCCAGGCGGTTGCCAACGCCCTCGGCGAGCTCGCGGTGCTGCTGAATGCAGGTCTCGCGCTGGATCGCGCGCTTTCCGTCACCATCGACAACTGCACGAAGCCCATTCTCAAGGCCGCATTCATAAAGATGCGCGATCGTGTGAAGGAAGGTTGGCCGATAGCGCGAGCGATGTCCGAATCGGAGCATCTCTTCCCGCCTATGGCGTGCGCGATGGCGGAAGCCGGCGAGGCCAGCGGCAAGCTCGACGTAACGCTCGCGCGGGCCGCAGAAGCGCTGGAGCGCGCGGTGGCGCTACGGCAAACCATCGTCTCCGCGCTCGTCTACCCCGCAATGTTGCTCATCGTTGCGACAGGCGTGATCTGCGTCATGCTTTTTTTCGTCGTTCCGCAATTTGAGGATTTGTTTGCCGACGCCGGGAATAAATTGCCTCTCATCACCAAGATCGTCATGACCGCCAGCGACCTGCTGCGCAGCTACGGCTGGGTGCTGGTGCTGTTCCTGCTGGTTTTGGGCGTTGCGATTTATCGCTGGCTCAAGCGGCCTTCCGTGCGCCGAACCTTCGATCGCAACGTGCTGCGTGTGCCGCAGCTTGGCTCAATCGTCGTCAAGGCGGAAACCGCCCGCTTTGCGCGCACGCTGGGGAGCCTCGTCGATGCCGGGGTGGCCCTGCCGACGGCGCTCGCCATTTCGCGGAAATCTTTCGTCAATTCTCATATGGGCGAAGCGGTGGGCCGCGTTGCTTCGGGCCTTAAGGAAGGTGCGGGATTGAGCGGGCCTTTGGCGGCAACGCGGTTGTTTCCGCCCATGGCCATGAGCTTTCTTCGCACGGGCGAAGAGACCGCCCAGCTCGGCACCATGCTGAACCGTCTTGCCGATGTCCTCGATCGCGAGGTCCGCACAGCATTACAGCGGGCGATCGCGATCCTGACGCCGGTGATCACGGTCATGATGGGCGTCGTGGTTGCAACAGTGATTGCGTCGATCATGTCGGCGATCCTTGGCTTTAACGATTTGGCTGTCGGACCATGATGAAATTCTTGAAACCTCGCCGGCGTGAAGCCGGCTTCACGCTGCTTGAGTTACTGGTCGTTCTGGCAATTTTGGGTCTGCTTGCCGCCATTATCGGCCCGCAGGTTTTGAAATATCTCAGCCAGGGACGCACGCAGACCGCGAGGGTGCAGGTGCAGAACGTCGTCGCCGCACTCGAACTCTTCAAGCTCGATGTCGGCCACTATCCCACCCAGGCCGAAGGCCTGAATTCGCTGGTGGTCGCACCGCCGTCGGAAGTGGGCTGGAACGGACCGTATTTGCGACGCGAGAGCGCGCTCAAGGATCCATGGGGTGAGCCTTATCTCTACAAGAATCCCGGCCAGCATGGAGAGATTGACGTCTACACGCTTGGCTCCGACAAGGCCGAAGGGGGAACGGGCGAGGCACAGGATGTCGGAAACTGGTAGCGAAGCGGGCATGACGCTACTTGAGCTGCTGGTGGTCATGGGGTTGCTGGCGCTGATTGCGACGATTGCGGTTCCGCAGATCGAACGAGAATTGGGACTCATGCAGTTGAGGGAAACCGCAGGCGCGCTCAAGGCAAATCTGCGGGTCATTCGAAGCGATGCGCTGCGAAGCGATCAGGCGGTCGCTTTCACTCTGTCTTCAGACGGCAGTGGTTATGCCTGGAGCGAAGGAGAAACCCGCAGCGTGCCTGGACAAATTGCTCTGCGAATGTCGAAGGGACAGAAAATCCTGTTCTACGGGGACGGGACGACGTCGGGCGGCGCCGTCGTGGCCACGTCGGGCGGACGGTCCATTTCGATATATGTCGATGACGCAACCGGCGCCGTGGCGACGGGGCGATGAACGGACGGGAAAATGGTTCCGTGCTGATCGAGGCGCTGATCGGCGCAGCGCTTGTGGCGCTCGTGCTTGCTTCGATGTACGGCATCGTCGGCGACGATGCCATGCGCGACAGGATTGTCACCCAGAAGCGCATGGCTCTCTTGATCGCGCAATCGGAGATGGATGCTGTCGGTGCGACGTTGCCGGTTGCGACCGGATCGACGGGAGGTGTCGAAGGACCCTATGTCTGGCGCGTAGACATCCAGCCATACGCAGCCTCCCAGGGTGTCAGCAATTCCGGGCCGCTCCTGCAGGTCACGGTTTCGGTGCGCCCGCGCGACGGCAATGTCACACTCGTGACGCTGAAGAGCCTCGCGCTCGGGGCGGTGTCTTGACCATCTCCAATCGCGAGGCCGGCTACACGATCGCGGAGATGCTCGTCAGTCTCCTGATCTTTGGCATGATCAGTGCGATGATGATTTCCGGTGTGGCGATGGGAAAGCGCGTCTGGGAGCGAACGGACGCCGGCAACGAGGCCGCCGAGCAGGTTGCCGGCGCACAGCTGCTTCTGCGTCAGCGCCTCGAACATGTGTACCCCGTCACCATTTTTGAGGCGATGCCGCCGACCACGGATTTCGACGGCGAAAGCACGACCATGATTTTCACCGCGCCGCCGCGGGCGGCGCAAAGTCCGTCTGCCTTGCGTCACTACAAGCTTTGGCTCAGCCCGCAAGGCGACGTGCTTCTTTCCTCCGTAAGCACCGTCGCTTCGAACCCTATAGTCGCAGACGAGAATCTTGTCCTGCTGTCCGGTGTGCAGGCGATGGACATTGCGTATTTCGGACCCGATTCCGGCGGCGTTCCCGGTTGGCAATTGCGATGGGTTAAGCAACAGCAACTGCCGAAGCTGTTGCGCGTCCACATCGCGTTCGAGCCCGCTGACCGCAGGACCTGGCCGGATCTCCTTGTCAGGCCGCGCACGACGACCGACTCGCAATGCGTGTTCAATCCCGCCAATGGGCGGTGCAGGGGGCGCATATGAACATCAAGGACGTTCTCAGCGCGGACCTGCCAACCGCAGTCCAATGGGCGAAACGCGGCCTTTCCTGGTGGATCGATGAGTTATCGCACGTCCTTCCGCTCTCGTGGCGGCGGCATTTCTCTGCCCAGCCCGCTATCGTCGCGGAGTTCGACGACCGCACCGTATCGTTACGCGGCAAGGGGGGGCGATCGCTCGATCCGGCAGCTCTTTCGAGTCACGAACGCGACCATGTGAGGATCGTGGTTCCGCTGAAACGGGTACTCACGCGTATTCTCGAGTATCCGCTGCTGCCGATGAACGACATTCGCCGCATCGTGGCGCTCGAAATCGACAAGCTCACGCCTTTTCGCCCGGAAGCCGTCTATTTCGATACCGAACTCATCCGCCGGGATGCCGAGAAGGGTCGCCAGCAGATCCTGCTTGGCGTGCTTCCCAAGAATGCTGCGAGCGAATTCCTTTCGCGGGCCGAAAGTCTCGGCGTTGTGCCGATCGCGTTTGGAGCATCCGGGGGTGTGGGGTCGAATGTTCATTTCGATTTTCTTCCGGCATTGCGCACGAGAGGCGGGACTTTGGGGGCACGGGCGCGGGTTCCTTATTGGTGGGTCGCAGTCGCCGCGCTGATGGCGCTCAATGTGGCGCTGCTTTCATATCGCGATTCTGCCGATGTCGATTCCCTGCAGCAGATTGTCGATTCCCAGGCGGGGCCCGTGGAAGTGGCGATGCGGCTGCGCTCCAAAGTCGAGGCGGAGGCGGAAAGGCGAACGACACTTGTCGAACATCTCCGCAAGAGCTCGCCGCTCCATGTCATCGAGGCTGTTACGAAGGCTCTCCCGCCGAACGCCTGGACGCAAACCTTTGAGTGGAACGGTCAAACGATTCATCTTGTGGGCTACAGCAATGGTCCCGCCGCCATGCTCAGGGCGCTGGAATCGTCACCGGCGCTGCATAATGCGCGAACCATGAGTCACGACGTTGTTCCGGTGAAACAGGTAGGCATGCAACCGTTTGACGTCGCCGTCGATGCTGGAAAGGGGAGCGTGCGATGAGACAGCTCGCGCCCCGGGAATCGCGGATGGTGGCCGTGGGCATTCTGGTCGCCGCGATCGCCGGCGGATGGCTTCTGCTCGTCAATCCCGTCGTGGAAGGCTTCAGCGATCGCGCCAATGCGCGCCAAACGCTTCTTGAAACCTACGCTCGCAATCAGCGCATCCTTTCCGGAATTTCAGCCTGGCAGGCCGGGATCGAAGAGCAGCACCGGACCGCGGGGCAGTTTGCGATCACGGCACCCACGGAAGCTCTCGCGGCCGAACAGCTCAAGAATCGACTCTCCGGAATGACAAGCGACGCCGGAGGCACGCTCACGGCGATTCAGGATGTCGAGGATGGTGTGCCGAGCGGCTTTGTACGCGTGCGTGTCGATGTGCAGATGACGCTCGGACAGCTTTACAAAACCCTGACGCGACTTGAAAGCGAGGAGCCTTATGTCGTCGTTGAATCCCTTTCGGTCGTTGCCGATCGCGCCCTTCAAACCGGACATCTGGGTCCGATGGCTGTCCGGATGGAAGTTTCGACGGCCGTCCGAATTTCTCAGTCCTCGTAGCCCGGAATTCATACCGGCGATCGCAACAATGATGCTCGTGGTTGGCGCCGGAATGCAGCTTGTGTTACCTTCGACGACGAAGTTGCCCCAGCAATCGGAACTGGCGCCGCGCCGCGTGCACGAGCCTGCCCAGATGGCGCCGCAGGAATATCCCGCGGTGCTGGCAAATCCGATTTTCGTGCCGGACCGCAAGCCGGATGCTTCCGCCGTACCGGTCAGCGGCGGGATGAACGGGTTTTCGGTGCTGGGGATCGCCGTTGCCGGAAACAAGGCGACCGCGGTTGTCAGGGGCCCCGGGGGGATCCAGCGCCTCAAGACCGGCGACGCGATGAATGGGTGGAAGCTCGTTACCGTAGAACTCGATCAGCTCACATTCGAGCGCAACAAGGAACGTCGTGTGCTGATGATCGCGAAGGGAGCACCTCCCGAAATCGCACTTGAGCGCGCGAAAGCGGGTCCCGGCAACAAGACCACCATCGGTCAGGCCACCAAATCCGACGACGACAGCGACGACGACGACGACAATTGATGAGGGCTGGCATGCGCATTCAAATTGCAATCGTGATCGGGACGGTGCTGCTGTTCGGCGGCGCCCAGGCCCAGGTGGGTTCGCCCGAGCGGAGCGGCGTTCCCGTCTCGCCGGGGGCGCAAGCGTCCGGACCTCCGCAGCCGCTGCCTCAAAGCGCACCGGACAACATCGAATCCGTGGGACCGATCGACCGTGAAATCCGCCACCTGGCGAAAAGGAATCGGCACGAAGCCGTCAAGGCCGGGACAGCAAACATCAGCCTGAATTTTCCCGGCGTTGACGTCCACGAGGCGGCGAAAGCCATTCTGGGCGATATTCTGGGTCTGAACTATGCCGTCGACCCGTCCGTTTCCGGCGCAGTCACGGTTGTCACGGCAAACCCGGTCAGAAAAAGCGATGTCTTTCCGATCCTCGAAGATTCGTTGAAGGCTGCGAATCTCGGCCTTGTGCGCCGCGGCGCGGTTTACACGATTGTTCCGCTGGCGGAAGCCAAGCGGCAGCCGCAACTCGTCGGTCCTTCCGATCCCGGTTATGGCACCGAAGCGGTGCAGCTGCATTTCGTCGGCGCCGCCGAATTGAAGAAACTCCTCGAACCGCTGGTTCCGGAAAACGCAATCAGCCAGGTCGATCCGGGACGCAACATCATCATCATCACCGGCTCGGCCGGGGAAAGAGCATCGATCCGCGGGCTCATCCAGGAGTTTGACGTCAACTGGCTGCACGGAATGTCGTTCGCGATGTTTGTGCCCAAGCATACCGACAGCAAGCTGATCCTGCCGCAGCTCGACGGGATTCTGAACGGCGAAGGTGCGCCGACGGCCGGCCTCGTGAAACTCCTGGCCGTAGACCGTATCAACGGGATATTGGCCATCTCGGCCCAACCGCAATATCTCAAGGATGTGGGACGCTGGATCGACATGCTCGACCGCGAAGGCGAAGCGGGCGCGCGGCGGCTCTTTGTTTATCGCGTACAGAACGGGCGCGCCTCGGATCTGGCGACCGTCATCGTCAACGCCTTCGGCGCGCCGGCGAATTCCAACAGCGGCGCTACCCAACCGGCGCCAGCCAAATATGCCAACGGGCTTAACCGTCCGCCTCCCATCGGCACGTTTCAGCCGCCCTCCAATACCGGAGGATCGCCGGGTACGACAGGTTCCTCGACGACCGGCGGCAGCAGTACCGGATCAAGCGCGTTCGATCACATCGGCGGATCCAATTCCGATGCGCTTGGCGGCGAAGCTCCGGCTGTCGTGGCGCAATCGCTGCAGCTCAGCCCGACGGGCCCCCCGGTTACACTCACCAGCGACGACTCGAACAATGCCATTGTCGTCTACGCAACGGCCCGGGAATACGCGATCATCGAAGATGCGGTCCACAAGCTCGACATCCAGCCGCTGCAGGTCATGATCGAAGCGGCGATCACGGAAGTAACGCTCACCGACCAGCTGCAATACGGCGTGCAGTGGAGTTTTGGTGCCGGCCAGGCCGGTATCAACGCAAGTGGGGGCGGCGGAGCCGGCGTAGCGGGTCTTATCAGCGGGGTCACCGGCGCACCGGGGTTGAGTTATCTCCTGACCTATGGAACCACGATCAATGCAACGCTTCAGGCTTTGGCCGGCATCACCAAGATCGAAGTGCTTTCGGCACCCAGGCTTGTCGTCCTGAACAATCATACCGCGGCGCTTGAGGTCGGCCAGCAAGTGCCGATCGTCACGGGGTCCGCCGTCAGCACCGAGACGACGTCTGCGCCCATCGTCAATTCGGTGGACTATCGCGATACCGGCGTGATCCTGAAGGTGACGCCACGCGTGAATGATGGCGGTCTCGTGCTTCTCGACATTTCCCAGGAAGTAAGCGACGTGGCATCGACAACCAGCTCGGCCATCGATTCGCCCACCATCAACGAGCGGAAGATCGCGAGTTCCATAGCCGTGCACGACGGCCAGACGGTGGCGTTGGGCGGCCTGATCACCAACAGCAACACGGATTCCTCGACCGGCATTCCCGTGTTGCGTCACATTCCCCTGCTGGGACCTCTTCTTTTCAATGCCACGAACAAGGAAAACGACAGGACGGAGTTGATCGTGCTGCTCACTCCGCGAGTGGTCAGAAATGAGGAGGATGCGAAGTCGATGACGGACGAGCTCAAGGCGGAGCTCAAGACCATTGAGCCCGATCCGGGGAAGGTCAACAAGTGAGACGGGAAGGCGGATACGCAATGATCGTGGCGATAGCCGGCGTTGCCGCCTTCGGTCTCATCTCGTTCGAGACTCTCGCCACGCATCGCGGCGTCATCGCCAGCGTGGGCGGCCAACTCGAAAACGCGCAGCTCAAGGCAGCCGCGGACGCCGGCCTTACCGCGGCAATCTATGGCCTGTCGCTTCCAGACCCTGCGCAGCGCTGGTCGATCGATGGCCGTCCGCGGACCATCCGTTTTGCCGACATGACCCTGACGATTCTCGTCGAAGACGAACACGGCAAGATTCCCATCAATCGGTTGAATGAAGACGAGGTACGCCAACTGTTCGTGACGGCGGGGGTGACGGGCGACCGGGCAGACGAACTGGTGGATTGTTTTGAGGACTGGACTGACGAGGATGACGACCCGCGTCCTCACGGGGCGGAAGCGCCGGACTATGCCCCTCAGGGCATCAAGCCGCGCAACGCCGACTTCGAATCCGTTGGCGAGCTGGCGATGATCAAAGGCATGGACAGCGCACTCTTCGCCAAAATCGCGCCGGCCCTTACCGTGTTCTTCGGCGAGAGCGGTTCATTCAGTGTCGAGGATGCGCAGCCATTGGCGCTGGCCGTCATGTCGGGTTCGAAAATCGACGCACCCGAGGTTCTCGTCAGACAGAGGGAATTGTCGGGGGAGCGTCCGGCGCTGGACACCGCGCCCGCGGTCAATCTGGCGGGCAGGCCGCTCACCGTGAATGTGGCGGCGCATGATCGCGAGGGTGGAACATTCCAGCGATCGAGCATCATCCAGCTCACCGGATATCCGCGCATTCCCTATTGGGTTCGATACGTCGAATAGCGGCTCCGTTCTCATCCCATGCTCGCGAATCCCGGCGGCCCGTAAAGCCAAACGATCCAGATCGCGAACGCCAGAGGAACGCCAAACGGGATACGTTGCGACAGCGCCGTCCGTCCGCGAATGGATGCGGAGAGAACGATCCAGACAATCCCGGCGAGGCTGGCCAGCAGAAGGACGGAAGGAAGGGGTTCGAGCCCGAGCCACGCCCCGGCAGCTGCTCCGAGCTTTGCATCGCCCAGTCCCAATCCCTCCTGTCCGCGCAGGCGCCTGTATCCCCACGCGACGATCCATAACATCGCAAATCCGATTGCCGCGGCAATGGCGTGATCCAGAACATTTTCGGACGGCAGCAGAGCCGCCGAGGCAAGACCGCCGGCGACGAGTGGCAGCGTGAGCACGTCGGGCAATCGAAATTGCAGCCAGTCGACAATGGCGAGCACGAGAAGTCCCCAGGCCAGACACAACGAAAGCAGCAACGCCGTGGTCCCGAAAACAACATGAATCGTCCACGCCGCAAGCAAGGCGCAGGCCGCCATTGTCGCGGGATGCGAAATCGCCCGCTGCGCCAGCACCTGCGTCGTGCGCCCGGCGAGCCAGCCACCGGCAAGCGTGAAGACGGCAACAACCGCGGCGGCTTTCCAATCGACAACCATTCGACCCGCTCAGCCTTCGGATTCGCAGCCTGCCAGTTATAAGCATTACGGCCTGTTCGGGGAGGGGGCCTGTCCTGAAAGAATCTGTGCGGGCAAAAGGGTTCGCCCATGATCGATCCGTTGACAAAAACACAAGGGAGTTGTTTCGGATTCCAGCGATTCGGCAAACGATTGCTTAACGCAGGCTGCCTCACACTCCCCCCGGCGGCAGCGGGTGCCGCAGAAGAACGGCAACGGCCCCCGAAACCGCGCCGGAACAGGTGCGCAACGGCATGCGGATGACCGCGGAAGCAACGGAAACATCGGACGGCATTCGGCTGGAGCTGGCGCCGCTGCTTTCGCTTTACGGAAAAAACAGACATCTGTCGCTTCGGGTGGAGCGGCTTCCCGATCGTGCGCGCCTGTCGCGCGGGCGAAACAATGGCGACCGTTCGTGGTCGTTGACGCGCGAGGATTTGGACGACCTGCATTACCTCCCGCCTGACGGCATGAAGGCGGCGCACACTCTGGCGATCCGGATTATCAATCTGGACGCCGATGATCGTGCGACCCTGGCGATGCTCGATTTGCCCGTAACGCCAGTTGTCTCGTCGGCGTCGAAGCGAAACACGGCTGCAGCGCTGGAGCCGGTTGACGCAACGAAGCCCACGCGGCCCTGCGAGGACTGCGCCCGGACGAAGACCACGCTCGACGCGCGAGATCGTGAGTTGACCGAGGTCCGCCATGCGCTCGAACAAGCGTTCGAACAGAGCCGGGCAGAGGGGCTGAAACGCGAAAATGAACTCGCCGCCGCACGAACGGCGTGGCAAGCCGGGCTTGAACGCAGACTCGCGGGGATATACGCCGAATCGGCCTCGAAGCTCGAAACCAGCCGTGCCGCCTGGCAGACGCAACAGAACACGCGCATCGAAGAGGCGCGCGCGCGCTGGCAACGCGAAGCCGATGCCGCATTCAAGCGGGCAAAGGATGCCTGGAAGGCGGAGGAAACCGTCAGGCTCGCCCAGGCCGAAGCCCAGTGGCGCGAACAGGCCGCACACTCGTTGGCGGCAGCCAGAGCCGAGACGGCGCGGATGCAATCGGCATTGCTGCGCGCCGAGGCCGAAGCGGCGCGGATGTCCGACGACGGTGCGGCGCTGCGCCGTCTGCGCGGGGAGCTTGCCGAGACCAACACATCGCTCGGCGCCCGTGTGCGCGAGCTTGCGGATGCGCGGCAAGCCCTGGAACAGGGCCGGGCGGAAGGCCTGAAAGGCAAAGCCGAATTCGCCGCTGCCAGGGCGTCATGGCAGGACGAGCTGGAAAAAAGACTCGACGAGGTTCGTTCGGCGGCGGCCGTGCGCATGGCCGATGACGTTGAAGGCAGCCTTCAAAACGATATGGATCGGGCCCGCGAGCAATGGCGCGAGGAATCCGAAGCGATGTTGTCGAGAGCGAAAGAGAACTGGAAATCCGATGAGGATGCGCGACTGGCGCGTGCCGAAGCGCTATGGCGCGAACGCTCCGCGAGATCGCTGACGGACTCGGCGGAGCGGCTCGAAAAGGCGGAAGCGGCTCTGGCGCGGGCCCACGCGCATGCTTTGCAGGAATCGGCGGACGCGGCGGAGCTTCGACGTGTCCGCGAAGAATTGTCGGAAACCCGAACGATTCTGTCGGATCGCGAAACGAGGCTCTCGCAGGTGAGGCTGGATACGAAGCGCGTCAGGGAGCGCTGGAAAGCGGAGGCCGAGATTGCACTGAGCCGCGCGCAGGAGGCATGGAAAGCCGAAGAGGCCTATCGCGTCTCGGTCGCCAGAGGCGACTGGCAGAGAGACATGCGCATATCGTTCGAAGATGCCGACGCTAAAGAAGAACAAAGACCCTGGAAACCGCGTCGGCTTATTTTCGATGGACTTGTCGCCGCCGCGCTTGCCGCCGCGCTCGCGGTCGCGGTCGTGGTGTTTTATCCGGGCATTGCCGCGATGTTGGGCGCGTACTGGCCAAATGCCGCCCCTGCAGCGACACAAAGTGCAAACGCGCCGGAACACCTGCCGCCGGCGCATTCGCTGCCGGCAATCGTTGCGCCTCATTTCGCAACGATCACCCATGTTGCGAATGTCCGCGTCACGCCTTCCGCGACCGCTGACGTGATCGGCACGCTTGCGCGCGGCAGCAACGTCGTGCCGCTCGAAAAGCGGGGAAACTGGGTGCGCATCCACATGGGCGTTGCCGGCGCGATAAAGGACGGCTGGGTCTATGGTCCTTATCTGAGGGACCCGACCGGCGGTTAGCGTTGCCGCGTTCGCCGGCGCGCGAGACCATCGTCTCAGGCGCTTTGGCCGGCCTGCGAGCGTGTGAAGGCGATGCGGCAATGCAGCCCGTCGGGCTCGTAGTCGATGCTGACGGCGCCATCGTTTTCGCGTGCCGTGACGGAGCGGATCATTCTCGAACCGAAGCCTTCCTTGTTGGGCTTCGGGGCCGTCGGTCCGTCGCGTTCTTTCCAGTCGAAGATCACCCGCTCGCCTTCGGGGCGTTGCTCCGCCGACCAGACGAACGAGACCCGGCCCTGGGGCACCGACAGCGCGCCGTATTTGATGGCGTTCGTCGCCAATTCGTGAACGGCCATCGCGAGGCCGCCTCCGAATTCTTCGGACAGCCGCAGCTCCGGGCCTTCGATGCGGAAGCGCGGCGCGAGATCGCCCGTGAACGGCGCCAGCGTCGCAGCGATGATGGCGTTGGCCTCGACGGCAACGTATTTGCCGGCCAGCACCATGTCGCTGGCGGCGGTCAGTGCATGCAGCCGCCCGGAGAAGCGTTTGAGAAACTCGTCGATGTCGTGGTTCGTCCCCGCGCGCGGCGCGGAATATTTCGCCAGCGCCTCGACGATGGCCATCAGATTCTTCAGGCGATGGCGCATCTCGCTGGTGACGAGATCCCGTTTTTCGCGCTCCAGTTTTCGTTCGTGAATGTCGCGCAGCGTGCCGATCCATTCGCTGATTTCGCCGCGATGGCCGAATGAGGGCAGCGTGCGCATCCGGTGCCAGCGCCATTCGCCGTTCGAGCCGTCGCGAATGCGCAATTCCAGGTGAAAGGCTTTGCTCTCCTTCGGCGATCCGTGCAGGGCCAGTTTTTCCCGGTCGTCGGGATGGACGGCGTTGACCCAGCCGCGGCCGCGATAGTCATCCCACGACATTCCCGTAAGCGCCGCCCAGTGCGTGTTGGGTTCGAGCGGATGACCGTTGCCATCGGTGACAAACACGAATCCCTGCGACGCATCGACCAGCCGGAGCAGCCGATGGCGATGAATTTCGCGGTCGAGCAGCATGGCGCGCGCAAAGGATGCGATGGCGACCTGCGCTGCGCCCGAAACCGCAAACACGACAACGCCGCTATCCGCGCCGTTTCCCTGCGTCAGCCAGACGACGAGGGTGCTTACGGCCCAGGCGGCGAGGCCATATTGCCATCCCGCGAACAGAACGCACAGCAGGATTGCCGGAAAGAAGATCGTGCCGGGGAAAGCGATGTGCTGACTGCCGAGCGCCAGCTTAAGAGCGATGGCGGCGCCGAGAACCACCGCCGTCAACGCGAATCGCAAGGGCGCCTTCGACCGAAAAAAGCTCGGCGAAGACTCCTGCGCGCGCGTCTCCAGCAGGAAGCGTCCGAGCGCTTCGCTTGCTTCCCGCAAACCGGTCTCAAAGGCGCGCAGGTCCATCCCCCGGTTAAGCATCATAAGTCACACGCCGAATGGGGATGCAATAACATGGGTTGCAGTCAAGCGGCGTCCAAAGGAGAGTCGCTGCCTGCAGCGGCAAAAGCGGCCTTACTCGCCGGACCAGATGACCTGGGCGTGCGTGGCGCCGTTGGACGTCGAGGCCACCACTTCGACGGTCTTCTTGCTGTCCTTCGAGCTGGCCGTGAACATGGTCGTGCCGCCGGTCGCCATGTTCATGGTCTCGCCGAAGCCGGCCGCCGAAGACTTCTGCTTGTAATAGGCGATGACGTCGGCCGGGGAGGCGCTGGTTTCGAGGATCACCGTGCCGCCATTGCCTTTGGCGCCCACGCCGACCACGCTCGAATCGATCTTGGCGCCGGGGAACACCGACACGAAGCCGGGCAGAACCGCCGCCGCCACTCCGCCGGAATTGACCGTCACGGATTGATTGCCGTTGGCGTCTTTGACGGTGAAATTCTGGCCGTTGCCGGACACCGTCATGGTGCCGCCATTGCCGGGAATGGTGACGGTATGTTCCTGCCGCTGGCGGTCGCAGCCCGCCAGCATCGCCAGGCAGGCAAGTGCAATGAGATAGGCGCGCATGAGTGTCCCCCGAAAAATCGACCCCGACCCGATTCCTCGCCCGAATTCGCGGCGGTGGCAAGCGTCGGACCCAATCCCCTGTCGGCGTCATTTTCGAGCCTTGCTTCGCTGGTAACAGCGATCTTTTCAGCGATTGCGCGGCGCTCGGCGCTGGCGCGCGCGCGTTTTTCTCTGGATTCACAGGAGGTTGGCGCAAACCCGTGCGCGAGCGACCAGCGATCGGCGCAGGGAATGAACAGCGAAACATGCGCCTGCGCGCCTCAACCGGCGGCGTGGCGCGAATCGCATTGCCGCCGTCACCGGATGGCAAAGAGGGAAAGGGAGAATCACCGGGACGAATCGCGCGCGGCGCGGCAACCCGTCATGCCGGAAACGATAGACCGTTTGATCAAACCCGTCAAGCAAAATCGCCGGTTAATCTGTATACGGAATACCGCCGCAGCTTCAATTCATGCCATTTCGTGTTCCGCAGAAGAGCTGCCGACACGGCCGGGTTGACCCCCGGCACAGACGTAGCGTCGATCGCGTCGCGCCCGCGTGCGCGCGGTACAAGTCCGTGGACGCGCTCGAACACCCGTGACTATTGCCCGCGGTGCCAGACCCAGCCGTCGGTGTCCTCGTAAACCGTGGTCCCGTTCGCGGAAGCCTGCACCTGTACCAGGCCGAACGTGTTGGTGGTAAGGCGGAACGGGAAGGACGTGGCCGTTGCGGAGCTATTGGTCGTAAAGCCAGGCGGTCCGGGAAAGAGTGTTGGCGCGGCGATTGCGGTTTGATCCGGACTGGAAAGAAGGATCTGCGAACTGGTACCGCCGACAATGCGTCCAAAGGCTTGTACTTGAACTCCCGTGGGAACCGAAAGCGGACAGGTGGTTAACGAAGTCCCGAAGCTGGCCGCGCATTTGGCAACGGTCCCTGTCTTGATATCGTTTGCCGGCGTCGTCAGATAAAATGTGTCTCCGTCCTGGGCGAACTGCACGAGCGTGGGGATAGTATTCGAAGTCGTATAAAGCGGGCCGACCATGCGGTAGAGGCCGGTTTCGAATTTAAAGTTTTGGCCCGTCGTCGTGGTGCCCGACGCTGCGGCAGGGGCAATCTGTACTGTGTTGCCGCTCGAAACGACGATGCAATCGGCGGGAGGGCTTGAACTATTCGCTGTAAGGGCGGGCGTTAACTGAAAACTCGTGCCGGTGAAGGATGTATAGGAGACCGTGTAGCTCTTATAACCCGTCGGGGGATTGGCGAGTGAATTTTGCATTATGGCGGTGCATCCCGCAGATTGGAAGAAATCCGATACGGTCATGCCGGGAGCCATGTTCGATGTCGTCGACAGGGCTACGGTGGTCACACAGGCCAAAGGACATCCTGACGTCGATAGAGTCGCAACCGCCTCGCTTGTCAGCGTGCCTACGGAAATTATCGTCGTAGGCGAAGTAATGTAGGGAGTGTTGTTTTCCACCGTCTGACCCGGCGCGAGACCGGCAACGGAAGCGAGGTTGTAGATATAAGGGAATGGCGTAGCGGCATAGGTTTGGCCGTTGACAACCGTCTTATAGGCCGATCCCGCATTCTTGAAGGACGGTGCGGTGCTTGCCGATGCCATGCAGGAAGGATTGCCGCCGCCGCTCGACGCAATGACGAAGTAGAAGTAGGTCGTGTTCGACGCAACCGTGCCGGTGTCCAGGGCGTTAGCGCCATTCGGATTGGCAAGATTGACGGAACAGGGGCTCGAGGGCGAAAGCGCGATGGTCGCCGTCCCGGTGCTGTCGGACGCTTCGCCGGACGCGTAATCGATCTGGGTCGCCGCCGCCGTCGTATCATTGGCAAGGGTGAGGCCGCCGATCGCGTTCAGCGGCACATGCGGCACCTGCAGCGGAGCCAGGAGTAACGCGCCTCCGCTCGAATATATGGAGTTCGCGGCTTGCAGTCCGGGGATGTCGAAGAAATGGGTATTGGTGACCACGGCGCCGGTTCCCGCGTCGTAGACGTAGAGCGGCCCCAACGCCGCATTGTAGATCGTTTCCGCCGCATACACATTGCCGCAGAAATTGACGTTGTCGGAGGTGTTCAGAAACAGGATCTGCGCCGAAGCGATTTCGAAGCCGCCATTGCCTTCCAGATGATTGCCGCAGACCGAGATCGTCTTTGAACCGTCGACCACGATGCCGGCGCCGCCGGCCGTGCCGCGCCCGTTGCCCTGAATATGCATCGCGTCCACCGAGACGCGTGCGGCACCCTGCAGATCGAGTCCGATGCCTTCGGATTCTTCGATAACGCCCCCGGAAATCGTGCCCTCGACGGCACCAAAATAGATGCCGCGCGCCGTGGAGCTCTGGGGGTTTACGACATTGGGGATGGCTATTCCCAGGCCCGCGCCGGTGACGATGTCGCCGATCAGGCGCACATCGGAGCAGCCTTGCGAAATATAAACGGCGTCGCCGGTCGAGTTTGACATCTCGGAGTCCTTGACCCGGAACTGCCCTTGCGACGTCGGGCTGCACCACAAATCGTTGTGGCCCTGGCCCAGTTCGGAGAAGCCGTCGATCACCACCCGTTGACCGAGAACGTCCACCGCATCGGGACCGTAGAATTGCGAAATCCACGAAATCCAGTGACAGCAAATACGTTACCATAACTCCGGCGCATTTGGAGTAGGGCCCACGGCGTGACGACGCGGAATCACGTCGCGTTCGCCGCCGCTCCGCTGCGCGCGAACCAGCAGAAAATGCATTTCACGTCACCGCATTTTCCCATTGTGATTCGCAAGTGCCTGTCAATGTCGACTTGTGGCAGATTTGATGGTCGCGATGCATTGTTGTTGGAATCAGGGGAAAAGGCGCTACTATCCGCCTCCAACACTCCGGAGGAAGAGGGATGATCTCAATCCGTATGGGCGCCTCAATCTGCGGCATCGCATTGTTGTCGGCGATGGCTTTGGTTCCCCCTTCGCGAGCCGCCGTGAGCATTTCGTTGGGCGCGACGACGAACATGACCTGCACCAACGGCATCTGTACACCGACGGCGAGCGACGCGGTTCTCAACGCGGGCGATCTTGAAGCCCTGCTCGCTTCCGGCAATGTCGAGGTGACGACGACTGGTGCGGGAATTCAGGCAGGCGATATCCGTGTAGAGACTTCGCTTGGCTGGTCGGCGTCTTCCACCCTTGCGCTGGATGCCTATGAATCGGTCGTTGTCGATGGCCCCGTCGCCATTTCCGGGCAGGGCGGGTTGTCGGTGACGACGAATGATGACGGCGGCAGCGGCGGCGATCTGTCCTTTGAAAAAAAAGGCCATGTCACGTTTGCGAGCCTGTCGAGTTCGCTCGCCATCAACGCCACGACTTACACCCTCCTCGCCACGTTGCCGGCGCTGAGAAGCGCCATCGCCGCCAATCCCTCCGGTGCCTACGCGCTTTCCAGCAGCTATGACGCATCCGCGAACGGCCCCTACCGCGCCTCGCCGATCGCGACCACTTTCACCGGAAGCTTCGAAGGGTTGGGCAATACAATCTCCCGCCTGAAGATCAACGGCCAACAGTCGGTGAAGAATATCGGGCTGTTCGCCGATGTCGATACTTCGGGAAGCATCGCCTCGCTCCGTCTGACGAAGGTGGACATCGCGACGGACAAAGACTTGGAGATCGGCGCCCTGGCCGCGATCAGCGATGGCTCGGTGTTCAACTCGTCCGTTCAGGGCACGATCAATGTGAACGCAAAATCATACGCGAACGTCGGCGGCCTCGTCGCAGCCAATGATGGAACGATCCGCGATTCCGCTGCCGAAGTAGACGTCGTTATCGGTTCCACGGGACATCATCCTGACGTCGCTGCCGGGGGCTTGGTTGGGGCAAGCGCGGGGAGAATCCTGGAATCCTTTGCTACTGGCTCGGTGATGGAAACGGGTCCGGCCCTCACGGATTTGGGTGGTCTTGTCGGAATCAGTGACGGAATTGTTGAAGACTGCTTCGCAAGCGGTGCTGCAACCGAACAAGGAGCGCCCGTAGGCAATCCGACTGTCGTGGGCGGGTTGGCCGGACAAAATGACATGACAATTGAAAATTCATATTCGACGGGAGCTCCTACAGGTGGAGCCGGCAGTTTCGTGGGAGGGTTGATTGGCGACAACAGCTCTGAGAAAGGCGCGGCCAGCGACACCTATTGGGACACGACAACGAGCGGAATCACCAATCTCAGCCAGGGCTCCGGCAACATCGCGAACGATCCCGGCATCGCTGGCCTTACGACGCAGCAGCTTCAGGCCGGGTTGCCCGCAGGCTTCGATCCGACGATCTGGGCGGAGAATCCCAGGATCAACGGCGGCCTGCCCTATCTGATCGTCAACCCGCCGCCGAAAATGTAGGTTCGGTACGGCGCATTTTTCATTCAAAAGAAATGAGAAATACCGGGACGCCATACATAAATCCGTCAGCTTTTCGCCATCGTGAGGGCTGACGACGAAGCGTTACAATTTTCCGCCTGGACGGCGTTGCGCGCAGCTTTCGAGCGGGCAGGTTCTCCCGCATAACCTTTTTGCATGTCGCCCATCGCCCCCGCCCCTTGTGGGAGAGGCAAGCGCAACGCGGTACGCGTTGCGCGCGGTGAGTGGTTCGCGCGCGTCCGCGCGCAAGAGAAGAACTGATATTGCAACGTCGAGATAAGGAAGAAAGAGTCGTGCGCGCTATCGCGCGCGCGCCCCTCATCCGGCCTTCGGCCACCTTCCCCCGCAAGGGGAGAAGGCAGATGTTCAGGGACAATCTTTATCTCCGCGTCTCCGCGTCTCCGCGTGAATCATTTTGCGGCACAACGAAACCCCAGGTCGGGAACCCGCGATGGCGCCCGATCTTGTTGTTGTGAAAAGGCTTTCGCGATGGTTCAGGACTTTCCCCGGACAGGCCTGGTTCGGTCGCGACTGGGCCAGCGGATTGTCGCAGACGAATGAGTTGCGGCAGATGGAACGGCGTTCGTCCCCTGCACGGGGTTTTTTGCCTTGCTTTCCCATTAGTTTCAAATGAAACTAATTGGCCTTTGCTGCATGGAGAGCCTGGAGATGGCCGCGCTGTGGGACAATCCGATGGGGACCGACGGGTTCGAATTCGTCGAATACACCGCCCCGGACGTGCGGGAGCTGCACGCGCTGTTCGAGCGCCAGGGCTTTCGCGCGGTGGCGCATCACCGCTCCAAGGCCGTCACCCTGTTTCGCCAGGGCGAAATCAATTTCATTGTCAATGCCGAGCCCGACAGCCACGGCAGCCGGTTCGCGAAGGCGCACGGCCCGTCGGCCTGCGCGATGGCGTTCCGCGTCGAGAACGCGGGCAAAGCCTTCGCGCGCGCCATCGAACTGGGCGCCAAACCGTTTCACAATCAGGTCGGGCCGATGGAGCTCAATATCCCGGCCATCGAAGGCATCGGTGGCAGCGTCATCTATCTGGTGGATCGCTATGGCGAGCGCTCCATCTACGATGTCGACTTTGTGCCGACGGACCCCGCCAAAGGCTTCGCCCATGAAGGCGCCGGCCTCAGCGAAATCGATCACGTCACGCATAATGTCTTCCGCGGCAACATGGAGCAGTGGGCGGGATTCTACGAGCGGCTGTTCGATTTTCGCGAGATTCGCTATTTCGACATCGAGGGCAAGGTGACGGGCCTCAAATCCCGCGCCATGACGAGCCCGTGCGGCAAAATCCGCATCCCGATCAACGAATCCTCCGACGACAAATCGCAGATCGAGGAATATCTCCATTCCTACAAGGGCGAGGGCATCCAGCACATCGCCCTGGGGACGCGCGACATCTATCGATCGGTGGAAGACCTGCGCGATCGCGGCGTCCTGTTTCAGGCCACGCCCGAGACCTATTACGAACGCGTCGACAACCGCATCAAGGGACATGGCGAGGATGTCGCGCGGCTGAAGCGCGACGGCATTCTGATGGACGGCGCGCCGACCGAAGACCAGGGGCTGCTGCTGCAGATCTTCACGCAGAACGCCATCGGCCCGATTTTCTTCGAGATCATTCAGCGCAAGGGCAACGAAGGTTTCGGCGAAGGCAATTTCCGGGCGCTGTTCGAATCCATCGAAGCCGACCAGATCCGCCGCGGCGTGGTGTGAAGAAATTTTAACACGGAGACACGGAGAAGAAAAAAGATTCACCACAAAGGACACGAAGAGCACGAAGGATGTTTCGGTGTGATGTTGGCCCGCGAAGTGAAAAAAATGGGCGCGTAA